>Ga0207720_100740_pt1 | contig 17339 bp, 15 predicted proteins | sample A23P2SouthBayCA_2_FD_187751 | JGI IMG/M metagenome (GOLD analysis project Ga0207720, IMG submission 187751) | Aerobic enrichment media microbial communities from Eden Landing Ponds, California, USA - A23 E3 (2) (SPAdes) | ecosystem: Environmental > Aquatic > Marine > Unclassified | place...
CCGGCCAGTCGCTACCTTCGATGAGGCGGTTGGGTTCTTGCATGGACACCAGGAACTGACGGCCGCCTCACTTTTCGACCTTATCTGAACACTGCCCGGCGGCCTACCCACGGATTTATGCTCGGTCACGCACCACAGCACATCCATGAGCCATCCCGAGATCGTCGAGGCCGCCCTCGACGACGAGCCCGTGGCCGCCGAGGTCCCGCTCGGGGGCGACGACGCGCTCTACGTGACCCAGACGCGGACGCTGATCTACCGGGCCGAGGGGATCCTGTCCGACGAGTCAGTCGAGGAGTACCCGCACGGCGCCGAGCGCATCACCGTCTCCGAGGGGCGCCGCAAGTCGACCGTCGCCCTCGACTACGGACTCGACGGGGAGCAGTCGTTCTCGCTGCCGACAAAGCGCCTCGACCAGGCGCTCCATCCGGTCGTCGCGGGCGTGTTGAACGCCGCCGACATCACCGATCCCGGCGAGACGGTCAGACAGACGTTCCGGTTCTCGGAGCTGACGCTGGTGATCACGAGCGACAGGCTGGTCAAACACATCGGCGCCGCGGTCTGGGACGAGGACTTCGAGGAGTTCCACTTCGACGACGTCACCGACCTGGACTTCGAGGACGGCAGCGTCGCCACCTCGGTGGTGCTGACGATCGGCGGGGGACGACAGGAACGGTTCAAGACCCCGAACGACGACGCCCGCGCGGTCAGGGAAGCGCTCGAATCGGCCCTGCTCGCGTACCACGACGCCCCCTCGCTGGAGGCGTTCCGCGAGTCGATGGCGCCCGAGGAGGCCGAGCCGACCGAGAAGAAGGACGTGGACTTCGGCGGGGGGCTGGACCCGCTGTCGACGAACCCCGGCGAACTGTCGAACGAACCGACGAACGCCACGCGGAGCGGGGAGGACGGCGAGCAGCGCGACGCCGACGACGCCGCGCCAGGCGGCGCGGCCGGGACGACCTCGGTAGACGCGGGGACCGGCGATCCGGCCGCGACGGATGCGGGGGCCGGCGAACCGGCCGGCTCGGAGGTCAACGAACCAACCGGAGCGGCCGGCGGCTCGGACCCCCTCGCGGCCGACGAGACAGATCCCACGGCGGCCGAGGCTGATCCCATACCGACAGAGCAACCGGACGCGACGGCCGCGGAGGCGGATCCGACGGAGGGCGGCCGGACGGCCGGAGCCGCAGGAAGCGACGGGGTGACGGGCGAGGCGACCGACCCGACGGCGGTTGGCGGAGGAGAGACACCGGACGCCGGGGGACGCAACGACGTCGACGGCGAGGCGCTGACCGAGACGGTCGAACGCTCGGCGGCGGCGGGCGGCGAGGGGGAACAGCCGGGGCCAATGGCGTCGGGCGGAGCCATGGAAGACGAGGACGGCAGGAGCTTCGCGGACACCGGGTTCGAGTCCGCCGAGTCGCTCGGCCGAAAGGAGCTGGCGGCCGAACTGGCCGCGCTCCGCGAGGTGGTCGAAGCACAGGGGCAACAGCTCCAGCGACAGAGCGACCTCATCGACCAGCTGATCGAGGAACTCCGCCAGGGGCGCTAACCGCGTCACAGACGCCGATCCACCGGTCGCATGCCCACACGCGAGCGCGGCGCGGCCGACCGGGACGACTACTCCCGCCCGGTCACCTTCCGCACACACGAGGAGCCGAAGGGCCCGAGTTCGCCGGCGTCGAACCGGACGAAGTGGCCGGTCGAGATGCTCGCCCCGCAGCGCCGGCAGTCGAACTCGCCCTCGCGGGTGACGACCTGGCTCTCGAAGCGGACGAAGGTGCCGCCCCGCCGGGTTCGGACGCGGCCGTCCTCGCGGTCGATGATCCCCCGGAGTTCGGCGGCGTCGAGGATCTCCCGGACCAGCGACGGGTCGGTCGTCACCGTCTCCACCCTGTCGACCACGTCCGACAGCGGCAGTTCGTCGTCCTCGATGTGTGCGAGGAGATCCAGCGCGAGTTCGCGCCGCTCCTCCCGGGTCGTCGGCGTCGCCGGGGCGTCGTCCGCTGACACGTCGCCATCGACGGCCGCTGCCTCGCTCTCGGCAGAGACCGCCTCGTCGTCGATGGCCGCCGCGTCGCCCTCGGCGGACGCCGCCTCGTCGCCGGGTCGACCGTCGTCCTCCCCTGTCACGCGCCCGGATTCGCCCGGCGGTCGCAAAAGCGTTCCGCGGCCCGGCAGCCAAGCTCCGGCGGGGCGGGCCGAGCACAAAGCGTTTGTCGGTCGGGGGTCCACCAGCGAGTCATGAACCGACGGGCCCGGGTCGGCGTCGGCGCCGCCGTCGCGGTCGTCGCGGCCGCTGCCCTCCTCACGTCGCCTGGCGCGGCCCTCGGGTGGCTCGCCTGGCTCGCGGGCGACCCCGTGCGGTTCGGCCTCGCACTGGCGGTACTGTCGGTCGCGCGCCCGCTGCTCGGCTGGCCGACGACGCTGCTGGCGGTGGCCGCGGGCGCGGGCTACGGTCTCGCCGGCGCGCCGTTCGCGCTCGCGCTCGTCGTCTGTTCGAGCCTGCCGGCGTACGCACTCGCCGGTCGCCTGGCCGGCGAGGGGCGCGTCGCGGAGACCGCAGCGCGGTTTCGCCGGGAGACCGGCGACGTCCGGGCGGTGACGGCGAGCCGGCTCTTCCCGCTCCCCTCAGACGTAGTGTCGGCCGCCGCCGGCCTCGCTGGCGTCCCGCTCGCGCCCTTCCTCGCCGGGACCGCCGTCGGCGAGGTGCCGTGGGTGCTGGCGGGCACGCTCGCGGGCGCCTCGCTGGACTCGCTGGCCGGCGGTCCGCCCTCGCTGGCGACGGTCGCGGACCCCCGGCTCGTCGTGGCGGCGGCACTCGTCGGCGCGCTGGTCGTCGCCCGGCCGGCCTACCGGCTGCTCGCGGCGGGCGAGCGGTGACAGCCCCACCGCCCGGTGTCACTCCAGCAGCGACTCGCCGGTCATCGCCGCCGGACGTTCGAGGCCGATCAGCTCCAGCAGCGTCGGCGCGAGGTCACACAGCGAGCCGCCCGACCGGAGCCGCCGGCCGCCGTCGTCGCCGTCGGGGGTCAGGTAGACGACGGGGACGGGGTTGTACGTGTGAGCCGTGTGGGGACGCTCGGCGGTGCCCATGTCGTCGGCGTTGCCGTGATCGGCGGTGACCAGCAGGTGACCGCCGGCCGCCCGGACGCCGGAAGCGAGCCGGCCGAGCTGTTCGTCGACCGCCTCGACGGCCTCGATGGCGGCCCCGTAGTCGCCGGTGTGGCCGACCATGTCGGGGTTGGCGTAGTTCAGGACGAGCACGTCCGGGTCGTCGGACTCGATCACCGACAGGGCTGTGTCGGTCACCTCGCGCGCGCTCATCTCGGGCGCGAGGTCGTAGGTCGGCACGTCCGGACTCTCGACGATGCGCCGGATCTCCCCGTCGAACTCCACCTCGCGGCCGCCGTTGAGGAAGTAGGTGACGTGGGCGTACTTCTCGGACTCGGCGATGCGAAGCTGGGACTTCCCGGCGTCCGCGAGGACGGCGCCGAGCGTGTCGACCGGCTGCTCGGGCGGGAACGCCACCGGGAGGTCGAACGTCCGGTCGTACTCGGTCATCGTCGCCACGTGGACCGGCGGCGGCGACGTCTCGAAGGCCCAGTCGCCGGGGCGGACGTCGGCGAGCAACCGGGTGAGCTGTCGGGCGCGGTCCCCCCGGAAGTTGAAGAAGACGACGGCGTCCCCGTCCGCGAGCGGCGCGCCGCCCTCGATCAGGGTGGGCTCGACGAACTCGTCGGTGTCGCCCCGATCGTAGGACGCCTCGACGGCCTCGACCGCGGAGGGGGCGACGTGTGCGGCCTCGCGGTCGACGATGGCCTGGTAGGCCCGGCGGGTGCGCTCCCAGTTCTCGTCACGGTCCATCGCGTAGTACCGCCCGGAGACGGTGGCGACGTCGCCGGTCCCCTCGCGGTCGACGACCGCCGCCAGGTCCGCGAGGTAGTCGCGGCCGCCGTGGGGGTCGGTGTCGCGGCCGTCGGTGAAGGCGTGGGTGACCGCCTCGACGCCGCGGTCGGCGGCGAGTTCGATCAGCGCGTGGAGGTGGGCCTGGTCGGAGTGGACGCCGCCGTCGCTGACCAGCCCCATGAAGTGGACCCGACCGCCGTTGTCGGCGGCGTAGTCGAAGGCGCCCGCGATGGCGTCGTTCTCGCGGAAGCTGCCGTCGTCGATGCTGTCGTTGATCCGGGTGTAGGCCTGGTACACCACGCGGCCGGCGCCGATGTTGAGGTGGCCGACCTCGGAGTTGCCCATCTGGCCCTCGGGGAGTCCGACCCGCCGCCCGGTGACGTCGAGCGTGGCGAACGCACCGGCCGAACGGAGTCGGTCGAACTCGGGGGTGTCGGCCGCGGCGACCGCGTCGCGCCGGTCGTGGTCGCCGAGGCCCCAGCCGTCGAGGATGACGAGGGCTGCCTGCATACCTGAGCCGTCGCCGTCCACGGTGAAACCCGCTTTGCTTTTCGTGGGGGCCCGCCGTCGCAGTCGACAGAGCCTTGCCGCCGGCCTCGCAAGGGCCGGGGATGACTCACGACCGGGGCGCCGACCGGCCGGGGGCGACGCGTCGCGACCTGTTGCGGACCGGAGGCGCGACCGCCCTCGCGGCGGGGCTCGCGGGCTGCTCGCTGTTCGGCGGGGACGGCGCGGACGGGGAGGACACGGCAACCGGAGCTCCCTCGACGACCGGACCCACGGGCACCCAGACGGACGCCACGGCGCTCAGCCTCGCGGAGCAGTTCGCGCCGGACCTGTTTTTCGACGCCCGGGAGCGCTGGTTCCCGACCGATCCGCGGCCCTACGTCTCGACCCGGGACGGCGACCGGATCGTCGACGGCTTCGACGCGCTGGAGGGGTACGTGACCCGGACCCGCGACCGAGAGACGCCGCCGGACCCGACCGTGTTCTACCGCGTCGTCGAGTACTCGGGCCGGCTGGCGGTGGTCCAGTACTGGCTCTACACGGCGTTCGACCAGTTCTCGACGAACTTCCACTGGCACGACTGGGAGCTGCTGCAGGCCTTCGTCGACCGACGGACCGGCCGGCCGGTGCTGTTCTCGGCGAGCGCCCACTCGCGCTCGGTGCCGAACAACGAACACGTCGACCCGGCGACGGCCCGCCCGGCGGTCCTCTCGGAACTCGGCTCGCACTCCTCGGCGCTGGGCGTGAACGAACGCCGCGACTCCTTCCAGCGGCTGGCCGAGGGCGACCTCGCGGCCGACATCACGAACGGCGCGCCCGCCGAGGTCGGCTGGGACCTGCCGTTCGCGTACGGGCTGCCGCGCGACGAGGGGCTCGGCCTCCCCTTCGCGGTGCCGGAGCTCGACGGGGCCCCGATCTACGACCACGACCGGCTGCCGTCGGTGACGGCCGCCGATCTGCTGCCGTCGGACGTGACGGTCCGGTCGTTCGAGGCGCTCGCGTCCCCGCCGACGCTGCCGGACCGCGAGACCGGACTCCAGTTCTCGGTCGACGACGCCGGGGACGTGCAGTACGACCTGGTGCCGACGACCGAGGTCGCGGACGTCGACCGGTTCGCGGGCCCACAGTTGAGCTTCGAGTTCGCGGTGCCGACCTTCGCCGAGGACGCGATCGCCTCCCACCTCACCACCACGTCGACCCCGTGGAGCCAGCCGCGGTACGACGATCCGCTCGCGGACGTGACCGACCCGGCCCACCGAAGCACCCTCGCCGAGCGCTTCGACGTCGTCGAGGCCGGTGGCCCCGTGAGCCGGGTGTTCGGCTCGCTGTCGGCGCTCTCGACGGCGACCGACGTCGCCGGCGACGGCGTGGTGACGGGCGACCTCGGGATCGAGGGCGTCGTGTTGCTCGAGAGCGATCCCGTCGCGACCCCGACGTGGCGCGGGCGGATCGGCCTGCAGGACGTCCCGGCCGGCGAGCACCGCCTCACCGTGAACGCGGCGGGCGTCGCGCCGTACAGCGAGCGCCTGTCGGTGGCCGATGCCGGGGCCGCCCCGAACACGCAGGCCGGCGTGGGGGGACGGCTCCCCCTCGTCGCTAACGAGAACGCGCGCAAGGTCGAGGGCGACGCCCGCGACCGCGAGGGGCTCGCCCGAGTGCGCGTCGCCGACGACAACGCCGGCCGACTCTACGACGCGCCGCCCGACGACCGCGATCGGTTCGGCCTCTACGTCCACCGTGACGGGGCCTACGTGGTCGAGGTGCGCGACCGGCGCGGGCGGGTCGGTGCCGCCCGCGTCCGCCCGGAGCGGGGAAATCGGCGGGCCAGGGTGTCGACGCGGACCGGCAAGGGCTCCCTCGTCGAGTTCCTCGACCGGTACCTGGAGGACCTCGTCGAGGCAGTCCGCGGGGGGCTCGGGGGGCAGGGGTCCGGCGGCGGGTCGACGACGACAGCCGGGGCGACGACCGACGGACCGACGACCGCAGAGACGACGACGTCCGACCCGACCCCGACGGCCACGTACGCGGGGCCGCCCGGCGAGGTCGTTCGCGTCCTCGTGGCGGCCCGCCAGGCGATCCAGGCGGCACGGAAGGCGGTCGATAGCCGGGCCCCCGAGCGGGCCGACCGGCGGATCCGGCGAGCCAGGGAGCGACTCGACCGGGCTATCGCGGCCGTCGACGAGGAGAGCTTGCCGCCCCGAGTCCGGGACCTCCTCGCGCGTCGGCTGCCGGTCACGGACCGGTACACCGGTCTCGCGCTCGACGAGGGGCTCTGACCGGAGCGTCCCGACACGACTTTCCCCCGGCCGACCGTCGGTGCCGACGATGGACGCCGAACGGACGGTCCAGGCGTATCTCGGTCACGGTCCGCGGCTGGTCCTGTTGCTCGTCGCCAACGGCCTGGCCTTCCTCGTCGGAGTGAGCTTCTACGTTCATTCGGACCCGTCCCTGCGGGAGCTCCCGACCCTGCTGTACCCGCTGTTTGCGGACTCCCCGGCCGCGCTCGCCCTGGTCACGCTCTCGCTCGCGACGCTGTTGCCCAACCTCGGAGGGCGGGTCACAGAGACTCCCCAGAACCGGCCACTCGCGTACCTTCACACCCTCGCGTTCGTCTGGCTCGTCAAATTCGGGCTGTGGACCGTCGTCGCCCTGAACCTCCGGCCGGACCTCTACGTCGGCTTCGCCGGCGCCGCGCTGTGGGACTACTGGGGGATCATGCTCACCCACGCCGGCTTCGTGATCGAGGCGATCGTCCTCCCCGTCTTCGGGCGGACGACCCGGGGCGCGCTGGCCGTTTCCCTGGTCGCGCTGCTGGTCAACGACGCCTTCGACTACGGCCTCGGCTACCACCCGCCGCTCAAGTACGACCCCGGCGTTCCCCTCGCGGCGCTCTCGGTTGGCCTGTCGGTCGTCGCCGTCGGCCTCGCGTCCCGGACGTTCCGGCGCCTCGACGCCGACGGATAAGGGGGCGCCGACGGGGTGACGAGGGTGCGACGACCCGCAAATGAGGGGACGGCGACCGGCGGCCACGTGGAGGCAGCCTTTTCACCTCGCGTCGCTTACCTCAGGGTAATGGACTCCGCGGTGCTGCTCGACCTCCTTGGCAACGAGAACCGGCGGCGCATCCTCCGGTTGCTCTCGCAGAAGCCCTGCTACGTCACGGAGATCAGCGAATACCTCGGGGTCAGCCCCAAGGCGGTCATCGACCACCTCCGGAAACTGGAGGAGACGGGGCTGGTCGAGTCCCGGACCGACGACCAGCGCCGGAAGTACTTCCACATCTCGCGGAACCTCCGGCTGGAGGTGAACGTCTCGCCGTACGGATTCGGCGCCAAAAGCGCCTACCCCCCGAGCCCGAGCCTGGACATGAACGGCCGGTGTCCGCACGTCACCATCGACCTGCCCCAGGACGGGGCGACGGAGGGCGTCGCCGACCTGGCGGAGGAACTCGGCCGACTCGAGGACCTGGAGAACGAACTGTCGCTGGCCCAGCGCTGGGTCCAGGGCCGCGTGACCGACGTCCTCGACCGGCTGAACGACCGGATCGGCGCCGACGCCGACAGCCGCTTTCTCGCGGACATCCTCGTCGCCATCGCCTCGGGCACCGACACCGTCGCCGGCATCTCCGCCGAGGTGGGCGCCCCCGAGGGCGCCGTCGAGGGGGCCCTCGAAACGCTCACCGAGCGGGGGCTGGTCCGCGAGGACGGCGACGGCTGGCGGATCGACTGACCCGGTCCGTCCACCCGGACCGCGGGGCGCTACACCTCGCGGGTCAGGCCGGCGCGCAGGTCCCGCCCGAAGTAGTAGCCGGCGACGGCGACGAGCAGTCCGGCGCCGACGCCGACGCCCGCGATGGCCGTCCCGTACTCGCCGAGCAAGCGCGCGGCAAAGAGTGGGAAGATCGAGGTGAGCGCGCTCAGGACGAAGCCGCCGCCGGCGGCGATCGCCCCGGCTAGCCCGACTTCCAGGTAGCGCCGGCGCGAGCCCACCAGCCCGATCGCGAAGGCCGCGGCGAACAGGCCGACGAACTGGCCGAGGAAGCCGACGACCGGAACCGCGCTCCCGAGAAACAGCCCCGCGACCGACAGCAGCAGGACGGCCAGAAAGGATCGCGGCGAGAACAGTCGTCCGCCGCCCCGACCGGGGAGGCTCGGGAAGCCGGGCAGGCGTTCCCGGAGCCCACCGCTCCGGCCGCGGTCGGCGTCGGCCGCGTCGCCGCGCCGCTCGGTGGCCTCGGTCGCGCCGGACCCGGACCCCGAGTCGGTGCCGGTCCCGGCCCCAGTCCCACCGGTCGACGTCGCCCCGACCTCGTCGCCGGTCAGTTCCTCGACGTCAGAGAGGAGGTCGTCGACCGATCGGTCGCCGGCGTCGGCCCGCTCCGCCTCGTCCTCCCGTTGCATGGGCCTGGGTTGGAGCGGGACGGCCATGGCTCTTGTGCCCGGAGGGTCGGCCGGCCGCGCTATCGAGGCCCGCTCGCCCGAGCCAAACGGTTGGATTCAAGACTGCCCGTCCGAAAGGGACGGCCATGAATCCAGGCGATCGCGTCCGCGTCGAGCGTGCGGGCGTCGAAAACGAGGGGGTCCTGCTGCCGTCGACGACCCGCGAGCACCTCGTGATCAAACTCGCGGGCGGGTACAACGTGGGGATCGACCGCGAGGACGCCGACGTCGAGGTGCTCGAATCCGGTGCCCACGACGTCGAGAGCGCCCAGGACGTCGAGGGCGTCTCCGAGATCGAGTTCGGCGACGACCTCCCGACCATCTCGTTGCTCTCGACGGGCGGGACCATCGCCTCGACCGTCGACTACCGGACCGGCGCGGTGACCGCACAGTTCACCGCCGAGGACGTGCTCCGGGCGGTCCCGGACCTGGCGGGGCGGGCGAACTACCGCGGCCGGGTCGTCGCCAACATCCTCTCGGAGAACATGGACCCGTCGATCTGGCAGGACCTCGCGCGCGCCATCCACGAGGAGATCGAGGCCGGCGCCGACGGGGTCGTCGTGATGCACGGCACCGACACGATGCAGTTCTCGGCGACCGCGATGGCGCTGATGGTCGACTCCCCGGTGCCGATCGTGTTCACGGGGAGCCAGCGCTCGGCCGACCGCCCCTCCTCGGACAACGTGATGAACGCCGTCTGCGCCGTCGAGGCGGCCACGAGCGACTGCTCGGAGGTGCTCGTCTGTATGCACGCAGAGAGCTCCGACACCGCGTGTGCGCTCCACCGGGGCACCCGCGTCCGCAAGAACCACACCTCGCGGCGGGACGCCTTCGAGACCGTCGGCGCCGAACCCCTGGGGACGGTCGACTACGACGACGGGACGGTGGCCTGGAACCGCGAGCCGACACCTCGTGGCGAGGGCGACCCCGCACTCCACCCCGATCTGAACGAAGCCGTCGACCTGCTGAAGTTCACCCCCGGCATGAACGTCGATCGCTACGCGAGTTTCCTGCAGGACGCGGATCTGGACGGCCTGATCGTCGAGGGGACCGGCCTCGGCCACGTCCACACCGACTTCATCCCGGTCATCGAGGACCTGGTCGACGACGGCGTCGTGGTCGCGATGACCTCCCAGTGCCTGGAGGGACGGGTCTGTGACCGGGTGTACGACACCGGCCGGGACTTGCTCGACGCCGGCGTCGTCGAGGCCGGCGACACCCTGCCCGGCACGGCGAAGGTGAAACTCATGTGGGCGCTCGAAAACGTCGCGGACCCCGAAGCCGCGATGAGCCGGTCGCTGGCGGGCGAACTGCAGCAGCGGTCGGTGCCCTGGGAGTAGGGTTCGTTCCCGGGTCGCCCGCGAACACCTCGATCTACGCCGTCGTGTAGTCCGCGGTCTTCCGCCGGTCGCCACGGTACGGCACCGGCCCGACGGTCGCCTCGATCTCGATCTCCTCGTGGGGTTCGACCTGTGGCTTCTCGGAGTCCTCCTCGCCCCAGACGACCGTGACGGTCGTGCCCGGATCGCTCAGATCCTCGTCGACGATGCCCAGCGACATCATCTCGCCGACGTGGTCGCGGTAACACGGGAACTTCGAGACGCCGACCGTCTCGCCCGCGTGCTCAATGCGGTCGTACATCGACTGGGCGTAGTGGGGTCGGGGCAGGGAGAGGAACTTGGTCGTCGGCTCCGCGGCCAGCCCCTCGACGGCGGCGACGGTCTCCGACCAGTCCCAGATCAGCGTCACCTTGGTCCGTCCGCGTTCGACGGACTCCGCGCGGAGCGCCTCCTTCCCGACGAAGTCGCCGTCGAAGTCGATCAGGTCGCCGTAGCCGGCCTCACGCGGGGTGAGGTAGTAGTCGGTGACGTCGTCGCCGGCGTAGCTTCCGCCGACCGAGAAGCGGGCCTCCCAGCTGTGGGCGCCGAGCCACTCCCGGAAGCCATCGAGGCCGCCGTCGTCGCCGTAGATCGCAGGTAGCGGCGCCGGCAGCCAGCCGTTGACGTTGTTCGTCATGTAGGCCTTCATCCCCACCTGCCGGAGGTCGTGTGCCTCGCCGGCCGCCAGGATGGCCTCCCTGACCGCCTCGCCCTCCTCCCGGGGCCCGAACAGTTCGAGGCCGACCTCGCTGAGCATCCCGTGGCGCAGCGCGTTGACCTCGACGCCGTCGATGGTGACCGGCGCGAACTCGAAAAAGTCCACGTCGGGCAGGTCGCCCTCGATGGCCTCGCGCATGATCGCGAGCGCGTTCGGCCCCTGGACCTGGTATCTGAACCGCCGCGGGGGTCCCTGGCGGGTGAAGGCGTTGCCCTCGCGCTCGACGGCGACGTCGTAGTCGCCGGTCTCGACGTGGTACTGCACCCAGTCGATGGCCGGCGGCGTCCCGACCAGGTCGAGGGTGCCGTCCCACAGGTGAAAGAGCACGGCGTCGCCGATGAGGTAGCCCTCGGGGTTGGCGGCGACGAACTGCTTTGCCTTGCCGGGGTCGAAGTCCGAGAAGTCGTTGACGCCCAGGTCGGCCACGACCTCGACCGCATCCGGGCCGTCGAGAAAGAGGTCGATCATGTGCTGGGACTGGTCCATGAGCACGGCGCTCTCGGTCCAGGCCCGCTGTTCCTCGCGCCAGTTCGTGAACTCCGCGGGAATGTCGCCGCCGATGGGAAGCAGATCCCCGGGGGAGCGGCCCCGGGACCGGAGCCACGCCACCGGATCGTCGACCGCTCCCAGCACGTCGTCGAGCGAATCCGTCATTGTGTGTCAGTGGCAAGAGTAAGCCACCCAACAAATACGTTGCGGTGAGGGCGGCCACGGATCGGCACGGTGCGTCCGCGGAAGATTGAAATCGACCGACCGGATACCGGGGGACGTGTACGCCGTCGTCGGTTGCGGGGAGTGTTCGACCCTCTGGCTGCTGGCGGACCCGCGGAGCCAGGAGTCGGCGGTCTGCCCGGGCTGTGGCCGGCGCCACCGGACGGAGGCGCTCCGCCGGCTGTTCGAGTCCGACGACCGCGAGGCCGCACGGGAGGCGCGGGCGGCGATGCTCGCCGAGCGGGACGGCCACGCCGAGGCCTTCGAAAACGTCGAGTCGGTCGCGGCGATGGAAGACCGGGTGGAGGAGGCGGGCGTGGACGACCGGGAGTACCTCGAAGCGGCGGGGATCGACGCCGACGCCGTCGCCGACGCCGGGGAACGCGACCGGACGAGCCAGTCGCGCGACGAGGTGGTTCGCGAGGCGCTCCGGACCCTGGACCGGCCGACCGAGGACGAAGTGGTCGACTACGCGAGCGAGCGGGGGGTCGACGCCGACTTCGCCCGGGAGTTTCTGGACCGCCTCGTCAGGCGCGGCGAGGCGACCGGAGGCCGCGGCGGCTACCGGCTGCTGTGAGTCGGGGGAATCAGAACGCCCCCAGCAGTTCCAGGATCGTCAGCAGCGACGCCACGATGGCGAGCACCACCTTGAGCAGCCGGAGTCGACGGTACAGCGGCGTCTCCTCGGAGGCGCTGTCGTCCGGTGAGGCCGACGGTGGATCGAGCACGGGAACCAGCGGGCCGGAGCCCACGTCCACGACCGAGGGCCTGCACGGGGGTAAACGCGAGCCACACGCGGGCGGCGGAAGTGAAAGTGGGTCCGCCGAGCCGGACGAGCCCCGAGCGGGCGCACACTCTTGTACGAAGACGGGGCCAGACCCCCCAGTGGACGGTGTGCGAGCCCGGGGCGTCACGCGGTCGTCGCACCCGCGTCGACCGGACGGGATGGGGATCCCGCGCGCGGCGCCGCGTCCCGGGACTGCCGGCCACGGCGTCGCCTGCTCGCTCCCCGAGACGTAGCGACCGCGAGACCGGCCCGCTACCGGCCGAGCGACGCGTGCGCGCTGGAGAGGTGCCGCGAGGCGAGCGCGGCCAGAAGCGAGAGTTCGCCGGCCAGCGCCCCGACGGCCACGGCTTCGGCGAGTGCGTCGGCGTTGCTGCCGGGCGGGTCGCCGCCGCCGGCCACCCCCAGGAGGTCGAGCACCTCCGCCTGCGTCGGGAGGGTCGTCCCGCCGCCGACGGTCCCGACCTCCAGGCTCGCGAGCGACACCGACGCGTAGAGGTCGCCGTCCCGCACCGAGGCGGTGGTGATCGCGTTCGCGCCCTCGACGACCTGTGCGGCGTCCTGGCCCGTCGCCAGGAACGTCGCCGCGACCACGTTGGCGACGTGGGCGTTGAAGCCGAGGCTGCCGGCCTTGGCGCTCCCGACGAGGTTCTTCCGGGTGTTGATCTCGGCGATGGCCTCCGGGGTGGTGTGCAGGCGGTCCTCGACGACCTCCCGCGGAACGGTCACGTCGGCAGTGACCGAGCGGCCGCGCCCCTCGACGGCGTTGATCGCGGCGGGCTTCTTGTCGGTACAGAGGTTGCCCGACAGCGCGACCAGCGACGCGTCCGTCTCGGCTTCGACCACCTCGGCCGCCTCGCGGGTGGCGATGGTGGCCATGTTCATCCCCATCGCGTCCTTCGTGTCGTAGCGGAACCGCAGGAACACGGAGTCACCGACGACGTACGGGGTGACGTCGAGGAGTTCGCCGTGGCTCGTCGTCCCCTCGGCGGCCGCCCGGAGCGCGTCCTCGTTGTCGCGGGTCCAGGACGCGAGCGCCTCGGCGGCGGCGACGTCCGCGACGCGGAAGACGGGCGCGCGGGTCATGCCGGACTTCGTCACCCGGGCAGTCGCTCCGCCGGCCCGGTCGAGCACCGAACAGCCGCGGTTGATGGAGGCCACGAGCGCCCCCTCGGTGGTCGCCAGCGGCAGGAACACCTCGCGCTCGGCGGCCGCCCCGCGGACGGTCACCGGCCCCGCGACGCCGAGGGGTATCTGGATCGCGCCGATCATGTTCTCGACGTTCGAGTCGGCCGCGTCGGCGTCGAAGGCGTACGATCCGACTGCGTCGAGGCCGGCGCCCGACCGCTCCTCGACCAGCAGTCGGCGGGCACTCGCGGCGACGTCCGCGTCGGCGTGGTCCTCCAGTTCGTGGATGCGCAGGTCGCCGTCGCGAACCCGCTCTGCGAGTCGTTCGGGCGTGTCGGTCATGACCCCCCGTTTTCGCCGGCGGTTCTAACTCTTACCGGTTCGGGGGTCGGCTTCAACCGTCGGTGGCTGGACCGTCCGAGCGGTCTCCCCCGGGGCGACGGAACCGAAAAGGCGTTGCCCCTCGGCGGGCCACGTCCGGCAATGACGTTCTTCGATCGACTCCGCGAGCGGATCGAGCGCGTCGACAGCGTCGTCTCCGTCGGCCTCGACGCCGACCGCTCGCGCCTGCCGGCCCACCTCGACGACCACGACCTGCCCCGGTGGGCGTTCAACCGTCGCATCATCGACGCGACCCACGAGCACGCCGCCTGCTACAAGCCCAACGCGGCGTTCTACGAGGACGGGGACGGCTGGCGGGCGCTTCGCGAGACCATCGCCTACGCCCACGGCAAGGACGTCCCGGTGTTGCTCGACGCCAAGCGCGCCGACATCGGCAACACGACGCGCCAGTACGCCAAACTGCTCGACGACGCCGACGCGATCACCGTCAACCCCTACATGGGGCGGGACTCCCTGGAACCGTTCCTGAGCCGGGCGGAGAAGGGCGTCTTCGTCCTCTGTCGGACCTCGAACCCCGGCGGCGAGGACCTCCAGGACCTCGAACTCGCCTCCGGCGAGCGGGTCTACGAGCGGGTCGCCGCGCTTGCGGACCTCTGGAACGCGAACGACAACGTCGGCCTCGTGGTCGGCGCGACCGCCCCCGAGGAACTCGCCGAGATCCGCGAGGGGGTGCCGGACCTCCCCTTCCTCGTCCCCGGGGTCGGCGCCCAGGGCGGCGACGCCGAGGCCGCGGTCGAACACGGCCTGGCGGACGGCGTCGGACTGGTGAACTCCTCCCGCGGGATCATCTTCGCCGGCGAGGGTGAGACGTTCGACCGGGCGGCCGGCGAGGCGGCAAAGCGCCTGAAAAAGCGGCTGAACCAGTACCGGTAGGCCGGGACGCGGACGGTTTCGCTCCAGTCGGGCCGCGCTCTTACCGCATCCGGTCGGAGGGATCGACCGAGTCCGGTGCGACATCGCCGCCCCCGCGGATGGACGCGGCACACTCCGAACAGGCCCCCAGTCCGCGGTCGAAGTGTTCCGAGCAGACCTGGGCGCCGCACTGGTCACAGGTGTGGCTGGCGGGCCGGGACTCGCAGATCGAACAGACGGTTTCGAAGCTCATGGGCGACGTTGGTCCCGGTCGGCCTTCAACGCCGGGCCGTCACCTGCGTGCATCCCGGGTCGTCACCTCGTGGCCGCGACGGCCGTCCCCCGACGGGAGATCCGTTGACGGCGGGACGCTTACGGTTCTCGGCTCCCAATCGCGCCCGTGGACCGGGACAGACTGCTGCTCGGACTCGCCGCGGTGTTCGTCGGGCTGACCACGGTGCTCGCCGTCGGCGCCCTCGCGAGCCAGCCGCTCCTCCTCGCGGTCGCGGTCCCGTTCGGGGTCACGGCGTACGTCCTCTGGTATCACGCCACCGGACGGCTGGAGGAACGAGCCAGAGCCGAGGCCGAGGCCCGCGCCGGCGCCCGCGCTCGCGGCACCGGTGCTGGCCCGCGGGGGGGAGCCAGGGACCCGCGGAGCCGGTTCGCGGGACCGACGGGACGCCGACCGGAAGGGGGCCGACGGCGAGCGGAGACGACGGCCGGCGCCGCCCCGCAGTCCGAGCCGGGCCCGACCCGGAAGGAAGCCTTCCGGACGCTCGGCGTCGCTCCCGGGGCCGACGACGACGCGGTCAGACAGGCCTACCGGGAACGGGTCAAGGACGTCCACCCCGACACCGAGCGCGGCGACGAGGAGGCGTTCAAGCGAGTCAACCGGGCCTACGAGCGCCTCGTCGACGAGTGACGCCCGCGACTGGTGGGACCCCGCTCGAACTACCGAGTGCTCCCGAGAACATCCGTGCTAAACCGTGACACACCAACACGCGCCACGGAAAGGGTTTTCACATCGTCATTCCTAATCCCGCGCATGAGCGCCGATCGGGCCGCTCTTGAGCGGGCCCTCGAGCGCGGCGAAGAGGAAGGCGGTCACGTCGAGTTCAAGGAACGACTCTCACGGGAGGTTCATCTCGCCGACGGTCGACTGGAGAGCCTCGCCGCCCAGCTCAGACACCGGATCCTGTCGGGGGACGGCACCGCGACGTACGTGGTCGGCGTCACTGACGACGGCGGCATCGCCGGCATCCCGCCGGAGGCGTTCTCCGAGACGATGGACGTGCTGTCGCTGCTGGCCGAAGAGGCGAGCGCCCACATCGAGGACGTCGAGACGTGGGGCGTCGGATCGGGGGCCGACCGTGGGCTCGTCGGCGTCGCCACGATCCGCGAGGGGTCGATGCTCGACGCCGACGACGAACACATCGTCGTGGGGACGGCCGGCCACGTCGACCACGGGAAGAGCACGCTCGTCGGCACGCTCGTCACCGGACAGGCCGACGACGGACAGGGCGGGACGCGATCGTTCCTCGACGTCCAGCCCCACGAGGTCGAGCGGGGGCTCTCGGCCGACCTGTCCTATGCCGTCTACGGCTTCGACGCGGACGGTCCGGTGCGGATGGACAACCCCCACCGGAAGGCCGACCGGGCGCGCGTCGTCGAGGAGGCCGACCGCCTCGTCTCCTTCGTCGACACGGTCGGCCACGAACCCTGGCTGCGGACGACCATCCGGGGGCTCGTCGGCCAGCGTCTCGACTACGGCCTGCTCACCGTCGCCGCCGACGACGGGCCGACCAAGACGACCCGGGAGCATCTCGGCATCCTGCTGGCGACGGACCTCCCGACGGTCGTCGCGATCACCAAGGTCGACCTGGTCGACGACGAGCGGCTCATGGAGGTCGAGCGCGAGGTCGAGCGGTTGCTCCGGGACGTGGGTCGGACGCCGCTCTCGGTCGAGCGCCACGGCGTCGAGGCCGCCGTCGAGGAGGTCGGCGAGAGCGTCGTGCCGGTGTTCCGGACGAGCGCGGTGAGCGGCCGGGGGCTCGACGAGCTGGATCGGCTGTTCGACGCGCTCCCGAAGACCGACGCGCCGGAGGGCGACTTCCGGATGTACGTCGACCGCACCTACTCGGTCACCGGCGTCGGCGCGGTCGCCTCCGGAACGGTCTCCAGCGGCGCCGTCGAGGCCGGCGACGAACTGCTGCTCGGGCCGATGGCCGACGGCTCGTTCGCGGAAGTCGAGGCGCGCTCGATCGAGATGCACTACCACCGGGTCGACCGCGCGGAGGCCGGCCGGATCGTCGGCATCGCGCTCAAGGGCGTCCGCGAGGCCGACGTCGAACGCGGGATGGTGCTGCTGCCCCGGAGCGCCGATCCCGACCCCGTCAGGTCCTTCGAGGCCGAGGTGATCGTCCTCAACCACCCAACCCGCATCCGCGACGGGTACGAACCGGTCGTCCACCTGGAGACCATCAGCGAGGCCGCCGTCTTCCACCCCGACG
>Ga0207720_100742_pt1 | contig 17316 bp, 17 predicted proteins | sample A23P2SouthBayCA_2_FD_187751 | JGI IMG/M metagenome (GOLD analysis project Ga0207720, IMG submission 187751) | Aerobic enrichment media microbial communities from Eden Landing Ponds, California, USA - A23 E3 (2) (SPAdes) | ecosystem: Environmental > Aquatic > Marine > Unclassified | place...
CGGAAGTCGCATCGCCCGGGTACTATCGGAAGTCGCATCGCCCGGGTACTATCGGAAGTCGCATCGCCCGGGTACTATCGGAAGTCGCATCGCCCGGGCACTATCGGAAGTCGCGTCGCCGGTCGGAGACACGGCGACTCCCTCTACCCGCCACCGGCGGCAACGACGCTCCCGTTTCCGACGGCCGACTCGGGGACCGTGACCGTTGTCGTCTCGTTGCCGACGGTCAGCTCGTACTCTCCAGGGTAGGGGACGACCACCTCGTAGCTACCGTCGTCGCCGGTCGTCGTTCGTTGCCAGTAGGTGAACCCCTCGTTAGGGATCGACACCTGCGTCGTGAGGCCGACGATCGCGTTCGGTGCGGCGGTACCGGTCACCGTCGCGCCGGGAACGAGCGTGAACACCCTGGCGCGGTAGTCCTCAGAGGTGTACACTGCCCGGTAGTGTGAGACGGCGTCGTAGCCACGCTCAGCCCACCGGGAGCCCTGGGTGACCCAGAGATGCTGGAAGATCGTGTCGTCCTTTCGCGGGATCGCTTCGAGAGCAATGTAGCCGACGCGGTCACGCAGGCGCTCGTACCATCCGGTCGCGTCGTCGCTATCGATGAAATCGGTGTAGTTGCCCTGAGCGTAGGCGTAGCTTTCGGACTCGCCGTTGGCGAAGTAGTTGTAGACCCGGTTGTTCCCCCAGCGACTGAAGACGTAGGATTCGGAGGCGTTCAGCCCCCGCTGGTCGGCGTCGTGGCCGATCCAGGTGGCCGAGTCGTAGACGTAGTCCTCGACGGCCGGCGACGAGACTTCGTCGGTGACGCCTGCGGCGGCCGGCCCGACTAGGAGCGCACCCACGACGAGGACCGCGACGGCTGCCCGGACAGTGAGGGTGTCGCGTTCGATCCACGTCGCCTCGGTGCCGCGTCCCCCGTCGCTCCCCGACGAGTCATCGGAATCGGTTCCGGGGCCGCCGACAGCCGAACTGGCAGCAGCGAGGTCGAAATAGACGAGCAAGCGGAGGAACCCGACCGCGGCGAAAAACGCCGCGAGTGGCGCAAGCTGTCCGACGAACCGCAACTGGAGCGCCGAGAGACCGACGAACCACCAGCCGAAGACGCTCACCACGAGCCACGGCGTCTCGCCGCGGGCGCCTCGCCAGAGCCCGATGACCAGCATCGGCAGCGCGAAGACGACGACCAGGCCGACTAGGTCGACGCCGAACGTTCGACTCGGGTCGAACAGCGACACCGTCTCGCCGATGTTACGCGGCGCGAACAGGAAGGTCAGTCGCGACCCGAGTTGCGAGACGGCCGCGGGCACGGCGACCGAGAGGACACCCAGTCCAGTGACAGCCGAGACGGCCTGAAGACCGGCGTGGGCCTCGACCGAGAGGTCGCGTCGCCGCGCGACGACACCGAGTGCGACGACCGCGATACCCCCGACACAGAGCAGACCCGGGACCAGGACCACGACGAGCGCCTGCCAGCCGAACGCGAAGTGCATGGCCAGCGAGAGCACCGCGGCGAGCCCGAGACCGACGAGGACGGCGGCGTTCGCGTCCACCGCCGACCGGTCGGCGGCCACCGCGAGCAGGGTGCGCAGCGCGAGCAAAAGCGCCACCGGTGCGAGGACGACCGGGCTCCCGTTCCAGGCGAGGACGAGGCCGGCGACGGCGACGCCCAGTGCGGTCGTACCGGCCCGTGGTATCCGGTCGTGTAGGGACAGATCGCTGTCAGCGTCGACGGTCGCCAGCCACGCGAGCGCGACGATGGCGCCCATCAGCCAGACGTAGTCGAAGGCGTGGTGGTCGGCGAACCCGAGCGCCGTCCGCATCGCGTGCCCCGGGACCACTGCGAGAACGGCAACGGCGACGAGCCCGATCCGGTGGTCCTCGAACACCCGCGCGGCGAGCAGATAGAGCAGTCCGGCGACGGCGAGGCCCGCGACGACGGGATACCACGCGAGGACGAGCCCGGCCGTCTCCGCGGTCCCGCCGAGCAGCGCCGAGACCCACCACAGCGTCGCGACCAGCAACGGTTCGCCCGTCGGCGCGTCCGCCAGCACGCCGAGATCCAGCGGACCGTTCGACTCCGCGAGCAGCGTCTCAACCCAGTAGCGGTAGTAGTACGGGTCGTTGCCCATCAGGGCCACGTTGCCGTCGCGGAAGGCCGAGTCCCAGTTGCTGGCTCTGGCAGCGACGAACGCCACGACAACGGCGAGTACCGCGAGCGTTCGACGCGCCGGGACCGTCGACGGCGTGAGTCCGCGTCCGCTCCCGACGACAGCCGAAATCCGCGCCACCAGACCCCTGGCCCTCTCTGCCGCCCTCTCCCCTGCCCTCTCACCCTCTACCACCCCCTCTCTCTCTGTCTTCCCCGTCTCTACTATCCTCTCCTTCTCTGTCTTCTCCGTCTCTGCCGTCCCCGTCGTCTCGCGGTCGATGTCGGCCGTGTCAGCCGACTGTGACGCCGACCGATCGGCGGCGAGACCGGCCCGTACCGTCTCCGGATCGGCGACGTAGTAGCCGTCGTCGTCTTCGTCGACGAGCCCGTTCCCGACGATCTCGCCGAAGCGACCCGTATCGACCGGAACGTCGTCGAACGACCATCTGTCTCGTTCGGCGTCCACTCCGAGGACAGCTTCCAGCGAGGATGCGAGTTCAGGCCGGTCAGCCACGAGATCCGCGACATCGTCCTCGTCGACCATCTACGTGGACCGATCGCTGATGCCGGCAAAGGGATTTCGATCGTGTGACTCGCGGTGAAAATCGGGACTGCGACGGGAACGCGGGTTCCACCCACTGGTCGACGCCGACCACGACTGCTGTGACGACGCCGCCGATACCGGCGACCCGCAGTCAGAGGGACCCGACGGTCCGAACTGCGCCTCGAGTCGAGTCGAGTCGAGTCGGGGGACTCTCGCGCTGGTCACCGCCGGCGTTCCGGTCACCGTCGGGACTATTACGCGTCCCGTCCCGGACACGGACATGGACCAGGTCTTCGCGCCGTGGCGCATCGAATGGGTCGAACGCGAGGGCGGCAACGACGGGATAGACGGGTGTGTCTTCTGTGCGTTCGGCGCTGGCGAGGCCGGAACCGACCGCGAGCGCCGCGTCGTCGCCCGTTCGGAGCACGCGTTCGTCCTGCTGAACAACTACCCCTACAACCCCGGGCATGTGATGGTCATCCCGCGCGTCCACACCGGGGAGTACCGCGACCTGTCCGACGAGGTGCTCCTCGACCACGCGCGCCTGAAACAGCGGACCTTTGACGCGCTCGACGACGCGCTGGACCCCGACGCGTACAATGCCGGCCTCAATCTCGGCGGGAGCGCCGCCGGCGGGTCCATCGACGACCACCTCCACACCCACGTCGTCCCGCGGTGGGAGGGCGACACCAACTTCATGCCCGTCGTCTCGGACACGCAGGTCATCGTCGAAGCCGTCGACGACAGCTACGAGCGCATCCGCGAAGCCTTCGCCGCCCAGGAGGGCGCGACGGCCGACAGCGAGGACGATGCGGTGACGTTCGACGGCGCCTGATACGGGCCGCCGATCTGACAGTCATACTGATGACCGCTCGCAGGTCGACACGGCTTTGAACGCGCCGGGTCAAGCGCCGACGATGACCGACGACCGGTCGCGTGCGCTCCGGCGGGTCGGCCTGCTCTTGCTGGCCGTGAACGTCGCCCTGGCGCTGGTGAAAGGCGGCGCCTGGTTCGCCAGCGGGAGTCTCGCCGTCCAGAGCGAGATGGTCAACAGCCTCTCGGACTCGGTCTACTCGCTGGTGACCGTCGCCGGCCTCTACCTGACGACCCGGCCCCCGGACTTCGAACACCCCCACGGCCACGAGCGCATCGAACCGTTCGTCGGCCTGTTCGTCGCGCTGGGTATCTTCGCCGCCGGCGGCACGGTACTGTATCAGTCGGCGATGTCGCTGCTCTCGGGTGACGTGGCCGTGGCTCGCGGGCCGACCGCCGTCGGCGTCCTCGCGGCCGCCGCTATCACCAAGTACGGCCTCTACCGGTACGTTCTCGCCGCCGGCGACCAGCACAACTCACCGGCGCTGACCGCCACAGCGATGGACAACCGTAACGACATCCTCACCGCGTCGGCCGCCATCGTCGGCGTCGTCGGCGCCGGCGCGGGCTACCCGGTCCTCGACCCGCTGGCCGCTATCGTCGTCGCCGTGGGAATCCTCTACACCGGCGTCGAAGTCGTCCGCGACAATATGGGATACCTCGTCGGCCGCGCCCCGCCCGAGGACCTCCGGACTGAGATCATCCAGCGCGCGCTCGCCCACCCCGACGTCGAGGGCGCCCACGATGTCGTCGCCCACTACGTCGGCCCCGAGGTGGATGTCTCGCTCCACATCGAGGTCGAGGGCGACCGCACCCTGCTGGAGGCCCACGACATCGAGACCGAGATCATCCACTCGATCCGCGAGATTCCGGAGGTCGACGACGTGTTCGTCCACGTCGACCCCCGCGAGGCCGGCGAGTGGAAGCCCGACGACGAGGTCGACCGCTTCGCCGGCGAGCGCGGCGCTGAGGAATGAACACCGCGGCCGCCCGTGGGGTGGCAAACCCTTATCCAACTGCGTGCGTAAAGCATCAGTATATGTCCGGCGCCGAAACGGGGGCCGACGGAGACGAACCGGAGACGGTCCAGATCAATCTCCGCCTGAGCCAGGCGTTCCTTGAAGATATCGACGCGACCTGGAAGTCGGAGGGATTCAACTCCCGGAGCGAGTTCCTGCGGTACGCGGCACGCGACGCGGTGAAACACCCTGCGTTTTCCCGCGAAGGCTGGAAACAGATCGCCGCGAGCGAACACGACCTGCGGTCGGGCGACGCGGACCTGGTCTCGCGCGACGAGGTGCTGGCGATGATGGATCAGGACGAGGATGACGAATGACGGCTGGACGTGGTCGTTCGCGCCGCGTGCGGCCGACCAGTTCGACGGCCTCGATCCACACGTTCAGGATCGGATCATCTCGAAACTCGACGAGGTCGTCGCCTCCGAGTGGCGCGAGCCCGACGAGTTCCTCGACCCGCTGACCGGCGGGCCGTTCTCGAAGCTCCGGGTCGGCCAATACCGTCTCGCGTGCGTGCTTGACACCGATCGCTCGATGCTAGAAGTTCACCGGATCGAACACCGGAGCGGTGCCTATACCGCCGACGACTGAGCCTGACTTCCCTTAGACCAACTCGCCGAGCGCGTAGACGGTGTTGTGCCCCGTGATTTCGGCGTCGACGGTGTCGCCCACCTCGACACCCTGCGTCTCCGCTCCGGGGATGGCGACCTGCCGGTAGGCCCTGTCGTAGCCCACGAGCGACTCGTCGGTGCCGTCTTCGGTCAGGAGGACCGAGCGGGTCTCGCCGACCATCGACTCGTACACCTCGTCCATGACCGCCATCTTCGCCTCGGAGAGGGCCTTCGAGCGCTCCTTCTTGACCGTGCCGCCCAGCCCCTTCAGGTCGGCGGCGTCCGTGCCGGGTCGCTTCGAGAAGCGCGTAACGTTGATCTTCTCCGGGCGGACTTCCCGGAGGAGTGCCTCGGTCTGTGCGAAGTCGCGGTCGGTCTCGGTGGGGAAGCCGACGATGAAGTCCGTCGAGAGCGTCCACTCGTCGAGGTAGTCGTCGAACGTCTCGACCACCTCGACGAACTCGGAGACCTGGTGCTGGCGGCGCATATCTCCGAGCACGTCGTCGCTGCCGGACTGGACCGGCGCGTGCAGGAAGTTGTAGAGTTCGTCGTGCTCGGCGAATACCGTGGCGAGTTCCTCGCGGATGCCGTGGACGCCCTTCGGGTTGGCCATCCCCACTCGGACGCGAAAGTCGCCGTCGATTTCGGTACAGATCCGGTCAAGCAGGACGTGGAGCTTGCGCTCGCCCTCGTCCCAGCCGTAGACGCCGGTGTCCTGCCCGGTGATCCGGATCTCCCGCGCGCCGGCGTGGACCAGCGCGCGGGCCTTCTCGAGGTTCTCCTCGACGGACGGTGAATCGATTTTCCCCGTCGCGTGCTTGGTGATGCAATAGGAGCAGTCGGACATACAGCCCCGGGCGATGGGGAGGATGCCGACGACGCCGTCGAGGACGGGGTCGGTGTCCGGCGTGGTCGTCGGACACTCGCCGTTGCGGACGTAGTCGGGCACCTCGTCCCAGTGGAGTACCTCGGCGTCGACGTCGGCCGACTCGAACGCCTCGCCCTGGGCCAGCGCCATACAGCCCGTGACCACGAGGTCCGCGGGCGTCTCCGCGTCGAGTTCCGCGGCGCGTCGCAGCATGTTGTGCTCGGTCTTCTCGACGACGGTGCAGGTGTTGAGGATGGCCACGTCGGCGTCGCTCGGCCCGTCGGCGGGGTGGTGGCCGCCGTCGCGGAGCGCCCGCTCGATCTGGCGGCTTTCCCCCCGATTGGCCGTACAGCCGTAGGTCTCGATGTGATACCGGGCCATCCGTTACTACCGATCCCTTGACGCTCGCGGCCAAAAGCGCGACGGATCGGAGACAGCGACGCGCGAGACCCGACCGACGCGAGACCCGACCGACGCGGGGCTCGACCGGCACGAGCCCTGACCGACGCGGGACTCGAACGACGCGGGACTCGAACGACGCGGGACTCCGACTGACCGCCACCGTTACGGTCACGCCCGCCGCCCACGGGGGTATGGAGATCACCGGCTTTCGTTTCGAGCGCCTGACCGGAACGCTGGATGTCGACCCCGAGTCGTTCTACGCGGAACGGCTCGCCCGCCCGGTCGACGTCTACCCCGAGTACCGGCGAGAGACCGCGACGGACATGTTCGTCGGCGGCGGGAGCGAGGAGACCAACACCGCGGCCACGGCGGACGGGCTCGAGATCTCGCAGATATTCCTCCACGTCGAAACGGACGACGACGTGACCGGCGTCGTCGGCCCCGTCGCGGAGAAGTGGGTCCCGCAGGTCGCCGGCTTCGAGGACCTGCTCGTCGGTGAGGACCCGCGCGCGACGGAGCGGTGCTGGGATCTGATGTACCGCTCGGCCATCCACGGCCGGAAGGGTCAGACGGTTCAGGCCATCAGCGCCATCGACGTGGCGCTGTGGGACGCGAAGGGCAAGGCGCTGGGCGAACCGGTGTACCGCCTGCTCGGCGGGCCCTGCCGGACCGAGTTGCCCGTCTATGCGTCGATGCTGGGCTACCCCGTCGACCCCGACAGCGTCCGCGAGCACGCCGCCGAGATGAAATCCCGCGGCATCGAGGCCCAGAAGTGGTTTTTCCGCTACGGCGTCGGCAGCGGTACGGAGGGTAAGCAGGCCAACGAGGCCCTCGTGCGGGCCGCGCGCGAGGCGGTCGGCGAGGAGTACGACCTGTATTTCGACGCCTGGAGTTCGTGGAACCGGAATTTCGCCCTGGAGATGTTCGACCGCATCGCCCCCTACGACCCGGACTGGGTCGAGGAACCGGTCCGGGCCGACCGCATCGACGGCTACGCCGAACTCCGGGAGGAAGCCCCCTTCCCCATCGCTGGCGGGGAACACGAGTACACCCGCTACGGCGCTCACGACCTGCTCTCGCGGGGGGCGGTCGACGTGCTCCAACTCGACACGATGTGGGGCGGCGGCATCTCCGAGATGCAACACGTCTGCTCGCTCGCCGATGTCCACGACATTCCCGTGATCCCGCACGGCCACCTCGTCCACGCGAACGCCCACGTCATCGCCGCCCACCCCGAACCGCTCTGTCCGCTCGTGGAGTATCTCGACCGCTGGAACCGGAAAGACCAGTTCTTCTTCGAACACGAACTCCACCCCGACGACGGCACCGTCTCGCCGCCGGACGCGCCGGGCGTCGGTGTCGCCATCGACGAGGACCAGGTCGAAAAGCGCGAGACGGTCACGGGGTGATCCCCGCTACCACGACGTGATAGTCACGTCCTTCAGCGGCCGCTCCAGCGGGACCGACACGCGTCCGTCGGTGTAGTGTGAGGCGTACAGCCCAACGAGAATCTCCATCGTGTGACAGGCCTGCCGGCCGGACGAGCGGTTCTCGGCGTTGCCCTCGATCAGTTCGACGACGTGGTCGACGGCGTTGGCGAACGCTTCCTCGTGACCGTCGTCGTGGCCGCCGGTTGGGGGCTCTCGCTCTTCGTGGCCGTCGTCGGTCGCGTCCCAGTAGCGCCAGCCGTCCTCGGCGTTGACGAGGCGCCCCTCGGTCCCGTTGAACCGGTGGTGGAAGGTTGCCTCGTCGCGTTTCGTCGTCCCGTCGTAGGTGACAAAGGTCCCGTCGTCGGTGACGACGAACCCGCCCGCGGCGGCGTCGTCGATATCGTCGTCGGTGAGGTGCTCGGCCGCCTGATTCGCACCGGTGACGTGACCGGCCACCGTCTCGGCGCGGGCGTCGAGCAGGAAGACGGCGAAGTCGACGACGTGCGTGCCCACCCGGAGGAGTTCCATCGGGCTCCCGCAGGTGACCGACGAAATCTCCCCCACGAGTCCGTCGTCGACCGCCTCTTTGATCGCCCGGTTCTGCCGGTAGAACCGCAGCGAGTGGTTGACGACGAGTTCGACGCCCGCCTCGTCGCAGGCGTCGACCATCGCCTCACCGTCGCCGACCGAGCAGGCAAGCGGCTTCTCGCACCAGACGGCGTCCAGGTCACCGATCCGGGCCGCGTCCGCGACGTGCTCGCGGTGGAGCATTGAGGGGGTACAGACCGAGAGCACGTCGAGGTCGGCGTCTTCGAGCATCGCCTCGTGGCCGAGGTACCGGCCCTCTTCGGGGATATCCCACGCGCGGCCGAAGCGGTCGAGCGCGTCCTCGTCGATGTCTGCGACCGCAACTAGTTCCACGTCCTCGCTCGCGGCGTAGCCGCCGGCGTGGCTGGCGTCGACGGGGTCGGCCCCGATGTCCTCCTCGGAGCCGTCGTAAATGCCCATTCCCGCGACGCCACCCGTGCCGACGATCCCTGCGCGGTATGTCATACCGCCTCCCGCGGCCGCCACTCCCCTCAATGTTACTGTGGGTGCTGCGGGGGCCGTTCGGGAGCGCCAGCGTCGTACTCGACTCCGGATGACTGCCGCGGGCGTGCGGGGTCGCACGAAGTGCGGAGTCGCGCTCACCCGCGGAACCGCGGACGCACGTCACGTTCGACGACCGTGTAGCCCTGTGCCGCGAGCGCGTCGGCGCGGTGGTGCTCGGCCGCGACCCACTGCGGCAGTCGCCGCAGGCCGAACCGTCGCTCGGACGTGACGGTCACGTCGACCACCGTCACGCCATCGTGCTCGCGAGTGACGACGTCGTAGGCTCCCCACGGCTGACCGCCGGCCGTGACGCGGAGTTCGAGCGGTGCCACGCCGTCGCGGTCGGCTGTCGCCCCCTCGCCGCCGCGGCCCGTCGCCGTCTCCATCGTCACCGACCACAGGCCGAACAGCGCGGACAGTTCGTAGCGGCCGCCGTCGGCGGTGGCGTCGACGCTGTCGGCGACGCCCCACTGGAAGGCGAGCACCGGCGGGGTCGCGCCAGCGAAGTCGGCGCGGACCGTCTCGGGGCTGGCGTCGGTTCGTAACTGTGCCGTTCCGCCGGTCCGGAACAGCGGCGCGCGGACGGCGACGGCCGCCGCGAGAGCGACGACCAGCGCCGGGACCACCGGGAGCGCGACCAGCGCCGCGCCGACCGCGCCGAGAACGACGACCAGCAACGCACCGGTGAGGAGTCGCTCCGTGCGCCGATACTGTCGGACGACCGCCGCGACGTCGTCGGGGATAGACGTCTTTCCGTCGGAGGCGGCGACCTGTCCGGCGGAGGCGCCGACCTGTCTATCGGAGACCATATTCCGGCTGTCATCGCCGCACGGGTAGTCGTTTCGCTCACCGCTCGGGCCGGGAGCGGTTGCCGACTCCGCGACCCGGTCTGCCGTGTGCCACGCTGTCGTCCGCCACCGCGAAGCCACGATCCGAACGCTGAAAAGCCGGGATCGGCTGGGACCGGTATGGATGTCGCCGTGCGCCTGGGCTACCTGCTCGTCCTCCTCGCCGTCGGTGTCGGCGCGCGGCGGGTCGGCCTCCTGAACGAGCGCCGGACGGGCTGGCTCAACGACCTGGCCTTCTACGTCGCGCTCCCGGCGCTGATCTTCTCTTCGACGTACGACCAGCCCCTCGCGGATCTGGTCTCCCCGGCGCTGGTCGGCGGGGCGTTGCTTGTCTTCGGGACGATGGTGGGACTGGCGTGGGTGGTCCACAGCCGCCAGCCCAGTCGCTCGCGGCGGAGCGTCGCCGTCGTGCAGTCGTATCACTCGAACCTGGGCTTTCTCGGCGTCCCGCTGGTCGGCGCGACGCTGGGTGACTCCGCCGTCGCGACGGCCAGCGTCGTCCTCGGCATCGGCGTGCTCACCCAGACGCCCCTGACCGTCGGGTCGCTCATCGCCATCAACGACGCCGACGCCGACCTCTGGGACGAACTCCGCGGCATCGCGACCAACCCCGTCCTGATCGCCCTGTTCGCCGGACTCACCGCCTCGCAGGTCGGCCTCTCGGTCCCCGGCACTGTCGACACCGGCCTCGGCGCCGTCTCGGAACTCGCGCTCCCGGTCGCGGTGCTGTGTGTCGGCGCCTCGCTCAGACTCTCCAGCGAGGGACTTGACTACGGGCTGACGGGGTCGGTCGTCGCGATGAAAGTCGCCGTGATGCCCGCGCTCGCCTGGGGGGTGTTCACCGCGCTCGCCGTCGAACCGGCGTCGGTCGCGCCCGCGGTCCTGATGTTCGGGATGCCGACGGCCGTCTCGACGTACGTCTACGCGAACGAACTCGGCGGCGACGCGGGGCTGGCCTCGCTCAACGTCTTCGTCACGACTGTCGCCTCGCTGGCCAGCGTCGCCGTCATCGTCACGGTCCTCGGGTAGGCGATCCGCGGCCGATTTATGGCCCTCGCGCGCCGAGAGGCGACCGTGCCCTACCACCACCTCGACCCCGCCGACCTCGACCGGACGCCCGACTACCCCTGTGACCGCCGCGGGATTTCCGACACCGCGGAACTGGCTGCGCTCCATCTGGCTACCTACGAGATGGCTCCGGGTGAGCAACTCCCGCGGACGTATCACTCCCACGAGCGCCGCGAGGAGGCCTTCTACGTGCTCGACGGGACGCTCCACGTCGAGACGCCCGACGAGGAGTTCGTCGTCGCGGCCGGCGAGGTGTTCGTCGCCGAACCCGACAGCCCCCACCGCGCGTTCAACCCCGCCGACGCCGACGGGCCGGTGCGGGTGCTGGGGACCGGCGCGCCGAAGTCCGACATCGCCCACCCCTACGACCCCGACGGCGAGTGAGCGGATCGACCGGACCGGATCGCGTGGAGGGGCGGTCGCGTGGAGAGGCGGTCGCGTGGAGAGGCGGTCGCGTGGAGAGGCGGTGGCAGCGACCGGGTGAAACTGGGTAGCCTTTTGCCCCCGCCCGACCCAAGGGGAGGTATGACGAACAAACAGGAAGTCCAGCAACGAATCGTCGACAGCGGCGTGACGGCGGTCCTGCGCGGGATCGGCGAGGACGACATCGTCCCGGTCGCGGAGGCCATCCACGAGGGCGGCGTGACGGCCATCGAGGTGACCGCCGATGCCACGCGCTGTAGCGAGATGATCGCCGATGTCGACCGCGCGCTGGAAGGGACCGACGCCGTCGTCGGCGCGGGCACCGTGATGGACGCCCCCGCCGCGCGCAACGTCATCGAGGCCGGCGCGGAGTTCGTCCTCGCCCCGAACCTCAACGAGAACGTCATCGACATCTGCAACCGGGAGGGCGTCGTCGCCATTCCGGGCGTGATGACGCCGACCGAGGCCGCGAGCGCGATGGAGGCCGGCGCGGACATCCTGAAGATGTTCCCCGCGTCGACAGTCGGACCGGGCCACATCGGCGCGATCCAGGGGCCGCTGGGCGACGTGCCGATCATGCCGACCGGCGGCGTCTCGACGGAGAACGTGGCCGACTACTTCGAGAGCGGCGCCGTCGCCGTCGGCGCGGGGTCGGCCCTCGTGGACTACGAGGCCATCGCGAACGAGGACTGGGACGGCGTCCGCGAGTCCGCCGCGGAGTTCGTCGCGGCGGTCGAAGACGGGCGGAACTGAGCGACTGTCGACTCCGCGCTGTTCGACCGCCGGCGTCACGTTGCGGATCGGCAAAAGATACAAACACTCTCCCACTGCTAGTGGGAATATGGTCACGGTCGATTCCAAGGGTCGCATCGTTCTGCCACAGGAGATACGAGAACGGCTCGGGATCGAACCTGGGACCGAAGTCGAGGTCCACGAAGAGGACGGAAAGGCAGTCGTCGAGTCCGAGGACGACCCCGAACGGCTCATCGAGCGGATGGAACGACTCATTGCGGAGGCGGCGACCGACCGCGACGCTCCTGCTGAGGGGATGCATCCGATCGCCGAGGACCACGCCGAGACGATTCGCCGCCAGGCGACGGGCGACTCCACTGATGAGTGACGGCCCGTATCTCTTCGATGTCGGTGTGGTCGCCCTCGCCCACGCAGGAACGCCTGTCAGCGAGACGGCGCTCTCGTACGTCAAAGGTGCTATCGAGGGCACTATCCACGCCGTCGTGCCGTATCCGGCGCTGTTCGGCGCCCACGTCGTACTGACGAACTACTACGGACTTTCGACCCACGACGCCTCCCGCCTGATGGCGAATTTCGCCGATTCGAGTCGGATTCACTGGTACGACGAGATGCCCAAGTCGACGGTCAGGGACGGATTCGATCTGGCGGCGACTCACAACATCGACGGCTGGGACGGGTATTATGCACGCGTCGCCATCGAAGAAGGGGTCGAGACGATCCTGTCTCTCGACGACGACTTCGAGGATGTCGACGGCGTGACTTCGGAAATCGTTCTCTCATCCGAGGAGTTCGCAGCGCTGAACGAGTACATCGACACCCATCGCTGACAGACGGGACGTTCGACTGTGTCGCGTCGGAGCGAAAGATGCTAACACGGCGCGTGTGAATTATGAATCATGGACGACCGGTCGCTCGACGACTTTCTCGACGCCGGGAGCGACGGCGCCGACGGTGACGACAACGCTGGCGCCGACGGTGACGACAACGCTGGCGCCGACGCTGGTGAGAGCGACGCTGGCGACGACGGCGTTGGTGGCGCAGGCGACGAGGGGCGTGGAGAACTGACCACCGACGGCGACGGTGCGGACACCGAACCGTCAGCCGACCCGGACGCGGTCGAGCCGGCGGTGTCGACCTACGTCTGGGGCGCGGCGGGCACGGCGTGTGCAGCCTGCGGGGACAGCGTTCAGCGACGCTGGCGACAGGACGACCTGCTGGTCTGTGACGACTGCAAGGAGTGGTGACGGCGCGCTCGGCGGGGCCGCTTTCGACAAATCGTCCGGTGAGGTCGTTTTCGAGAAGTCGCCCGGGTCGCTCGTTTGTGCGGGGTCGATCGCCCCGCCTCCGTCCCTCTTTCACCATCCGGAAAGACTAACCTGACTGTCGGAGAACACGACCGTATGGCAGAGACCTCCACCGTCTTCTTTCTCGAGGAGTGGCAGACGGGCGCCGCCCTGATACTCGGGTCCGCAATCTTTGGGATCGCTATCGGAACCGCCGCCGGGTCAGTCTGGGACAGCACCGCGGGCGTGCTCAGCTTTCTCGTCGCCACCATCGCGGCGTTCGTCGCGCTCTCGTATCTCGCCTACGGCCGCTGAGGGGGCGGGCTGAGCGGGCGGGATCAGTACAGCGGGTCCGGGCCGGGCGGCGCGCGCCGCTTGTGCGCGCTGGCCTCGTAGCGGCCGCGGACCGTCTCGACCGCGTCCTCGCTGACGCCGATCTCGCGGGCGGTCGCCGACGCCGAGAGCGGGCCGTCGACGTGGAGCGCGAGCACCGAATCCAGCGTCTCGTAGTCGACGCCGAGTTCCGCCTCGTCGGTCTGGCCGACCCACATCTCGGCGCTGGCGGTCTTGGCCGCGAGGTCGTCGGGCACGCCGACGTGGCGGGCGAGCTGGCGGACCTGCCCCTTGTAGAGGTTCGCGATGGGGTGGCAGTCGACGGCGCCATCGCCGTACTTCGTGAAATAGCCGACGAGCGCCTCGCTGCGGTTGCCGGTGCCGACGACGAGGCCGTCCTCGTGGTTGGCGACGAGGTAGTTCAGGACGGCACGGACCCGCACGCGGAGGTTGCCGGCGGCCATGCGGTCGTCGGCGGCCTCGGGGAAGGCGTCGAGGAACACGTCGACGATGGGGTTGATCTCGACGATGTCGTACTCGATGCCGAGGAGGTCGCGGGCGACGCGCTCGGCGTCGCTCATGTTCTCGTCGCGGTTGACTTCGCTGGGCATCACCAGGCCGTGAACCCGGTCGGCGCCCAGCGCCTCGACGAGGAGGTGGGACGTAAGCGTGCTGTCGATGCCGCCCGAGAGGCCGATGACGGCGCGGTCGGCGCCGGCGGCAGAGAACTGCTCGGCGATGAAGTCGGTGATATGCTCGCGGTGGGCCTCGAGTTCGTCGGTCGAGAGCGTCAGGTCGAGCGGGTCCTCGGCCCTGACGACGTCCTCGGTCGTGCTCATGGCCGACGGTTGGGAACCCGGCGTCTAATAGGCTTGTTTTCCGGCGGATCGGTGGACGTGCGTCCACTCCTCGGTCGCGGATCCGGGCGGGGCGGTGTTTCCGATGGAACCCCGCCGGGTCGGCGTGGTGTCGGTGCGACGGCGGAGCGTTGGCGTCAGCGCGATGGCGGAGCAGTGACGTGGCGTTAGCGCGATGGCGGAGCAGTAGCGTCTCCGAAAGCGCTACGTTCAAGTGGACTGGTCGGGCTACTGTTTAACGGGCGCCGTTGGTCCAGTGGTAGGACATAGCCTTCCCAAGGCTAGAGCCCGGGTTCAATTCCCGGACGGCGCATGCGAGGCGCAACCAACGGGAGCGCCTCGTGGCGAGCCTGCGAGCGAACGAGCACCGGAATTGAACCCTACCAGTCGCAGCCCGCGCAGGAGCGAAGCGACGAGCAGGACCGTCTGGTTCCGGTTCAATTCCCGGACGGCGCATGCGAGACTCGAACGGAGTGAGAGTCTCGATTTTGCGAACGGCGACTGTCAGGAGCCGTGAGCAGTGAGCGTCTCGATTTTTCGAACGGGGAACGGAGTGACCCGTGAGCGAAGGGGCCCGTGAGTAAGGAGCGTCTCGTGGCGTGCGGCGAAGCCGCGAGCACATGTTTGCGACGAGCGACGCGAGCTACACCGGCTCCGGCCGCGGCGCGTCGATGTCGTCGAGCCAGGTGTCGAGGCGCCGGCGCAGGGCTCGGCGCTGGTCGGGGCGGTCGTCCGCGAGGTCGTCGCGCTCGCCGCGGGAGGCGAACCAGTCGGGGCTTTCACGCTGTTTCCTACGATCGCAAATCCGTGTCTGAACACGACTCCGAACGCGGGGATCTGCCTTTATGAGTATCCGGGCGTAATTGGGCGCCATGGTTGGGTGTCGACGGGTCCTGGTAGCCGGACGTGACGTGGACGGGTTCGAGTCGGTAGCCGACGCGCTCGCGGCGACGGCCCCCGTCGCCTCGGCCGCGTGGTCGGTGACGACCACCGCTGTCGACGGCCCCGCGGCCGTTTCGCTCGACGCATCCGACGCGGGCGCTGTCGATGTCGTCGTCTGGGTCGGGCCGGCGACCCCGGCGGCGCTCGCGGCACTGGTCGACCGGGCCGACCGCGCGGGTGTTCCGGTCGTGGCCTACGCCGACGAAAGCGCGCTGGCACCCGAGGCAGCCGTCGATGCCGGCGTCGCGGACTACGTGCGAGCGGGCGAGGGTGGTGCGGCGGTCCTCGCGCGCCGGATCGGGGCTGACGACCCGCCGGTCGCGGACGACGGTCCGTCCGTCATGACCGACGACCGGCCGGTCACCGCTGAGGACTCGCAGGTCACCGCTGAGGACCCACCGGTCACGACTGACGGCGGGCCGGTCGGCGACGCGGTCGGCGGCGACGCCGGGATGCCCGAGCGCGCCGAGCGGGTCCTCGACCGGATCGACGAGGCGGTCGTGGGCCTCGACGAGGACCTGCAGGTCACGTACGCCAACGCCCGCGTCGAGGAGATCCTGGGCCGGCCGGCCGCGGAGTTCGCCGGCGAGTACGTCACCGATGTCTTCCCCGACACGGAGGGGGGCGTCTTCGAAACCGAGTACCGCGCGGCGCTGGAGAGCCAGTCGGTTCGCACCTTCGAGACGCACGCGCCCGACGACGACGCGTGGCTGGAGGTCACCGTCTATCCGGCGGCCGACGGCCTCACCGTCTACGTCAGGGACGTCACCGAGCACCGACACGCCGAAGCGGAACTGGAGCGAAACGAGCGAGCACTCCGTGACCTCCAGCGACTGGCCTCGAACCGCGACCTCTCGCTGGACGAGAAACTCGACCGCGCGCTCGCGGTCGGCTGTGACCGGCTCGACCTCCCGCTCGGCTTCGTCACCCGGATCGACGACGGGACACAGACGATCGTCGCGGCGCGGGGCGACGACGAGGTTCTCAAGCCGGGCGCGTCGGCGCCGCTCTCGGAGGCGTACTGCCGGCGTGCAATCGAGGGTGAGGGCCTGCTCGCGCTCGAACACGCCGCCGCGGAGGGGTGGGCGGACGACCCCGCCTACAACCGCTTCGAGTTCGAGTGTTACCTCGGCGGCAAACTCCTCGTCGAGGGCGACCTCTACGGAACGGTGTGTTTCGCCGCGACCGAGCGCCGCGAGCGCGCCTTCACGGCGGCCGAACGGACGTTCATCGAACTGCTCGTCGAGTGGGTGAGCTACGAACTCGAGCGCCGCGAACGCGAGCGCGAACTCGAGCGCTACGAGACCATCGTCCGGTCGGTCGAGGACGGCGTCTACGAACTCGACGCCGAGGGGCGGTTCACCTACGTCAATCCGGCGCTCGCCGCCCTGACCGGCCGCGAGGGTTCGTCCCTGATCGGGGAACACGTCTCGGCCGTCCACGGCGACGACGAGGTGGGCGCGGCGCTCGCGGACCTGCTCGTGGGCGAGGCGACCGAGCGGACCGTCGAGTCGACCGTCCGGCGGGCCGACGGCGAGACGGTCCGCTGTGAGGACAGCATGACGGCGCTCCGGGACGACGACGACGCGGTGCGGGGCGTCGCCGGCGTCGTCCGCGATGTCACCGAGCAACGCGCCCACCGCGAGATGCTCTCGGAACTGCTCGACTCCTCGCGGTCGCTGATGCAGTCCCGGGATCGCGAGGAAGTCTCCGAGGTGGTCGCCCGCGCCGTCAGGGACGTTCTCGGGTTCGACCTCACTGTCGTCAGGCTCTTCGACAGCGAGGTCGACCGGCTCGTCCCCGCGGGGGTGACCGACGATG
>Ga0207720_100744_pt1 | contig 17268 bp, 18 predicted proteins | sample A23P2SouthBayCA_2_FD_187751 | JGI IMG/M metagenome (GOLD analysis project Ga0207720, IMG submission 187751) | Aerobic enrichment media microbial communities from Eden Landing Ponds, California, USA - A23 E3 (2) (SPAdes) | ecosystem: Environmental > Aquatic > Marine > Unclassified | place...
TCCCGAGTGAGCGGCCGGCGAGCCCCGAGCCGGACCGCCCGGGCCCGGTCGTGCGACCGGACGGCGGCGACTCCAGAAGATTCAGAACGATCGACCGCCAAGTCTGCGGGATGGCAGACTCAGCCCCCGAGAGCGACGACGCCTGGGCCGAGGCGCTGACGGACAACCGGGCGGAGAAGGACCGCTTTTTCGCCGACCACCCGCAGTCGCCGATCCCCCCGCAAGCCCGGGACGACTTCGACGGGCTGGAGTACTACCAGCCCGACCCGTCCCTCCGGGTCCAGGGCCGCCTCGACGTCCACGCCGAACCAGATCCGATCGACCTGGAGATGACCGAGGGCCAGCCCCGGCGATACCTGCAGGTGGCGACGCTTCGTTTCACGCTCAACGACGCCGAGCGGACGCTCGTGGGGCTTCGCCAGTCCGAGGACGAGGACGGCCTGTTCGTCCCCTTCACCGACGCGACGACCGGCGATGAGACCTACGACCGCGGGCGGTACCTGGAGTTCGAGCCGACCGACGAACTGGTCGACGGGGGGACGCTGACGCTCGATTTCAACCTCGCGTACAACCCCTTCTGTGCGTACAGCGAGACGTTCGCCTGCCCGCTCCCGCCGGCGGAAAACCACCTCGACGTGGCGGTCCGGGCCGGCGAGCGCGCCCCACCGGAAACCGTAACGGCCATATCCGACGACTCCTGAGAGTCGCACATGGCAAGCATCGGAACCAAGGGACTGCTCGGCTTCGCACTCATGATCGTCGGTGTGCTGGGATTCGTTCCCGCCACCGGCGTCGAAACCGCGGCGGTGTTCAGGTGGGCGCTCGTCCCCGCAATCGTCCTGCTCGCGCTCGGGACGCTGCTGGTCGGAACCGGCTCGGAAGACATCCCGGTCTGACCGCCGGCGATCCGTTTTCGTCGCGCCACGTCAGCCAGCCGCAGCTACGGGTCGGGCTCTCTCGACAGGTCGTTGCCGGCGGTGACCCCCGACCCCCCAACGACTAAGCACCGCCGACCACTGACCCCGTGCATGGACAGCATCCCCTTCGGGGTCGCCCGGCTGGACGACATCATCGGCGGCGGGGCACCGCCGGGTAACGTCGTCCTGCTCTCGGGGGAACCGGGCGCCGGCGCGCGGGAGTTTCTCTACACCAGCGCGACGATGAACGCGCTGGGTCACGCCGACCCGGAGCTGTTCGACCTCTACTACGGCGACCTCCACGAGGGGGCGTCGCTGCCACCGGAGATCCACTACCTCTCCTTTACGTCCGACGAGGATTTTCTCCGCCGGGAGATGACCTACACCATGGACCGGGAGCTCGTCGAATCGGCGCTGGCACACATCGAGTTCCGGGACCTCTCTCCCGAGTACTTCCAGTTGAGCCCGGTTCCGCGGGAGTGGTACCTCGGCGAAACCACCAAGCTCCGCGACCTCGGCCGGCAGAACGAGCGGGAGTCGTTGCTCTCGGCGCTGGGGGAGTACCTCAACCGGAACGCCAGGGGGAACCTGGTCGTCATCGACTCGGTGACGGATCTGGTGGCGTCGATCTCCGACGAGATGGGGTGGGCCGACATCGCCGTGCTGATGAAGGGCCTGGCGAAGGCGGCCCACACCTGGGGCGGGCTGATCCTGCTGCTCGTCAGCACGGAGACCCTGACGGACACCCAGCACGGCCACGTGAACGACGCGGTCGACGGCACGTTCTCCTTCGAGTGGGAGACCGGCGGCTCGAAGCGCGCCCGGACGATGCACGTCCAGCAGTTCCGCGGTGTCCTCTCACGGCTCGAAGCCGAGAACATCGTCCAGTTCGAGACAGAGGTCAACGAGGCGGGACTCGACATCAGCGACGTCCGGAAGATCCGCTGACGCGTCCGTCACCCCCGGGCGTGAGTCGTGTGCCACGGGGAGCCACGACGTTGCACAGGTCTGACAGAATGGAAACAATACTTAAGCGTCGGCCACACACCATTGATAACTGATGGCTGGGGAACGGGCGGAGGCCCTGCCGGACGACCTGCGTGACTGGGTCGAACGGAAGGCAACCGAACTGGATGCCACGCCCGAAGCGGTGCTGTCGCGGGCCGTCACCGCCTACCGGCTCGTCGACGACGAGGACGACCCGGATCCCGAAGAGCTCGACGGGCAACTGACCGACGTCCACGAGTCGATCGACGCCCTCGCCGGGCGGATCGACGCCCTCGAAGAAGACGTCGGGGAGTTCGGTGAGGTCGACGAGCGGATCGATACCCTCGACGACCGGGTCGGGGACCTCAAAGGGGACGTCGACGAGAAGATCCAGGACGTTCGCGAGCGCGTCGTACAGATCAAACGGGAGACGGACGCGAAGGCGCCGGAGGATCACGCCCACCCCGAACTGCGGGAGGAACTGACGACCCAGGCCGGGGCGGTCGAGGGCGTCCAGGCGGAACTCGAAGCGCTCGAAGAGCGGATCGACGCGGGGTTCGAGAACTACGAGGACGTTCTCGACTACCTCACGGACGCGGCCGACGAACTCGACGAGAAGGTGACCCGTCTGGCGGGTGCCGTCGTGGACCTGCGCCACCGGGCCAACGACCTCGAGGCGGCCGCGGCCGAACGGGAGGCCGTCGCCGAAATCAAAGGCGAGGCCAACCGCCTCGGGATCCGGCGGGCGGTCTGTGAGGATTGTGAGGGCGAGGTCGACATCGGTCTGCTGGCGGCGGCGCGGTGTCCACACTGCTCGACGCCGTTCGCGGACGTCGACCCGCCGTCCGGCTTTTTCGGCTCGGCGACCCTCGTTCCCGGGCGCCGCCCGGCGCTCGAAGGTGGCTCGGACGTGATCGACGACCCCGAGGAGCTGTTCGACGAAGGGGAAGAGGGGGAGGGCGGAGTGACCGATGACTGACGACGACCCGTGGACCGTGGAGGGGTCCTCCGACGACGAAAACGACGACCGCCAGGACGCCGACCCCTCGCCGGACGACGTCGATCCGCGGGACGCAGAGATTCCGATGGAGGGGACCGATCAGCCGTCCGACGAGGATCGGACACACCGGGATCCGTTCGCGCCACGGGACACCTCGACGGGCGGGGGAGCCGATCCTGCCCCCGAGGCCGGGGAGACAGCACGCGACGCGGGGCGGACTGCGGGCGAGTCAGGGGAAGGCGCGGTTGCCGATCCCGGCGACGACGGAGACGCACCGATGGCGGACCTGGCCCGCGAGGTGCGCGAACGGCGTCAGCGGCGCGAGAGCGACGACTCGACCGACCTGTTCGAGTCCGTCGACGTCGGCGAACTCGACAGCGAGGACGTCTGGGAGTCGCTCGCGAGCACCGACGCGGACTCCGCGGAGGAAAAGCGGGAAGCGGGGTCCGGGTCGGAGGCGGAGGCGAGATCGGCGTCGACGGCCGGCACCGGCGTCGGCGTCGGGGCCACCGCAGAGCGGGTGAGCGGGAGTGGCGGCCGCCCGGAGTTCGTGGTGTCCAAATCGGACTACTGCGAGCAGTGTGCGTACCTCTCGGCGCCGCCCAACCTGGAATGCTCCTACGAGGGGTCGACGATCGTCGCCGTCGAGGACTCCGAGCGCTTCCGCGTCCGCGGGTGCCCGTTCGTCGACCGCGACCCTGACGATCCCACGGCGGGCCTCGCGCCGGAAGGCAACGACGAGGTCGGCAGTGACGCCGTCGGGGGCGACAGTGGCGACGGCGTCGCGGCGGACGCGGGTGCCACGGCGGACGCCGATACGGACGCGGGAACTACGGCGAACGCCGATGCGGACGCGGGGGCCACGGCGGACGCCGACGCGGTCGATCCGTTCCTCGACCTCGACGACGACGAGTCGGTGTTAGACGGCGAGGCGCCCGATCCGACCATCGATCCGGAGTCGAACGGATCCGACGACCGGTAAGCCGGGGAGAGCCACGCCGACTAAGTAGCACAGCCCCCAACCCCCGGTATGCAGTTCTGCGACGCCTGCGGGTCGATGATGGTCTCCCGCGACGGCGAGATGGTCTGTCAGAACGACGACTGCGGCGCCACCGCCGACCGCGACGAGGAGCGCGCCGCGGAGTTCGTCTCCACGGAGGCCCAGAGCGACGACGACCTGATCGAGACGAGCGAGGACGCCGGCTTCGAGGGGAAACCCACCGCCAGCGACGTGACCTGCGACGAATGTGGCCACGGCAAGGCGTGGTACACCATCAAGCAGACCGCCTCCGCCGACGAGCCGCCGACGCGGTTTTTCAAGTGTCAGGAGTGCGGCTATCGGTGGCGCGAGTACAACTGAGCCGGCGAGACCGACTCAGACGGCCTCCCGCAGGAACGACCCGACGGTTTCGCCCACCTTCCCCGCCCGCCCGACGAAGAAGTGATCGCCCGGCAGCGCGTCGACCACGAAGCCGACTTCTCGCGCCACCTCGACGATCGGCCCCCAGTCGACGGTGTCGTCGCGGTCGCCGTAGACGACCTGGATGGGAAGAGAGTCGCCCTCGCTCTCGGCTGCGAGATGCTCGATCGCCGCCAGCGCGTCGAGGTGCTCGGTGATCTTCGGGGGCGGCGCGAGGACGCTGCAGGCCGTGATCGGGAGCCCCTCGCTCGCTTCACAGAGCGCGACGGCGCTCCCGAAGGAGTAGCCGAACAGTCCCACGCGGTCGTAGCGCTCGCGGGCCCACGCGACGGCGTTGCGGGCGTCGGCGCGTTCGCCCCGGCCCTCGTCCCATCCCCCGTAGTCGAAGCGGAGGCAGTCGACCGGGTCGTCGCCGGCCGCGAGCGCGTCGCTGACGGCTCGCAGGCGCTCGTCGCTGCGACTCCCGCCGTGCTGGGGGTGTGGCGGGCAGGCGACCACGCAGGCCGTCCCGCCGCGGTCGTCGAGCGTCGCGCGCACGTCGCGGCCGCCGGGAAGTACCACCGCATCGCTCATTGGTCTCCGTTCGGAGCGGTCCCACATCGATCCTCCGGCTTCCCGACGACCACACCGGACCCGGCGGTCGGCAGGCGGCGATCGGCGGGGAAGCGAGAGCGGCGGCAGGCACGGACGCTCGCGGCTGAGACTCCCGTTCCGGACCCCCGCGTGAGGTTTTAAGGATAGAGCGACAACAGAAACGGTATGGGAATACTCTCGCGCGCCTCGTACGTCATCCGGTCGAAGATCAACGGGATTCTCAACCGGGCCGAGGACCCCACGGAGACGCTCGATTACTCCTACGAGCGAATGCGCGACGAACTCCAGCAGGTCAAGCAGGGCATCGCGGACCTGACGACCCAGAAAAAGCGCCTGGAGATCCAGAAGCGCCGGCTGGAGGAGAACGTCGAGAAACACAACGAACAGGCCCGCGAGGCAGTCCGGCAGGATCGGGAGGACCTCGCCCGCAAGGCGCTCGAAAAGAAGAAGTCGAAGATGTCCCAGATCGAGGACCTCGACGAACAGATCGCCCAGCTGCAGTCCACCCAGGACGACCTCGTCGAGAAGAAAAACACCCTCCAGAGCCGGATCGAGGAGTTCCGCACCAAAAAGGAGACGATGAAGGCGCGCTACGAGGCCGCCGAGGCCTCCAGCCGCGTCTCGGAGGCGATGACCGGCGTCGGCGACGAGATGTCCGACGTCGCGCGGTCGATCGAGCGCGCCGAGGAGCGGACCGACGAGATGGAGGCACGCTCGGCGGCGATGGACGAACTCACGGAGACGGGGGCGTTCGACGACGTCCTCTCGGACGAGGACGAGATCGACCGCGAGCTGTCGTCGTCGCGGACGAACAGCGAGGTCGACGCCGAACTGGAGACGCTGAAGGCCGAACTCGGCGAGTCCGGGGGCGACGTCGAAAGCGCGGAGAACGAGAGTGAGGAGGCGGCGTCGACGACAGGGAGCGCCCCCGAAGACGTCGACGTGGACGTGGACGTCCCGGACGAGGAGGTCGAGGCCGAACTCGAACAGCTCAGAAACGAGGAAGACGCCTGAGCCGTGACCGACCAGCAGGCCATCGCGGACGCCGTACGGGAGTCGTTTCTGGCGGAGACCCACGAGCGGTTCGACCGCCGGGTCGACGAGCAGGCCGAGCAGGTGCTCGCGGACGTCCGCGAGGGGCGCCTCGACGCCGGGGACTTCGCCGTCGGGGTCGAACTGGAGGCGTACGTCGTCGACGACGAGGGGCGCCCGACGCCGATCCCGGAGCGGGCCTTCGAGGCCGCCGGCTGTGCGAAGGAACTCGGCCTCCACAACGTCGAGATCAACACCGCGCCGGACGTGCTCTCGCCGACCGGCCTCGAACGGCAGGCCACGGAGCTCCGCGAACGGATCGCCCGGGCCCGCGACGCGATGGCCGAGGTCGGGGGACGGCTCGTGCTGGACGCGATGTGGACGACGCCGCCGGCGGGCGGCACCGAGTCGTACCTGTGTACGACCGACGAGGTCGACGGGGTCCGGATCGCCCGGAACATGCGGCCCGCTCCGCGCTACGTCGCCCTCGACAACGCCGTCGTCCGCGGGGCCGGGGGCTCGCTGCCGATCGACGTGCCGGGGACCGACCGGACGCTCGCGGCGCCGACGATCCTCGTCGAGTCGCTGGCCACCTCGATCCAGCCACACCTCCAGCTTCCGGACCCCGAAACCTTCCCGCCGTACTTCAACGCCGCGATCAGGACGATGGGCCCGCTGGTCGCGCTGGCGGCGAACTCCCCGTTCCTCCCGGCGGATCTCTATGCGGACGCCGATGTAGACCCCGACCGCGTGTTTGCGGAGACGCCGCGGGAACTGCGCATCCGGATCTTCGAGGACTCGATCAACCCCGGCTGCGAGCGAAAGAAGGTGTGTGTCCCCCGCGACGTCGAGTGGGCCGAGGACGCGGTCGACCGCCTCGTGGCCGACCAGACGGTCGCGCCCGCCCTCGACGAGGCGGGCGAGGCCTACCGGGACGCCTACCCCGAACTCGACCACAAGCGGGGCACCTACTGGCGCTGGGTCCGCGCCGTCGTCGGCGGACAGCGGCCTCGCGGCATCGAGGGCGGGCCGGACGCGGGGCAGGCGTCGATTCGCATCGAGTACCGCCCGCTCCCGACCCAGCCGACCGCCGCCGACGCCGTCTCGCTGGTCGCACTGACCGTTGGCCTGCTCCGGGGGATCGACGCGACCGGCCACCCGCTGACCGACCTCGACTGGGCGGCGGCCCGCGACTGCTTTTACGCCGCCGCGAACGAGGGACTCGACGCCGACCTGGCCTGGGTGACCGCAGACGGCGTCCGGACCGACGACCCCGAGGTCGTCTACGAGGACCTGTTCCAGGTCGCGCGCCGCGGTCTCGCCGTCGAGGGGCTCACCGCCCGCGAGCGCGACGACCTGCTCGCACCGATCGAGGCCCGCTGGGAGGCGCGGACCGCGCCGGCCGACTGGAAGCGCGCCCGGGTCCGCGAGCGACTCGACGCCGGCGACCCCCTCCCGGCGGCGATCGAGGCGATGCAGCGTCGGTACGTGGAGCAAGCCGGGGCGACCGACTCGTTCGTCGAGTGGCTGTAGCCCCGCGGCTCGGTCACTCGTCGACGTGCTACCCGGGCACGACACTCTTGTGGCTGGACGGCGCACGAGGCGTGTGACGGACGACCGAACGGACGGGACCGATCCGGCCGACACGATAACCGAGCGGGGCGCCGAGAGTCGACTGAAGCTCCGGGTGCTGATGGTGTCGAACCGGTGGGTGCTCGCGGGCGCGATACTCGCAGGCGTCGGTGCAGTGTTGATCGCCCTCGGCGCGGTGGACCCGATCGGACTCCGGGCACGAATGAACGCGTCGGACCCCGTCGAGACGCTGTTCCAGGGGCTGTTGACGGCGATCGTCACCGGCGTCACGCTGGTCGTTTCGATCAACTCGCTGGTGCTGTCCCAGGAACTCGGCCCGCTCGGCGACCAGCGGGAGCGCATGAGCGGAGCAATGGCGTTTCGCGAGGACGTCGAGGCGGTGCTCACCGAACCCACCAGCCCCGCTGACCCCGCCGCCTTCCTGGGGGCGCTCGTCGGGGGCATCGGGGAGCGAGCGCGGGAGCTCCGCGACGCCACGGCCGGGGGGCCAGCGGCCGATCCGGTCGCCGACTACGTCGAGGAAGTCATCCAGCACGCAGACGCAGTCAGCGACGACTTCGACGACGTGGAGTTCGGAACCTTCGACCTGCTGGCGACAGCCCTCAACTTCAACTACTCCTGGAAGCTCTACGAGGCACGACGGCTCCGGGCGGAGTTCGACGAGGACCTGCGCGGAGAGGCACACGACGCCCTCGACGGACTCGTCGAGGCCCTGAGGTTCTACGGCCCGGCGCGGGAACATTTCAAGACGCTGTACTTCCAGTGGGAGCTTGTCAACCTCTCGCGGGCGATGCTGTACACGGCGGTTCCGGCGCTCGTGATGGCAACCGCCGCGATCCTCTACCTGTCGAGTCCGGGAACGGTGACCGGAACCTTCCTCGGCGTAGACGCCCTCGTCTGGGCGGTCTGCCTGACGGCGACGGCGTCGCTGGCGCCGTTCGTGGTGCTCCTGTCGTTTGTGCTCCGGATCGCGACCGTCGCCAAGCGAACGCTCGCGATCGGTCCGTTCGTCCTCCGGAGCGAGGAGCGCTCCGACGAGCGGGACTGGGAGTAAGCGCCGGACGGGTGTCCAGCGCTCACTCCCGCAGGCGAGCCCCGGTCCCGGGGCGGTCGAGCGCGTCGAGCCGGAGGTCGCCGCCGTCGACGTCGACGCCCTCGTAGGGGTCGTCCGCGAGCAGCAGCGACCCGTCGAGGTCGGCGTAATCGACCAGCGGCGCGAGGTGACAGGCCGCGGCGATGGCGGCGTTCGTCTCGACCATGCAGCCGAGCATCACCTCCAGGCCGGCGGCGCGGGCGGCGTGGATCGCCCGGCGCGTCTCGCGGATTCCGCCACATTTCGTCAGTTTGAGGTTCACGCCGTCGACGCGGCCGGCGAGGTCGGCCACGTCGCCCGCGTCGCGGCAGGACTCGTCGGCGATCACCGGAAGCGGGACGCGCTCTGTGACGTACCGGAGCCCGTCCGGATCGTCCGCGGACACGGGCTGTTCGACGAACTCGACGCCGTGGTCGGCGAGCACCCCACAGCGCGCGACGGCCTCCTTCGGAGTCCAGGCCTCGTTGGCGTCGACTCGCAACTGGGCGTCCGGCGCCGCCGCCCGAACGGCCGCGACCCGCGCCTCGTCGTCGTCGGTGCCGACCTTGACCTTCAGGACGTCGTGGCCGGCGTCGACCGCGGCGGCGGCCTTCTCACCCATCCGCTCCGGGGCCGCGAGGCCGATCGTGTAGGAGGTCGGCGGCGCCGCGTCGGGGTCGAGACCCCACAGCCGGTAGAGGGGGACTCCGAGCCGGGTCGCCGCCAGGTCACAGAGCGCGATCGACACCGCGGCCCTGGCGGCGGGGTTCCCACGAACCGTCTCCCCCAGCCGGCGCTCGATTTCTTGGCGGGCGTCGGGGTCGCCGACTGACTCGACGGCGTCAAGGAACCGGGGAAGGACCGCCTCGACGGTGGCCGGGGTCTCGCCGTACCGCGTCGACGGCGCCGCGGCGCCGACGCCGGCCCGTCCCTCGCTGTCGGTGAGCCGAACGACGACGTTCGTCGTCGTCTCCCGGCTCCCCCGGGCGATGGCGAAGGGCTCGGACAGCGCCAGCTCCAGCCGTTCGAACTCGGCGCGCACGATCACCCCTCCAGGGCCAGCGCGTCGAGGATCGGGTCCGGGCCGACCCGGACCGGATCGGCCGCCGGGACGCCGAGGTCGGCCGCGTAGGCCGAGAGCGCCGCCCGGGCGTCGTCGGCGGGGTCGATCGAGGCGGTGTTGAGCGCGCCGGCGACCACCTCGCTCGCACCGACGGGGGCGGCGACGTCCTCGTACAGCTTCGCGACCTGTCCGACGGGCGGAATCCGCGTGTCCTCGTAGCCGTGGATCACCTCGCGCCCGGCGGCGTGACAGAGCACCAGCGCGTCCGGCGCGGCACCGTGGAGGATCGACAGCGTCACGCCCGAGTACGCGGGGTGGACGAGGCTCCCCTGGCCCTCGACGAACAGGACGTCGTGGTCGGCCCCGAACCCGGTCACCATGCGCTCGACCGCGCCAGCAGCGAAGTCCGCGACGACGCGGTCGACGGCGACCCCGCGGCCCTCGATCAAAATCCCGGTCTGTCCGGTCGGGACGACCCCGGCGTCGATGCCGCGCTCGCGGGCCGCCCGGGCGAGTTCGAACGTCGTCGTCATCTTGCCCGTCGAGCAGTCGGTCCCGACCGTCAGAACCACCTCGGCGTCGACCTCGTCGGCGCGACCCGTAGCGACGCCGAGGTCCTCCGGCGGCCGGCGCACGTCGTGGAGGGAAACGCCGTGCTCGGCCGCCAGATCCGCGAACTCGGTGTCGTCCGCGAGGAAGTAATGCAGGCCGGCGACGACGTCACAGCCCCGCTCGATCGCGGTCCGGACGTCCGACCGCCAGGAGTCGTCGAAGCCGCCGCCGATGGGTGCGATGCCGATCACGAGCGCGTCGACCGCCGGGGCGTCGGCCATCGAGGCGACGATCGGGGCGTCGGGGAGGTCCGCGCGCAGGTCCGCCACCCGCTGGCCCGCCCGGTCGCGGTCGAGGACGACCGCCACGTCGTAGTCGCCGTACCGGAGGACGCCGGTCGCGGTCTTTGCGCGGTCGGGGAACTTCCCGTGGGCGAGGACGGCGATCCGGTCGCCGGAGTCGATCATACCAACCCCTGGGACGAGGCAGGGGAAAAACGCCGCGGCCCGGCGCGGGCGCGCCCGGGCAGCGTCGGCGAGAACCGGCCCACGACGGCCGCTCAGAGCAGGTACAGCCGCGTCGAGAAGAACTTCCGGACCGCCGCGTCGAAGGCGTCCTCGGGGTCGCCGCTGGCGTCGACGGTCGCGGTCCGGTCGGCGCGGTCCTCGAAGCGGCCGAGCACGGTCCGCTCGCCGAGGCAGATCAGGCGGTCGGCGCCGACCGTTCCCTCGTTCGTGTCGCCCAGATGCTCGTCCAGGGCCGCCTCGCAGCGGTCGAGATGTTCCTCGATCTGGTCGTCGCGCCGGCGTTCGAACCGGGACTGCGAGAAGCCGCCCTTCGAGTGGTCGTTCATCACCTCGGAGTCGAGGGTGGCCGCGACCGTCCAGCCCTCGCCGTCGAAGGTGCCGAGCGCGAACAGGTCAGAGCGCACGAGCGCGACCGCGGTGCCGGAGGTCGGGCGGACCCACGCCTCCTCGATGCGGAAGCCGTCCGCCCACGTCGCGAACGGCTCGGGGGCCAGCGGCGGATCGAGCGCGGCGGCGACCAGCCCCGCGTCGTCGACACAGACCAGACAGGGCGCGGCCCGCCGGACGAGCGCCTCGCGGTCGCCGACGGCCGACGCGACCGCCCCGGGGACGGCGTCGGGGCCGACCATCGCCGTCAGCGCCCCCTCGGGCCCGGTCGACACCGACCGGAGCCGCGAGAGCACTTCGGTCAGTCGGTCCCCGCGGAGGTCCACGGTGTCCCGGAACTCGGGGGCTGCGGCCTCGTCGCCCACGCGGTCGAGCTGTCCCTCCAGGTCGGCCACCCGGTCCTCCAGGCGGTTGACCCGCTCCTCGGCGGCCTGGCGGGCGCTCGCGGCCTCGGAGCGCCGCTCCTCCTCGGCCTCGGCCCGCCGTTCGAGGTGACGCTTTTCCTCCTCGAGTTCGGCGATGCGCTCCTTGAGGCCGGCGCGACCCAGCAGCTCGTCGAGCATACGTGCCCCCGCGGAGTGGACCCACTTCACGCTTCGGGAGCGGTGACCGGCGTGAGATCGGGCCGCGGCAGCGACCCCGCGGGGACGAGCAGTCGACGCCGGAGTCGGCCCTCAGCCCGACCCGGGGAGCGGACAGAGGCTCGCGGTGAAGATCGCGACCTCGTCGGTGTCGTTGCGCGCGCCGTGTGGGACGCCCCGTTCGTGGAGCACCACGCCGGGAGCCTCGACCGTCGACTCCTCGTCGCCCTGGATGACCGTGACAGTCCCGTCGAGGACGTGGAAGACGTTCGTGCTGTCGTCGTGCTCGTGGGGGTCGAGCGTCGCGCCGGGGCCCAGCGCGAACGCCTTCACGAGCACGTCGTCCTCGACGACCAGTTCCGCGGTCGCTACCTCGCCCTCGGCGGGGGAAAGCTCCGCCTCGGCCTCCGCGAGTCGATCGAGCGTCATGCGAACGGATGGGCGGGCCGGGGCCGTAAGCGTGGCGTCAGCGGCGGACCGCTACGGAGAGGAAATCGGCTACTCGCCGGCCGTCGTCGTGGCGTTCTCGCTCTCGTAGCGCACGACGACCTCGTCGGCGACCGGCTGGAGGACGTACTTGCCGGAGCCGCCCGCCCTGACCGGGGTGAAGTCCGCGGTGAAGGTGGTGCGCTCGCCCTCCCGGATCTCGAAGGGTTCCTCGAACTTCAGGGGGGCGTCGCCGGGCACCTCGACCGTCGCGGTGGAGCCGTCGGCGAGGGTCGCCTCCGTGTCGACGACCGAGAGCTGGAGATACTCGTACTTGCCCGCGTCGAGTTCGAGGTCGGCCAGCGGCGCCGAGCGGTCGCCCTGGAGTTCGACGAGGTCGAACGTGCGCTCCTCGACCGCGTGGGTCTCGCGCTCGCCGTCGGCGGGCTTGACGAACACCTCGTCGACCGTGACCGCACACCGCTCGAAGTCGCTGATCGCGCCGGGCTGGTCGCTCACCCGGGTCGCGAGGGTGCCGGTCGCGCTCGCGGTGCCGATACAGCCGGCCAGCGCTGCGGTTGTCGTCGTGACGATGCCTGCGGTCGTCGAGAGGAACTGTCGTCGGTTCATAATGAAGTCGTGGAGTCGCGTCGGTCGGTCGTCCGGGGTGGTTCGTCGGCTACGATCGCACGACGGGATCGATCACGCGCCCTGGCGATCACGCGAGCGGACCGGCCGCAGCCTGCTGGCTCGCGTTGCCATCGGCCGCGGTGTCGGTCGCGTTGGCGCCGTCAGCAGCGCCGTCGCCGCTGGCCGCGTCGTCGCCGTTAGCCACGTCGGCGTCACCGCCGCCGAGGAGCCCCGAGAGCGCGTCGCCGAGCGAGCCGTCGAGGCCCCCGTTCAGGAACGACCCGATGGTCCGGTGGATCTCGGATACCTGGTCCGGAACCGGGTCCGGCATGTCGCTCGGGGGGCCGCGCTCGCCCGCGCTCTCGGCGGGCGAACCGTTCTCGCTCGCGTTAGCGCCCGCACCGTCGGCCACGTCGGCCGACCCGTTCGAGGCGTTCATCCGGTTGGCGGCGTCAGCGGCCATCTCGGCCGCGACGGAGCCGCCCTCGCGCGCGTTCTCGTTCACGTCGTCAGCGGTGCCGTTCCCGCTGGCACCGTCGGACGGTGCGTCGGCCGCGTCGTCTGCCGCACGGTCGGAAGCCTGTGCCGTCGCCGCACCCGCGGCGGCCGCGACCCCGGTGGCCGCGACCATCGCCGCGAGGCCGATCGCGAGTAGCTGTTTTGCGTTCATCGCGATCGTCGCTGGGGGCCAGGGCCCCTTGAAGGGTGAAAACCTGAAAGCCGCGTTTTCGACGGTGTCGACACGTTTGCGCCGAGTTAATCGCGATTAAATCCGGATCTATCCGGATTGGACGGGCGGGGCGAGCGCGGGGACGGCCGAACCGATCGGAGCGGTCGCTCGTGGCGGGCGCGCAGGCGCCGCGACGAAAGAGAGCAGTCGGGGGAGGCCGATCAGTGCAGTTCCTCGGCGACGACGTCCGCCGGGAGCAGCGCCGGATCGACCGCGAGGTCGACCTGCGGCCGGGCGAACTCCGGGAGGGAGTCGTCGGCGTAGGCGACGATCCGGATCTCCGGGTGGCGTTCGCGGGCGACCGGGATCACGGACGCGTCGTCGGCGTCGGTCAACACCAAGAGCGCCGCGCCGTCGATTCCCGCCTCGTCGAGGGAGTCCCGCGAGGCCAGCCCCTCGACGCGGCGCACCTCGATCCCCTGGTCTTCGAGCGCTGCCGCGAGGCCGTGCTGGTCGGGGCCGGCGAGCACCGCACGGACCTGCCCGCCGTCGGCGACCCGTGGCAGTCCACCGACGGCCGCGTGCCGGGCGCCGTCTGCGACCGCCGGGGAATCGTCGCCGGCGGTCATTCGTACTCGATCGTCGCCGGCGGTTTGTGGGTCACGTCGTACACCACCCGCGAGACGTTCGGCAGGGTGCCGGTGATGCGCGACTGGATGCGCTGGAGCGTCTCCCAGGGCAGGTCCTGGGCGCGGGCGGTCATGCCGTCGCGGCTCTCGACCGACCGAACGGCGACGACCCAGCCGTGGACGCGGTTGTCGCCTTTCACGCCGGTGGCCTTGCCGACGACCGCCGCGAAGGCCTGCCAGGGTTCGTGCTCTGCGACTTCCTCCTCGACAACGTGACAGGACTCGCGGGCGACCTCCAGTTTCTCCTCTGTGACCTCGCCGATGATGCGTACCGCGAGCCCCGGACCGGGGAACGGCATCCGCTCGGAGATCACCTCCTCCAGATCGAGGGCGCGGGCGACCGCGCGTACCTCGTCCTTGTAGAGGTCCCGCACCGGTTCGACGATGCCCTCGAAGTCGACGACCTCGGGCAGGCCGCCGACGTTGTGGTGGGACTTGATGTTGCCCTCGCTCTCGATGCGGTCGGGGTAGATCGTTCCCTGGACCAGGTAGTCGGCGTCGGCCTCGCGGGCCTCGCGCTCGAACTCCCGGATGAACTGCTCGCCGATGACGTGGCGCTTCTCCTCGGGGTCGGTGACGCCGGAGAGCGCCTCCAGGAAGCGATCCTGGGCCTCGACGACCCGGAGCGACTCCATAAAGGAGAAGGTCTCCCGGATCCCCTCGGTCTCGCCTTTGCGCATCAGCCCCGTGTCGACGTAGACGGGGGTGAGCCGCTCGCCGAGCGCGCGGTAGGCCAGCGTCGCGGCGACCGACGAGTCGACCCCGCCCGAGAGGGCGATGATCGCGTGGCCGTCACCGACCTCGTCTTCGATCTCGGCGACCGCCTCCTCGACGAAGCTGTCGACGTCGACCATCAGGCGGTCACCCCCTCGCTCTCGTCCTCGCGCTCCTCCACGGCCTCGGCCTCGACGCCGGCGTTGTCGAGGACGGCGTCGAGGAAGCCGACGAACGGCGGGCTCGGTCGGTCGGGACGGGAGCGGAACTCGGGGTGGAACTGGGTCCCCAGGAAGAAGGGGTGGTCCTCGCGTTCGAGCAGTTCCATCCGCGGGCCGGCCGACCCCGAGAAGGCGAGCCCCTCGGATTCGAGGCGGTCGATGTACGCGGGGTTGACCTCGTAGCGGTGGCGGTGTCGCTCGACGCAGGAGGTGGCGTCGTAGATGTCGTGTGCCAGGGTCCCCTCGACGATCTGGGTCTCGTGGGCGCCCAGCCGCATGGTGCCGCCCATGTCGTCGAGTTCCTTCTGCTCGGGCAGGATGTCGATGACGGGGTGGGGCGTGTCGCCGTCGAGTTCGGTGGAGTTGGCGCCGTCGAGGCCGACGAGGTTGCGGGCGTGTTCGACGACCGCGAGCTGGAAGCCGAGACACAGCCCCAGGAAGGGAACCCCCTCCTCGCGGGCGTAGCGGATCGCCTCGATCTTGCCCTCGGTGCCCCGCGAGCCGAAGCCGCCGGGGACGATCACGCCGGCGGCCGATTCGAGGCGCTCGCGGTGGGTGGTCCCCATCCCGTCGGCGTCGACGTACAGCGGGTTCACCTCGACGCCGCGCGCGATGCCGGCGTGTTTGAGCGCCTCGTGGATGCTCATGTAGGCGTCCTCCAGGCCGTACTTGCCCACGAGGGCGACGTCGACGCTCGCGGTCCGGTCGCGGGTCACCAGATCGCGCCAGCGGCTGTCGCGGGCGTCCCGGGCGGCCGCCTCGTCGGCCAGGTCGAGCCGGTCGAGGACGTACTCGTCGAGTTCCTCCTCCTCGACCATCAGCGGCACGTGGTAGATGTCCTCGACGTCCGGGTTCGAGAACACCGCCTCGGTCGGCAGGTCACAGAACAGCGCGATCTTCTCCTTGGTTTCGGGTTCGAGGCGGCGTTCGTTGCGCCCGACGATCACGTCGGGGTGGAGCCCGATCGATCGCAGTTCCTTCACCGAGTGCTGGGTGGGTTTTGTCTTCTGTTCGCCATTCTTCGAGTCCGGCACCAGCGTCACGTGCGTAAAGAGGAGGTCGTCGTCGTCCTCCTCCTGGGCGAACTGGCGAAGCGCCTCCAGAAAGGGCATCCCCTCGATGTCGCCGACGGTCCCCCCGACCTCGACGATGCAGATGTCGTGTCCCTGGGCCGCCTCCCGGACCCGCCGCTTGATGTCGTCGGTGATATGCGGGATGATCTGGACCGTCTTGCCCAGGTAGTCGCCGGCCCGCTCGCTCTCGATGACCTGCTGGTACACCTTGCCGGTGGTGACGTTGTGATCGGAGGTCATGTCGACCCCGAGGAACCGCTCGTAGTTCCCCAGATCGAGGTCGACCTCGCCCCCGTCCTTGAGGACGTACACCTCCCCGTGCTCGAAGGGGTTCATGGTCCCGGCGTCGACGTTGAGGTACGGATCGATCTTGACGGCCGTCACGTCGAAGCCCGCGTTCGCCAGTAGCCGCCCCGTGCTGGCTGCGGTGATCCCCTTGCCCAGTCCGGACATTACACCCCCGGTAACGAAAATGAACTTCCGACCCAGCGATGGGTCGTAGCCCGTGTCGGGTTCCGTCGGCATACTGTCTGTGCTCCGGCGCGACTGAAAACCGTTTCGGAGCGCGCGGTCGCGTGCGGATCGATCGCACGTGACGCCGCCGAGAGCTGGCCGATCGGTCGGTTATCGTGGCCAGACGACCACACTCGTCACTACTGTCGACGGTTCGGTCGACGATCGCCGCCGAGCGTCCGAACTGCCGGACGCGGCGATAGCCCGCCCCGCTCTCCGGAACCACAGGCTACGTCACCCTCCGGAGCCTCCGTGGAGACATGACGCGGGAGATCACCCCGATCGGCTTCGGCACCTACCAGATCACCGACCGCGACGCCTGTATGCGGGCTGTCCAGACGGCCCTGGAGACGGGGTATCGACACCTCGACACCGCACAGATGTACGACAACGAGGCCTACGTCGGCGAGGGTCTGGCCGCGTCGTCTGTCGACCGCGACGAGGTGTTCGTCGCGACGAAACTCAACTACGGCAACCTGGCCGCCGAAGACGTCCTGGAGACGGGCAGGGCCTCGATCGACCGCCTCGGCGTCGACGCGGTCGACCTGCTGTACGTCCACTGGCCGATCGAGACCTACGACGTCGACGAGACCCTGCCCGCCCTGGC
>Ga0207720_100746_pt1 | contig 17246 bp, 14 predicted proteins | sample A23P2SouthBayCA_2_FD_187751 | JGI IMG/M metagenome (GOLD analysis project Ga0207720, IMG submission 187751) | Aerobic enrichment media microbial communities from Eden Landing Ponds, California, USA - A23 E3 (2) (SPAdes) | ecosystem: Environmental > Aquatic > Marine > Unclassified | place...
CCCGCCACGTCGTCGGGGATGAGCGCCACTAGGTGTGCGTCGCGGCAGGGGCGGACCCCGTGGAGACCGACGCCGAGAGCGAGCGTCGCGAGACCGACGACGACGGGACCGACCCCCGCGACGACGAGGACGAGCAGCGCCGCGATGGCGAGCGCGAGGAGCGCGGCGATGACGCGAAGCGGTCCCAGCCGGTCGGAGAGTTCGCCGGTGAACGGCTGCACCACGGAGACGAGGAAGAAGCCGCTGTACAGCAGACCGGCCAGACGGGTGTCGATGCCCGCGCGACTCTCCAGAAACAGGGGCAGGAAGGCGGTGACGCCGCTCACGGTGAGGGAGACGAGGACGGCGACGAGGGCGAACGCGGAGAACCGCGGCGCGGCGAAGGCCGCGAGATACGCTCGGCCGCCCGCGTCGGACCCCTCGACGCTGGCGTCGTCGTCCGAGAGTCGAACGGGGACGCACAGGGCGAACGCGCCCGCGAGGACGAGACCGGTCAAGGCGGTACCGAGAAAGAGCGACTGCCAGGGGAGCGCCGCGGCGACGACGGTCACGACGACGACGGGCGCGAGGGCGCCGCCGAGTTCGCCGACGAAGTCCATCAGCCCGAGCGCCCGGCCGGACCGCTCGGGATAGACGGTCGTCAGGAGCGTGATGGCGACGGTCTTGTGTGCACCGGTACCGACGCCGATGCCGATCACCGCGACGACGAGCAGTGCGTACGTGGTCGAGACGAAAAGCGCGAGGGAGGCAGCCGAGGCGACGACGGCGCCGCCGACGATGACGCGGACGGTCCCCACCCGATCCGCGAGGGCGCCGGACGGGAACTGCATGACCGCGTAGCCGGCCATGAGCGCCGAGAACAGCGCCCCGAGTTCGGTGTTGGAGACTCCGTAGACGGAGCGGAAGGTGCCGAACAGCGGCGGAAAGGCGTATCGGAGGAACTTCGCCAGAAACCACAGGAGCGCGGTCAGCGCGAGCACGTCGAGCGTGCGGAGCCGACGGAGCCAGTGGTCGGAGACGAGCGACACGGAGGAGGGTCCGTCGGTCACCGGCAAAAGTGCGACCCTTCGTCAGCCGAACGGTCCCATCCCGCCCATGCCGCCCATCCCGCCGCCGTCGCCCTGCTGCATCTTCTTCATCATCCGCTGCATGTCGCCGTCGCCCATCCCCTGGAACTGCTTGATAGTCCGTTCCATCATCTTGTGCTGTTCGAGGAGTTCGCGGATGGACTCCTCGTCGACGCCGGCACCACGTGCGATGCGCTCGACGCGCTCCTGGCCGATGACCCGCGGGTTCTCCAGTTCCTCTTCGGTCATCGAGTCCATCGCCACGTCGAAGGTGCGCATCCGGTCCTGGGTCACGTCCATGGCGTCGTCGGGAAGCTGGTCCATCAGACCGCCGCCCATGCCGGGGATCATGTCCATCACCTGATCCAGCGGTCCCATGTTGTTCATCGCCTCCATCTGTTTCTGCATGTCCTTCAGGGTGAAGGACCCCTGCATGATGTCCTGGGGGTCCCAGTCGTCCTCCTCCTCGCCCGTCTCGGCCATGGCGCGTTCGACCCGCTCCGAGAGCTGTTTGAGGTCGCCCATCCCCAGCAGCCGAGAGATGAAGCCGTTGGGCTCGAAGCGTTCGATGTCCTGGACCGTCTCGCCGGTGCCCAGGAAGGCGATGGAGGAGTCCGTCTCGTTGACGGCGGTCAGGGCGCCCCCACCCTTCGCCGTCCCGTCGAGTTTCGTGATGACGACGCCGTCGATGCCGATGGAGTCGTCGAACTGCTGGGCCTGTTCTTTCGCCCCTTGCCCGATGGCGGCGTCGAGAACGAGGATGGAGCGGTCGGGATCGACCGCCGACTCGATCTCCTCGATCTCGGCGATCAGGTCGTCTTCGAGGGCGTGGCGCCCCGCCGTGTCGACGATGTGCACGTCGGCGTCGGCGGTCGCCTCCAGCCCGTCGCGAGCGATCTGGACGGGGTCCTCCGAGTCGGGGTCGCCGTAGAACGCCACCTCGGCGCGATCTGCCATCTGTTCGGCCTGATCGTAGGCGCCGGGGCGGAAGGTGTCGGTCTGGATGACCGCCGGCCGGAGCCCCTTCTTCGAGAACCACCACGCCATCTTCGCCGCGGAGGTGGTCTTGCCCGATCCCTGAAGCCCGGCGAGCAGGATCGTCTGCGGTTCCAGCGGGATCTCCGTCGACTCGCCGATCAGGTCGACCAGCTCCTCGTAGACGATCTTGAGAACGTGATCGCGGGCGCTCGTCCCGCCCGGCGGTTCCTCCTCCAGCGCGCGCGTCTCGATCGAGTCCGAGAGGGCCATCACCAGGGAGACGTCGACGTCGGCCTGGAGCAAGGAGCGCTGGATCTCCTTGACGACCTCCTCGACGTCGTCCTCGTCGAGACGGGACTTCCCCTGCAGTTTCGAGAGCGTACCGCGCAGGGAACTCCCGAGATTGTCGAGTACCATTACCTCTCGATACGCGCTGGCGCCGGTAAAGGCTTTGTTCACGGTGAATTCGCCCCAGTATTTATATATCTGGGACGAAATGCGCGAGAACGGCACCTGTGGCGGTACGTGCGGCCGATTTGGGAAATCTTATTAATAAGGGTGGGTATGTACTGGTCGTATGGCAGACCTCATCGTCAAAGCCGCCGTCAAGGAAGCGCTCCAGGACAAGAACGTCGCTTCGGACTTCTACGATGCCCTCGACGAGGAAGTCGAGGAGCTGCTCGCCGACGCCGCCCGGCGTGCCGAACAGAACGACCGAAAGACCGTCCAGCCGCGCGACCTGTAAGTCGGTCCTCCGACGTTCGATTCTCGATTTATTCGCCCGGCGAGCCTCGGCGCTCGCGATCACTCGTCCGCCGACCGGACCGTCACGCCCTCCGCCGTCCCGACGTGTACCTCGTCGGCCAGGCCGACGAACAGGCCGTGTTCGACGACGCCCGGAGTCGCGGACAGCGCCGTCGCCAGCGTCGCCGGGTCGGCGATGTCGCCGAACTCGCAGTCGAGGACGAGGTTGCCGTTGTCGGTCACGACGGGACCGTCTTTCCGTTCGGCGGCACGGAGCGTCGGCGTCCCGCCCAGTTCGCGGATCGCGCGGCGGACGGTCGCGCGGGCGTCGGGCAACACCTCCACCGCGACCGGCCGGTCGAGTACCGCCGCTTCCTTCGAGGGGTCGACGACGACGACGAACCGCTTCGCGGCGGCGTCGACGACCTTCTCGCGGGCGTGGGCCGCGCCGCCGCCCTTGATGAGTGCCAGGTCGTCGCTCACCTGATCCGCGCCGTCGATGGCGACGTCGATCCGCTCGACCGCGTCGAGACCGACTAGCGGCACCCCGACCTCGCGGGCGAGGTCGCGCGACGCGTAGGACGTGGCGACGCCGCGCACGTCGAGACCGTCGTCGACCGCCCGTCCCAGCGCACGGATGGCGTGGGCCGCGGTGCTGCCCGTACCGAGACCGACCGTGTCGCCGTCGTCCACGAGGCTGGCGGCGTGTTCACCCGCGCGACGCTTCGCCGCGTCCGATCCGCCGGGTGTCTTCATGCGAGGACGTGCCACCGGCGCCGACAAAAGCGACCCGGTCCGAGCGTATACGGTCCCCCCGCCCGTCGGTCCAGATATGGTCCCCCTCTCGACCGCCGCCCACCTGTTCGTCCGCTGGCTCCACGTGCTCGCCATGGCCGTCGCCCTCGGCGGCGGCGTCACTGCGTGGGCCGTGAGTCACACGGCGGACGCGGAGACGACGCTCGCCGTCGCGACGACGTACGAAGTCGCGTTCTGGGGAGCGCTCGGAACGCTCGTGATGACCGGCGTCGGCAACCTCGGCGCCCTCGCGCCCGCCATCCCCCGCGGTCGGTGGGGGGTGGCGTTCGTCGCCAAACTCGGTCTCCTGCTCGTCGTCCTCGGCGGGTCGGCGGTCCGGACGGCGACGGTTCGGGCCGCTCGCGACGCGACCCGCCCCGCGACGACGACGCTCGAACGTGGCTACGCGCTCACGACGCTCGCCCTCGCCGTCCTCGTCGCCCTCGCGGCGGTGATGGCGCATGGCTGAGAGCGAGCGAGCGGCGTCCGACGCGGACACCGCTGACACCGCTGACACCGCTGACACCGCTGACACCGCAGCACCGCAGACGGCCACGCCCGACCCGCTCGTCCGGTGGGCGCTGGCGTCGTTTCACGCCGCCGCGCTGCTCGTCGCCCCGCTTCTCGGTCTCTACGCGGTCGGTGCGCTGGGGTCGCTCCTGCAGGGCGTCCGGACCGAGGTCGGTCTCGGTCTCTATCTCGCACTCTGGGGACTCACTTGGTGGACGAACGGCCGGTGGCTGGCCGCGACGCGACTCGACGGCGTCCGCGAGGCGGTCGTTCCCGCCGCGGCGTGGGGCGCCGTCACCGGCGTCTGTTTCCTGCTCGTCCTGTTGCTCGTCGTACTCCTCACCCTCGGAGAACCCGCCTTCGTGGCGATCCTCGGCATCGTCGGGACACCCGTCTCGGCGCTCGTCGGCGCCAGCGCCGGCGCCGGGTTCGCGGTGCTCGACCTGCTGATCGTCACCCTCGGCGACCGCCTCGGGACGGGCGAACCGTTTTGACCGCGCCGGCCGTCGGAGCGACCATGACACGAACCGCCGTCGTCGCGGGCGTCGGACCGGGTCTCGGGACCGCCGTCGCCCGCCGATTCGCCGCCGAGGGCTGTCGGGTCGCGCTGCTCGCCCGCACCGAATCGTACCTCGACGCGCTCGCCGCCGAGTTGGACGGGACCGCCGGGGAGGGGCTGGCCGTCCGGACCGATCTCACGGACGCCGCCTCGGTCGAGCGGGCGTTCGAGACCGTCCGCGAGGAGTGGGGACCGACCGACGCCCTCGTCTACAACGCGAGCGGAGCGCCCTGGAAGGGCGTGACCGACGTCACGCTCGACGAGTTCGACGACGCGCTGGCGACCGGGCCGCGCGGCGCGTTGCTGTGTTCGCAGGAGGCGGCGGCCGACATGGTCGGCGGCGACGCGAACGAGACCGGTACCGTCGTCTTCACCGGCGCCACCACGTCGGTCCGGGGGCGAGAGGGGGCGCTCGGCTTCTCCGCCGCCAAGTTCGCGGTCCGGGGGATGGCGCAGTCGCTCGCCCGCGAACTCGGTCCCGAGGGGGTCCACGTCGCCCACGTCGTCCTCGACGGGTCGATCCGCCCGCCGGACGCCGAGACCGCAGAGCCACCCACGACGCTCGATCCCGACGCCATCGCGGAACGGTACTGGGAGCTGGTGACGGCCGACGCCGACACGATGCCTTTCGAGGTGCACCTCACGAACGGGCCCGGGGGAGCAATCGAGTTCGTCTAGACGCTCGTGAACGCGAACAGCCGACCGTCGGTCGTGATGGCGTAGAGGTAGCCGTTGGCGGCCATCACGTCGACGATCGGGTCGTAGAGTTCCTGTTGCCACCGGGGCTGGCCCGACTCCGCGTCCACGGCGACCAACAGGATGCGCTGGCTCGTCGGGTCGCTCCGGCCGACGGCGAAGAGCACGTCGTCGACGAAGATCACGTCGCCGCGGACGCCGAAGGGGAGCGACCAGCGCTCCGTTCCCGTCTCGACGTCGAGAGCGTGGAGCGTCCGCCGGGTACCGTAGACGGCGGTCCCGTCCGACACGGCGAGCGTCGCGGGGCGGACCGACGCGTCCGCACTGGCAGTCCACAGCGCCTCGCCCGTCCGGGGGTCGAAGCCGGCGACGCCGTTGCCGGTCGTGGCGACGACGACGCCGTCGCCGACCGCGACGCGACCCACCGGGCCGTTCATCGGGACGTGCCACCGCACCCCCAGGATGGCGGGGTCGACCGCGTACAGGTGACCGACGCCGGTCGTCGGATCGCCGTCGGGGTACCCCGTACCGACGTAGGCGACACCGTCGCCGACGGCGGCGGCGCGGATCGTCCGGCCCGGACGGTCGTTCTCGGACACCTCGTTCGGTGCGAACGACCAGCAGTGTTCGCCGGTTCGAGCGTCGACGACGCGGTAGGTGTCCTCGCTCGGCATCACCAGGCTCGTCCCCGCGGTCGCGAGACCCCCCGCGAACCGTCCCGGAAGGGTGTATTCGTTCCGTAGCTCGCCGTTCTCGCGGTCGATAGCGACGACGCGGGCGTTCTCGCGTGGACCGAAGGGGACGTACACCATGCCCCCGGCAGCGACCGGCGGACCGATGGGGACGGTCTCGGTCGTGTGTCTCCACTGGATCTCGCCGTTGCGGCGCGGGTCGTGACAAAGGACGGCCGCGGTCGGCACGCTCGGGCCGGAGTCGGGGTCCGCCGCGACCAGGTAGACGAAGCTGTCGTCGGCCACCGGAAAGGTGACTTGCGCTTCGACCGCCGACATGGTCCAGCGTTCGTTGAGCGGGAAGCCGGTCGGCCCGTTGGCCGCGGGCGAGGCGTTCGACCCCGCGGGGTCGTGATGGGCCATCGGCCACGTGCCGTCCGGAATCGGGTCCGCCTCCAGCGCGCAGGTCCCCGGTCCCTGCTCGAACGAGGCGTCGGCCGCGGTCGTCCGCTCCTCACCCTCGTCGACGGACGCCGTAGACGCCGCGGTCGTGGTCGGGCGCGTCGTGGGCGTCGCGGGTGGGGGCGCGGTCGTCGTCGCGGGCGCGCCCCCGTCGGCCCGCCCGCCACAGCCCGCGGTCACGCCCCCCACGAGCGCCGCCAGCCACCCTCGGCGTGAGAACGTGTCACGTGGCATGCTCGATCACCACGCAGGATTCCGTAGCTAAATGTGTTCCGACGAGCCCAGCGACCGCTACAGACGGTCGAGCACCGCGTCCGCGTCGTACGAGAGCGTGAGTGACCGCGAGCGTCCACGGCCCTCGACGTCGGCGTAGTCGGCCTCGATCACGCCCAACTGGTCCAGCTTGTTGACGATCTCGGTGTAGCGGGTGTAGCCCAGCCCCGTCGACTCGTGGAACGCCTCGTACACCGTCCCGGCCTGCTGGCCGTCGTGTTCGGCGATGGTCTCGACCAGCGCCTGCTCCGACTCCGCGAGTTCGCGCAGACACCGCGAGAGGTGGACGTACTTCGACTTGTCGTAGGCCGCCTCCACGTCCTCGACGCTGATAGTGCGGCTGGCGCGCATCTCGGCGTTCAGCCCCGCCCGGCGCAACAGGTCGATGCCGACCCGGAGGTCGCCGCTCTCGGCGGTGAGTGCCGCCACCCGGTCGAGCTCCTGCGGGCCGATCACGCCGTCGTGGAACCCGCGAGCCACCCGCTCGCCCAGAATGTCGACGATCTCGTCGGCGTCGTAGACGGGAAAGTACACCTCCTCGGGGCGGAAGACGCTCTGTACCCGCCCGTCGAGTTCGTCCATCATGTCCAGTCCGAGATCCGAGGAGACGACGATGACGCCGATCCGAACCCCCTCGGACCCCTCGTGGGCGCGCAACAGGGAGTACAGCGTATCGGAGGCCTCGTTCTCGTAGAACAGGTAGTTCACGTCGTCGAGCGCGACCACCAGCACCTCGTCGTCGTCGACGAGACGGTCGGTGATCTGCCCGAACAGCTTCTTGAACGAGATGCCCGAGGAGGGAGGTTCGTAGTCGAAGACGTTCTCGAACACGCGGGAGAAGACGGCGTAGCGCGTCGAATCCAGCTGGCAGTTCACCCGAACGGTCCGTACCCCCGGCTGTCCCGACAGCTCACCGAACAGCTTCAACACGGCCGTCGTCTTCCCCGTTCCCGGCGGGCCGCGAACCATCGTGTTGAGCGGGCGGGAGCCACGCACCGCGGGACGGAGCGCGTACTTCAGGTTCTCCAGTTGCGTCTCGCGGTGATCGAAGGTCTCGGGGACGTAGTCGATCTCGAAGACGTGTTCGTCGCGAAAGACGGACTCGTCCCACGACAGCATCCCCTCCTCGGGGTCCTCCGTCATCACTTTCACCTCGCTCGCGTGACTACTTAATGGTTGTCGCGGGAGCGGTATCCTTACCTCGGGAGGCGTCGCGTCTCCTCGTATGGAAGGGATCGAGACGGTCACGGTCGACTCGTACACGACGCTCGTCGACGTCGGCTCGCAGGCCGAGGTGCTGGAGACCCACGTCGCGGATCTCGAGGACGGGGAGCACGTCTCTCAGCTCTGGCGGAGCCAGTACATCCAGTATTCGATGATGGTCAACGACATCGACGAGTACCGGCCGTTCTGGGAACTCATCGGGCAGGGACTGCGGTACGCCCTGGAAGCGACCGGCTACGACGTCGCCGCCGACGTCCGCGACCGCATCCGTCGCGAGGTCTACGAGGAACGGATCACCGTCTTCGAGGACGTGGCCGACGGTATCGGGCGGGTCGTCGACGCGGGCTACGACGTGTACGTCGTCTCGAACGGCAACCCGGAGATGCTCCAGCACCTCGTCGAGGCGGCCGATCTGGGTGACGTCGTCTCGGATACGATCAGTGCCGACGAGATCGAGATTTACAAACCCGATCCGGCGATCTACCGCCACGCCGCCACGCGCGTCGGAACGCCCATCGAGAAGATCCTGCACGTCTCCGGGGGAGGGATGCGGGACGTGTGGGGGGCGAAACACGCCGGGATGAAGGCGGGATGGCTAGCCCGCCCCGAGCAGAACGCGCCCCGCGAACACCTGGGACGCGACCCCGACATCGTGCTGGAGGACCTCTACGGGCTCGCGGAGCACCTCGCGTAGCCGACGGTGTCGCGGTCACCGTTCGGTGGCACCGGCACGCGCGTGTCGCCGTCAGAACTTCTCCAGCAGGCGGCCGTAGAACGCCTCACCCGACTCCGTCGCCAGTTTCTCGACGATGAGTTCCGGCGTCGACCGCGCGAGGTGATCGGTCACGGGCGAGCGGTTCACGCGGAGTTCGCCGTCCACCAGCCCCACGGCCTCGATACCGTCGACCGCCACGTCGGTGCCGGCGGCGTCCCGAATCTCGCCCGCGAGGTGGGAGACGAACACGGCCGTCACCGCCTGGCCGGAGAGTGATTCGAGGATGCCGGCGATGATCTTCGCGCTCGCGCCCGGTTCAGTGATGCTCTCCAGTTCGTCGACGAGCACGAGTCGTGAATCCGTGCCGCGCGCGAGTTCGGCGAAGTCCCGCAGCGTCGCCTCGAACGCACCGGCGTCCAGCGTCCCCTGACTCTTGGCGTAGTAGTGGAGTTCGGAGACGCGCTCGACCCGCGCCGACTCGGCGGGGACGGGCAGGCCCATGTGCGCGAGGATGGTCACCAGCGCCAGCAGGTCGAGCGTCGAGGTCTTGCCCCCGCTGTTGACGCCGGAGAGGAGCGTCACGCCCGAGACGGCGTAGTCGACCGGCTCCACCTCGTCGAAGGCCACATCGAGCAGCGGCGACCGTCCCCCTTCGACGGCCACGCCCGTGACGTCGTCGTCGATTCGGGGAAGGGTGCAGTCGAAGTCGTCGGCGAAGCGGGCGAGCGCGAGTTCCACGTCGCGTTCGAGCGCGTCCCGGACGAGTTCGTCGGCCGGGTCGCGGAGCGCGCCGAGGTCGTCCGCGAGGTCGGTCTTGAGTCGCGCGGCCCGGCGGTCCCGCGCGGCCTTCAGTTCGGTCCGGAGCCGAGAGACCGCCTCCTCGTTCCGTTCGACCGGGAAGGTGGGATCGTCGTCGAAGGCGCGCTCGGCCAGATCGGTCTCGTCGGCGAGGTCGAGGCTGTCGACGAGTTGCGACCGGGCCTTCTCGACCGCGCGGTCGAACTCGTCGGCGAGTTCCCGCGAGAGCAGGGCGTCGACGCGGGCGCCCTGCTCGACCAGCGAGAGGAAGTCCGTCCCCTCGATGGTCACGTCGCGCTCGCGAATCACGGAGCGCAGGTGGTCGTTGGCGACCGACTCCGCCGTCCCCACGGCGGCGTCCAGGTCGTCGACGGCGGTCGTGAGGCGGTCGAGTTCGTCGTCGCCGACGGGCGTGCCGTCGTCGTCGAGGCGGGCGAGGGCGTCCCGGAGCACGTCGAGATCACAGGGCGGCTCCATCCCCGCCGTCTCGTGGACGCGGGCGGCCGCGAGCAGCGAGTCGCGGTTGGCGGCGAAGAACGCGAGGAGGCGCTCGGGCACCACCGACGCGGGGTGGTCGAGGGCGTCCGGGCGCACCCGCACGTCGCCGGCTACGTCGACGCCGGCGAAACTCTCGTCCAGTGCGATCACCGTCGCGTACGACCGACCGAGTTCCGCGAGGCCGCGCGCGTCGTCGATCACTTCGACGGAGAGTTCGGGGACCGCGTCGGTCGCCGCCGCGTACGTCTCGGCGTCGGTCGTAGCGAGACAGCGGTCGCGCACCCGTGTCGGCGGCGGCTCGTCGAGGGGCGCCACGTCCGCCAGCGCGTCGAGCGTCGCCTCGTCCACCTCGCGACTCGTCGCCCGCTCGACCGACTCGCGCACCTCCGCGATCCGCGATTCGGCGCCCGTCGGGACGAACGTCTCCACCCGGCGAGCGGCGTAGTCGGTGACCGTCCGCTCCTGGAGGAGCGCGAGTACGTCCTCGAAGACGCCGCGAGCGCGGTCGGTCGCGAGGAAGTCGCCCTCGGCGCCGTGTTCGTGACGCACGGCCGCGCGGGCGATTGCCGCCGCACGACCGGCGGAGATCCCCGGCGCCCGCGAGAGCGCCGCAACGTCGCCGTTCCGGAGCGCGCGCTCGGCGTCGTCGAGGTCGGCGAGCGCCGCCGCCGTCTTCTCGCCGACGCCCGGGATGGCCGTGAACTGCATTCGGCGTGGTGTATCGCCCCATCCGGCAAAACGTTGCGGGTCGGCAAGGTGTCGGTAGCGCCGGACGGGACGAGCGGGCGATGCGAACCCTCGTCTAGACAACGCGCTTTTGGCCGTCGGCACGGTACGGGGGGCAATGACCGCCGCTTCCCTCGACGCGAAACTCGACGCCGCTCGCGACGCGCTGGCCGGGCGTTCGGGCGTCGTCGTCGCGTTCTCCGGCGGCGTCGACTCCAGCGTCGTCGCCGCCCTCGCCCACGACGCCCTCGGCGACGACGCCGTGGCGTGTACGGCCCGGAGCGAGACACTACCCGCCGCGGAACTCGACGACGCCCGCCGCGTCGCCGCGGAGATCGGTATCCGCCACGAGACGGTGACGTTCTCCGAACTGGACAACCCCGACTTCGTCGCCAACGACGACGAGCGCTGTTATCACTGCCGGACGATGCGCCTCGGGAAGATGTACGACGTGGCCCGCGACCTCGGGTTCTCGACCGTCTGTGACGGCACGAACGCCTCCGACCCCGGCGAGGGCCACCGCCCCGGCCTGCGGGCCGTCGAGGAACTCGAAGTGTTCTCGCCCCTCCTCGCCCACGACCTGACCAAGTCGGAGGTGCGCGAGGCCGCGGAGCGATACGACCTTTCCGTCGCGGACAAACCCTCGATGGCGTGTCTCTCCTCCCGCATCCCGACGGGGCTGGAGGTGACCGAGGAGAAACTCACGCGCGTCGAGAAGGCCGAACGGCTCCTGCGGACGTGGGGGTTCTCGCAGTTCCGCGTCCGCGACCACGACGGCCTCGCGCGCATCGAGGTCGCGCCCGACGAACTCGACGCGGCGCTGGATCGGGAGTTCGTCCGCGCCGCCCGCGAACACCTCACCGACGCCGGCTTCGATCACGTGACGCTCGACCTCCACGGCTACCGGACGGGGAGCGTGAGTCCGGCCGAGGAGAGCGAGACGGCGAAGTCGACGGGACCGGATCTGGAGCAGGAGTACCCCGTTCGCGAGGATTGACCGACCGCCGGTCGTCGGACGCGGCTATCTCCCGGCGGAACGCGAACGTCAGCGCCACCGTGGCCGCGAGCGAGCGTACTCACGCCGGCGCGCCGTCGAGGAAGTCCGTCCGGTTCTCCTCGACGACCGTCGGCGTCCCGTCGCTCACCCGGAGTTCGTTCAGCGCGCAGTTGTGCTGTTCGCCCTCGACGACCGCGTCGACGACGTCGCGGCCGTCGACGGCGCCGAGGAGGAGGTAGAGCGGGCCGCCGTGTGCGACCACGGCCACCGTCTCGCCCGGGTCGCTCTCCGCGAGGAGCCGCTCCCAGCCGGAGAGGACGCGTTCGCGCACGTCGCGGAGGCTCTCGCCGCTCTCCGGCCGGGCGTCGACGGCCGCCCGCCCGGCGCGGGACAGCGACAGGCGCTCGTGGTCCTCGAAGACGGTTTCGTGGGGGAGACCCTGATACCGGCCGAAGTCCCGTTCGCGCCACGCCGCCTCGTGACACGGCTCGCACCCGACGCAGTCGGCGAGATACGACGCTGTCTGCCTGGCGCGTCGGAGGTCGGAGGCGACGATTCGGTCCACGTCGTACTCGGCGTCGACGGCGGCCGCGAGCGCCCGCGCCTGTTCGTGTCCGCGGTCGGTCAGCGACGTCGGCGCCCAGCCCTGCAGTCGGCCGTCGCGGTTCCACGTCGTCTCGCCGTGCCGGGCGAGGAGGACGGTTGGCATAGGTGACGGTAGAGCGGTCCCCTACAAGAGCGTTCCTCGGTCCGGGCGACGCCGATCGGCATCAGTTTCCGGTCCACCGGAGGAGCGCGAGCGTCCCCTCGAACAGCGAGATCATCGTCGCGGCGACGATGATGGGCGCCATCCCCGTCGGGTCGGGGCTGACGAGGAAGGCGACGCCGAGGAAGCCACCCCAGAACAGCAGGCGCCGCCCCTCCAGCCACTCCCGCGTGGTGAGGTTCATCATGATCGCGAGCATGATAAAGAGCGGAATCTGAAAGACGAGCGCCATGTACCCCATGAGGACGAGGATGAGGCTGAACGTCTCCTTGAGACCGAACGCGACGACGGCCGTCCCCGTGGTGTAGGCGGTGAAGTACGCGAAGATGGCGGGGAGGACGACGAAGTGGGCGAAGGCGACGCCGATCAGCGCCAGCACGAGGCTGGTCGGGACGGCGGCGAGGTAGTAGCGGCGTTCGCGGGGAAAGAGACCGGGGCGCATGAACAGGTACGTCTCGTAGACGGCGATGGGGAGACCGACGACGAAGCCGGCCAGCGCCGCCACTTTGAGTTCGGTGACGAGGAGTTCCAGCGGCCCGTAGAGCCGCGGGCGCCGATCCGTGATGGTCTCCGCGCCCGGGATGTGGGAGTTCCAGAGGAAGTTGATCAACTGGTCGGCGACCGGGAAGACCGCGAGGGCGACGACGCCCCCGACGACGAGCACGACCGCCAGCCGGCGCACCATCTCCTCGATGTGGGCGGCCAGCGGCATCTCCTCGTCCGAGGCCGGTCCCTCGCCGAGCAGTCCGTCGTCGACGTCGGGGTCCTCGTCGGCCGCCGTGAAGTCCGGCTGTGGGGTGGGGTCGGTCGCCGCGCCTGCTTCCGCTTCGCCGGGCGATTCGGCGTCGCCCGTCGGCTCCGCGTCCGTCTCGACCACCGACTCCTCCGCATCCGTCTCGACCACCGACTCCTCCGCGTCCGTCTCGACTACCGACTCCTCCGCGTCCGTCTCGACCACCGACTCCTCCGCATCCGTCTCGACTACCGACTCCTCCGCGTCCGTCTCGGCCGCACCCGACGTCTGCGGGTCGTTCGAGGCCCTAGACTCGCGCATCTCACGGCCGGTTCGGTACGACGGGTCGTCCGAGACGGAGTCCCCCTCGTCGTCGGTCCCGATGACGTCAGACGCGAGTTCCAGCTCCGGCTCCTCGTCGAGTTCGGAGTCGGGGACCGGTGCGCCGACGGCGTCGGAGACGCTCCGGCGCTCGTCCCGGTCGAACGGGTCCGGCGTCCCGGTCGCACCCATGGGCGCCCGTTCGTCGGCGGCGACGGCGGACTCGTCGTCGAGGAAGTCCTCGATAGAGCCACCGGCCTCCGGGGCGTCGTCCGGCGTGTAGACCGTGTCGGTCTCGGGGTCGACGCCTCCCTCGCCGTCGGAGTCGGCCGCGTCGCTCTCCGTCGTCGCGTCGTCGTCGGAGTCGGCCGCGTCGCTCTCCGTCGTCGCGTCGTCGTCGGAGTCGGCCGCGTCGCTCTCCGTCGTCGCGTCGCCGTCGGCCTCGGCGGTCGACGGCCGGTCGGCGGACTCCGACGGATCGTCGTCCGTCGTCGTTCCGGACGGCGGTTCCGACTCCGAGTCCTCAGCCATTCACCCGACATATCCCCCGTGCTGTTATAGGCCTTTTTCCATCGCGCCGCGACTGCGGGCGGCGCGGGGGAGAGAAAAGATTGATGACGGCGAAAGGGTTTCGATAACCCATGTCGAGCGCGCTCGATGAGGACACCCGTCAGACGCTGGACGCCGGCCGAGCGACGGCCGGCGCGATGCTCAGGTCCGCCCAGAAGGACCTCCAGAAGGTGTTCATCGTCTTCCTCGTCGGGTTCATCGGCTCGTTTTACGCCCTCCGGCTCTACGTCTGGGGCTTCCTCGAAGGAATCACGCGCTCGCAGATGGACGCCGCGACGGCGAACGAACTCCAGATCATCGCCCAGACGCCGTTCGACGTGATCCTCCTACAGGCGAAGATCGGGCTCGTCGCCGGGATTCTCATGGGTCTCCCGGTCTTCATCTACTTCTCCCGCGACGCGCTCGAGGCTCGCGGCCTGTGGCCGTCGTCGCCCGTGGCGCGGTGGAAACTCGTCCTCGGCGGGCTGCTGGCGACCGGCCTCTTTTTCGCCGGTCTCGCCTACGGCTACCTCGTCTTCTTCCCCGTGATGTTCGCCTTCCTCGCCAGCAACGCGCTCTCGGCCGGCTTCACTCCCACCTACTCCATCGTCCTCTGGGCGCAGTTCATCTTCCTGCTCACCCTCTCGTTCGGTCTCGCGGCCCAACTGCCGCTCGCGATGAGCGGGATGGCGTACGCCGACATCGTCCCCTACGAGACGTTCCGCGACCGCTGGCGCTACGCCGTCGTGGGCATGTTCGCCTTCGGTGCTCTCTTCACCCCGCCCGACCCGTTCACGCAGATCATGTGGGCGATTCCCATGCTGGTGCTCTACGGGTTCAGCCTCTATCTCACGAAGGTCGTGATGACGGCCAAGCGGGGGAGCGAGCAGATCAGCGTCGGCGCGGCCGCCGCCGGCTACTGGAACTTCATCCTCGGCATCGGCATGGTCGGCGGCCTGCTGGTCTACGCCTTCTACACGTACGGCGGCCTGCCAGCCGCCAACGACCTGCTGGCGTGGATGGGGAGCAGTCGACGGCTCGGCCAGCCGGGGGCGACCCTCCCCGTCTCCCGGACCGTCGGCCTCGCGCTGTGGGTCGCTGTCGGCACCCTCCTGGCCGGCGTCGTCGCGTTCATGTACTACGTCTACGCCGAACTGGAGGCGGCGGTCGACCCCGTCGAGGTGGGCGAGCCGACCGACATCGACCTCTCGGAGCTCGACGCGGCCGGGATTCGTGCCGCGCCCTCGGAGGCTTTCGCCGACCTGAGCGAGGACGACGCGGTGTCGATGGCCGGCGGCGCGATGGACGCGGGCGACAAGGAGAAGGCCCGGGCCATCCTCGACCGGTTCGACGACACCGAGGAGATTCGGGCGGCCGAGGACGGGGACGAGAACGCGCCGCAGTCGACGACCGAGGAACTCGGCGACCGAGCCAGCCGTGCCGGCGGGACGTTCCTCGACGAGTTCACCGACGGCGAGACCGACGAGGACGACATCGGCGGCTACTACGCCGACGTCACGTTCATCCTCGACAGCCTCACCTCGCGGGCCTTCCGCATCGCCGCGGTGTTCGGCATCGTCCTCGCGGCGACGTTCGGGTGGCTCTACACCGGCGGTATCGGCCGCGTCTTCGAACAGTTCCTCTCGCAGCTTCCGAGTCAGGTGACGCCCGAGGACATCAACGTCGTCGCGCTCCACCCGATGGAGGCGCTGATCTTCGAGGTGAAGTTCTCGACGCTGGTCGCCGTCGTCGTCACCTTCCCCATCGTGCTCTACTACGCGTGGCCGGCACTCAGGGAACGTGGGTTCGTCCGCGGCAACCGCAACGTCATCTTCGGGTGGGCCGCCGCGCTCGTCGTCGGTCTCTTCGGCGGCTTCGTCCTCGGCTACACCACCGTCGCCCCGACGGTCATCTCCTACCTCGTCGCCGACGGCGTCCGGGCCAACATGATCATCGCCTACCGCATCACCAACTTCTTCTGGCTCATCTTCTTCACCACCGCCGGCATCGGCCTGCTGGCGGACGTGCCCGTCCTGATGCTCCTGCTCAACACCGCTGGCGTCTCCTACCGGTCGATGCGGAGCCGCTGGCGCGAGGTGACCGTCGGGATCATGGGCTTTGCCGCCGTCGCTACCCCGGCGGACGTGACGACGATGTTCATGGTCACCGTGCCGCTGATGGTCGCCTACGGCGTCGGAATCGTCGTGCTGTTCGTGGTGACGCTCGGCGGGCGTCGCGACCTCGGCCGTGGTCGCAGGGCGGCCGCGGAACCGTAGCCGTCACCGTTCCACGAGCGTCAGCCGGAGATCCATCACGTTCGTCCCGGTCGACCCCGTGATCACCGCGTCGTCGACCGCCCGGAGCGCGGGCGTGGCGTCGTGGCGGCGCAGGTGGTCGCGGGCGTCGAGATCCGCCGCGTCGAGTCGCGGGACCGTCGAAGCGTCGACGAGACCGCCGGCGACCGCCGTGGGTCCGTCGGTCCCGTCGGTTCCCAGGGCGAGCGTCGTCACCGACGGGTCGTCGACGTGTTCCAGCGCGCTAGCGAGGGCGAACTCCTGGTTCGGCCCGCCCGTTCCGGCGTCGCGCCCGACCTGCACGGTCGTCTCGCCGCCCGAGATCAGCACACAGGGCGGGGTCGCCGGCCGGCCGTGGGTCGCCGACTCGCGGGCGACGGCGGCGAGACAGGTCGCGACCTCGCGGCTCTCGCCCTCCACGGTCGAGGAGAGGATCAGCGGCTCGTAGCCGAGGGTGGTCGCCCGGTCGCGCGCGGTCTCGACGGCGTCGGTCGGTCCCGCCAAGACGACGGTGTGGGTGTCGACGTCGTCGAGGGCGGCCGGTGTCTCGTCGACGGCGCCGGCGCGGCCACGCCGGAGGTGATCGAGGACCGCCGGCGGGACGGCGTCTGCGAGGTCGTGGCGGTCGAGGACGTCGAGCGCGTCGGCGAACGTCGTCGCGTCGCCGACGGTCGGTCCCCACGGGTCGCCCGCGACTTCGTCGACGACGACGAGCGTGGCGACCGTCGCCGGGGCGATCCGTTCGGCGAGGCGACCGCCCTTGATCGCCGAACAGTGCTTCCGGACCGCGTTGATCTCGTCGATCCGAAGCCCCGCACGGAGGAGGACGTCGGCCGTCGACGCGAGATCCGACAGCGAGAGGCCGGCGGC
>Ga0207720_100747_pt1 | contig 17220 bp, 13 predicted proteins | sample A23P2SouthBayCA_2_FD_187751 | JGI IMG/M metagenome (GOLD analysis project Ga0207720, IMG submission 187751) | Aerobic enrichment media microbial communities from Eden Landing Ponds, California, USA - A23 E3 (2) (SPAdes) | ecosystem: Environmental > Aquatic > Marine > Unclassified | place...
ATCCACACGTTGAGGCCACTACGAAATACTGGCTGTAGCACGTTCAAAAACCCGTCCAACCGCTCAGGTTCGGGAAGAAACTGCGTTCTGGATAGAGAGGGTGGTGTAGTATCATGACCTTTTGTTTCACGTCAAAAGCAGTGGCCTATCTGCTCACTTCACGTGCGTATTTATCGAAAAGACCTTGTTATAGAAATTATTATTTGTTGACACCCACCCATGGACGATATATCGATCACTCAGTTAGTAACTCTCTGGTTTGTTGTCCTTATATTCGTACAGACGGGTTCTGGTGGCGGTAGCTCAGTTAATATGATCATCGGGACAGTTGCTATTCTTCTTATGTATATTCTCCCACTGACCGTGGTCATTCTTACCGTTCTGCGACTGACCGATAACTAATTCAGTTGCACTGACCGAAGAGTACCCTTCGGATTTTGACAGAGCCGCTGCGGCCATCTGAATCCGGAACCGTATGCATTGAGAAGACCAGTCTCAACTTCTGGTCGGCTCTACCGCTAGAAACGATTCTGCCGAAAACAAATGTCTGACGTTCTAATTCACTTGATAGCCAAACAGGTGGTGCAGTAGAATCCATTGATCGACTCTCCTTGGACATAGTGTCGTGCTTCACAACCGCATTCTCCACAACTCCGATCCGCGTTTGAATCTGATAGAGTGATGATATTATCGAACGAATTGTCGGCGAAAATATACCAGATATTTCGAAGCACTTCCTTCGTCGATGGATCGATCTGTCGAGGGAATCGAACTCGGATTTCAGGATCTACGCGTTCGATGTCGAGATCGAGTGTCCCGTTCCATGCTGACGGCTCGGGTAACTGTTCTTTCGTTTCACTCAGTTGATCAAGGCCGTTCTTCCAAGCAGAATAGATCCATCCTATCTCAATTGGGATCCTCACCTCGAGTACAGGTGACGATAGTTGGTCACGCAATTCTTCCAAATACACTTCCGATTGATATTCGAGCGATAAACCATCCAGACGTTCGGATGTTACTTGCGGGAACAATTCATCCCATTCTTCAGATCGCCACAATTCCATCGCTAGCTCGTCGCACTGTTCAGGTGGTAGCCTCACCGTAGATTCAGGCCCGTCTGTAAGGGTTTCACGAACCTCAAAGATATGCTTTTCAGCCTTGTATTCGTACGTAAATCCACGTTGCGAAGCAGGGAATAGGTGGTACCAATATTGTGACTCCCATATCTCTCGAGCTTTTGTATCGTAGTAGTCTGGAGGGAGTCGTGCCGGTACAGTCGTTTCAGTGAGGCCAGTATCGTAAGCATTGGCCCACTTCGGCTCGTGAGCTTTGGAATTGTACTGCGGTTCGAGCCAAGTGGATTCCTCTGGGGCATAATCCGGCCATACTGCATCCTGCGCACGCTTTCGAAGATCGATCTCAGTTAGCTTACAACGGTCAATTGCATAATCGTCTTCGTACGTCCACACGATCGATAAATCCTGCCCAACATAATCGGCCGTGGTCGCTTCGATATCCTTTGTGTGATTCTTATGCTGTACTTCAACGACAATCCCACGCCCAAGTTGCTCGTCCCGCTCCTCGAATAATAACACCGCATCCCCAACGCGTCGATCTTTATCTGAGATTGGCGCTTTTAGTCCCATCTCTACGCGGCATTTTCCGACATTATCCGAAAACTCATCCAGTAGCCGTTGAGCAGCCAGATTTTTCCACTTAATGTGTTTATCGGATTCGGCCACCGTTTCACAAGCAGCACTACTGCTACCGCCTCCACTACCCATTCCATCGATATGTTTGAAGTGGCGTGCTTTCCCGTCAGACGATTCTCTCCATACGCGCATTCGGCCCTTGCACGTCGGGCATTCAACGTCGGTTTTTCTCGGTACCTGGAACGGGCCACGTTTCTCGCCCCCATATATCGCTATCCATGGCATTGAGTATCCCCGAACAATCTCAATTCAGTCATCGAAGTGTAATTCCGCCTCAGGTATTATTTAAACTGCCGCCAGCGGGATGAAAGTAGAAACAAACGTTACGTATGAGATTATGTCTCAGCTTCTGGCAACGCGTCGTCTAAGAGCGGAACTCGTAGTGGCCAAGCATCTTTCGCATAACCTCCTCGACCTCCATATCAGTCACGACCCGCACCACGACCGCTACGCCCGAGAATCACAGTCAAGTAGGACGACATCCCCAAAACAGCAGTAAGTGTGGACCGCCTCGGAGTCACGCCTTGAGGCACTCGCCTTGCTTATGATTCGTCTGTGAGGAGTGGTCCAGATTCTCGGTCTTCTCGAGTCGCAACAAAGACTTCAGCAATATCCTCGGGAGTCAACTGCTGTGCTGCAGATTTGAGCAATGCATTGTGCAGTTCACGTTTCTGCACAGCTTCATAGCCATCGCGACGGAGCATAATCTCGGCTTCGAAGAGAAGGCCAGACGCACCATCAATCGTGTCCCACGTCTCAGGAAGGCAGTAGATCGAATGCTGTGTCTGTGTCTTCGCAGTCGGGAATGCTGGCTCTGTCTGAGAATTATATGCTGAGACGGTATCACGATCCTCAGACGTAGTGTCATTTCCTGACGGTTCTTCCCCTTCTGTGGAGTCCTCTGCAAGGGTACCAGCAAGTTCATCCAGCGCCTCGTCACCAGGATCAGATTCCTCCGACTCGTCAGCAAGGTCGTCGAACGGCATTACCGCATCACCCCTCCGTTTTCGACGATTTGGGCAAGTTCCTCATAACACTTCAGCTGGTCACACTCTGGATCATAATCGCGTAGCGGTTTGCGAGCACGATGTGCTTTATCGATACTAGCACGGTGGCGGATACCCGGGAGATCACCATTATAGTTGCCAGCGTCGATTGCTTCCCAATCAGCCGCAGAGAGATGTGCGAAATTTGGGACGCACGATGCAAGCTCATCACGGCTGTTAATCGCGTACAGCAGGTTTCGGTCTCGAGTGTCCTGATCGAGGCGTTCGCTAAGATCAGTTGGAACAAGCGCAAGCAATTGGAGGTCGAAGTACTGGCGCGCTTCTTGGATCAGGCGTTTGTTCGTCTGCGTGATTCCAGATTCCCATCCACTCTCCGGACGGAGTGGGACAATGAGATTCTTTGTTGCAAACAAGGCATTGTCGTTGAGCTTTCCTCGATTGGCCGGCGTATCGACAACGATGTACGAGTATGTATCCCCAAGTAGAGGATCAACAACGTTACGGTTAAGTCGTTGACTCGAGGCCATTGCTGATTTCAGATTCGTCTCCACCTCCTCGAGGGCTTCATGGGACGGCAGAAGATCAAGGTCATCGGTAACTGGAACGACATGATCTAACGGATCAGCGCCGTCAAGTAGGACCTCTTGAACGTGGTTGTCAGATTCGTACTGGTCACGGTAGCCAAGATTGAATGTGGTGTGGCCGTTATCGTCTAGGTCAACAAGGAGAACACGGCCATTTCGCTCTGCAAGTTCTCGTGCAAGATTGATCGCGGTAGTTGATTTCCCAAAACCACCTTTGAGGACGTTAACTGCAACAGCTCGAGGGTTTTTCATGAGCTCGGAATCGCTAGCCATAGAGGATAGTTCACGTAGCCACAGTATAAAGTGTGATGGAAAGAGATCATGTAGAGACATGAGTGAACTTCACCACGTTATCGGAATTCAGACCCGTGAGTGAATTCTGTACAATATAGAAATGATCTACAGGATGAAGAGTGATCCATGTAACTACATTCTCGAATGTATAGATAGAAGGACTAACATGGACAGTCGGCGAATTAGCTGAAAGAGAGGGCGCTAAACTCCCGTTCTCAAGGAGCGGACGGGATCAGCCATGAGCGAGTAGGGCGAGGTAGTTCATCTTAGGTAGTTGGATAGCGATTTGCTGTCAGACCGATTTCGCAGCAGTCTCATGAATGGTCTCTCAATAGTGAACCAAGTGTGTCGCTGGGGATTGGCGGATCGCCGGAATCGATAGATTCCGCGATCCGCACCGAGAACAGTACGTATCTCCGCCAGCAACTCGTCGTCCAAAAGCTTGAGAACCGTCTTCTCCGTCGCCAACTCGCTGCACAGCAACAGCAGATAGAGGTACTTGAGACTCGCCTCAAGCGGTACGAAAACCCAAACACACCACCCAGTAAGCAGGGTGGTGCGGCTGGATCACCTGGCAGCGACGACAGCGACAAGGAAGAGAACGAAGACCAAGGGGACGACGCTGGCGGCGACGCTGACGCCGCCAGCGACTCCTCTCCAGGACGTGACGAAGGTCACGAAGGAACAACTCGACCGCCTCCGGAACCAGAAGAGACTATTCGAGTCGATCAGGGATATTGCCCAGACTGTGAGCAAATCCTCTCTAACCCGGACAGCTACATCTCACGGACGATTATCGACATACCTCTCCCTATTCCAACCACTGTCGTCGAGTACGAACTCGGCAAACACCGCTGTTCCTGTGGAAACGAAGTCGTTGCTGAACATCCTGACTGCCCGGAAACCGGGCGGTTTGGGCCAAATATCATGGCCCAAACCGCCCTCGGTAGGTTCCATCAGCGACTTCCAAACCGTAAACAGGCAGAGCTGTTTGACTGGGAGCTCGATACACCCATCTCTCATCGGACGATCTACAACCTGACCAAGCGGGTCGCAGACCGGCTGCGACCCGCGTATGACGATGTCAAAGCCCGTATTCAGGAAAGTGACGTCGTCTACTGCGATGAAACGGGATTTCCTGTTGACGGAGAGCAACACTGGGCGTGGACGTTCGTTACTGACGAAGAAGTGCTGTTCTGGGTTGATGAGAGTCGTGGAAGCCAGGTGTTAGAGGACGTCCTCGGCGAGGACTTCGCCGAGGACTCGACGCTCAGCTGTGACGGTTGGTCAGCGTATCCGAGCTATCACACGAAGCTCCAGCGGTGCTGGGCACATCTGTTGCGAGAGGCGGAGTACGTTGCTGAACGGTACGAGGAAGCAGAGAGGTTGTCTGCGGAGTTACACGCTCTCCACGACGATTTAACGGCGTTCGACGAGGAGGGTCCGTCCGCCTCCGCCCGCGAGCAAAAGCGGGCGGAGGCGTCGTTACATCTGGAAGGCCTGATCAGGGAAGACTACGAGGCACAGGAGGTCAAGAAGCTGATCGAGAAGATCAGGAACGGGTTAGGGCACTGGCTGACGTTCGTTACAGAGCCAGACGTCGAGTCGACGAATAATCGCGCAGAGCGCGCTCTGCGCGAGCAAGTTGTGCTGCGGAAGATGTTCCGGACCCTCCGCTCAACTGAAGGGGTCCAGATTCACGAGACGATCACGACCATGTTAGCCACATGGAAACGGCGAGGACTAGATCCGCCCGAACAGCTCCAGTCCATCCTCGGTGGGAAAGAACTCAGTTCAGGATGAGAGGTATCACTGACCGGTGAATCCTGGTCACGCTATCCAACTACATTATTTGTATGTCGGTCTATTTAAGCGGACGGGATGGGTATTTTGCTAGTATGCCTGCGGAAATTCTGGCTGCTGACGACGACGAAGACATCCGAGAGATGATCGATGTTAGTCTCAGTGGGGAGTACGACGTGGAGACTGTAAAAGATGGCCGGGAGGCATGGGAGTGCTTGGAAAAGGACTCGGATTCACTACCGAAAGCGGTCATCCTCGATGTCATGATGCCAAAGATGGACGGGTTTTCGGTTCTGGACCGAATCCGCGAGGACGACGAGATGCAGGAGATGTCCGTTATTATGCTGACGTCTCGGAGTCGGGAGGAGGACATCGTTCGAGCGCTTGAGGCAGGCGCGGACGATTTCCTGGCTAAGCCATTCAACAAATCCGAACTGTACGGACGGATACAGCAAACACTTCAGTAAGCGACCGTACAAAATTGAAAGTATAAAGTTGCATTAGCTGGTAAATAGCCACCATGTGGGTGGCCTCACTAGTCGCCGTTATCGGTCTCTTGAGCGTTGCGGCCATCACTCAGTTCACCGGGTATCGTATGGGTGGGTCAATCACCATTCCCGTTCTTGCCGTGTACTCTTTGAAGAACTTCGTCATGCTCCCCGTTTTTGTGTTGAGCGCGGCAGCCGCGTACGTCGGTCTGTGGATTCTCCGTCGACGAACGTTGATTTTTGGTCGTGACGAGCTTATCGCAGCGATGGTCATCGGAACAGCCGTTCCAGTGGTCACGTTGTTTTTCATCTTACAATTAGGCCTTGAGGTGGGTGTGGTTGCGTTTCTGGGCAGTATTCTCCCCGGACTAGCAGCGTACAATTACCATCGAATCAAGCCGGAATATCGCCGAAACGACCTCTTGGCGAGTGTCGGGTTGTTCGTTACCCTCACTGCACTCGGCTGGGTACTGGTTTCCAATGGATTTGCGCGTGAATTTGGCACGCTGACGCCCCCAGTCCTTTTCTCTTCGACGGCAGACGTCGCTATCTACAAGGGTGTTGCAGTGTCCCTCGACCCCGAATCTGTCATCCTCCCTCGAGAGATTGTGGCCGGACTGTTCGCTGGTGGACTCGTTCTATCTGAACGGCTCCGGGGGCGGTTCGGTGTTCGTGTCGGGATCATCGGTGCGGTCCTCCTCGCAATTTACGCGCTAGCGAGCTATTGGCTCGTAATCCTGTACGTCCTTCTGCTTGCACTATCGTTCGGCTTCATCCAGTTGTCGAACTACCACACACTCCGGTACGGACGAGTGCTTCTCGGCGTGACTGTCGCAGTCGCGATCTTCGCTGCGGGATCGCTGACGTTTGTCATCCCAATTGAGCGAGGGCTGTCGGCGTTCTTTACTGCAATTTTAGCAGGTGTCGGGGCGTACAACGCGCATGCGTCGGCCCCCTTCGAGCGCCGCCTCGTCGTCCCGCTTCAGATCGTGGTCTTCGTCCCCGCTTTGATCGTCGCTCGACTGTTCAGTGCTCCCCAACCTCGTGGGTTTCCACAAGAGCTGACGTTGCCTGTCCTGGGGATTGCAGCGGTTTTCTGGGTGGCTGCCCTGGGTATCGCGTACTGGTATACTGTGTCACCCCCGAGTGAAGAGGAGGTCCTCTCAGCGTCAGTTCTGTCTGAGGGGGGTGAAACATGAGTCGGACTGCCTTCGAGATTTACGGCCGTGGGTTCGGCTGGGCGTGGCGCCTCAGGGGCCCAGCGGAGGTTCTAGCAACCGGTAGTCGCCACTACGATACGTCCCGAGCAGCTCGCGAAGCAATTGATGTCGTTCGCGCCGCTGTTGCAGAACTATCGGGGAATGAAAAGTCCTTCCAAGACACCGATGTCGACGCGCCCGACATCATCATCGAACAAGAACCCACACCGTCGGGAGAACTCCCGAAAGAACGAAACAACTGGGTCTGGCGGCTCCAAACTGCAAACGGGGTACTGGGACACAGTTCCGATCGCTTCCCGACAGAAGTGTCGGCACAGTCCGCGGCGGACCAGTTCTTAGACTATGCGGCGGGGGCACTTCCGATGTTTCTCGTCGGGGCCGAATACGAGTGGAAGACTGGTCCGAACCCAATCGAAGTCGGGTCGTCGAGTTTGACAGGACTGGTGAGTGAAGTGACAAGAGGTATCCGACATCGTAAGATTCTCGATCGAATCGATACCCAGATTGTCGTCTCGGGGACTCGTGGTAAATCCTCAACTACCCAACGCCTCGACGACGTCTTCAACCGCCGGGGGTATGATACGCTCACGAAGATCACCGGCAACCATCCACTACTGATCCACAACGGCGAGGCCCATCCTATCGAACGACGGGGCCCCCGAACGACGCTCTACGAGAATATCAGTCTCATCGCTGAATTCGTCCCCGAACTCGATGCGTACGAGCCGGACGACGTCGCTATCTTTGAGAACCAAGGGATTACAGAATATACGACCCGGCTGTTCAATCAGCGTCTGACCGACCCGGACATCATCGTGTTAACAAACGTCCGTCAGGACCACACAGATACCCTCGGGAAGACTCGGACAGACCTCGCACGTTCGTTTGCGCGGTCGGTCCCGGCGGGAACACACGTCGTGAGCGGTGAGCAACACCCGGTGTTGCACGAATATATGCGGAAAGAGATCGAACGTCGCGGAGGGACTATCGAGCAGGTTGAGATCCCCGACGAACACGACGGACTGATCGGTTCTGAAACGATTCACGCAGTCAATGCGGTGTTAGATGCTGTTGGCGAACCGCCACTTCCAGCCGAAGAGATCGAATCGTTCCTCAGTGCGATCCAACCAACGTGGATAGAAGTTGAAGACGGACGCATCTTCAACGCTGCCGAGGTGAACGACGTCGAAAGTACTGAGATGGTTCGACGGAGGCTCGTCGATGACGAATGTATCACCCCGTTCGTATATCTCCGGCGAGACCGGCGAGGGCGGACAGCGTCATTTGCTCAATATATCGAGTTGCTATTCGAGCGAGAGTTAATTGATAAGGCCCACGTCGGTGGGGCTAACACACGTGCGTTCGCCGAAAACGTCGATGTTCCGACCGAGTGCCACAGTCAGAATGCGGACCCGGAGCAAGTTCTAACTGAACTGTTCGCCGATGGCCGACCGGTCATCCTCATGGGTAACACGGTGGACGAGTTTATGCGTGAGATGCAGACGTCAATTGAAAAACGAGTGAAAGAGAAAAAACAGGCTGCCTCGGCAAGCGAAGCTGTTGACCTTTCTGAACTGGCGAGCGTGGAAGCGAATAAACCAAAAGATCACGAATAAAACGTTAGCTTCTGTAAGGAGCCGGCCTTTCGGTTAGATGTAGATGTGTTCTTGAGGAGGCCATAACGATTGTCCGATAGTGCCCATTACTACTGAATCTCGGAGAACCGTCTTTCGACAAATTGCACGGCGGTCGTACGTTGAGTGGCCAGCGTACGATTCGACACCGTTGTACGACCGCACCTCACTTGCCGGATTAGAGGCGGACGTCCGGATCGTCTCAGGAGCCTGGTTCAGGCACCATGAGCACAGCTCTGTTGAGCAGTTCGTCTCCGAACTTCCGCTAGCCTACTTCCAATTCGAGGCCCACGACTGCTACGAGGGTCCGACACACTACGAGATGGACACCCTGTTTCGCGTGTTCGTTCTGAAAGAACTTCACGGATGGGAGCACGAAACATCTCTCTACGAGTACCTCAAAAGCTGTCCGGAGCTTTGTGAGCGGCTTGGGTTGGAGACAGTTCCTGAGCAATCGACACTCTGGCGCAGTTGGCACACACGCTTCACGAATGCTCTTCGGAAGACAGTCCAGAAAGCGTCTCGAACGATTCTCGTCAAAGCGCAGAACGCCGACGTCACTGTCCCGCGCGAACCGGAGCAGATCCTCGCGGCTCGTGGCGATGACGTGGACGAATCGGTTCCAGACGACCGAGCCATTCTGGACAACGCCGATAGAGTCACCGAGCACGTCAGCCGTGTCGTCTTTCCGGCGTTCTCGCTGGACCGTGGCGAGGGCTGTGTGATTCACGAGAACGCCTACTGGGGCCTACAGACATATCTCGGACTTCGCGAGCGGCTGGCTGCGAACGAAGGAGCTCGTAGTTTCCTCTACGAGTCGACTCGGGATCGGACACCGCTGGGGCACGCCCACCGGGAGCAGATTCGGGACCTCTCCATTGAACAGGTTCGAGCGATGTACCGGCAGGCCATCACTCGGCTCCTAAACGAAGCTGCGGAGACAGAGCAGTTCTTTCGAGCCGGAATCGTCGCGATCGATATTACCGAAGCTGATCCGTTCACAGGTGACCGCACGGGCTACGAAGACGAGATCATCGGAACGAAGGAGAAGACCAACGAATACGCTTACCAGTGGGCGACGGTGCAGTTGGTCGGGAATGCCGTCCCGATCGTGCTGGATGCGCGGCCGGTGCGAAAGGGGCAGACACGACTGGAAATCGTCGAGGACTTGCTCGATTCGGCTGAGAACCTCGTCCACGTCGATAACGTACTGATGGACCGGGAGTTCGATAGCCAGCACGTCTTGGAGATGATCAGCCAGCGCGGACTCTCATACGTCGTCCCGAAACGGATGCAGGCGAGCGAGAAAGCCCAGGCGAAGCGGTTGCTCCAGCGGGACCAAGACCGATACGAGACCGACCGCAAACTCCATCTGGGCAAGAACGAGTGGCACGAGACGACGCTGATCTACCGTCGGAAAGAAGACTCCGAGCACGACGACCATCGACAATATTCGGTATTCATGACGAATTGCGGGAGTGGACACCTCACGGAGTACGGCTACCGGTGGGAAATCGAGAGTGGCTACAGGTCGATCAAACGGTTCATGGCCGCCACCACGTCGAAGGATTTTGGGTTGCGATTCTTCTATTTCGCATTCGCCTGCCTGTTGTACTCAATTTGGCGAGCGGTCGATCTACTTGTCCAGGTTAAGCTGACTGGTGAGTACGAGCACTCGCCGATCGTGACGGCAGATAATACGCTCACGCTGCTGAAGAAGGAGACGGGAATCGGCTGAAGGCTGTCCATTTCGGGGAAACGCCGACGTTCCGAGTGGCAACACTGGTGGTAGTCTCGGATATCTCTCGAAATAGTTGGTGGTGGGATAAGAACGGTCATTTGAGCGTTGGGTCGGAACCGTTTCTGGTCGCAGATTCAGTCGAAATCACGCATCACAGACCCGCTAAAACCACTGTAGTCTCAACTTCCAAGTAGTGCTGTCACTCGTTCGATTCCGGTTGCGTCAGACGCCACGACTCGATCCCACAGGAATAACGCAGGCGGAAGCGCAACGACAGATGCCGCAAATGAATAAAACACGCTCAACGCGATCAAGATTCCGAAGTCACCAAGTACGGGCGTAATCGCGAGCGTAAGCGCCCCGGTTCCAATCGACGTCGTGAGCATACTCCCGGTGAGCGCACCACCAGTCCTCGACAACGTCGTTGTAACCGCCGATAGCGTCTCCGGTTGATCATTGTATTCATCTACAAACCGATGGGTAAAGTGAACTGAATAATCGATCCCAAGTCCGATAGCGAACGAGAGAAGTAGCCCCGTTACGGCATTCAACGGCATATCGAGTAGCCGCATCGTGCCAAGCAGGGATGCAATAGCGATCCCTATCGGAAACACGTTGATCAGCCCAATCCCCGGTCTCTGCTCGAGGACGGCATAAATGATCACGAGGAATACTGTTGAGAGAATAAGAGCAAGTACCATGCCCTGAATCGACGACACGAAGAGAATGTCAGTGATCGCATTATAAATCAGGGGCGTTCCTGTAGCAGTTGCAGCATAGCGGAAGGAATCAGCGTGATCGGCTCCGTCCGCCGCGATTTCGTCCACCGTGGTCCCTGCTTCGATAGTGTACTCGATCTGTGCTGCTCGGCGATCGTCAGCCAAGTACTGTCGTGCCTCTGGACCTGCTGACGAAGCGAACAGTTCGTCGTAGATCAAGTCGAGATTGCGGTCTGGAATTCCATTGTCATTCCGGTCGTTGCGGTCGACGAGAGCAGCGAACTCAGGGTCCTGTGCGGCATGAGATCGAATGACCGTGACGATACTCTGCGATTCCACCTGTTCGTCCGACCCGACAGCGAACGTACTCGGCGGATCATTGTCTGGTCTGGCCAGCGCCTCGAGCGCGTGATCCTCTTCGAACGGCCCTTCGACATATATTGTGACAGACTGATCCTGATCAGTCACAAACCGGTCTTCGAGTAAGTTGAGCGTCTCAGTAGCGGTGTACTCACCAGGGGCAAACGGTTCCGGCACGTGTTCAACGTACCACGCCTCGTCTTCAGGTGGCAGGAAATCCTCCTGTTCAAACGTCGTTTCGACGCCGGTGCCGTATGCACCCATTCCAGCCCCGAATATCAAGAGAATAATGACCAAGATCACCGGAGCACGCTTTCCGACAGTCGCTGACACAGCCAAGAGACGACCAAGCGAGGACTCCTCGGAGGCGATCGGTGTCGAGTTGAACTCCGGAACGCCATATCGAGTCCGGAGGCGATCGGCCCGAAGCTTCACCGCAGGTAAAAACCCAGCAAAAATAACGAACGCGAAGACAATCCCGACAGCTGCTGTGAGTCCCATCTCCCGCATCGGCTCGAGGTCAGAAAAGAGGTTCGCGCCAAAGCCAAACATTGCGGTAGCGGTGACGATGGAAAAAGCGATCGAGAGTTGGTTTATCGAAGTACGCATTGCAGGGACCGGATCGCAGCCTGAAACCTTTTCCTCCCGATAGCGGTTGATGATGTGTATCCCGAAGTCGACTCCGACAGCCAACAACAGGACTGGAACGATAATCATCTCCTGCCCGAACGGGATCCCGGCATAGCCGAGGAATCCGAACGTCCAGACGATCGTCATTAATAGCGCGATCAAGCCAAGCGCCAAATCAAACGGATCTCGGTAGGCAATGGCGAGGAATCCTAAAAGCAGCGCCACGACGACGGGCATAACCATCACGAACGAATCGCTGATGACGTCCTCGAGTTCGGAGTCGACAAGTCCGCTCCCGAACGCCCGGAGGTCTGCCGGTTCATCCTCTGCCAGCGTGTTGATCGTCGTCAGAATGCCATCCATATCCTCGTCATCGAACCCGGACGGGACATCGTGTTTGATAACCGTTATGGACGCCGATGCCGATGCCTGGTTGCGGTTGAAATCCTCTGACACCAGCATCGAGAACTCACGACTCGCGCTTACCTCTTTGACCGCCTGTCGGATCTCCGTATCTGTTGCTCGGTCGACTGCTCGGCGCTGTTCGGCCGGCGTTTCGGCGGCAGGATCAAGCGCCTGTGCGACCATCGTCGCAGGCCCGTGTGCGGACTCCATCCTGAGATCCGGCCGATCGTTGATCCGCTCGAGCAGGTGGAGCACGTGGAGAAGTGCTTCCTGAGTGAGGACATCGCTCCCGTCGTGTATCAACTGTGTTGTCTCGCTATCGGTTGTGAACGGTCCTCCGAACTCCTCGTCGACAGCATCTTGTGCTTCTTTGACTTCGAGTCCCTCTGAATACCTGTCGCCCAGGTCTGTTTCCGTCTCAACCAACGGTATGCCGGCGGCGAAAAGCGCAGTCCCGAGGAGAAACACGATAACGACTGCTCGAGGTCGGGAGACGATGAGTTCGGTAAGCTGTGAAATCGTCTCGTCAATCCGGTTTCCGATGCTAGTCATGGACAATTGATGATTTTACTCCGTCGACAGGATAGCCATTCTCAGGAGTATAAGTGGTCTTGATTGCAACGGAGGCCTGGTCGACACCTATACGGCGACTCCACCTTCCCGAACCAACTAGACATGTTGATTCGACACGGCAAACCGGACAAGTGGTCACGGCTTCCAACGCCGTTGGACCTCCTGTATGCGGAAATAACCCTGCGACATCGGTCAGATACTGTTCGGCGACGGCAGAGCGAACACTCGGCGATGTCACCGGCATTATAGCGGCGGGAACCGGTCGGACCTTTCCCTGGTTCCTTCCCGACCATCTGTTTGCGCCTGAGCGAACAGAGAATCCGGCGCAGGCACCCGTACGAGCATGCGCTATTATTAAAATTATTTGACCAAAACGCTTTCGATCATATCGCAAGCGGGCCTGGAGTCATTGACGTCTTCATCCACGTTTCACGTGGGGTGGAAGTCAAGGACCTGCGATACATCCAGCCATGGGAGATATAATTCTGTATCTCTGCTAGAAAAGATGAAAAGGTGGTGAAACAGCTCTGTTGAAACCCTCAACAGGTAATAAGAAGAGCGCGTTGAATACAGAGGATGAGTGCAGCAGTACGATCTCGTTTGTTTCACACCGGAACCAGCGAACTATCCACTCACTACAGGTGCGAATCTAACGCTGATACTTCTATCAGATTCCGGTTATATTGGTAGATCTATGATGAATTACTCAGTACAGTCCGTAGACTTAGTTATCATGGTCAGCAACTGCGTTTTCCTGTCGGTGGTACTCCAGTGAAGTGAAGTGATATTTAACTAGCTCTGGAATACCTGTCTAACGGTACTTCTTTTTTCATTCTTGATTACTCAAATTATGGCTTCCTCAACGTACAAATCCAAGTGTCGTTATCTAAACAACTGCGGCAACTGACGAACGGACGTGGATCGAGATCAGTCAGTCTAACAGGCCAAGTTCATCGAGACGTGACGAGATAACGTCGAGTGCGCGGCCAGCATCCGCCGGTTCTTTTGCTCCTGTGACGACGACTTTGCCGCTACCGAAGATAAGGGTGACCACGTTGGGGTCGTCCATGCGATAGACCAGACCCGGGAATTGCTCGGGTTCGTATTCGATGTTTTCGAGACCGAAGCCGATGGCGATGGCGTTTAGATTGACTGCAGATCCGAGGTCGCCACTCGAAACGATATTTTGGATAGTGATTTCTGGATTAGATGGAACGTCGATACCTAGGCCACGGAGTTCATCGAATACAATGTTGAGACTTTCGTAGACGTCGTCGGTGCTTTTCGCACCCGTGCAAACGATCTTGCCCGACCGGAAGATCAGTGCGGCGGATTTCGGGTTCTGGGTCCGGTAAACTGCCCCGGGGAACCTCTCTTGGTCGTAGTCCGTTCCGTCGAGGTCTTCGGCGACCGCCTCGAGGTTGAGTTCCCGATCCACTCCAGTTGAAGCGACAACATTCTCTATCGTGGGAGAGTGTTCCGAAGTGATCATGCTTATATGGAGAATAAGCATTTAAATGCGAAATAGGTGCTGATCTCTATGGGACCACTACGTGACGAAATATTCATTCAGCTTCTATTTTAACCCTCTGTATCTTCGAATACAAGGAAAAAGTATCGGCTGTGTCCTGTGTTTAAATTGCATTAGGTGAGTATGGGAATATAGGTTCGTTATTTAGCACGTAGTTTATGGTAATTATCGTATATTTTGATTGTCTCTCTGCTATCTTCTTGACCTATACTTACCGATCACTCCCCTTCCCAGATCGGCTCTCAGCCTGTGCCGCATTCGCGCTCTGCGCTCTGTATCCGGCAAGGTCGCCAAAACCTATCACCGAATGAGGATTTCAACAAGGCCGGTGAAGCTACAACACTGACCGATTACAACTCGACGAGAATCTTCACTGCTTCTCGCTCCGGACTAAGAAGCGCCTCAAACCCATCTTCAACAACATTCTCTAGTTTAATTCGACTGCTGATCAGTGCTTCTGGATCAAGGTCCTCCGATTCGAACATACCGATGACCGCACCGAATTCCTCGTCTGACTGTGGACCTCCTTCATAAGCGAGCGTCCCACTGAGTGTCCGCTCACCCATAACGAATTCATTCGGATTTAGTTCTACGGTCTCTTCGAAGATGCTGACGATCGTGATGTTCCCACTAGGAGCGGTCGACGCGATTGCATCCTGAACTGTCTGCTCAATCCCTGCGGCTTCAAACGCCACATCAACGCCACCATCAGTCTGCTCAGTAATGTATTCAGCTGCGTCAGTCTCAATCGGGTTAATTGTCTTATCTGCTCCAACTTCAGATGCGAGGTGACGCCGTGAATCCTGCGGTTCAACACCGTAGATCGTACCCGCGCCAGCTGCCTGCAGTACCTGAATCACCGTCAGGCCAATTGGACCTGTTCCATAGACAGCAACTGAATCACCAGCAGAGAAATCACTGGTTTGGACTGCATGAAATCCAACACTGAACGGCTCAACAAGAGCGCCGTATTCTGTAGGGACTGAGTCTGGAAGCGTGATTGCTTTCTCTTCAGGAACAACAACCTCCTCAGAGAGCCCACCGCCACCACCAGAAAGACCAATGAATCCACCCGACTCGCAGAGGTGATAATTCCCTGCTTCACAGTGCTGGCACTCATCACAGTAAATGATCGGGTTCACTGCTACTTGATCGCCAACAGAGATATTGCTCACTTCTTTGCCCACTTCCGTCACTTCGCCCGCAAACTCGTGACCCATCGGAATCGGAAGCTCTTCACCCGTTACCGGGTTTGGATCTCCTTCATCAGGGATAAAAATTGGACCTGCCGTATACTCGTGAAGATCTGAACCACAGATCCCACATGCTTCTACAGCAACACGGACTTCATTTGCAGCAGGTCCTTCTGGCTCATCAATATCTTCGACACGAACATCTTCCTGTCCATAATAAACTGCTGCTCTCATTACGGAGTCACCTTACCGCCCTCTGTGGATAATAGTTTGGTTGTATCAGGCTCTGTTGAAATCCTCAGTAGGCGGCACATATTGCAATAGGTACAGACTGTACGAAATACTCCCGAATCCCCACAGGATAGAAATAACGGCTGTTGGTGGTTCGAGAGACAGAAGATCTCTCGTCATCACGAAAGGCGCTTAGTAGTTAACAGAAGAATTGGGTACATGGTGTAGTGTATTTACTCGAGACTAGTGCTCTTGCTGTGTATCTTCAATTGAGTTCACCCAGAGGTTTACTGAATCACTATTGTGCCTTTCGAACGACACAGCCAGTGGTTCGCCTGTTCGACCGTAGCGAGAGCAATTTCGTCCCGCGAGAACAGGTCACGAACCGCGAACCGTAATCTCCCACCTGCGGTTAGGAACCACCATCCTCAGCGAGTGCCCGAATGGGTGCGAGCAGGGCAGAGAAGATATCAATCGTCCGAAGATGTTCCGTCGCCGAGTTCCGACAAAAGCGTGTCAGCTGCAGCGCTGGAAGACAGAGGACCACGGGCCGTAATCAAGTCGCCGTCAACGATGACGTTCTCCTCGGCATCAGGATCAGCATCCCAATTGGCACCAGCAGCCCGCACTTCATCTTCAACCCAGTAGGGGAGCTTACGCCCATCTGGCAAGCGGTCATTCTCGTCAACGAGGTCTTCCTCCCACGCGTTCGGGAATCCGGTCACATCTCGGTCTGCGACTAGATAGTCACCATCACTGGTACGCGTGAACGCCATTAGTCCAGCAGCGTGACAGACGACTAATGCCTTGCCGTCGTTACCCTCGACTGCATCGCGCAGGAGCGCGCGAGCGTGACTGTCGGTGTTGATATCCCACATTGTCCCGTGTCCTCCCGGGAACACCACGACATCGTAGTTCGTTGAGTCAACGCTGGCGATTGGCTCTGGATTCTGAATTCCTTCGTAGCCCTCGTGGAGGTCTTGAGCGAGTTCTGCTGCCTCCTCGGTGACGAAAGCATTGTCGGGATTCAGTGAGGTCTCATCGATGACCGGTTTCGATCCCGATGGAGTCGCGATGTCAATATCAAAGTCCTTG
>Ga0207720_100749_pt1 | contig 17128 bp, 18 predicted proteins | sample A23P2SouthBayCA_2_FD_187751 | JGI IMG/M metagenome (GOLD analysis project Ga0207720, IMG submission 187751) | Aerobic enrichment media microbial communities from Eden Landing Ponds, California, USA - A23 E3 (2) (SPAdes) | ecosystem: Environmental > Aquatic > Marine > Unclassified | place...
GCGAGTTCCCCCCGACGTACTCGCCGGTGACCCCCGCGTCCGTGTGAATCCGTAGACCGAACAGCTTTCGATGGGTGGTCTCGCCCGGATCGTACACGAGGCTGAAGCCGTCCGGGTTCTGCCCGACGTCTTCCAGCGGATACGAGAACTCCGTGCTATCGATCCGCGTAATCGTGGGTGGCATATCCCGTGATTCCGGGACAGCGCTATAAAGATGCTGGACGACCAGAAGTCACGGCGGGAGTTCGCTCACGGTGGTTGGGAGACGCCGCGTCGCCGCGAACGCGACGGTCCCGGCCACGTCTTCGGGGTCGTCAACCGGCCGGTTGGAAGCGATCCGTGGACGGATCGTCCGCGACGGCGACTTCGAGACGCGGCGCGGACTTCCGAGAGTGCACCAGCGCCGCTTTCTTGGGACCGAGTCGTCGGCCGACGCCCAGCTATTGGCAAAGACTAAGACGTTCGTGATGGACTCTCACGGTAATGGACGGTACATTCGAGGGCTACCGCAGGCCCGATGGACGGGTCGGTGTTCGTAACTACGTCGCCGTGATTCCGACGTCGGTGGCCGCCTCCGCCGTGGCGACTGCCGTCGCCGACGAAGCCGGTGCGTGGGCGCGAGCGACACCGCACCAGCTCGGGACGAGTCAACCGGACGCCGCGAGACGCCAGACTGAGCGGGTGTTGGTCGGCATCGGGCAGAACCCGAACGTCGGGGGAGCGCTCGTCGTCGAACTCGGCACCGAAGACATCGACGTCGAGGACATCGCGGACCGCATCGCCGCCGACGGCACGACGGTCGAGACGCTGACCATCCGCGATGCGGGTGGCACCCAAGCCGCGCTCGCGGAGGGCACGACCCGACTCGACCGACTGAACGACGAGGTCAAACGCGCCCGACGCGAGGAGGCGGACGTCTCGGAACTCGTCTTCGGCGTCGAGTGCGGTGGAAGCGACGCGACGAGCGGAATCGCGGCCAATCCGGGTGTCGGCGCGGCCTGTGACCGCCTCGTGGAGGCGGGCGGCACCGCGTGTTTCAGCGAGACGCCGGAGTTCATCGGCGCGGAGCACATCCTCGCGGACCGGTGTGTCGACGACGAGACGCGACAGCGGCTCCTCGACCGGGTGGATCACCGCGAATCGATGGCCGAACTGATGGGTGTCGACCTCCGCGGCGCACAACCCACGCCCGGCAACCAGGAGGGTGGACTCACGACCATCGAGGAGAAGAGCCTCGGTGCGATATCGAAAGGCGGGACGACGCCCGTCCGCGGCATCGTGGACTACGCCGAAGACCTGCCGGTCGGGGGAGGTCTCGTCCTCATGGACACGCCGGGGTACGACGTGGAGAGCGTCGTCGGGAAGGTCGCCGGGGGCGCACAGGTCGTCGCCTTCACGACCGGGCGCGGAAGCACGACCGGCAACCCCATCGCGCCGGTCATCAAAGTGACCGGCAACCCGAAGACCTGGGAGAAGATGTCGAACAACATCGACGTGAACGCCGGCACGGTGTTCGACGGCGAGTCTATCGACTCGGTCGGCGAACGCGTCTTCGAGACGCTCGTCGACGTCGCCGGCGGCCGCCAGACGGAGTCGGAGCGCAGGCGGCTGGAGGAGTTCGCGATCAACGAGATTCAGCCCGAGGAACTCGCCGCGGAGGTGGACGCATGAAGGGCCGGGTCCTCGACGACACGCTCTTGCTGTTGAGCGACGCCGACAACGTCGGAACGGCCGTCGACGACCTGGACGAGGGGACGGAACTCGACTACGACGGTCGCTCCGTCACCCTCTCCGAGGACGTACCTTTCGGCCACAAGGTGGCCCTCGAACCGCTCTCGGCGGGCGACGACGTCCGCAAGTACGGGGAAGTCATCGGCACGGCGACGCAGCCGGTCGAGCGCGGCGAGTGGGTACACACCCACAACTGCGAGAGCACGCGCGGCCGGGGGGACCAAGCGGCCGCGAGAGGTGAGCGGGCGTGAGCGTCCCCACCGCCACCGACCGGACGTTCCAGGGCGTCCGCCGACCGGACGGCCGCGTCGGCGTCCGCAACAACGTGCTCGTCCTTCCGTCGGTGATCTGTTCACACATCGTCGCGGACCGCATCGCCGCGAACGTCGACCACGCCGTCTCGGCCGCTCACGACCACGGCTGCGCACAGCTCGGCGCCGACAACGAGCAGACGTGGCGGACGTTTCTCTCGCTGGCTGAGAACCCGAACGTCGCGGGCACCGTCGTCGTCGGCCTCGGCTGCGAGGAAATCCAGAGCGGCGACGTGGCGTCGGCCCTCGGCGACCGGGACGTCCCGGTACGGGAGCTGTCGATTCAGGGTGTCGGCGGCACCGACGAGTGTGTGACCCGGGGCGTCGAGTTCGCGTCCGAACTCGCCGCGTCCCGGCCGACCGACGAGTCGACGGCCGGGATCGGCGACCTGACGCTCGGAATCGTTTCGAGCGACCTCGACGCGACGACGCGGGAGGCGGCAGAGCCGCTCGTGGGCGACGTGGCCCGCACCGTCGTCGAGGCCGGCGGCCGCGTCGTGGTCGCCGGCAACGAACGCGTGACCGCCCACCCGGCGGCCGCCCGCGAGGTGACGGCCGAGGGCGCCCGCGACTCGCTGGACGAACTGCTCGACCGACACGAGGGGCACCCGCCGCGGGCCAGCGGCGTCGGCCGGGTCGCCCGCGAGCGCTCGTTCGAGGACGTGACGCGTGCGTGGGGCGGCCAGGACGTCTCGGAAGTCCTCCCCTACGGCGACCAGGTGGGCATCGACGAGGGACTGGCGCTCGTCGACGCGCCGTCGCGGTTCGCCGAAGCGACGACGGGTCTCGCCGCCGCCGGCGCGAACGTCGTCTTGCACGCCACGGGCGACGGCGTGCTCACCGGTCATCCCCTCGTGCCCGTCGTGAAGGTGACCGGCGACGAGCGAACTGCGGCGGCGCTCCCGAACGACATCGACGTCGACGCGACGGCCGCCGACGCCGACGACGTGCTGGACGACCTGATCGACGTGGCGAACGGTCGACGGTGCTGTGCGGAGGAACACGGACTCACCGAGTTCGCCATCACCCGCGTCGGCCCGTCGATGTGACCCTGCGTCGCTCGTCCCCCCGTCTCAGAAGGCGCTCGGGGTGAACCCACCGTCGACGGTGATGGTCTCGCCGGTGACGTACGACGCGGCGGGACTGGACAGGTAGACGACGGCGCCGGCGATGTCCTCGGGGCGCCCGATGCGACCGACGGACGCCCGGTCGAGAATGCGTTCGTACCGGTGGCTCCCCTCTTCGTAGGCGTCTGCCGTCTGTGGCGTGGCGACGAACCCCGGCCGGACGGCATTGACGCGTACGTCGGGACCCAGGTCCTTCGCCGCCGCGTGGGTGTATCCGTCGATACCGCCTTTGGCCGCCGAGTACGCCGCCAGGTCCCTGATGCCGAGGATCGCGGAGAGCGACGCGACGTTGACGACGCTCTCGACGCCGGTTCGAGTGACGAACGTCTGTACCGTCCGGTGGACGCCGGTCAGTTGGACGTCGAGCACCCGTTCCCACTCGTCGTCGGTCACGTCGGTGACGGCGGCGCGGGCGATGGCACCGGGGGAGTTGACGAGGACGTCGACGGTGCCGAAGCGGTCGACGGCCGCGTCCGCGAGCGCTTCGAGCGACTCGCGGTTGGTCACGTCACAGGTGACCGCCAACGCCTCGCTCCCGCAGTCGCGAACCGCCTCGGCGGCGTCGGCGACGCGCTCTTCGGATCGACTCGTCGGGACGACGTTCGCCCCCTCGGTGGCTAAGGCGACGGAGATGGCTCGGCCGATACCGCTCGTTCCGCCGACGACGACAGCCGTCATCCCTTCGACGGAGATCGGTTCGTAATCGACGGCGGCGGAGGTGGGATGCTCGTCGGACACGCCTACCCGATGCACACCGACCGCCATATACGTTCGTGTTGTTCGCGTGACGGCGTCGACCCGACGGGATACCCCATCGATACTGTTAATAATGTCCCTTATACAGCCATACGCACATGTCTGACGTGAGTATCACCGGGGTAGAGACGTATTTGGTCGCGAATCCGTGGAAGCCGTGGGTGTTCGTGGAAGTCGAGACGGACGCCGGCGTCACGGGCATCGCCGAGGCGACGACCCACGACAAGCCACGGACCATCGCCAAGGCCATCGAGGAGATGTCGAACTACTTCGTCGGGAAGGACCCCTTCGACACCGAGCAGATCTGGCTGGAGATGTACCGCGACGAGTGGTTCTCGAAAGGCGTCGTGAACACGACGGTCTGTTCGGCCGTCGACATCGCCTGCTGGGACATCAAAGGGAAGCTCCTCGACAAGCCCGTCTACGAACTGCTCGGCGGGAACGTTCACGGCGACCGGCTGCGGGCGTACGCCAACGGGTGGTACACCGACACCGACGGCGAACCCGAGGGCTTCGCCGAGGCGGCCGAACGGGTCGTCGACGACGGCTACGACGCGATGAAGTTCGACCCGTTCGGCACCGCGTGGCAACGCATGTCCAAAAAGGACCTCAACCACTCGGTCGACATCGTGCGCGCGGTTCGGGAGGCGGTCGGTCCCGACGTGGACCTGCTCATCGAGTGTCACGGCCGCTTCACCGCTGGACAGGCCGTCGACATCGCCCGCAAACTCGACGAGTTCGAGCCGACGTGGCTCGAGGAGCCGTGCCCGCCGGACTCGATCAACAGCCTCGCGGAGGTGGCCGACAAGTCCCCGATTCCGGTGGCCACCGGCGAACGCCACATGACCAAACACGACTTCTTCGACCTCGTCACCCGGACGGACGTCGACGTCTTCCAGCCGGATCTGATGAACACCGGCGGGATCACCGAGGGCAAGAAGATCGCGGGCCTCGCGGAGGCCGACCACGTCAGCATCGCCCCGCACAACCCCCAGGGTCCGGTCGCGGGCGCCATCTACTCACACTTCTGTACGTCGACGCCGAACTTCATGATCCAGGAGATGTTCCAGACCTACGACGTGGACTGGGTCGACAACCTGCTGGTGGAGCCGCTCGAAGTCGAGGACGGCTACGTCCAGGTGCCGGAGGGACCGGGCTTCGGCATCGAACTCGATCACGGAGTCATCGAGGAACACGCCTACACCGAGGACAAAGTCCACACCATCAACCTCTTCGAGAAGGACTGGGAGAAGCGAGCGGTCGAGAAGCGGTAACGCCGCCGACGGGGATCGTCGCCGCCGCGGCGATCACTCCGGAATGCCGTACACGTCCCGTGACCAGTCCCGCGTGAGCGTGTCGTAGACCGGCTCCTTCCGGTCGAGTTCGTCGAGACGGCGGTGGTCTTCGGGCGCCAGTTCCCACCCGAAGAGGTCGACGTTCTCCGCGATGTGGGCGGCCGAACTGGACTTGGGGAGGACGACGATATCCTTCTCGACGGCCCACCGGAGGACGATCTGGGCGGGCGTCTTGTCGTAGTCGTCGGCGAGCTCCCGGACGGTGTCGTCGCCGAGGACGGCCGTCCGTGCCAGGGGGGCGGCGGCCTCGACGGCGACCCCCTCCGACTGGCAGTACTCGACGAGGTCGGGGCGCTGGAACTGCGGGTTGAACTCGATTTGATTGACGGCGATGGGGACGTCGCTGATGTGCAGGGCGTTGCTGAGCTGGTAGCCGCTGAAGTTCGACACGCCGACGTTTCGGATCTTCCCCCGGTCGTGAAGCGTCTCCATCGCGTCCAGCGTCTCCCGCAGCGAGATGGCAGGGTTCGGCCAGTGGATCAGATACAGGTCGAGATAGTCCGTCCCGAGCCGGTCGAGGGAGCGTTCGCAGGCCTGGATGACGCTCCCGTAGCTGAGGTTTCCGGGGAGAACTTTCGAGGTGAGAAACAGGTCGTCGCGGTCGTAGTCCGCCAGGACGTCACCGATCCCGCCCTCGTTGTGATACCCCTCGGCCGTGTCGACGTGTGCGTAGTCGCCGTCGAGGGCAGTACGAACGGATTCGCGGACGGTGTCGTCGTCGAGGTCCCACGTTCCGAGACCGACGGTCGGCAGCTCGTCTCCACTCGGCAGCGTGACGGTTGGCACTGACATTCGTCGAAACCCTCACGTTCCGAGGCATTAACTCTCGTGGGGTCCGGACGGTCGGCACCGTTCGAACGGGGACCACGACGATTCGCCACCGGTCCGACGCGAGGAGTCCCAGCGAGTCCATAGTGTCCCGCAGCGACTCCCGTTCCGCCTCGGAGAACCCCTGGACTGGGGGTCTCGGCACGCCGAGGTCCCGACCGGCCAACCGAGCGGCCTCCTTGAACCCGGCTGGGAACGTCCCGCCCATGAACGCGTTCGCGAGTGGCGTGACCTCCTCGACCTGAACCGTTCGGGCGCGGTGGAGTTCGTCGGCCCGGTAGGCGTCGTAGACTTCGAGGAGCAACTCCGGAGCGACGTTCGCCGTGCCGGTGACGCCCCCGTCCGCGCCGAGGACGAGACTGGGCAGGAGCAAGGAGCCGAGGCCCTGGAGGTAGGCGAAGTCGTCCGGGGTGTTCGCCACGACCCGGGACCCCCAGGTGAGGTCACCGCTGCTGTCTTTCAGTCCCACCACGGTGTCGACGTCCGTAGCGAGTTCGCTGACGGTGTCGACCGCGAGCGTCTGTCCCGTCATCGAGGGGAGGTGATAGAGGAGGATCGGCAGGTCGGTCGCGTCCGCGATACGAGTGTAGTGGTCGTGGAGTCCGGCCTGATCCGTTTCGAGGAAGTACGGCGTGATGGCGATGAGGAGGTCGGCGCCGACGGCCTCCGCCCGCTTCGCCCGCTCGACGGCCTCCAGCGTGCCGCTGGCCCCGACGCCGGCGTAGACCGGGACCGCGCCGTCAGCCTGATCGACGACGATGGTCGTTACCCGTTCGAGTTCGTCGGTGTTCAGGTTCGACAGTTCGCCGATGGACGCGCCGGGAAAGAGACCGTGAACGCCTGCTTCGATCAGAAAGTCGACGTGGTCGCGGAGTCGCTGTTCGGCGATGCCACCGTTCTCGTCGAACGGCGTCAAGAGTGGGGGTACAATCCCTCGTACGTCCGTCATAGTGCAGACCTACCCCGACCCGGCCGCCGACAATAAATGTTGTCCTGGCGGCGCGGGTAGTGGTCAGAGAAGCCTGCGAGTGATCTAAACGGGACCCACAGCCGGACCGCACCGTTAAGACGAGCGAGCGAGTAATGTGCACTATGGAATATACCATGCAAAGATCCGTGTCGGGCGACTTCGACGACGTCGTCGACGCGGCGATAGCTGCCCTCGAAGACCAGGGATTCGGCGTCCTCTGTGACATCGACGTACAGGCCACGTTCGAGGCGAAGCTCGACGAGGAATTCCGACAGTATCGGATTCTCGGCGCGTGCAACCCGACCCTCGCACGGGAGGGACTGACTGCGGAGATCGAACTCGGCGCACTCCTCCCGTGTAACGTCGTCGTCTACGAGTCGGACGACGGGGACGTCGTGGTGAGCGCCGTCGCTCCCCGACAACTCGTTGGGATCGCCGACAACGACGCGCTCGACCCCATCGCGGCCGAGGTCAACGACCGGTTCGAGCGTGTGCTCGCGGCCGTGACCGACGACTTCGAACCCGCGTCCGAGACCTGATCCGCAGAACGTGCGGAGCGGCGACGCCGGCGAGGGACACGAACCTCGAGGTGACCGTCGGCTGGTCAGCACTCCACCCCGACGGACACTGAACGCGCCGGTCGGGTCTACGGACGAAAATCAGAATACTACTTCAGAACGTACTGACAGGCGTCGTCCCGGCCGTTCTCACAGAGCCGTTCGAGCGTGTGGCACGCGCGTTCGTTCCCGTCGCTGCACTCGTTTCGGAGAAGTACGAAGTCCTCTTGTTGCATCTTGTGTGACTCCTTCACTTGGTAGTGTGTACCATGGTATTTATTCTTTGTGTCCACTACGGCGCTCACGCACTCCGGTTGGGGGAGAGCGCCGTGCTGGATCGGCGACCCGTCTTGTCGACCCACCGGTAAACAGTTAGAACAGTCCGTATACGCCGAACTGATCACGAAAAGACGACGCTGACCGACGCGGTCGCTCGGCGGGACAAGGTATGAATGTGGACATCGAGATTGCCCGGCGTTCCGGGCCGGGGAGTCCCGGTCGCCTCCTCCACCCCGCGATCCTTCGAGCGACGGGCGTCCGGCGATGGGCTGCTCGCTTCCGCGCCTGACCCGGTGCCGCCGGCGAACCGCGACGGGGCGTCCCTGCGGACGCGCGCCGCGGACCGCTGTCCCCGAAGGACGAGGCTTCCACGTTGGCTCCCGGGGCCCGGACCGGTCTGACCGGACGCCCCCGGGTTCGGTCCCCGCTCAAGACCGTAGTGCGGGTGGAAGAGCAGGGCCTAACTGCCCGACCTAGTCCACTCAATCGTATGCCGGTAGCTCTTAAGGGCCTTTCGACTCGATAGCCGTCCGTCCCGGCGGCACCGACCCCGAGAGAATCCCGGACGGGAACGGGGACGATACTGTGTCACGTCCGTCCCCGTCGTTTGACAACCCCGCGGATAGATACGCTACACGATGGTCGGTGTCACAACTGCTCCCCTCGGGGAGGTGATCTTGCGTCTCGTCCTCGCGGTCGGTCTCGGCGCACTCATCGGTCTGGAACGGGAGCAAAGCCAGTCGGGTGGGTCGTTCGCCGGGAGCCGGACGTTTCCGCTGATCGCACTCTACGGGGCGCTCGTGCAGGCGTTCTTCCCGGCCGTGCTCCCGGTCGCTGTCGGCGCCCTCGGCCTGCCACTCACCGTCGCGTACGTCGCGAAGATCCGATACGAGGGAGACATCGGCCTGACGACGCTCGTGGCTGCCCTCCTCACCGTCGTCCTCGGAGCGATGGCGATGCATTCGGATCGGGGTGCGGTCGTCGCCATCGTCGCTGGCGGTGCCGTCACGGTGCTGCTCTCGGTGAAGGACCCGATACACGAATTCGCGGATCGGATCGAAGAGAGCGAACGCCGGGCGTCGGCAAAGTTCATTCTCGTCGTCCTCGTCGTTCTCCCCGCGCTCCCGGATCGGTCGCTCGGAATCCTCTACGGGCTCAATCCGCGGTTCGTCTGGTTGATGGTCGTGTTCGTCACCGGTCTCGGGTTCGTGGCGTACCTGCTCGGGCAAACCCTCGGTCCCGAACGAGGCATCGCCCTCACGGGAATCGTCGGGGGGTTCGTCTCCTCGACCGCAACGACGGTGTCGATGGCGGAGAAGACGACCCAGAACGCGACGCTCTATCACGTCTGCGCCTTCGCGGTCGTCACCGCCTCCATCGTGATGTTTCCGCGAGCGCTCATCGAAGTCGCGGTCGTCAACCCCGACTTGCTCTCGACCGTCGCCCTGCCGCTGGGAGCGATGACCGTGGTCGGTGCGGTCGCCGCCGGGGTGTTGTACTGGCTGACTGCCGCCGACGAAACTGTCGAGCCGGAAGCGCTCAAGAACCCGTTACGCATGCGGCCGGCCCTCCTCTTCGGGGCCATATTCGCGACCGTGTTACTCGTCTCCGAATACGCCAGCGAGTGGTTCGGCGCGTCGGGGGTGTACGCGACTGCGTTCTTCTCCGGTCTCGCCGACGTCGACGCGGTGACGATCACGCTGAGTCAACTCGCGGCGGAGGGGGCCGTCTCGTCGCAGGTCGCGACGACGGGCATCGTCATCGCAGCCATCGCGAACACCTTCGTCAAAGCCGTGTTGGCGTGGGTTCTCGGCAGCCGCCGGCTGGGGTGGCTCGTCTCTATCGTGCTCGGCGTCGTCGTCCTGAGCGGCCTGGCTTTCGTCGTCGTTTGAGCCGAACACCGGACGCGCCTCGACGTCCGGCTACGCCCGGCCGACGCGCAGTCGGAGGCGGGATCGGAGTCGGCGCGACAGGCCCGGTGCAGCGTCAGAGCACGGCCCGGGCGTACAGCGCGGCGGCGACCGGCATCACTGTGGTCGCACCGACGACGTACCAACGGTGGTCGACGATCCACGACGCCGGAAAGCCAAAGAGCGGCTGCAGCGAGACGGACACCGCCCACAGGAGCGCGACGAGGAGGGCGACGACGCCGAGCGTGAGCGCGATGCCCGCCGCGGTCGTCGGGTCGGTGCGACCGCGGGCGCCCGCCAGAAAGACCACCGCGCCCACGAGGGCGAAAAAGAGGACGGCGCCGACGCCGAGGGGGCCGGCGGCGTAGTACTGGCCGAGTTGACTCGCCCACCCCGAGGTGACGAGGTAGGGAAGACCGAGCGTGACGACGACCGCGAGACAGCCGGCGATACCCAGGGCGGGGGCGGCCTGCTCCGTTCGCATGTCCGTCCCTGTCCCCGCCGAGGGTTAAATCGCTCGTGTCGCATGCGCGATGAGCAAGGAATTTAATCGAGCGCCGCCCACAGTGGGCCAACGTGACCGACATCCACCCGAACCAGCGCGTCGCGATGCTCGCGGACGCGCAAAATCTCTATCACTCCGCGCAGAGTCTCTACTCGCGCAACATCGACTACTCGGCGCTCCTCTCGAAGGGCGTCGCCGAGCGCGAACTCGTCCGCGCTATCGCCTACGTCATCCGCGCCGACTCGCCCGAGGAGGAGCGCTTCTTCGAGGCGCTGGAGGAGATCGGATTCGAGACGAAGATCAAGGACATCAAGACCTTCGGCGACGGCACCAAGAAGGCCGACTGGGACGTCGGCATCAGCCTCGACGCCGTGACGCTCGCGAACCACGTCGACGTGGTCGTGCTCTGTACTGGCGACGGCGACTTCTCACGACTCTGCTCGCACCTCCGTCACGAGGGCGTCCGCGTCGAAGTGATGGCCTTCGGCTCCTCGACCGCGGACGAACTCGTCGACGCGGCCGACTCCTTCCTCGACCTCTCCGAGCGCGAGGAGACGTTCCTGCTGTAGGTCCCGTCGCACGAATCCCCCCTCACCGTCGCCGCCGGTCGTCGACGTGCCGTCACCGCTCGGGGCGACGGGCCGAGACACTCGGCGATGACGCCGGAGAGAGCTCCGAGCGTCGCGAGGATCGCGCGGCGCGTCATGCCGGTCGGTGATCGCGGATCGACGGGGCGGGGACGGTCACCCTACTCGTCGCCGAGGATTCGCTCCTCGACCGACCGCCCGTGCCGCCGGTAGAACGTCGTTGCGTAGGTGTGTCGGAAGGCGAAAAACAGCGCCGTCGTCCCCATCGAGACGAGCGACAGCGCGATCACTTCTGGCGTCGAGAGACCGAGACCCGCTCCGCCGGCGAACAGATCGGTCATCTGGGGCGCGCCGGCCTCCGGTGCGGGACCGCCGGGACTCATCCCGCCACCGATGGGTCCCGGCGTCGACTCGCCACCCGTCGAACCGGGACCGCTCGTGAGGAAGCGATAGGCGGCAAAGCCCGAAACGGGGAGCGCGGCGAGTGCACCCAAGACGACCGTGACGGCGCTGTATCCGAGCGCGCTGACGACGTTGTTCCGGACGAAGTCGACGCTTCCGGTGACGGCGTCGACCGGTCCCGCGTCGTCGACGACGACGATCACCGGATAGAACTGGATCAGAAAGAGGACGACGAGATACGCCAGCGCGAGGGCGACGACGAGCGCCGCGCCGACGAGGGTGACCGGACCGACCGATCCCCCGCCTGCAGCCACCAGGGCGAGGAGGGCGAGCACGAGGAAGGCGACGCCGAACGCTAGCTGGATGCCGAACTCGACGAGCGTCCCGAGCAGGAGGTCGACGTAGCGGTCTGTGCCGGTCGCGGTGAACGCGCCCAGCGACGTGTCGCCGTCGACCGCCTCGCGGGCCATCCCGACGACGCCCGCGATGACGAACGGCGTCACGAAAAACGTCAGAAGCTGGATCAGGGCCGGGACGAAGGGAACCGACGCAAGCTGGAGGGCGCGTTGCGGGAGGAGCACGGCCGCGTAGACGAGCCCGCCGACGAAGAGGATCGGGTTGCGAGAGAGCGCGCCAACCGCCGTCCGGAGGGACTGGACCGCTGACATACCCATGGACGGGCGCAGCGGGTACATAAAGGTGGTGAGACGGTGCCGAAGCTATAACCTCCCGCCCCGGCGACGCCCGACCATGCGCGTCAGCGTCATCGGTGGGAGCAGCGTCGACGATTCGACGGCCGAGCGAGCTCGGACGGTCGGTCGTCTGCTCGCCCAGCGGGGACACGTGGTAGTGTGTGGCGGTCTCGGCGGGGTCATGGAAGCGGTCTGTGCCGGCGCGAGCGCCGCGGGCGGCGAGACGGTCGGCATCCTCCCGACGGCCGACCGCCGCGACGCCAACGAGTACGTCGACACCGTGATCGTGACGGGACTGGGGCACGCTCGCAACGCGATAGTCGTCATGAACGGCGACGCGGTGATCGCCGTCGACGGCGGGACCGGGACGCTCTCGGAACTCGGGTTCGCGGGCGTCTTCGACCGGCCGGTCGCGGGACTCGACACTCACGACGTTCCCGGCGTCGACGCCGTCGACACGCCGGAAGCGGCGGTCGACTACGTCGAATCCGCGTCCCAGCACTGAACGTCGACGGTCGCCTTCAGGTCGATCACCGGACTGCCGTCGGCCATGTCGACGCCGCCGAGGACGAGGCGGCCGGCCGCCGGGTCGACGCCGCGGACGGCACACTCCGTGAGACAGACCGGGTTGGGGCGGGCGGGCGACCGCGACGTGAACACGCCGCGTGCGGGGTCGCGATCTAGCGTCAACACGGATCGGTCGGCGCGGTCGGCCCACCAGACGACCACGACGCGGTCGGCGTCGAAGCCGGCCAGTCCCTCGCGGTAGGCGGGATCGAGGTCGACGACCCCCTCCGCGTCCCCGTGGAAGCCCTGTCGGGGGGCGTCGCTCGTCGTCTCGTAGGGCGTGTAGACGGTGCCGATGGGGTCACACTCCATGTTCCCGTGTCCCGTCGGATACTCAAAAGGTCACGGGCACGAGTTCGTCGCCTCGAGGCGGATCAGACTTCGATCTCGGCAGCGCCGGTCTCGGTCCCGTCGGTATCGAACGTGTCGTTGGTCAGCGTCGCGTCCGAGAAGGTGATTCGGGCGCCGCCGGCGTCACTTGCCCGCGCCTCGACCGTCCAGCCGTGGGCGTTCGCGATGGCCTCGACGATAGCCAGCCCCAGACCCGTCCCGTCGGCGGTCGTGAACTCGTACTCGAAGACCGAGTCGCGGTGTTCCGGGGGGATGCCCGGGCCGTCGTCCGCGACGTAGAACCCGTCGTCGTGGCGGCCGAGAGTGACGGTGACCGACGAACCGCCGTGTTCCACACAGTTCCGAAACAGGTTCTCGAAGACGTTCAGCAGGCGTGTTCGGTCCGCGTACACGGAGACACAGTCGTCGAGTTCGACGTCGAGCGTCGCGCTCCCGGTCTCGGTCGTCCGCCACGCACCCTCCGCCACGTCGGCCAGGGAGACACGCTGGCGGTCGTCGATGGCGCGTCCCTCGCGGGAGAGCGTCAGGAGGTCGTCGATGATGCGGTCGATGCGGTCGAGCGCCCCGGTCACCTCAACCAGATGCTCTTCCTCGTCGTGCTCCAGCGCCAGTTCGGCCCGCCCCCGGGCGACGTTGAGCGGGTTTCGGATGTCGTGAGAGAGGGTGCTCGCGAACCGTTCGAGCTGTGCTTTCTGCTGTTCGAGATCCCGAATCCGTCGCTGCTTGGCGGTGATGTCGCGGACGACGACGGCGTACCCCTGGTGGCGTCCGTTGGCGTCCAGCCGCGTCACCGTGACGGTGTACTCGCGAGGTCCCGAGCCGTCGGATCGGGTGAACTCCGACACGAACGGCGTGGCGTCGTCGGTCCCCGTATCCGACTCGGCATCGGTCGGCGTACCATCGTCGACTCGCTCCCGGTCGTCGAGGAGGGCCGGAAGCAGGGACCCGACCGGTTGTCCCCGATTGCCCACCAGTTCGGGGAAGGTCTCGGTGGCGTCCTCGTTGTAATCGAGGAGCCGGAGATCGTCGTCGACGACGATCACTCGCTCGTCGAGCACTTCGAACACCGCCTCGCGGGCGAGTGGCTCGACGTCGAAGAGCTGATAGCGGAACACCGCCCACCCGGCGAAGGCGGCCGTCCAACTCGACCCGACGACGAAACTGCCGTTGATCGGACCGACGAGCAGCCCCGTGAACCAGAGGCTCGAAACGACGAACGGCGGGGCGAACCCAACGAGCAACACCAGCGTCTGCATCGACCGACCCTCGCGGCGAGCGAGGAACCGATAGCCGAGCATACCGATGGCGGCGTAGGACGCGAGGAAGGAGGGGAGCGTCAGAAGGCTGAACGCCGTCGTCGGCGTCCCGGTGACGTGTGGAACCGTCGTGCCGACCACCTGGTAGCCGTTACGGGCGAGGGAGTGAATCGGATTCGTCACCTCGAGTCCGGCGACGACGGCCGCGTAGACGCCGACCCCCGCCAGCAGGCGACGGGAGAGGAGGCGACGGTTGCCCGTAAACGAGAGCGTGAACAGGAAGAACACGAGCGGGATCGCCATACTCAGCGCCGTATGCAGCGCGTAGAACTGAATCGAGAGCGTCCGCGACGGGGCGAGTAGCTCCGCGACGACCAGCAGTCCGACTGGCAGGTGAAGCGCCACCATGAGGACGAACAGCTTCCCGGACAGATCGAGATCGTCAGACCAGAGCCACGCCACGACCGCGGTCACGAAGCCACTCGTGAGGAGAACCGCCGCCACGTACAGTGTCTCGGCGTTCATCCAGCCACCTTCCCCTACCATGGAACGGAACGAGACATATAACTTGTTGCCCGATGGACACGGCGGCACCGCAGAGGTGACGACGCGCCGTCACCACGTCCCGTGGAACGTGTCGAACGAGAGGGAGTCGAGGGGCTGATCGCCGACGGCGATGCGATACTCGCCCGGCGTGAGCATCGGCTTGTGGAACTGCGGGCCGTCGTCGGTCGTGATACGTGGACAGCCCGTGTTGACGAAGGCGTCCATGTCGAAGTTCCGCAGACGGTCGGGCGTCACCTCGTCCATCGTGATGAGGTAGGCGTCGTCGTTGTCCTCGACGATCTTCTCGGCCACGTCCCAGCGTCCCTGCCCGATCTTGGTGCAGAAGATGACGCCCCACTTCTCGGCGTCCATCGCCTTGTGGACCGAAGCGTAGCGCTGTTTCATGAACTGTTCCGTGTCCGCCACGGTGACGACGTTGTTGACGGGGTCGGCGATGACGACCCGCTTGTCCGGATGTTCCATCGCCAGTCCGAGCGGGTGGAACTTCCCGCCGCCGACGTAGAGCACCTGATCGGCGTCGATGTCGGCCGAGGCGTAGTTACAGCCGAGCACCTGCCCCTCGTGGGTGAGGCGGTCGTCGCCCTTACGGGTGTGGACGGTGAACTCGCGATCCTCCAGCCACGCCCGCATCTCCTCGAAGCGGTTCATGTGCTGGGCGGTCGTGACCAGCCCCACGTCGCCGACCGCGAGTTCGTCGAGGGCGTCTTCCATGATCGGGAAGGGGTCGACGTTCGAGAACAGCGGGACGTAGATGATCTTGTCCGACTCCTTCATCGGGGAGTGGCCGAAGTGGACGAACACGTCCGTCCGGCGCATGAGGTAGGTGTCGAGGTCGCAGGCGCCGTAACAGGGCTGCCCGGAGAGCATGTAGGTCACGTCGTCGTCGGTCAGCGCGCGGAGGTCGTCGGCGACGGCGGGACCGCGTCGCTTGAGTCCCTCGGGGAACTGGAGACCGACCTTCGTGGCGTCGCGTTCCTCGACCGCCTCGACGATGCGGTCGAGTTCGTAGTCCCACTCCCGGTCGTGTTTGAGCGACATCCCCGTGTTTCGGAGGTCGCCCTCGGTCGAGGCGTCCTGGCTCATTACCTTCCGTTGCCGTCGCGGCCGGTTAAGGCCCGCGCTTCCGGCCGGTCCCCACCTCGCCGGACGGTTCTGTCCGGTGAGCCGAGACACCCGTTCGACGACCGAGTGGAGACGCGGACGAAAAGGGTTTGCGAGGGAAGAGCGCTCCGAGAGCGACCTTCCGCATCTGGCGTGGTGGCGGCGGGCCACCAGCCGGGGCGTGACCCCCACGATGCGAGGGAAGGGATTTGAACCCTTGGACCTCTACAGGAGCGGATCTTGAGTCCGCCGCCGTTTCCGGGCTTGGCTACCCTCGCACGCACCGCCATCGTAGACGGCCGCGGCGGTTCAAGCCACCGATTTTCCGTCGCCGGCATCGACCGTCGACGGCGGTCTCGGTCCCCCCGCGTCGGCGCGGGATGGAGCGTTCGTATCCGGACCCGGCCGAGGAACGGAGTAGGGTCGGACTGGACAGTGGCCGCAGTCGGCGCTCACGGACCGCAGCGACGGAGAGCCGAGGGCTTATACCGCTCGTATCCCAAGACCGGCCCGAATGTTCGACGACACGGGCCGACGCCAGTTCCTCCAGATCGCCGGTGCGGGAACCGCCGCCTCGCTGTCCGGCTGTAGCGCGCTCTCGAACCACGACGGCGGTGAGAGCGGGGGGTCGGCGACGGTCACACTCGCGGTGCAGCCCGACCAACAGTCGCTGCAGGAGCTTCAGTCCGAGATTCAGTCACAGGTCCAGTCCGGCGAACTCGACCGGATGCAGGCACAGGCCGAGTTCCAGCGGCGGCGAGCGGAACTGACCCGGGACGCGGTCGACACCTTCCGCAACCGGACGGGCGACGTCTCGGTCGCCGTCGACGACTCCGTCGCGGAGTTCGGCGTGATGCTCGTCTCGGGGGAGCCAGCCGCACTGATCGAGACGCTCCCCCTCGAAGAGGTGAGCGGTCTCTTCCCCCCGTCCATGTTCGAACGGGCGCAGGCACAGGCCGAGGGGACGGCGACGGGCGCCGGTACGGGAGCCGGAACGCGAACCCCGATGGAGTAGTCGCTACGCGTCGACCGCGCCCACGTCGGCCACGGCGGCAGCGATATCCGCTCCCCACGCCAGCAACGCTTCGTCGTCGCCGAACGGGGCGACCAGCTGCAGACCGAGCGGCAGGCCGTCGGCGCGGCCACAGGGGACGGTGAGCGCGGGGACGCCGGCGTTGGTCCACGGGAGGTTCATGATCGGATCGCCGGTGTCGTCGATCCCCTCTGGCGCCGGACCGGGGGCGGCCGGCGAACACAACAGATCGACGCCCGCCTC
>Ga0207720_100750_pt1 | contig 17076 bp, 16 predicted proteins | sample A23P2SouthBayCA_2_FD_187751 | JGI IMG/M metagenome (GOLD analysis project Ga0207720, IMG submission 187751) | Aerobic enrichment media microbial communities from Eden Landing Ponds, California, USA - A23 E3 (2) (SPAdes) | ecosystem: Environmental > Aquatic > Marine > Unclassified | place...
CATCTGGATGTGGTTCCTGAACAGCGACTTCGGGATGCTCCCCATGATACTCGCGGACTTCCTCGGCGTTCAGGCACCTTCATTCCTCGCCGACGGAGTCTGGCCGTACGTCTCCCTCATCGTCGCCCAGTCGTGGCACGACTACGGGTACGCGGGTATCATCTACGCCGCCGCCATCGTGGGTATCCCCCGGGAGCAGTACGAGGCGGCGGCGCTGGCCGGTGCGGGGCGGCTCCGACGCTTCCGTGACGTGACGCTACCGCACCTCGTCACGCCGACGATTATCATCCTCGCGCTCCGCACCGCGTGGAACGTCGCGGAGTTCGCACAGCCGTTCGAGTTGACCGGCGGTGGGCCGGGGACCCGGACGATGTTGATGAGTATCCTCACGTACGAGACCGCGTACGTCAACCTGCAGTTCTCGCGGGCGTACACGCTCGGGATGGCCATGATTCTCGTCTCCATGACGGCGGCCGTCTTCTACGTGACCGTCATCAAGGACGAAGAGGAGCTGTACGTCTAACCATGATTAACGAGACTCGCCGCAGTCGATTCCTGCTGTACGCCGGCCTCGGTGTCTTCGCGCTCTTCGCGTTGACGCCGTACTTCTGGGTCGTCCGAACGTCGCTTCTGACGAACTTCGCCGCGATTAACCCCGAAACGGGCTACCTTCCGGCACTGGACGCGCTGACGCTCACCGCGTACACGGATATCTGGAACCAGTTCGATTTCGTGACGTTCTTCCGGAACAGCCTCATCGTGTCGATCTCAGCGACGCTCATCTCGTTGGTGTTCTCGATTCCGGGCGCCTACGCGTTCGCACGACTGGACTTCCCCGGGCGGAAGCTCCTGTTCTACACCGCCGTGTTCACGATCATGTTCCCCTGGATCGTCATCACCATCCCGGTGTACGAGGTGTTCTACGTCTTCGGACTGATAAACACCCTCCCGGGCATCATTATCGCGCTGTCTATTTTCGTCCTGCCACAGACTATCTGGCTGTTACAGGGCTTTTTCAGACAGGGCATCCCGGAGAACATCGAAGAGGCGGCCCTCATCGACGGGCACACGGAAATCGGTGCGTTCCTTCGCATCGTCCTTCCGCTTTCGGCACCCGCGGTGGGCGCGGCCGCGCTCTTTTCGTTCCTCACGGCGTGGAACAACTTCCTGTGGGTGTTCGTCCTCACGAGCGACGAAGACGTCCGAACCGCCACGGTGGCGATTCACTTCATCCTCGGGAGCGACGTGCTCCGCGAGTGGAACATCCTCATGGCGGCCGTGGTGCTCCTTGTCGCACCACCGGTCGTCTTCTACGGCCTCTCACAGCGGTACGTCGGAGAAGGCCTCGGAGGTGCCTGAAGTCCCGGGGTCCAGTGGCGGCGAACGTCCGCCACTTCGGGGACACGAATAAATAACAGACCGACAAACCAATCACACAGTACGTTACCATGGCACGCGTTGAATTTGACAACATTACGAAAGTATTCGAAGACACGTCCGGTCCGATCATCGCCGTCGAGGAGCTGTCGCTCGACATCCCCGACGGCGAGTTCGTCGTTTTCGTCGGCCCGTCGGGGTGCGGGAAGTCGACGACGTTGCGAATGCTCGCCGGACTCGAAACGATCACGGACGGAGAGGTTCGCCTCAACGGCGAACCGGTAAACGACATCTCACCCCGCGACCGCGACATCGCGATGGTGTTCCAGTCGTACGCGCTGTACCCTCACAAGACCGTTCGCGGTAACATGGGGTACGGCCTCGACCTGAGCACCGACCTCAACGACGAGGAGGTCGACCGGCGAGTCGTCGAGGCGGCAGAGATGATGGGTATCGAGGATCTGCTGGACAAGAAACCCGGAAGCCTCTCGGGCGGCCAGCAACAGCGCGTTGCGACCGGTCGCGCTATCGTCCGCGAACCGGCGGTGTTCCTGTTCGACGAACCCCTCTCCAACCTGGACGCCCAACTCCGCAAACACATGCGGACGGAGCTCTCGCGCATCCACTCCGAACTCGGCATCACGACGATTTACGTGACCCACGACCAGGAAGAGGCGATGACGATGGCCGACCGAATCGTCATCCTCAACGACGGACAGCTTCAGCAGGTCGGCTCGCCGAAACAGGTGTACTACCGGCCGGCGAACACGTTCGTCGCCGACTTCATCGGGAGTCCGAGCATGAACTTCTTCGACGTCGACCTCGAAGTCGCAAGCGACGGGACCGGAACGCTCGTGGGCAACGGGTTCACCTACAGCGTCTCGGATTCGCTCGTCGACCTCGTCGGCGGCGACGGCGAATACATCCTCAGCATCCGCCCGGAGAACCTCAATGTCGACCCGTCGGCCCCCAGTGAACGGTCCTTCGAGGCGACCGTTGACGTCGTCGAGGTCATCGGCTCTGACAACTTCATCTACCTCGACGTCGCGGGCAAAGAGTGCCGCCTCCGCGCCCCGTCCGAAACCGAACCCGAAGAGGGCGACGTCATCACTGTGAGCTTCGACGAAGCCGACCTCCACCTGTTCGACCGCAACACCGAAGAAGCGCTGGTCCACGGGCACGAACGGGCGGAATCGACGCCGAAGGTGATCGAACAAGAAGCCTAACGAACGGCCACCACTCGAACCACGCGGGAGCGACGACATCGGTATCTTCGCCCACGCGAGGGAACGCTTTTGCTCTCACTCGGCGATGTTCGTGCGCGACATACACTATCTCGATTCTCTCGGGTGACGATATCGGCGTCGAAATTATCGATGCGACGGGGCCGGCCGTCGACGGCCGCGACCCCCGACCGCCCCGTGAAAGGTTTATGGTCGAAGCAACGAGACGAACGAACATGACATACGGACCGGACGCGGTTCACGCTCTCGTCGAGGAGTCGGGCTGGGAGTACCCCGTCTCAGTTCGCCGACTGGAGCGCGAGCACGCGTTGGCGAACGTGCAGGTGGACGCGGACGGGAACTCCATCATGGTCGCAGAGCTACTCGGGAACGCCGAGGTGGACCGATTCGAGAGTTACGAGGACCTCGTCACCAAACTCCGACCGGTGTTCGAAGCCGAGAGTAAGCGGCGGCAGGTCGGGCTCTTCGGTCGCATCAAACAGACGTTCTTCGGGGGGTGACAGCATGAACAAACTCCGCGCGTTCGTCGTCGTCGGCTGTTTGACGCTCTCGCTCGCCCTCGCCTTCGTCGGACTTCACTACGGCTACGGCCCCGCTTCGAGAGGCGGATACGTCACGGCGCTCGTCGCCGTCGTCCTCCTCCCGGTGGTTCCGCTGGTCGCCGCACACGCGAAGTTCGCGATTCGACGACTCGCCGAGTACCGACGAAACGGCTCCGGACTCAGTTTCGAGCGCGACTCCATCTTCGTCTCGGCGGACACCGTGACCGACGCCGAGAAGGCACTCAGCGACATCGAAGCGGCCGTCGAAGCGGCGGACGAGTACGACGAGTGTCGCCGCGACCGATTCGGAGAGGGTCGCGGCCTCAACGTTCGCCACACCGGATTCCACAACTCGTTCGTTCGCGTCGCCGGCGACGGCCGCCTCGTCGTGACGGGTGCGTCGCAGAACACGCACTCGCTGGCGGCGCTCGTCGAGCGCGTCGCATCGCTGACGATGGAACGGAGCCGCACCCACCCCTTCTTCGCCCGCAAGCCAGTCCGAGGCGCACCGAGGGCGTTCCTCGGGCTCGCTCTCGTCGTGGTGTTCGTCTTCGGTGCCGGCGGCGTCGTGGGTGCGGCCTACCCGGCGGACGCCTACAGCCCGCCCGAACGGGTCGTGCTCGTCGGCTACGACACGCGAGCGGTGGCAACGCCCGGATACGACGCGACCGACGCCGCACTCGACAAGGCCGCATTTCTCGTCGACTCGCTCGGCGAGGAGGCGGTCGAAATCGGGTGGGACCGCGACGACGCGGACAAACTCACCACTCACGGCCGACAGGCGGTCTTCCTCTCTGAGACAGTGTCGGCACAGCTCAGTGCGGTCCGCGAAGACGCGTCGGCGACGAGCGAGCGCGAACGCGTCGACACGGTCGAAGCCGACCTACACGCCGCGGAGTGTCGGGTCGCCGCACAGATAACCAGCCGCGTCGAGTCGGGGAACGTCGAGGGGGACGCGAGCGCGTTCGTCAGTGCGGGCGAGTCGCTCCGCGCGAGCGCGGCAGACGCCGGGGACGCGTGTGCGACCGAGGCGTGAGTCAACCGCTCGATAGCGACCTGACTGCGCGTCGCGTTCGTCACCGGCGCGCCGCTGGTCCTCCCGAGTATTGCGAAGCTATACTTACGCGAAACCCGAGAGTGGTCACATGGTCGAACACGATGGGCTGAAACACGCCGGCCAGTCGCCGGACCAGTTGATTGGGACGTGGACCGTGATTCCCCACCCAAGCACCGCGGAGTTGCTCGCCGACGTCGGATACGATTTCGTCGTCTTGGACGCAGAACACACGCCGATGTCGTACGAGACGATAGCGAACATGGTCCGCGCGGTCGACGCGGCACCTGGTGAGACAGAAACGCTCGTCCGGGTGCCAGACGACGACCCCGCGACGCTGAAACGGACGCTCGACCTCGACCCGACCGGGGTGCTCGTTCCGATGGTCGAGACGCCGGAGCAGGCCGCGGCGGTCGTCGACGCCAGCCGCTATCCCCCCGCTGGAACGCGGGGGCTCGGCCTCGGCCGGGCGACGGGGTACGGACGCGCGCTCGGCGAGCACGTGGAGACCGCCGAAGAGACGGTCGTGAGGTACGTTCAACTGGAGTCGGAGCGCGCGGTCACGAACGCCGAAGATATCGCGGCGGTCGAGGGAATCGACGGCGTGTTCATCGGACCGGTCGACCTCTCGATGTCGATGGGTCGCTTCGGTGAGTGGGACGACGACGACTTCCTCGAAGCGGTCGACCACGTTGTCGAGGCCGCGTCCGACGCCGGGGTGGCGGTCGGAACCCTCGCGACCGACGCCGCCCAGCGGGCGACCCGCATCGACTGGGGGGTCGACTATCTGGTCGCCGGCGTCGACGCGCTCCATCTCTCCGACGGTGCCGTCGAGGCCTTAGACCACAGTACCACACTGAGCGACTGACACTGCGACGGCGCACCCGTCGGTCGGTCGCATCGGCACCGCCGCTCCCGTCCGTCTGCGACGCTGTCGCGTGGCTCCTCCGACGGATTTCGTATCGCCTCCGAGTCGGTGTCGAGCCCGCGGCGACCGAAGAATACGAGGATGCGAACGCCGTCAGCGATACGCGGTGACGCTCGTCTCGACGAGCGACGAAATCTCGTCGCGGGCAGTCCCGTCGAGGCCGACGAGCGGGGGTCTGACCTCGTCCGTTTCGAGGACGCCGCGGGCGCGGAGTGCGGCCTTCGTCGCCGGCGCGAAGCCGTGTTCGACGCACTGTTGGAACAGGGGCGCGATGTGTCGCTCGTGGATTCGGCGCGCCTCGGCGACGTCGCCGCGGTCGACCGCGGTCGCGGCGGCAACGAACGGTTCGGGAATGACGTTCGAGAGGGCGTTGACGCCGCCGGTCGCCCCCATCACGAGCCCCGGGACGAGGTGGCTGTCGAACCCCTCGAACAGTTGGAACCCGTCGGGAGTCCGCCGGAGTAGCTCCGAGAAGTAGTTCAAATCCCCGCTCGAATCTTTCACGCCGAGGATAGCGTCGTGCCCGGAGAGTTCGACGACGGCGTCCGCGTCGAGCGACCGACCGACGCAGGCGGGGATGTTGTAGAGGTACAGCGGGAGTGCGGTCTCGTCGGCGACCGCCTCGACGAACGCGACGTCACCGGCCGGGTCGTTCGCCCCGTGGAAATACGGGAGCGTGATGAGAGCGGCGTCTGCACCGACCTCGGCCGCGGCGTCGATTCGGTCGACAGTCGCTTTGACGCTCGTCGCGGCGGTGCCCGCCATCACCGGCGTGCCGTCGGCCCGTTCGACCGTCGTCGCGAGAACCGCGCGGTACTCGGCGTCGTCGAGACTCGCGAACTCACCCGTCGTCCCACACGGGACGAGTCCGTCGACGCCACCATCGACGACGTGGTCGACGAGCGCCTCGAGCGCTTCGTGGTCGACTGCATCACCGTCGAACGGCGTGACGAGCGGGCAGTGTACACCATCGAACCGTCGTGCTACGTCTGTCATCGTCTCGTACTCCCACCGATGGCAGTTATATGTTCTCACGACTCGGCGCGAGGCGTCAACATTTATGTACACATGTGAGAACATGACGCACGATGACGATACTGGCAGCAGTCGATGGAGAGCAGAATCCGGACCGCGTCGTGACCATTGGCGAAGACCTCGCGGACGCGTTCGACGACCAACTCGTCGTCGTCAACGTTCTCAACCAGAACGAGTTCGAGGAGAGAGACGACGTCCACCAAGCGGGGTATACGGTCGAAGACGGCCAGAACGACGCCGAGTCGGTGGCACGGTCCGTCGTCAAAGCGACGACTGACCGACCGGGGCACGTCCAGACCCGCGGCCTCGTCGGCGAAGTTGTCGACGAACTGTTGGACGAGACTGAGCGACTTGACGCGTCGTATCTCGTCATTGGCGGACGAAAGCGTACGGCGGTCGGCAAGGCGCTGTTCGGAAGTACGACGCAGTCGGTCCTCCTGAGCGCGGACGTCCCCGTCGTCGCGGTCATGGACGAGACGTGAACACGGGACTCAGACACAAATGGTGACACTCGATCTCCCGAGTCGAGAGCGGCTCGAAGCGGTAAACGACGCCTCGGTAGACGACCTACCGGCCTTCGCGACCGTCCGCTCGGTTTCGGACCCACCGGAGGTAGACGACGTCCGAGCGAGCGCCGTCGAGGCACTCGACGACATACCGGTGTTCGAGACGCTTCCATCGGGGTCGTCGGTGGCGATTACGGCGGGAAGTCGCGGTATTCACGACATGCCGGCCGTCCTCGCGGCGGTGGTCGAGGAACTCCAAAACCGGGACCTCGACCCGTTTATCATGCCCGCGATGGGGAGTCACGGCGGTGCGACCGCGGACGGTCAGGTGCAGACGTTGGCCTCGCTCGGCGTCACCGAGGCGTCGATGGGCTGTGAAGTCCGCTCGTCGATGGCCGTCGAGCGAGTCGCCGAAGACCCGAACGGCGAGCCGATATACGCGGCGAGAGACGCCCTCGAAGCCGACGCCATCCTCCTCGCGAACCGCGTGAAACTCCACACCGACTACCGCGGTCCGATCGAATCCGGGCTCTGTAAGATGGCCGTCGTCGGCCTCGGGAAGCACCGCGGTGCCGAGAACATGCACAACGCCGCAATCGCTCGCGGATTCGACGAGGTCATCCCCGAGCGCGCGGAGATACTGCTCGCTGAGACTGATATCGTCGGCGGCATCGCCGTCGTCGAGAACGACCACGAGCGTGCCGCCTTCATCGAAGGCGTCCCCGCCGAGGAGCTTCCCGAACGGGAGACGGAACTGCTCGAACGCTCGAAAGAGCTGTTCCCGTCGCTCCCCGTCGACCAGTTGGACTTTCTGCTGGTCGACGAACTGGGGAAGAACATCAGCGGAACGGGTATGGATACGAACGTCGTCGGCCGGGTCCGGTTCCACAACCAGCCCGAAGTGAACTCGCCGGAGATAACGCGAATCTACGTCCGTTCGGTCACGGCGGAGTCACACGGTAACGCAATCGGCATTGGCCTCGCCGACTACGTCAACCGGGACCTCGTCGAAGCCGTCGACTTCGAGGACATGTACGTCAACATCACCACGAGCGGCGAGCCCGAACGCTCGAAGATTCCGTTCGTCGTCCCCTGTGATGCGACAGCGTTCATCCTCGCGGCGTCGATGACCGGTGTCCCCGACCTGAGTGAGATGCGCATCGGCCGCATCACCAACACGCTCGAACCGGGGACGATGCTGGCTTCTGAGCCCGTGCTCGAAGAATTAGCGGGACGCGACGATGTCGAAATCGGCGACCGTCGACGCCTCGAATTCGATGCCGACGGCACACTCGTCTCCGGTATCGAAGAGTAGTCACGGCATGGACCAGACCGAACCGATGCTGGTTGGACCGACGCGACCGCACGACGCTTCGGATCACCCCCAAGACATAACAGAAAAAGATACAAAATGTCTGTCTGTCACTATCTGAGTATAGAACCCAAAGAGAGTTCAGACACTGCTACGCTTGATTGTTGGCAACGCGAGCGGACAGCAACCCTATCAGGGCGTTGGCTGTTCAACCCTATGCTGTTAGTCTATCACTCTGAGAAACAGAAGTGATTCTTGGTCTACTCGGCGCTGAACACTCGCTTCAAACAATTTCTGGTGAGTATGTATGCTGACTGACAGCGTCACAGACCCGTCCACGGCGACGCCGAGGTGGGTCGCGGTCGACGAGACCGCTGTCAAACTCAACGGCTGACAGTATTGGTTATAAGGCACTGTCTAGTTAAGCCAGCTTGAGGAACGAGCAGGTCGTTGAGTTGGTTTGGGATGAAGCTCGCAGACCTGCTCAGCGAGTGCTTTGAGACGGATTTAAAAGAAACTTGGGAGCGTGAAGCTGGACGGCTGTTCACTCAGAGAGACAAAAAATTATCCGATTACTCGGCGTTGAACGCTCTCATCAAGCTGTTTATCAGTTTATATATCGACTGGCTGACGCGGCCACAACCCGCCTGAGGCGAAGCCGAATCGGGTTGCGGTCGACGAGACTGCTGTCAAAATCAATGGCGAGTGGTCTTGGTTGTACGATGCAATAGACATCGAGACGAAGCTGATTCTTGACGTCGAACTGTTCGGACGACATGGTACTGATCCGGCTGCTGCGTTTCTCCATCGACTCTCAGAGAAACACGATCTTTCAGACGCTGTGTTTCTCGTTGATGGTTGCTATCAGACTGCCATCTTTCGATTAAGATTGAACGGTCGGCTTGACTACGTCGAGCGAAACCTCATCGAAAAGTGGTTTCAGACTCTCAAAATGCGAGTCAACCGCTTCCATAATTCGTGGGAGGCCATGGAAGCGTCCGCGAGTGGTTCATACAATTTGCGCAATACTATAACTTCCACCGACCGCATCAATCGCTCGACGGACGAACGCCGGTTGAGGAGGTCACTAACTAGACAGTACCGTTTGCCTCACAATTGCAAAATTCAAACACACCTGTCTGTGGTGTGGGCGTCTCGTTCGAGTCTGCCGTCGGTAGTAATCCGGGTTTGTCGAGTTATCCAAATTATTCAAATTATTAGAATATTGAGAATTATTCTGATATGTTGGGATAGCAGAGTTCTCCGGAGAATCAAAAGCCACTGGATTCCTCAAAGATGTGCATTTTTCGGGACACCCGAGCAATCAGAATAACCCAGATAATTCACAGTATCTATATATGGGCAGTATCCCGGCTGTGGACCGCCAGTCGACAGATTATAAAGGAATAATCTGGATAATAGAAATTATAGAGATAATTCGAATCAGACAGATCATACATCTATTCTCATTTGCGTGGATACCACGACTGCGACGAACGGGCTACAGAATTACGGTTAGCTGAACTTCTCAGGTAATTGGAATAATTTGAATTATCTATAGTATCCTCATTATGCACGTTTAGACAGCCGACTTCGACGCGCCCGAATCCGCGGCCACGGAGAAGCAGTCCAAGACTGGGTGATGCAGATAATGCAATTCGGGTAAATTATGCAGAATACGTGGATAATGTACAATTAGTAGATAATAGCCTGACGCCGAAGTATGTGCCCACTCGACGGGAGACACCGTATCGACAGTACCGAAATTACCGGAGTACTGTAGACTATCCACATAATCCACAACTCGAGGTGGCTTGGGAAATTCAAATTATTCGGATTACTCAAATATAGTGGCTCTAGTCGGCCGAATATACCCAGCGAGAGAACTGAGAGGAACGTCGAAAACGGCGCGAGAGAAGTTAGCAATCGTGTCTGATAATTCGACCACTCACCAGCGGGACAAACCGAGTCGGAGACGACAGATACCACAGTTATAATCATTATATCTGAGCTCGGAATATGGTCGTGACCCGACATCATCGTGCGATATATAATTATTAGGTCTACCTAAAGTTCGAAACGATTATCAGTCTTTAGGCAGGCCTAAATAATATGGTCCGAAGACGACAGATACTCGCAGGAAGTGCAGGACTCCTCGCGTCGGCGCTCGCTGGCTGTACCGCGGGCGGGAGTGCGGATTCCGAGTCGACGACCCCCGAGAAATCCGAAACCGAGACCCCCACGGGGTCGGCGACCGAACAGACCACCGAGAACGCCTCACAGTACACCGTCGAGATAGAACCGAACGACCCGTACACGTTCGAAGCAGTGCCGGAGACGTACGGCGTCGTCTCCGGTCCCTTCCTCGATATGGGGATGGCGCTCGGCATCCATCCGAGTGCGACCACCGGCCTCGAACGCGCGCCACTCAAGTTCTACGACCTCCTCGGTCTCGAATTCGACGAGAGTCGAATCACCAAGCTCGCGAGCGGTGCGGAGTCCGGCTTCGACAAGGAGAACTTCTACGCCGCCGACGCCGACGTGTGGCTCATCGCCCGCGCCACGCTCGGCCGCTACGTCAGTTGGAACGAGTCGGACTACGAGGAAGTCGAATCCCAGACCGGGCCCTTCCTCGGCACGACCCTCAGGTTCGCCCCGACGGCCGCCGTCAGCAACGAGCCGAACCCGTACACGCTCTACGAGGCGTTCGAGAAGGTCGCCACGGTGTTCCAGCGCCAACAGCAGTTCCAAGCGTGGCAGTCGTTCCACGACGACCTCATGAGCACTATCGAAGCCGGTCTCCCCCCGGAGGACGAACGGCCTACCGTCGCCGCGATCTGGCGCGGCGTCAGCCCCGACTCCGGTCAGTTCCGCGTCGCACCCCTCCACCGCCTCGGAAACAACACCAAATCGTACGTCCGGGTCGGCATGAAAGACGCCTTCGAGGGGCGCTACCCCGAGGGACCCATCGGCTACGAGGAGCTCATCGACGTCGACCCCGACTACATCGGCGCGGTGGGTGCACTCACCTCCTCGACGCACGAGGAGTTCGTCGACACCGTCGTCGAGCCGTTCGAGAACAACGAGAGCGGACAGCGACTCACGGCCGTTCAGGAGGGCAACCTCATCCGGAGCGGCGGGCAGTATATGGGCCCCATCGTCGATACGTTCTCGACGGAGGCCGTCGCCAAGATGGTGTATCCCGACCAGTTCGGCGAGTGGCCGGGGGCGGTCGGCGACGTGCCCGAAGATCAACAGCTCTTCGACCGCGAGCGCCTCGTCGACATCGTCAACGGGAACTTCTGACGCCCGATGAGCAAGGTCACAGACGCGGTCGGTGCGGTTCGCTCGGGGTGGCGCGACCGGTACGCCGATTCGATGCTCGCCCTCGTCATCGTCGGGAGCCTCGCGGTCCTTCTCGGGGCGACGCTCCTCCAAGTGAGCTTCGGCGCGTACCCCCTCACGCTCGCCGAAGCGTGGGGCGCGGTCTTCGACTCGGCGGTCGTACTCGACGCAGACGTCTGGCGGGCGTTCCTGCTCGGCGGCGACATCCCCGAGTGGTTCACCCAACGCCAGTTCGTCGTCTGGAACATCCGACTGCCGCGGATTCTCGTCGGCGTCCTCGTCGGCGCGAACCTCGCGGTCTCGGGCGCGATTTTCCAAGTCGTCACCCGAAACGAGCTGGCGAGTCCGTACGTCCTCGGCATCAGCGACGGGGCGGGTCTCGTCGTGCTCGTCACGCTGACGTTCCTGTCTGGACTCCTCCCGCTCATGCCGGTACTCGCCGCCGTCGGAGGTGCAATGGCGTTCCTCATCGTCTACCTCATCGCGTGGAAGAACGGCACCTCGCCGGTCAGACTCGTCCTCGCGGGCGTCGTCGTCGGGACGGTCTTCGGCTCCGTCCAGCGCGCGATGTTCTTTTTCATCAACGACCTCGGCGTCGTGATGTCCGCGCAGGCGTGGCTGTCCGGGTCGCTGCTCGGAACCGACTGGGCGCAGGTGCGTATCGCGCTCCCGTTCACTCTCGTCTCGCTCGGACTCGCGCTCGCAGTCACCAAAGAACTCGACGTGCTCCTCCTCGGCGAGGAAACCGCGCAGTCGCTCGGCATGCCCGTCGAGAAAGTCCGCTTCGGCGTCGCCGGTATCGCCATCCTCTCGACGGCCGCGGCGATAGCTGTCGCGGGACTGGTCGGCTTCGTCGGTCTCATCGTCCCGCACATGGTTCGGAACCTCGTCGGCAGTAACTCGAAGCGGCTCCTAATCGGCTGTGCGTTCCTCGGTCCGGCGCTCCTCGTCGGTGCCGACGTGGGCGCTCGACTCGCGCTGAGTCCGATTCAACTCCCGGTCGGTATCATCACCGGCCTCGTCGGGGGACCGTACTTCCTCTACCTCATGCGGAAGAAAGAGGACATCGGGTCGGTCTAAGGTCGTCGGCTCGCGTCCTCGGTCGGCGAGACCGACTCGGCCGCGTCAGTGCTCCGGCGTGGGGAGCCTCACTTCGACCGTCGACCCGCCTTCGACGCGGTCCGCGATGGAAACCTCGCCGTCGAACTGCGTGACGAACCAGTGGACGGTCCACAGCCCAACCCCGCTCCCGTGTGCCAGCGGGGTCTCTTTGCCGCGTTTCAGAATCTCGCGTTCGGTTCGCGGGATGCCGGGGCCGTTGTCCTCGACCGTGATTGCGACCCGCTCGCCGGAGAGGCGGCGCGACGCGACCGCGACCACGGGACAGTCCTCGCCGTTGTGGACGATGGCGTTCTGTACGAGTTCGTCGAGCGCGAGGTACAGCGAGTGTTCGCCCGCGAGTACGGTCTGCTCACCCAGTTCGAGTCGAATCTCTACCTCGGGGTATTTCTGCTCGTAGGTCTGTTTGAGGTCGGTGAACACGTCGTCAACGCGAACCGGGCGTCTCTCGGCGCTCTCCTTCACGACGTTCTCGGACCGACGAGCCTTCTCGCCGGTCGACATGAGCCCATCAGCGTTCTCGATGATTCGGTTCGTCTTCGACACCATCGCCTCAGCCGAGAACTGGCTCGCCGCGTCGACCAACTTGTCGAGCGTCCGCAGTTCCGTGTCGATACCCTTGGTCGTCTCGCTGATGTTCTCCAGTGTCTCGTGTAACTGTTCGTGGTCGGCGTCGCCTATCGCCGAGATATCGACCGCGTCGAGATCTCGGCGTAGCTCCCGCGCGTAGCCGCTGACGATGTTGAGGTTGTTGCGGAGGTTGTGACGAAGCACGCGGTTCAGCACCGTGAGCCGCTCTTCGTGCTCCTTTCTGTCCGTGATATCGCGCACCGCGCCGCGGACGGTCGTCCGGTCGCCCGTCGGCTCGCCGCGGACTTGGACCCATCGCGTTCGCCCCGTCGCCGTTATCACTCGTATCTCGATGTCGAACGGCTCGCCGTCGGTTCGCGCGCCCTCGATAGCCTCGTCGACGGTCGCGCGGTCGTCCTCGTGAAAGTGGTCTCTGAGTTCATCGAGCGTCAGTTCCGTGTCGGGCGGGGTATCCACCAGCCGTTTGGTTCCATCGGTCAGCTGTAGGTCGTCGCTCTCATAGTCGACTTCCCACCCGCCGATATCGGCCAGTTGCTCGGTGCGTTCGAGTCGGTCTCGGCTTCGCTCCAGTTCTTGTCGGTACTCGTAGGTCTCCGTGATATCCCGGACGATTTTCGTGAAACCCTTGAGTTCCTCGGCGTCGTCGTACAGCGCGCGGACGGTCACGTGCGTGAAGATGTGGGACCCGTCTTTCCGGACGCGCCACCCCTTCTCCTCGTAACTCCCCTCGGATTCGGCGATTGAGAGCACCGTCTCGGGGGGCGTACCGTCGCCGCTGTCGGGGTAAAACACGGACAGATGGCGGCCGATAATCTCGTCGCGTTCGTACCCTTTGATGCGTCTCGCGCCCTCGTTCCACGTCGCTACGAACCCGTCCGCGTCGAGGAGAAATATCGCGTACTCAGTGACTTCCTGAAAGAACTCTCGAAGAATGAGGTCGGCTTCGACGTGTTCGAGCAACTTCATCCGCTCGCTTGACATTATTGGTTGAATACCATCCCCACGCGCATAAACTCCCCGGCGGTTCGAGGGGGAAACTGTGCGAGCACTGTGAGGAGAATGCGCCCGCGACGCGCGTAACAGTTGGCCCGTTGGTATTCGTGGCCCCGGCGTCCAGAAGTATTTAGCCGTCGGCTCCCAGACACGCAGTCGAACTCCCTGTCAGGGTGTACTCAGCATGACTCGCCCTCCCTTCCGACTCAACCGACGCACGCTCGCCGTGTTCGTCCTCGTCGCCGTCGCGCTCCCCGCAGTCCTCTGGACGACGGGTGGCGCAATCGGCGACGCGAGCCCCGCTGTCGACGCGAACGTGACCGAGCGCTACCGCGGCATCGACACGCTCACCGGGACGCAGACGGTCGAGATTCGAGCCAACGACACCGTCAGGTCTCGGACAGTCGCCGACGTGGCGCTCGTTCCGGAGACCGAGCGGAAGCGCGTGAACTTCCGAGACGCGGCGAATCGACGGTACGACCGACAGGTCTCCAACGGGTCGACGCTCTGGCTTCACGACACCGACCGAGACGCCGTGACCGCCATCAACCTGACGGGGCCGCCGACACAACCACGGACAGCCGAACGGCTCCAACTGCTCGTCGCGGCCGCGGGGCTGACCGACGGCGACGGTCGCCCGCAGTCAATCGGCGTGTCGCCGCTTCCCGTCGTGCCGCGACACGCCGGTGTCGCGCCGGATGCGGACGCGAACCGTAGCTACGCGGTCGAGTTCGTCGAGACCGACACCGTCGGCGGGCGCGAGGCGTACGTCATCGAGATCGCCCCCGAGACGAACCGGAGCGAGGCGGGCTACCACCAGCGGCTGTGGCTCGACGCAGAACGGTTCTACCCGCTCCGCAAACAGACGGCGTGGACGGCCGATGGGACCCGGCGCTCGGTGACGACGACGTACACGAACGTCACGTTCGACGCGTCCGTGTCCGCGGACGCGTTCCGTCCGGAGATAGACGCCAACACGACCGTCGAGCGGGCGGACACGCCGAGCACGGAGTGGTTCCGGAGCAGGGCCGACTTGGAAGCGCGGAGTTCGATTTCGGTCCCCAAGCCGACGGTCCCGCCCGCGTACGAACTGGTCTACGCCACGCGGACGACCGGCCGCATCGACGGGGTCGGACTCCGCTACGCCGCCGGCGGCCGCGAACTCACGATGGCGAAGTTCAACTACCCCCTCGACATCGACGACGACGAGCGCGACGCGACGGTCGGCGGTCGGCCGGCGACTATCGATTACGGACCGACCACGTCGCTGTCGTGGAACTGCGACGGCTACGGCTACACCGTCCGCGGGACCGGCGTCGAGACGGACCGCCTCGTCGAAGTCGGCCGCTCGGTCGGTTGTCCCGCCTGAAACCCCGCGAGTTTCTGGGTCAGAAACTGGCCCCCTTTTTATATTATATACCAGCGCGTTGGTCGAACTGCGATGGGTCCCGCCGCACCGACATCGGACTGCCCTCCCGAGCAGTACCGTACTGTGCCCTCTGACAGCACTTCGGCACCCATCGCGGCCATCGCTGACGCGACAGCCCCTCCACAGCATCGCCGTACGCTCCCGCAGTATCGTCGTACTACCCCGAACCACCGTGCTATCTCGACAACCCCACCGAACCCGCGTTCCGAACCGGTCGCCGCGACCAACAGGGGTGGAAACCCGTGGGCCTATTAGTCCGACGGGCAGTCATTCGACCACCGTGAGTGAGGATCCGGCGCTGGGTGACGTTCTCGACCTCCTCAGCGACGAGTACGCCCGGGACATCCTCGAAGCGACGAGTACCAGACCAATGTCCGCACAAGAGCTTGCCGACGAGTGTGAGATGTCCAAACCGACGGTCTACCGCCGGGTGGAACGATTACAGGCGTACGGACTCCTCGACGAACAGACCGAGATTCGAACCAGTAACAACCACTACAGCGTCTACACCGCCACGCTTTCCGAGTTCTCCGTGGAGCTGGATGACGGGTCGTTCGAGTCGTCCCTGACGCGCACCGACGACGAGTCGTTTCCCGGCGAGGCGGAAACCGACACTGCCGACCGCTTCAAACGGATGTGGGAGGACCTCTGAGATGGCGACCCTGTCGGCCGTCCTCGACTGGCTCATCGTCGCGCTCGCCTTCGGGTCGACGCTCGTCGGGAGCTACGTCGGCTATCAGGCCTATCGCGGCTACCGCCGTCACGACAGCCGGGCGATGCGGGCGCTCTCCGCGGGCCTGTTCTTCCTCACAGCCGTCGCGTTCGGCGTCGCCTTCGTCGGCTCGGTGCTCCTGCGTCAGGGCTACATCGGCCTCCAGTACCAACAGCCGCTCACGCTCGTCACGCGGCTGTTCCAGTTCTGCGGCGTCGTGCTCATCGCCTACTCGTTACATTCGCGAGGGTAGTCCGTTCCGGGTCGTCGCGGGCGGTCTCATCGGGCGCTACTCACGACTCACGCTCTCCTCGAACGTGCTCACGCCGACCGACGCCACCCACTGTGGCTCGCCGGTCAGTCGGCCGTGGGCGGACGAGTCGGTCGCCGAAACGCGGGAGGTCAGCCACCCGCTCGCGAACACACTCCCGACGGTATCGCCGACGAGCATGAACGCGAGGAGGACGAAGTCGGGGCCGGCCGGCAAACAGCGCTTTCACGCCGGAAAGCGGACAGCAACAGCAGTTCGAGGACGTAGACCGCGACTATCGCCTTCCGCACTTCCCGCCGGACGCCGTCGGAGTCGCGTCGCCACGGTCGAATCACCAGCTGACGAACGGGAGGTCGGGCGCGTCGAGCGCGACGAACTCCGAGACGAACTCGTTCGCCGGGGATTCGTATATCTCTCGGGGCGTGCCGACCTGTTCGACGCGGCCCTCGTTCAACACGGCGACGCGGTCGCACATCACCATCGCCTCCTCCTGGTCGTGGGTGACGTAGAGGCCGGTGACGTCCAACTCCGCCAGTAGCGCGCCGATTTCGGTCCGCAGGCGCGCCTTTAGCTGGGCGTCGAGCCCCGTCATCGGCTCGTCCAACAGGAGGATGTTCG
>Ga0207720_100751_pt1 | contig 17043 bp, 14 predicted proteins | sample A23P2SouthBayCA_2_FD_187751 | JGI IMG/M metagenome (GOLD analysis project Ga0207720, IMG submission 187751) | Aerobic enrichment media microbial communities from Eden Landing Ponds, California, USA - A23 E3 (2) (SPAdes) | ecosystem: Environmental > Aquatic > Marine > Unclassified | place...
GGGGTGGCGGGATGGTACCGTCCTCAAAGAGGACAGTACATCGCTCAATTGCATGGTCCAATGTGGGGTTCGACGTCACCGGTCGGGTGACACCGAACCACCAGGGCTCACGTCAGATCCCGGCTAAACGGGCGGACCGCAGGGGCGGGATCCTCATCTTCCTTCGGACCTGAACCGAACCGACCTACAGGGATAAACCCTGCGAACCGGTCCGGCGGCGGGCGAAGCCCGCACCGGTCCAGCCGATTCCGACCCATACGAGGCGGGTCGGGACCGGGCTTCGTTGTGCGCATTACAGTCCGAGTGGAGGGTCGTACTTAACCACATTGATTCCGTCCGATCGTCGAAAAATCATTCGGGATTCGTGACATTCTCTACCGAACCACTCGGTACGGTCCGGGCAAGTGACCGTCCGTTGCGCGCGGTAGCGCGCGGGCGGGCGCGGTCATAGCCAGCAGGCTAGCTGTCACTCCCCGCGAGACCCCACCAACGGATGGGGAGGCAGGGACCGCGTTTATAACACCTTTTATATGCAAGGGGCGAGCATTGGGAGACGAACAATGAGTGCGCCGGCAGACTCCATCGAGATACAGAACGTGGTCGCGTCGACCGGCATCGGGCAGGAACTCGACCTCGAAGCGCTGGCCGAGGACCTCCCCGGCGCCGACTTCAACCCCGACAACTTCCCGGGGCTGGTGTACCGGACGCAGAACCCGAAGGCGGCGGCGCTGATCTTCCGATCGGGCAAGATCGTCTGTACGGGCGCCAAGAGCATCGACGACGTCCACGAGGCGCTCGGTATCATTTTCGAGAAGCTTCGCGCGCTGAGCATCCCGGTCGAGGAGGACCCCGAAATCACCGTCCAGAACATCGTCTCCAGTGCGGACCTGGGTCACAACCTCAACCTCAACGCGCTCGCGATCGGCCTCGGTCTGGAGGACGTCGAGTACGAACCCGAGCAGTTCCCGGGGCTGGTGTACCGGATGGACGAGCCGAAGGTCGTCATTCTCCTGTTCGGGAGCGGGAAGATCGTCATCACCGGGGGCAAGCGAACCGACGACGCGGAGACGGCGGTCGAACAGATCGTCGAGCGGATCGACGATCTCGGGCTGCTGGGGTAGCCCGGTACTCCCGTATACCGACTGCTCTCAGTCGAGTCGCGGTACGGCAGGTACCGGTGGCCCCCCGACGACCACAAGCGGTTTTGTAGCAGGAGTGTGAACCATCCGGTATGAGTAGCCGGGAGGATGTCGCGTTCCTGGTCGGCTCTTCGAGCCGGCTAGAACTCCTTCGGACGGTAGTCGACGAGCCCTACCGGCCGACCGAGTTGGCCGAGGCGTGTGACTGTGCCCGCGAGACGGCACAGCGCACGCTCAGCGAGTTCGTGGACCGGGGCTGGGTCGTCAAGTCTGACACCGAGTACGAGGCCACCCGTGCCGGCGAACTGGTCCTCGACGGGTACGACGCGCTCGCCACGACGGTTCGAACCGCCGACCGGCTGGGACCCTTCTTCGCCAACGCCGGTCGTCTGGGCGAAGAGCTCCCGCGGTCGCTGCTCGACGGCGTCACGGTGACCAGCGCCAGTCCGGATCAGCCCCACGCGGCCATCGACCGCTTTCTCGAAGTCGTCGGCGAGGAGCCGGTCGACTCGTTTTACGGGATCTCTCCAATCGTCAGCCGCGTGTTCAACCGGGCGGCCGAGCGGCTCATCGGCCCCGAGACGGAGGTCGAACTGGTGATCGACGAGGAGGTGCTGTCCGCGTCGGAGTCCGAGTACACGGAGGCGCTCCAGCGCGCGTTCGAACTCGACGGTATGCAGCTGTACCTCTCACACCGCCGGCTCGACTCCGGTCTGGCGCTGGTCGACGACCGGGCCTTCCTCGGTGCCTACGACGACGACGGCAACCTGGTTGCCGGCGTCGACGGCGACGGTCCGGAGTTCGTCTCGTGGGTCTCGGAGACGTTCGAACGTCACCGGGCAGCGGCCGAGGCGGTCACTCCTTCGGACCGCCCGGAGGCCACGTTCTGAGTCCCCGACCGGTGTGACCGACCCGTTCACGCGTGATTATTTCGATCACGAAGAGGGTGAACAAAGGTTAAGTCGATCGTTCTACTAGAGACGAATGGCGCGACACGGGACGCCACGTTCCCGCCCGGCTTCGGCCCTCGACTCGTCCGACGGTGTCCCGCGTCGACCGATCCCGCGCGTCCACCGACCGACGAATCGGTCGGACCCGTTCTCTCGTGGCGGATCGGATGCCGGTTCGATCCGCCGTTCGTCGACTCTCGCCGGCGCCGACCTCGACGGCCGTAGATCTGTTGGTCGACGATCATTTCCCGCCAGTTCAATTAGGGCTCCGTCCGTAGGGAACTCCATGCAAGCGCCGGCTTCCGTTCGGGCGTACCGACGGGCGCGTGCCGTCGTAGACCGGCTGGTGTCCCGGTATTCGGCACTGGTCGGGGGTGCCTCCGATGCGGGCGACGACGACTGGGAACTCACCCGCACGCAGCGAAACGAAACCCGGTGGCGACGCGGCGACGAACGCGTCGACTGCTTCCGGTTCGACGACGGCTACGTCACCACGGTCCTGGACGACTACCGCGACGTCACCTGGCAGGCGACGCCCGGTCCCGTGAACCTGGGCAGTAGCCTGGCGGCCGCCGCGCTGTACCTCCAGTACCGGGTGACCCCACAGATCGACCGTCGGGGGCGGATGTTCATCGCGGTCGACGACGGGGTGCCGGTCCAGGTGTTCGAGGAAATCGCCGACTCGCTCGTCGACTACGTCTACCTCGACGACGTGCGGACCGTCGACGAGTTCCCCCGCTTTCTCGACGAATCCCCCGACCTCGAACGGGCGTTCGAACGCATGTCGCCGCCCGAGCGACAACCCCTCTAGACGCCCCGCGGGACCGCAAGCCGTTTCCCCGGTGATCGGCTACGGAGGCCGATGACGGATCAGGGCGACGAGGACGAACGACGGGGAGCCGAAGACGTGAACGACCCCACCGACGGCTTTCACCGCGACGGCGACGCTCCCAGTCGACTGTCCGACCTGCGCCCGAACGACGGGGACGGCGGAGCGTCGCCGGCGGAACGATCCGACGTGGACGCTGACACGGCAGACGACGACCTGGACCGCGACGCCGGAAACGCGGGCGACGAACCCGACGATGTGGGGGGAACCGACGACATCGACGTGTCGCTCGCGGCGTTTTTCGACGCCCTGGAGGAAGAGGGGCGGCCGGTCGCGACGGCGGGACAGATCGCCCGCCGGCTCGACGTGAGTCAGTCGGACGCGGCGGCCGCCCTGGAGCGACTCGCCGCCGACGGCGACGTCCGCCGACTCGACGTCGAGGCGGATCCCGTCGTCTGGTTCCCCTCCGAGTGGGGCCGGCTCGCCTCGCGCGAACGCGTGATCCCGTTCCCCGAGCGCCACGAAATCGTCGTCGACAGGCCGACCCAGTACACGCGGGCGCTGCTCTCGCAGTTCGCCCACCTCGTCGACACGACCGGCGGCGACGGCCGCGACCGGGGGTACCTCTACCGTATCCGCCAGGAGGACGTCTGGCAGGCTCCCTTCGAGAACGTCGAGACGCTTCTCGACCGGGTCCGATCGGTGCTCCCCCGCCCCTCGCCCCACCTGGAGGAGTGGATCGAGTCCCAGTGGAAGCGCGCACACCAGTTCCGACTGTACACCCACGAAGACGGCTACACGGTGCTCGCGGCCGCGAGCGAGTCGCTCATGGGCAACGTCGCCCGCCAGAAACTGACCGAGGAACACCTCCACGCACCCATTTCGGACACCGAATCCTGGGTCCGGGAGGGCGAGGAGGCCGCGATCAAGCGGACGCTGTACGAGGCGGGCTACCCGGTCAAGGACGAGCGCGACCTCGACGCCGGCGACGACCTCGACGTCGAACTCACCACGGCGCTCCGGGAGTACCAGCGCGACTGGATCGACCGTTTCCTCGACCAGGGCTCGGGCGTGCTCGTTGGGCCACCTGGATCGGGTAAAACCGTCGCCGCAATCGGCGTCGTCGCCGCGGTCGGCGGCGAGACGCTCGTGCTGGTGCCGAGCCGCGAACTGGCCGCCCAGTGGCGCGCGGAACTGCTCGCCCACACCGACCTCTCGGCCGAGCAGATCGGCGAGTACCACGGCGGCGAGAAGGAGATCCGGCCGGTGACGATCGCCACCTACCAGACCGCGGGGATGGATCGCCACCGGTCGCTCTTTGACTCCCGGCGCTGGGGGCTCATCGTCTACGAGGAGTGTCAGCACATCCCCTCAAACGTGTTCCGGCGCTCGGCCGACCTCCAGACCAAACACCGCCTGGGGCTGTCGGCGACCCCCGTCCGCGAGGACGACCGCGAGGAGGAGATTTTCACCCTCGTCGGCCCGCCGATCGGCACCGACTGGGACGCCCTGTTCGATGCCGGTTTCGTCCAGGAGCCCGAGGTCGAGATCAGATACGTCCCCTGGGCCGAGACCGCCGGGGACGAGTACGCTGCCGCGAGCGGTCGCGACCGCCGACAGCTCGCCGCGACGAACCCCGCCAAGATCGAGGAGGTGCGCCGCCTCCTGCAGGAACACCCGGACCGCAAGGCGCTCGTGTTCGTCGACTACCTCGACCAGGGTCGGGCGCTGTCGGAGGCGCTCGACGTCCCCTTCCTGAGCGGCGAGACGCCCCACCACCGCCGCGAGCGACTGTTCCAGTCGTTCCGCGACGGCGAGCGCCGTACCCTCGTCATCTCCCGGGTCGGCGACGAGGGGATCGACCTCCCGGACGCCGGCCTGGCCATCGTCGCCTCCGGCCTCGGGGGATCCCGCCGACAGGGCACCCAGCGCGCCGGCCGGACGATGCGCCCCACCGGGAGCGCGCTCGTGTACGTCCTCGCCACGCGGGGCACGCGCGAGGAGGACTTCGCGCAACGGCAGATGCGCCACCTCGCCGGCAAGGGCGTCCGAGTCGTCGAGAACGACCGCGGCTGAGTCCGACCGCGATTTCGGCCGTTAGATCACCCGATTGCGCGGGTGCTACGAACCACGGGACGCCGTGTCATCGATGGGTCGAATGGGAATCCTTAAGTCCAGCCGAGGGCCTACAATCGCTTGCCCGCCCTTAGCTCAGCCTGGTAGAGCAGCCGACTGTAGATCGGCTTGTCCCCCGTTCAATTCGGGGAGGGCGGACTTTCTTCGAAGCCACACCGTAGTCGGCCGTGAATCCGCACGTCTTTTCTCCCCGCGAGCGAGGCTGGCGGTATTCCTTCCGGCCGTCCCATCCGTTTCGTTCGGGCGGACGCGTTTTCGACCCGGTCCGGGTCAGTTTCCCCTCACATTCCAGGGCCGGCGACGTCGCCCGGTCGATCGCGTGCCCGGTGAGGAACTAAGGGCCTACCGGCCGCCAGTTCAGTCGTCCCATGACGACGTCGCGTTCGATCCCCCCGTTCGTCTCGCCCGAGTGGCTCGACTCCCGCCTCGACGATCCCGGACTCGTCGTTCTCGACGTCCGCGACGCCGATGCGTACGAATCCGGTCACGTTCCGGGCGCGGTTCACGCCCCGATGCCCCACTGGATCGCCGAGGAGGGCGACCTCCTCGTCCCGCTGCCGTCGGAGCCCGAACTCCGCGACGCCGTGGGGGCGCTCGGCGTCACCGCCGAATCGACGGCGGTGGTCGTCGGCGCCACGACCGACGCGTACGCGCTCGCCGACAGCCTCACCGTCGCCGACAGGCTCCGGTACGCCGGACTCTCTGACGTCGCGGTCCTGGACGGTGGGGTCGACCGCTGGACCGACGACGGGGGTCGCCTGGAGGGGGGTTCGGTCCAGCCGACGCCCGTCGAATACGAGGGAGAGTTGGACGAGGGAGCGTTTCTCGACAAGGCCGACCTGTCAGACCGCCTCGACTCCGTCGCCCTCGTCGACGCTCGCCAGCCGGACGACTACTTCGGCGCGAGCCAGTCACCCTACACCGAACGCCCGGGTCACATCCCCGGTGCGACCTCCCTGCCCGCGCCCTGGATCTGGACCGAGGCGGGACGCCTCAGATCCGAGGCGGAACTCGCGGCGATGGTCGAGGGCGTGCTCGGCACGGATCGTTCGGCGACGATCGTCACCTACTGTGGCGCCTCCCCGTTCTCGATCGCCTGGCGGTACGTCATGCGGGATCTCCTCGGCTACGAGGACGTCGCCGTCTACCGGGGCGCGGCAGAGGAGTGGTCGGGTGATCCCGAGGCACCGATGAACCGGTACTGCTGGGAGTGATCGACGCCGACCTCCCGGAACGCTCGACCGTGAGCGTGCCGACCTCGCAGGGTACGGTCTGTTCCGAAAGCCGGCACGGTACCCCGGTGCTGGTGGACGCGCGGGGCTTCGACGTGTCACGACTCGTTCGTCAGCGCCGGTCGTCGTCGATCGGGACGAACTCGACGCCGGAGATCTCGAACCGTGCGCCGCCGTCTGGTCCGTCGCCGACCGACACGGACCAGCCGTGTTCTGCCGCGATCCGTGCTACGATGGAGAGGCCAAAGCCCGTGCCGTCGGGGGTCGTCGAATACCCGACGTCGAAGACGGCGTCGCGGTCCTCGGCGGGAATGCCGGGGCCGTCGTCGGCGACGTAGAAGCCGTCTTCGAGTTCGCCGGCCTCGACGTGGACGTCGTCGCCGCCATGTTCGACCGCGTTCCGCAGGAGGTTCTCGAACAAACGACGCAGCCGCCCCGGGTCGGCCAGCACCGCCCGCTCGAAGTCGGCCGCGAACGTCGCGTCGGCGGTGGCCACCGACCCCCAGCAGTCCTTCACGAGGTCGTCCAGAGCAACCGCTTCGCCGTCGGTTTCCGGGTCTCCCTTGCGCGCGAGCGTCAGGAGGTCCCCGATGAGTTCGCCCATCCGGTCGTGAGCCCGGTCCACCGCGTCGAGGTGCTCGCTGTCACACTCCCTCCGGGCCAGTTCCAGCCGGCCCGCAGCGACGTTCAGGGGGTTCCGAAGGTCGTGAGAGACGACGCCGGCGAACTCCTCCAGCCGTTCGTTTTGCTGTCTGAGTCGCTCGTCGCGCTCCTGGCGCTCGGTGACGTCCCGGAGGACCGAAAGGTGCTGCCCGGGGACGATGTCCCGCGTGGCCGCGTACTCGACGATTCGCTCGGTGCCGTCCGGCCGCACCAGCGGGAACGTGCCCCGCTCCTCGTCGGTCGTTCGGAACTCGTGCCAGGCCGACTCGAAGTCGAACTCCTCCGGGGCGAAGTCCCGGATCGACTGACCGAGCAACTCCGCTTTCGGCAGGCTGAACAGCTCCGTAGCGCTCGCGTTGGCGTCGACGTAGCGGCCGTCGTCGTCCGCGATGACCATCGCGTCGAAGGCCTTCTCGAACACCGCACGGAACCGGTCGCTCTCGCGGCGGAGCTTTCGCTCGCGCTCGCGCTGGTCGGTGACGTCGCGACTGATCGCGACGAACCGCTCGCGTCCTTCCAGGTCCAGCCGTCTGACGTGGACCTCGACCGGGAACGTCGATCCGTCGCGACGCTGGTACCGTCCCTGGAACCGCTCGCTGTCGCCGACGTCCATGTCGTCCCAGACCTCCTGTACCGCCGAGGGATCGACCGCCTCGTCTATCTCCCACACCTTCATCCCCTCGAGTTCCTCGCGGTCGTACCCCGTCTCCTCACAGAGCCGCGCGTTTGGATCGATGATGTTCCCGTCGGCGTCGTGGACGTTGATCATGTCCGGCGACCGCTCGAACAACACCTCCACTCGCGCCGTCTTCTCCGCCAGTTCGCGCCGCCGATCGGCAGCCGTCGTCGCGACTCGGTTGGCCGTCACGGCGCGCCGAAGACGGCCTGCAAGCTCCGCGTACCGGTCACCGTCGCCGTCCTTCGGCAGGTAGTCCGCCGCCCCGGCCCCCAGCGCCTCGCTCGCGACCGTCTCGCTTCCGACCCCCGTGAACATCACGACTGGGATCGGCGACCGCTCCGCCCGGATCGATGCGACGAGGTCGACCCCGCTTCGATCGGGGAGGTCATACTCGACGACGGCGCAGTCGAACTGCCGTTCCCCGAGCAGGGAGAGCCCCTCGCTCCCGGTGGTCGCAGTCGTCACGCGCAGCCGTCCGTCCGCCCCTTCGAGCGCGTCCGCCCCGTCTCCGGCGTCGCCGTCGACGTAGAGCACGTGAATGTTGTCGCCGGAGTCGGTCATCGATGCGTCGTAGGTCCCTTCTCACGGAGCGATAATAAGCATGTGACCCCGGCAAGCAGTCGACGCTCGGGAGAGTCACCTCTGGGATCGGTTCCCCCGTCGAGCCTTCGGCCCCCGCCCGTTCCCCCGTGGGCGACCGTTAATGGCGATCGGGGCCCTCGGTTGAGGCATGTCGTCCGTTCCCGAGCAGTTCCACGAACTGTTGACCGAACGCCCGACCTACGCCGTGTTGACGACGATGCTCCCCGACGGCCTCCCGCACATGTCCGTCGTGTGGGTCGACTACGACCCCGAGGCCGACCGCGTCCTCGTCAACACCGAACGCGACCGCCGGAAGGAAAAGAACGTCCGCGGGGACCCGCGGGCCGGACTGCTCGCCATCGACCCCGACAACTGGTTCCGCTGGGTCGCCGTGAGCGGCGAGGTCGATGCGGTGACGACCGAGGGTGCCCGCGAGCACATCGACATCCTCGCGAAGCGGTACATGGGCGAGGAGAGCTACCCCAACCCGATCGAAACCGAGCGGGTGATCCTCGAACTTCGGCCGGACCACGTGACCGGCTTCGAGGGGGGCTGACTCCCCCGCGTTTCGGTCTCGGATCCGTCCGTCACGGTCGCTGCCGAGGGTCCGCGTCGTCCTCGATCAGCACCGCCTCGACGATTTGGGCCGCCCCCCGCCTGAGCCGACCGCTGACCGCCGACGGCGTGATGTCCAGCAGTTCGGCGAGCTCCTCCAGCGAGGTCCCCCGTGGCTCGTCGTAATACCCCTGGAGGAACGCGCCGACCAGCGCCTCGCGCTGGCTCTCGGTCAGCCCGGGGTCGAACCGCTCGGCCGACGGTTCCCGCTCGCCGGTCTGTTGTAGTTCGAGGACGTCGAGGTGGATCCCCTCCTCGCGGGCGTACTCGTTGATCCCGTACAGCGCCTCGTGGTCCGGGAGTTCGAGGCGGAGTTCCCACCCCCGGGATCGGCTCTCCGAGGCCAGGGTGATGCCGCCGAGTTCGGTGATCCGCGGCGAGAGCAACTTCACCCGGTCGCTGTACTCGATGCCGTAGGTCCGGCGCCTGCGCGCCTCCAGGATCACCGAAAAGTCCGCGACCGTGTGGTCGCGGGCGAGCGCACGGTCGACGGCGTCGAAATCCGGCGCCTCGACCCAGAAGTAGTACACGTCGTGCTGGGGGTCCGTCCCGGCTTCGGACACCACCCCGACGTCGGCTTCCGCGACCGACCGGATGGTGTCCGACAGGGCGAGATCTGCGTGTTCGGCGTACACGTGGGTCGTAACGACCATGGGTCTGGCCCGAACCACGCGCACGTCGGTACCGTCGACGGGCTTCGTCTGTGCCCGACTGCCGGATGCCGGATCCTCGACTCGGCGGAGCGTCGTCGCTCGGTGTGTGTACTGTTACCTCGGAACTCCCTAACTTTTTCGGGGGATTCACCGACCCCGTCCAACGTCACTGCTCGCTCCAATCCCCGTCCCACGTCACCGGTCGCTCCGATCCCCATCCCACGTCACCGTTCCGTTCCCGAACGGTCGTCGTCCCGGCCGTCGACGAGCGTCATCCCGACGAGCGAGTTCAGCCCGCGCCTGATCCGGCCGCCGACTGCCGTCGCCGAGAGATCCAGCGAGGCGGCGAGTTCCTCCAGTGACACCTCCCGTGGCTCGGCGAAGTAGCCGCTCTCGTAGGCGGCGACCAGGGCCTCGCGCTGCTGGTCGGTGAGCGCGTCGGGGTCGGGCGCGTCCGGATCGCCTCCGCCCTGCTGGCGGATGTCGACGATTTCGAAGTCGAATCCCTCGGCCCGGGCGTGTTCCCACACGTCGCGCAACGCCGCTCGGCCCGGCAGGAGCCATCGCTCGTACCACCCCCGGCGGCCCCCCTCGGGGCGCGCACTCCGGGCGTCCAGGACGAACCCCCCCTCGCTCGTCACCCGTGGGTTCAGTAGCTTCGCCCCGGAGTCGAACTTGACGCCCCAGAGCTGCGTCCGCACGTCGCCCGGTATCGGCTCAGCGTCGCGGACGGTCGGGTCCCGGTCCAGCACCCGCGGGAGCGTCGGCGGCGCGCCCTCGAACCTGATGAGATCCCGGCTGTGCTCGGGGTCCGTCCCCGTCTCCTGGACGACTGTGAGTTCGGTCTCCGGGAGCGCGTCGAGAGTGTCGGCGAGCGCGCCGCGTTCGTGGGCAAACCGGACGTCGGTGATGATCGCCATGATCGGAGTGATCAGTCCCTCCAGACTGTGGATTGTTCACACTCCACTATCTTATTCGTACCCCCGCGCGGACGGTCAGCCCGTCTCCGAGGCTTGCCTGATCTGATCGACGATCTCTTCGCGACTGAGGTCGCGGTCGGCCTCGGTCGCGAGGCGCCCGACGACGAGGCTGAGCAGGTCGAGGTCCCGGAGCATCTCCAGGGCGTCCTCGCGGTCGATGCCGAGGCCACGGGTGACCTCGTAGATCGTGTTCGACCGGCGGACGGTGTCGATGAGCGCCTCGACGGTGACGTCGTCGGGAAGCCCGACCCCGTCGGTGACCACGACCGGACCGGCGCCGTCCTCGTCCGGGTCGTCGGCGCTCGCGTCCACCCCCAGGCCGTCGTCGACGTCGGCGCCGGCGCTTCTCTCCCCTGGCGCGTCAGTCCCCCCGTCGTCGAGTGCGTCCGTCTCGTCGTCGAGTACATCGGTCTCCTCGTCGCCCTCGACGGACTCCAGACTGTCCCCGTCGCCGGCCTCGTCGTCCGTCTCCGCGGCGTCGCCGGTGGCGTACCGGTTCGGCTCGTGGATTCCGAAGTCCATCATGTACCGCCTGACCGTCTCGGCGGTGACCGACATGCCGAGCGCGTCGGTCATCTCCGCGAAGGTGTCACACCGCTCGTACACCTCCGCCAGCAGTTCCGGATCCTCGAACGGCGGCACGTCGCGGTCGCGCTCGGCGGCGACGACGCCGTTTTCCCCGGACGTCGTCGCGTCCTTCCCGGCTGGCGTGGTCGCGTCGTTTTCCGCCGGCGACGGGGGTTCCTCGTCCGGCGACGTACCCGTCGAAGACTCCGTGGCTCCCGGGTCGCGGTCGGTCTCCGACCGGCCGTCGACGGATCCGGCGTCGTCGGCGCCGTTCGAAGCCGGGGACGCCCCGTCGGGGTCCCGATCAGCCGAGCGTATCGACAGCGTGACCGCCACCGTCCCGTCCCCGGTGGCGACCGCGTCGATCGGTTCGACCGCCAGATCCGTGGTCGCCGGCACGACCCCGTGGGACTCGACCTCGATCGTGAGCCGTCCGTCCGCGTCGACCGTCGCCGATCCGGCCCTAAAGGCCGGTTCGGATCCACGGAGGTCGAGTTCGAGTTCGACCGTCGTCGTCACACCCCCCGCCGTCGCAGGCTCGACCGCCCCGTTCAGGTCGACGCGGTCGACCCCGTCGGCCCGCTCGCACTCCTCGACGAAGCCGGCGAGTTCCCGGAGCGCGCCACTGATGCCCATGGTAGCTATTACCGCACCCGAAGGCGGGAGCGGACATCAAGCTACGTGACGAACTGTTGGGGCCTTTATTACTGGCCGGGACGCCGGGGTGATCCGAGGGGCCGCAGTGGCCCGGAGACGCCGTTCAGGAATCGAGCTTCGAGGTCCGCCAGTCCTCGGTGTCTGGGACCTGGTTGAAGGTGTAGATGTGGATGCCTTCGATGTCGTAGCGATCGTCGTTCGCGTACTCGCCGAGGCCGTCGACGAGGTCGTTGGGCTTGTACTGGCCGCGCGAGCCGATCAACTGCTTGATGAATCCGAAGATGCCGGTCGTCTTCCGGAGGAAGCGCACCGAGTCGCCGACGCCGACCTTCTGGGAGATGCTGAGGAGGCGCTGGTACTTCATGACGCCGGGGATGCCGACCTCGATGGGCAGTTCGACGCCGCGGCCGCGGATCTCGTCGATCCAGTCGATCACCGCGTTCGGGTCGTAACAGAGCTGGGTCGTGATGTAATCGGCGTAGGGCTCCTTTTTCTCCATGTGCTCGGCGAGGGTGTCGTCCTCGATGAACGCGTGGCCTTCGGGGTAGCCCGTGATGCCGATGCGCTCGAAGGGGTGGTCCATCTCGTCCAGGTCGACGAGCATGGAGTACGCCGAATCGTACTTGCCCGCCGGCTCCTCCAGGTCGCCGCCCGGCACGAAGATGTCGGTGACGCCGGCCGCTTCGAGGCGGTCGACGACCTCTTCGAGGTGTTCCTCACCCTCGATGTAGCGCGCCGCGATGTGCGGGATGACCTCGAAGCCGTCGGCCATCGCTTCCTCGGTGGCCTCGACCGTGCGGTCGACGCTGAGGTTCGGCGACATCGTGATGGCGATGCTCGCGCCGTTGGGCAGATGTGCCGTCTGCTCGTCGAAGCTGTCGAACGGCATCAGTTCGAACCGCGGCTCGGCGAGCAGTTCCCGGACGCCCTCGGAGGTTTTCGATCTTCCAAGTGCCATAGGTGGTCTTGCAAGAAAGGGGGACGCCGGCCCCTTAGCCCTTGCTGAATCGCCCGCGGCCGCGTCGAAATTTACTCGAGTCCGGGTACTGGCGTGGCGTCGCTACTGTTCGGCGTCCTGCTCGGCGTGGAGCTTTGCCTGTTCGCGGGCGCTCGGGTTCACGGAGGGCTTGAACGGCACTTCCGACACCTTGGCGTAGACCGGTTCGCCCGGCGTTTCGGCGTACTCGTCGGGGACGTGGACCTGGAACTCGGTCTCGATGTCGCCGTCGTAGACGTCCTCGACGTCGCCGTCGAGTTTGTCCGCCGGGACGAACGCCAGCGCGAGGTTGGTCTCCAGTTCCGGGTTGTACCACGGCGACGTGACGTAGCCACACTCCTCGCCCGTCTCGGGATCCGAGACGAGCCAGAAGTCCGGGGCGTAGTCCCGAATCGGTTCGCCGGCGAGTTTGAGACCGACCATCTTGTGGACGAAGGGGTACTCGCCGTCCTCGATCAGCGCCTGCTGGCGTTCGAGTTCCTCCTTGCCGACGTAGTCGGCGTCCTTGTCGTCGGGCACCTGGTAGCCGAGGTTGACCTGGAACGGCGAGGTCTCGTGGTCCATGTCCTGGCCCCACGAGAGGATGCCCGCAGCGATCCGGCGGTGGTGGGCCGGGGCGACCTGCATCCCGCCGTGGTCGACGACCGTCTCGTGGACCGGGTCCCAGACGCGTTCGGCGTGCTTGCTCGCGTCGCGGACGTAGATCTCGAAGCCCTTCTCGCCCGAGAAGCCGGTCTGGCTCACCAGGCAGGAGGCGCCGTTGATCTCGGCCTCCATCAGTCCGTAGTACGGGATGTCGTTGACCTCCTCGCCGACCACCTCTTCCATCACTTCGACCGAGCGCGGCCCCTGGATCTGCATCGGTGCGACGTCGATCTCGTCGATCTCGACGTCGAACTCCTTGCCGACGTTGACCCCCTGGAGCCACTGCATCAGCGTCGAGTCCGAGATCGAGAACCAGAACTCGTCCTCGGCGACGCGCAACAGGACCGGGTCGTTGAGGATCCCGCCGTCCTCGTTACAGAGGATCACGTACTTGCCGTGCATCGGGTCGATCTCGGTCGCGTCGCGCGTGATGACGTAGTTGGTCAGCGCCTCGGCGTCCGGTCCCTTCACCCGGATCTGCCGTTCGACGGCGACGTCCCAGAGCGTGACGCGGTTGACCAGCGCGTCGTACTCCTCCATCATCCCGCCCTCCTCGGGCTTCAACATTCCGCGCGGGTGGTAGATGCGGTTGTACACCGTCGCCCGCCAGGCGTCGTTCTCGCCGAACGACTTGTGGAAAAACGGCGACTTCCGGACCCGCGTCGACACCAGCATCTCGATGCCCGGGTCCCCCGACTGTCGGAGGTTCCGCGGGACCGTCCGGTCCGACTGGTCGACGCTCGGGTGGTTGGGGTGTGAACTGTTCCCTTCCTGTGGCGGTTCGTTGTCTGCCATCGCTATTCGTTGACACGCCGCCACCACATAAACGGGGGGGCGACGGCCGGCGGCGGCGCGACGCCACGAATCGGAAAATAAACTGGTAGCGGCGCTATGCGGCCGGTTTAGCGGTTCCTCTGGAACCGGCGCCGACGGGACGAATTGCCAGAACCACAAGGAACCGACTACACTTACCTGGATGATGATACGTTATGGAATGGCCGCCGCACTGGGCCGCGCAACCGCCGCAGGGGACCGGTGCTTCGGGGGGGCCGTGACACTTATCTGATAGTCGAGGCGACGGTTATGCGGCGCCTCCGTCGTTCGACTCGTCGGGGGCGACACGAGGTGACCACCCATGTCCACAGACGACCCCGTGCCCGTCGACTTCGCGGACGTCGAGGCCGCGCTCGATCGTCTCGACGACCCGTCCGTCGTCAAGCGGACCCCAGTCGAGCGGAGCACGTCGCTCGAATCGACGACCGGCGCCGCGGACGTGCGCCTGAAGCTCGAACAGCTCCAGTGGACGGGCTCGTTCAAGACCCGCGGCGCGTACAACAAGATCCGGACCTGCCTGGCCGAGGGCGACGTAGACCGGGTGATCGCGGCGAGCGCGGGCAACCACGCACAGGGGGTCGCGCTCGCGGCGACGAAACTCGGCGTCGACGCCACCATCGTTATGCCCCGGAACGCGCCACAGGCGAAGATCGACGCGACCCGCGGCTACGGCGCCGAGGTCGAACTCGTCGGCCAGGACTTCCGGGCGGCGATGGACCACGCCCAGGGCCTCGTCGAGGGGTCGGACACCGAGTTCGTCCACGCCTACGACGACCCGGCGATCGTCGCCGGCCAGGGCACCCTCGGCGTCGAGATGCACGAGGACGTTCCCGCCGCCGACACGGTCGTCGTCCCGATCGGCGGCGGCGGGCTGATCAGCGGCATCGCGACAGCTTACGCCGAACTGAGCCCCGAGACGCGGATCGTCGGCGTCCAGGCCGAGGGCGCGGCGACCGTCCCGGATAGCCTCGACAAGGGCTTCCCACAGACGCTCGATTCGGTCGACACGATCGCGGACGGCATCGCCACCGGCGGCGTCTCCGAACTCACCCTCTCGATCATCGAGCGCCACGTCGACGAGGTCGTCACCGTCACGAACAGCCAGATCGCCGACGCCCTCCTGCTGTTGATCGAACGGGCCAAGCAGGTCGTCGAGGGGGCCGGCGCCGCGTCGGTGGCTGCGATCCTCGGCGACGACCTCGACGTGACCGGTGAGACCGTCGTCCCGCTTCTCTGTGGCGGGAACCTCGATATGACGATGCTGCGGGCGGTGCTGATCCACTCACTGACCCGCCGCCAGCAGATCCTCAGGCTCCGGGTCCACATCGACGACAGGCCGGGGAAGATGGCCGAACTCTCGGGGATCATCGCCGACCACGACGCCAACATCCAGACCGTCCGGCACGACCGCGCGCTCGAAGACCTCGACGTCGGCGAGGCCTACCTCATCTTCCAGGTCGAGACGAGCGGGGCGGGTCACGCCGAGAACATCATCGCCTCCATCGCCGACCACGGGTATGAGGTCGAGGTCGTCAACCGGACATCCGCGGGCGACGCGTAACCGGTTCCTTGCGGGCGACGCGTAACCGGCTCCCTGCAGCCAACGCGTAACCGACGGTGGCGTCGACGCCGAGAGTTCTCTGCGGGCGACCGCCACCCTGACCGCGACGACAGCCCGATAGCCGTTCCCGTCAGCTCGTCGGAGCGGAACTTTTCGCCCCCGTCGGGACAGTCGCGGGGTGAACGACCGCCGTGCCATCACACCGCCGAACCCCGCTTTGGCCGAATCCCCGCCGTTCCCGTATAAATGCATACATCATTTCAGACTAACATTAATGCAAATCTGCCGGGTTGAGTGTGTGAGGTGGAGTAGCATGTTAGATAGTGACAGTGGCGGCCCCAGTGCCGCGCCGAGCGGCGCCTCGGTCGGGGTCGTCGCGGTCGCCGGCGACGGTCGTCCACGAACGGGTCGATCGCTACCGGCGACGCGGCCAATCGATCCGGTCGCCGCCGACGGCACGGCCGGGGGAAACGAACGCTCCGGAGCACGGACGGGAGGGCCGAATCATCCATTCACACAGCACGACAGCCGGTCGGAGGAGGCACAGCGCGCAGAACGACCGAATCACTGATCCGATGCAATACCGACGAATGACACCCAGACATCGACACGGAGGTACCGTATGAGCGACGCCGACGAGACGACCGGGGAGATGTCCGAGGGACTCCAGGTGGAGCTGTTCCACCCGGACTCGGACCGAGAACCCGGCGACACGAACATCCAGAAGTGGGGGTTCGACATCCACCCCGTGGTGTTCCCCGTGGCGCTTGCGATCATCGCGCTGTTCATCGCAGTGACGATCCTGCTCGGCGATCAGGCCTCGGCGGCGTACACGTGGCTGTTTAACTTCATCGGGGAGAACTTCGGCTGGTTCTACCTGCTGGCGGTGAACATCTTCATCGTCGCGTTGCTGTTTTTCGCCTTCAGCAAGTACGGCAAGCTACGGATCGGCGGCGTGGAGGCCGAAAAGGAGTTCAGCGACTTCTCCTGGATGGCGATGCTGTTCAGCGCCGGCATGGGGATCGGCCTCATGTTCTTCAGCGTCTCCGAGCCGCTGTACTACTTCCAGAACGTCCCCGGCTTCTTCGGCGCCGAGGCCGAGACGGGCGCGGCCGCCTCGGCCGGACTGGCCCAGACGTTCTTCCACTGGGGCTTTCACCCGTGGGCGATCTACGGGCTCGTCGGCCTGGGACTGGCCTTCTTCTCGTTTAACCGCGGGCTCCCGCTGACGTTCCGGTCGATCTTCTGGCCGCTGCTCGGCGACCGCATCTACGGCTGGCCGGGCCACGTCATCGACCTCGTGACCGTCTTCGCGACGCTGTTC
>Ga0207720_100753_pt1 | contig 17014 bp, 17 predicted proteins | sample A23P2SouthBayCA_2_FD_187751 | JGI IMG/M metagenome (GOLD analysis project Ga0207720, IMG submission 187751) | Aerobic enrichment media microbial communities from Eden Landing Ponds, California, USA - A23 E3 (2) (SPAdes) | ecosystem: Environmental > Aquatic > Marine > Unclassified | place...
GATCGAGTGGGCTCGCGAGCCGCTCCCGCGAGGGGACGGCGCGGGCGAGGACGGCGCCGACGTCGACCTCGCGACCGCAACCGACCTCGACGCCGACGTGGAGCTGGTGAAGTTCACGCCCGGCATGGATCCGGCGGCGTGGGACTACCTCGACGGCAAGGACGGCGTGGTGATCGAGGGGACCGGGCTCGGCCACGTCCACACCGACCTCATCCCCCGGATCGAGGAGCTGGTCGAGAGCGGGACCGTCGTCGCGATGACGAGTCAGTGCCTCGCGGGCCGCGTCTGCGACCGGGTGTACGACACCGGTCGCGACCTCCTCGACGCCGGCGTCGTCGAGGCGGGCGACACCCTCCCCGGCACCGCGAAGGTGAAACTGCTGTGGGCGCTCTCGAACCAGTCCGACCCCGCCGAGGCGATGGGCCGGAACCTCGCCGGCGAACTGACGGAGGAGTCGCAGCCCTGGCGATGACGGGCTCGGAGGGGGAGTCGACGCGCACCACCGGCTCGGCGCCTTCCCCCGTCGTCCGCGAGGCCCGCCCCGCCGACGCCGACGCGGTCGCCGCCTTCACGCGCGATACGTGGGACGGGCGCGAGGAGGACTACATCCCGCGCGTGTTCCCCGAGTGGGCCGCGTCCGACGACCCCGACCGCGGCACCTTCGTCGCGACGCTGCCGCCGGACGCGGTCGCCGAGCGCGACGCAAGTGGAAATAACGACGACCGCGACCCCGGCGACACCCTCGTCGAGGGCGACGGCGCGGGTGTCGCGGACACGGGCGATCCGGAGGCGGTCGTCGGCTGCGTCCAAGCCGTCCTGCTCTCCGAGTGGGAGGCGTGGGCGCAGGGGATCCGCGTCGACCCCGCGGCCCGCGGATTCGGCGTCGGGACCGCCCTCTCGACGGCCGCGCTCGACTGGGCGCGCGACCGCGGCGCGCGGGTGTGCCGCAACATGGTGTTCTCGTGGAACGTCATGGGACTCGGGCAGTCGCGCGCGGTCGGCTTCGAGCCCGCGACGGAGTTCCGGTTCGCGGAGCCGGAGCCGGACGCGGCCGGAGTCACTGCGACCGATTTCGATCCCCTCGTCGACCCCGACCCGAACGCGGCGTGGGCGTTTTGGGGCGACAGCGACGCCCGCGACCACCTGCGCGGGCTCGCGCTCGACGCCGACGAGTCGTGGGCGTGCGCCGAACTCACCCGCGAACGACTCCGCGACGCCGCGGACGAGGACCGACTGCTCGCGGTCGCCGGCGAAGACGCCCTCGCCGGCTTCGCGGTCCGGACGCGCGTGACGGAGCGCGAGGCAAACGCCGGGCGGGTCGCGACCTACGGCCTCGCCGCGTGGCGCGACGCCGACGCGGCCGGCGCGCTGTACGACGCGATCGCCGCGGACGCCGCCGCGGTCGACGCCGACGCCACCCGGGTGCTGATCCCCGAGACGGTCGACCACGTGAGCGACACGGGCGCGAACCGCGTTCCGGTCGCGGCCGAACCGGACTTCGTGATGAGCGCGGACCTCACGAGGGATCCATGAGCCTCTTCGGTGTCCCCCTCCCGTGGTCGCTCCCGCTCACGCTCGTGGTCTACGGCGTCGTCGTCGCCGCCGCGGCGTGGATCTACCGCGACGCGAGGGCGCGCGGGAGCCGCTACGCGGTCCTCTGGGCCCTCGCGACGCTCGCGTTCACGATCGTCCCGGTGCTCGTCTACATGTACCTCCACCGCGACGCGGGACCGGCGCGGTGACGCGCACCGGCCGCTTATAAATCCCGAGCCCGGATCGCTCGAACGAATGCCCTCCACCCGCCACGCTCCGCGTCTGGGAGCCCTCGTTCGTGGTCGCCGCCCACGAGCCCTTGCGTTCGTCGCCTCCAACGTCCTCCCGCTCGTCGGCGTCGTCGTGCTCGGCTGGAACGCCGCCGCGCTGATGACGCTCTACTGGTTCGAACTCGGGATCGCTTCCTTCTGGGCCGTCGTCCGCGGGGTGTTCGCCGGGCGTCCCTCCGAGATCGAGCGCGACGTGCTGATCTCCGGCCCGCTCGCGCAGCGTCGGGTGGGGCTGTCGCTCCCGCGAACCGACCTCCAGATTCGGCTCTCCTCGCTGCTCGTGCTCCCGATCGTCGTGCCGATCCTCGCGGTCGTCTGGCTGATCGTCGGCACGCTCACCGTCGGCGTCGTCGCGGACGGCGGGCTGGCGCCGGCCGCGCTCGACACCGTGGCGCTCGCGATCCTCGCCGTCTTCGCCGGCGAGGCGGCGACGACGCTCGTCGAGTACTTCGGGCGCGGCGAGTACCGCGACCACAGCGCGCAGACGGCGGTACGGGGCGTGTTCGCCCGCGGCGCGGCGATCTTTCTCGGCGCGCTGTTCACGGTCACGGTCGTCGGCGCGGCGACGCTGGAGGGCGACGCGCCGATCGCCGCGCTCGACCCCGACGCGGTCGGCCTCCCGCTCCTGCTCGGGATCGTCGCGGTGAAGGCCGCCTTCGACCTCGCGGGGCTGTACGGCGATCGGCTCGCGGCGTTCGACGAGTCGTCGGCGCTCGATCTGGGGCTCTCGTACGAACCCCCCGCGACCGAGTCGGTCGACGGCTCCGTCGCGGAGCCGGCGCAGACGGTCCGGCAATCCGTCGGCGCGCGGCTCGCGGGGGCGGCGGTCACGCCGATGGGGCATCCGGGCCTGTGGTACCTCGCCGCGGTCCCCGCGCTCGGCGCCGCGTTGTTCGCGGTCGGCGGCGACTGGGCGACGGCCGCCGCTCTCGTCGGGGTCGCGATCGCGGTCCCGCTCGCCCTCGGCGCGCTCGACCACGAACTCCGGTACGGCCTCGTGTCGTACCGCGCCGGCGCCGACGCGCTCGTCGCCCGCGACCGCCTGTTCGGCGTGGCCCTGTGGCGCGTCGAGCCGTGGGACGAGACCGACCTGCGGGTGACGCGCGGGCGGCTCGACCGGCGGCTCGGGACCGAGACCGTCGTGATCGAACTCCGAGACGACGAGTACCGGATCCCGGGGATCGCGGACCCGGAGCCGGTGCTTTCGGTCTTCGGCAGGCGGGCGGAGCGACCGGGCGACTGAGCGACCGGAGTGTCCGAGCGAGCGGAATGGCCGAGCGACCGGAGTGTCCGAGCGATCGACCGACTGATCGCGACGATCAGCGACTTTCGGCCCGATAGAGTGGGTGCGCGTCGCCGACGATTCCCTCGAACACGCGGATGACGCCGGCGTGAACTCCCACGAGCACGGTCACGCTCCCGACGATGATCGCCACCTCTGTCGGGGTCGAGAGGAGGCCGAGCGACACGATGAGCGTCGTCGCGCAGGCGGGCGCGTGGACCGCGTCGGTCGCGATCATCGCCCAGCTCGTCGCCACGAGCGAGACGGTCGCGCTCGCCGCGAGCCGGAATCCCTCCGGGGAGAACGCCGGCGGCGTCGCGGTGAGGCTGGCGCCGGGCGCGATCAGCCACCACGCCGCGAGCCCGGCGACCCCGCCGATGAGGTGACTCCCGACGATCCGGGCGGCCCGCCCGCGACCGCTCCGCCGGTCGAAGGCGAGCAGGAACGCCGACGGGCCGAGGCTCGGGAAGACGAACGGCTGGCCGGTGGCCCACGCGATCGCGCCGAGGACGGTGAAGAGGAGGCCGGCGTACAGGCTGGTTCCGACGCGCCGTCGCATCGCTCTCCCGTCGGCGGTGAGCACTCAAAGCGCCGACGGTTCGGCCCGCGGGCCGGCACCGGCGGCCGCGTCGACAACCCCCCGCTATCGATCGCGATACGCGAACCCGAACGCCTAATTACGCCCGCGCCGCCCGTGGTGACATGTTCGCGACGCTGCCGGACGCCCTCCGCCTGTTCGTCGTCCCCGTCTTCGCGTGGGCGGCCCTGCGAGACGTCCGGACTCGACGCCTCCCGAACCGGCTGTGGCCGCCGCTGTACGCGTTCGGGGCGCTGTTGTTGGTCTGGGAGATCGCGGCGATATGGCCCCTCGCGGGGCTCGAAGGGACGCGGTTCGCGGTGCGAGCCGCGATCAGCCTGCTGTTCGTCGCGCCGCTGGGCTACGCGTTCTGGTACCTCGGCGCGTTCGGCGGGGCCGACGCGAAGGCGCTGATCGCGATCGCAATCCTCTTTCCCACGTTCCCCGAGTACGCCGTCGCCGGGGTGACGCTCCCGCTCGTCGACACCCAACTCGGCGTGTTCTCGCTGACGGTACTCACGAACACGGTCCTGATCGCGCTCGCGTACCCGATCGGACTCGCCGCGCTCAACCTCCTTCGCGGGGAGCGCTCGGCGACGATGTTCTTCGCGCGGCCGGTGGCGACCGACTCGCTGCCGGACCGCCACGGGCGCCTGTTCGAGGACGACGAGGAGACGACCCGGAACGGCCTCGATCTGGATGCACTCCGGATGTACCTGCGCTGGCGCGGGGCGACGCTCGCGGACCTGCGCGCGGATCCGGACCGCCTCCGAGACCCCGACAGCGTCGGCGAGACGCACGATCCGACCGACGGCGGGACGCACGTCGGCCCACGGACGGACGGTGGGACTGCGACAGCGGCCGGAGCCGAGGACGGATCCGCCGTAGCCGATCCCTGGGCCGCCGAGCGCTTCCTCGAAGAGATCGATCACGGCGCGTACGGCACCGACGCCGAGACGCTCCGCGGCGGACTGGCGGTCGTCGCCCGGGCGGACCGCGTGTTGGTGTCTCCGGGGATGCCGTTCGTCGTCCCGATGGCGGTCGGACTAGTCGTCTCGCTGACCTTCGGCGACGCGCTGTTCGCGGTGTTGGGCGCGGTCGGGCTCGTTTAAAAACCACCGTCGGAATTACCGACGGGCGACAGATATCGACACGGTTCCGGTCAGTACAAATCGTGTATCTAACGGCTGTTCCTGTTGGAGAGGTAATCAATCTATTTATGTAATCTAGGGGAACCTTATGAATATGGCCCCCGATTCCCTCCTCAGTGATGAGACAAAAATAACGCTGATATTCATGTTTTTTGGCCTCACAGCGTGGTACTTGGCAACAGAGTACGCTAATAGCGATGTGTTAGAGCTTGCGGCGTTATTCGGCATTGGTATTGTGCTTCCAACGCTGCTAAACGAACGACGGCGGCACTCACAGATGGAGTGACAGACCCCCGCTCTGTATTTCCGCATCGCTCCAAGAGATCAACACGAGCACGTAGTAATCACACAGTAGATTCGCACTCTTCAGCGAACGGCTGTTTCATGCCCCGTACCGTGTGAGTAACAGAGTCTCACCAACGCAATGTGAGACGGAATTCGCGCCGCCCGAGACGCTCCGCGCCGCCGTCAGCTCCCGGCGCGGAGGTCGCCGACCGTGAGCACTCGCGTTCCCACGGGCCGTTTCACGAACTGGCCGACCTCGCGGCCGAGCAGCTCGCTGACCCCGCGCTGGGCGGCGACGTCGAGCAGGCGCTGGTCGATCAGTCCGTCGACGACGACCGTGTGCGGGGCCGTCTCGGCGCTCTCGACCGCGTCGAAGGCGTCGGTCGCGTCGACCTCGGCGAGGACGCCGCGGTCGTCGCCGAGCAGCCGGGCGCGGTCGCTGCCGGCGTCGACCACTTCCTGGACGTGCTCCTCGATCGAACGCGGCTCGTCGTCGAGCGGGGCGTCCGCCGCGCTCCCGTCGCTCGCCTCGCGGTCGGACGCTGCATCCGCCGTGTCCGCGTCGTCGGAATCGGAACCGGCGTCGTCGCCGTCGGCGGTATCGTCGCCGTCGGCGGTATCGTCGCCGTCGGCGGTATCGTCGCCGTCGGCGGTATCGTCGCCGTCGGCGGTATCGTCGCCGTCGGCGGTATCGTCGCTCACGTTCGCGTCGTCGTCGTCGGCGACAGTCCCTTCGTCTCTCCCCGCGTCGTCGCCGGCGGTGTCGTCGCCATCGGTATCGCCGTCGGCGGTGTCGGCGGTGTCGGCGGTGTCGGCGGTGTCGGCGCTGTCGCGCTCGCGCTCCTCGCCGACTTCCTCCCGGTCGGCCGCCTCCGCATCGATCGCCCCGGGCGCCGGCGCGTCTTCGACCGCCTCGACGAGTCCGTCCGCCGCCGCACCGCGTGCCTCGTCGGCGACGACGCCCGAGTCGCCGTCGTCGTCGGGAGCGCCTCCCGAGTCGCCCGCCGCCGCCTCGCGGAGGTTCGGCTCGTCGGCGAGGCTGCTGTACGGCACCTTGCCCCGGAGCGCCTCGAAGACGGTGTTTCGGTCGAGGTCCTCGACCGACTCGCCGGGCGGAGCGAAGGCGACGTAGTCCACGTCGCCCACCTGCGCGAGTTCCCGGAGGATGAGTTCGCCGCCGCGGTCGCCGTCGAGGAACGCGGTGACGGTGCGGTCGGCGGTGAGGTCCGCGACCGCGTCGGGGACGTTCGTCCCCTCGACGGCGACCGCGTTCTTGATCCCGCACTCCAGCAGCGTGAGCACATCCGCGCGCCCCTCGACGACGATGACGGCGTCGGAGTCGCCGACGCGGGGACCGGCGGGGAGCCCCTCGTAGTCGACAATTCCCTCGACGCGGGCGGCCTCGCGGACCTCCGCCAAGATGTCGTCGCTCCTGAGGCTGGTCTCCTCGAAGCCGCCGGCGACGAGTTCCTTCGCGCGCTCGACGACCTCGCGGCGCTTCGCCGCCCGCACGTCCTCGATGCTCGTCACCTCCACGGAGGCCTGACAGGGGCCGATGCGGTCGATCGTCTCCAACGCGGCGGCGAGGATCGCGGTCTCGACCTTGTCGAGGCTCGACGCGACGGTGACCTCGCCGAACGACTGGCCGTTCTCGGACTCGACGGCGACGTCGATCCGTCCGACCCGGGAGGACTCCTGGAGGTCCCGCAGATCCAACTCGTCGCCGAGGAGCCCCTCGGTTTGCCCGAACACCGCGCCGACGACGTCGCTCCGCTCGACGACGCCGTCGGCCGCGATGGTGGCGTGGATGAGGTATTTTTCGGTGTCTTTCATGATGGGTGATGGTGATAATCGGCGGCGCTGGCCGCCCGTGCGTGGTTGTGCCCCTCGGCGAAAATACTTATCGCACGCACCTGCGTCGACGTCTATTGAAGAAAAATCTTCTTCGATGCTTTTCATCGAATTCAACCGATACTATTTAGTCGCAGAATTCTAACGTTGTTCCACATGAGTCGATCGCGGAGAGATCTCGTGTGGATACCGACGTTCGCGGCCCTCGTCGCCTTCGCGGTGCCGTGGCCGCTGTGGGGAGTCGATCGAGTCGTCGCCGGGCTACCGGTGTGGATCTGGTGGCACGTGGCGTGGCTCGGGCTGTGTACCATCCTGTTCTCGCGGTTCGTCCGGAGCGGCGCGTGGGAGCGCGGGATGGGGCGACGCCCGGAACCGGCGGCGGAGCCTGAACCCGAATCGACGCTCGGGGGTGACCGGCCGTGACGCTCGGCCTGTCGCTCGGGGTGGTCGTCGGCTACCTCCTGTTCGCGCTCGCGGTCGGCCTCGTCGCCTACCGCGTCTCCGAGGCGACCGCCGAGGACTACTACCTCGCGAGCCGCTCGATCGGGACGGTCGTGCTGCTTTTCACCACGTTCGCCACCCTGCTCTCGGCGTTCACCTTCTTCGGCGGACCGAACCTCGCGTTCGCCGCGGGGCCGGAGTGGTTGATCGTGATGGGAACGCTCGACGGCGTGTTGTTCGCGGTGCTGTGGTACGCGATCGGCTACAAGCAGTGGCTGATCGGGAACCGTAACGGATACATGACGCTCGGGGAGATGCTCGGCGACCGGTTCGGCTCCGTGGGCCTGCGCGCCCTCGTCGCCGGCGTGAGCCTCCTCTGGCTGTTCCCGTACGTCATGCTCCAGCAGATGGGCGCGGGCGAGGCGCTCGTGGGGCTCACCGACGGCGTCGTCCCCTACTGGGGCGGCGCGGCGCTGGTCACCGCCTTCATGATCCTCTACGTCGTCCTCGCCGGGATGCGCGGCGTCGCGTGGACCGACACCGTACAGGGGCTGTTCATGCTCTCAATCGTCTGGATCGCCGCCGCGTGGGTGGTGTCGGCGGTCGGCGGCGTCGGCGCCGCCACCGGTGCGATGCTCGACGCCCGGCCCGACTTCGGGAGCTTCGGCGGCGGGACCTACACGCCCGGATTCATCATCTCAACGGCGATCACCATCGCGTTCGGCGTGACGATGTTCCCGCAGATCAACCAGCGCTTCTTCGTCGCGAAGTCGGGCGAGACGCTGAAGCGGTCGTTCGTGCTGTGGCCGGTCCTCGTCCTCCTCCTCTTCCTCCCCGCGTTCATGCTGGGCGCGTGGGCGGCCGGGATGCCGGTCGAGGTGCCCGAGGGCGCCAACGTGCTCCCCGTCGTGTTGAACGAGTACACCCCGGCGTGGTTCGCGGCACTCGTTGTCGCGGGCGCGATGGCCGCGATGATGTCCTCCTCGGACTCGATGCTGCTCTCCGGCTCGTCGTACTTCACCCGCGACGTGTACCGCCCCGTGATCAACGCCGACGCCTCCGAGCGCCGCGAGGCGTGGATCGCCCGGATCGGCGTCGCCGTCTTCGCCCTGGGTGCGTTCGTCGCGAGCCTCTTCCGGCCCGGGACGCTGATCGAGGTCGGAGACACCGCCTTCTCCGGATTCGCGCTGCTCGCGCTCCCGGTGATCTGCGCGCTCTACTGGGACCGAACGACGCGTACCGGCATGACCGCCGGCGTTCTCGTCCCGCAGGTCGCGTACCTATCCGTGGTGCTCTCGGCGGTCGTCGGCGCCGTGCCGACGCTGCCCCGCACCGTCGCCGGCGGCTGGGACGTGGCGCTCGGACTGATGGTCCTCTCCGCGCTGCTCACGGTCGGCGTCTCGCTCGTCACCGCGCCGACCGCCGACAGCGACGCCTCGCGGTTCGCGGTCGCCGGCGACTGAGGCGGGCCGGTGTCGCCGTCGCTCGCGGGTTATTTAAAAACTGTTTAAAAACCGAGTCGCCGACACGGATCAGTCGTCGAGTTCTTCCGTGACGGAGTCGGGCGGGGACTCCATGTCGCTTGGGGCCGCGTCCCGCCCGGACTCGCTTCCGCCCGGCCCTCCCGGAAGCGTGTCGAACTCGGGGTCGAACAGCTGGAGCGCGGTCCGGATCGTCTCCCAGTCGTCCTCGCCGGCCGCGTCGCGCAGCGATCGGGTGGGGGCAGCGAGCAGCTGGCCGACCAACGCGTCCGCCAAGTCCTCGACCGTCTCGCGCTGCTCGTCGGTCAGCTCCCCCTGCGCTTCGAGCTTCGAGACCGCGCGGTCGACCTCGCGGGCCTTCACGCGGTCGGCGCCGGCGTACATCGCCGAGATGGCGTCGTCGGCGCGCTTGCGCTTGTACGCCTCCAGGACGCGGTCGAGCTCCTCGTCGATGATCGCCTCGACATCCCGCGCCTCCGCCTCGCGGCTCTCGCGGGTCCGTCGGGTCACGTCCTCTAAGGCGTCGATGTCGTACAGTGTGACGCCGTCGTGATCGGCGAGCGCGGGGTCCACGTCCCGCGGCTGGGCGATGTCGATACAGACGAGCCGGTCGGCGCCAGTCACGTGCTCCGACCGGATCACCGGGTCCGGGCTGCCGGTCGCGGCGATCACGAGGTCGGCGTCTGGGACCACGCTCGCGAGGTCGGCGAGCGGCACTGCCTCCGCGGGCGTGTCGACCTCCTCGGCGACGAACGCCGCGTTCGGTACCGTCCGATTCGCCACGACGAGCTCCGAGACCGGCGTGGCGTCGAGCGATCGGGCCGCGAGCGTCCCCATCTCCCCGGCGCCGACCACGACCGCGGAGCCGTCGGTGAGATCGATCTCGGTGGCTGCCAGCCGCACCGCGGCCGACCCGAGCGAGACGACGCCCTCGTTGATCGACGTCTCGTTGCGCGCGCGCTCGCCGACGTGGAGCGCCTTCGTCACTCCGTCTTTTAAGACGGGACCGATACCCCCCGCGGACTTCGACTCCTCGTACGCCTCGCGGAGCTGCCCGATGATCTGGTCCTCGCCGAGCACGAGCGATTCGAGCCCGGAGGCGACTCGCATCAGGTGTTCCAAGCTCTCTTCGTGGTCGAGTCGACGGACCGCGCCGCCGCGGACCTCGGGGGCGAACGACTCCAGCGCGACCGCGCCGTCGACGGTCCGGTCGGTGACGACGTACGCCTCCGAGCGGTTGCAGGTCTGGAGCGCGAACGCCTCCTCGACGCCGTCGCGCGCGAGCAGGTCCGAGACGGTGGCGCGGACGCCGTCGCCGCCCGCGGCCTCGATCTCGTCGACCGTCGCTCGGGAGTGGGCGACGCTCACGCCGGCGATAGCGCCCGTCTCCTTCATCTGGTGAGTACCTCCTCGATCACGGAATCTGCCTCTTGTCGACCGTAAGAATCCCCCTTTTGTAAACCCTTCCAAACCCCCTCGGAGCGCACGACGCGCCGGATCGCTTTCCGGCGTTTTTCGGGGGTGACGCCACGGTCTTTGAGCTCCGCTCGGAGCGCTCCGGACAGCTCCGCCATCGCGCCCGCCCCGTCGATCTCGGCCTCGATCCGCTCGCGGAGCGCCTTCGCGAGCGCCGGGCTCGTGCCCCCGGTCGAGAGCGCGACTCGGACCGGGTCGTCCTCGACGGTCGCCGGCACGACGACGCTCCGGGCGTCGCGGCCGTTCGAGCGGTCCGCGGTCGACACGTCCGTCCGATTGACGAGCAGGCCCGCGTCGAGCGCGGCTGCCTCGGCCGCGGCGTTGACGGCGGCGTCGTTCGTGGCGGCGACGACGAGCGCGGGGTCGACGCGGTCGACCCACTCACCGACCGCGTCGGCGTCCGGGGCGGCGCGCACGAGTTCGACCGATCGGTCGCCCGCTTCGCCCCGGGAGCCCGCTCCAGCGAGATCGACGAACTGCTCGTCGAACGCCGGGCTCACGACGACGACGCGGGCCTCGCCGGCGAACCGCGACGCCTTCCGCGCGCCCACGGCACCGCCGCCGAACACGAGCACCGACTCCCCGTCGAAGTCGTGGTAGAGGGGTATCACGCCGTGTTGCTGTCGGCGCGGTCGGCGATGCGGATCCCCGTCTTCTTCAGGATCCGGGTCGAGAACAGCGTGTCCCAGTCGTCGTTCCCGACCGCCCAGTGTTCGTCCATCAGCTCCTTCACCTCCGCGATCCGGCGCTCGCTCTCGGCCTCGGTCCGTCCGTGCGTCATCGCGAAGAAGTTGTACTCCCAGACGCCCGCGTGGCGCGGGCGCTCGTAGCAGTGGGTGACGAAGTCGAGCGCGGCGACCGCGGGCCCGACCTCGTCGAGGGCGTCCTCGGGCACGTCCCAGACCGTCATCCCGTTCTCCGTGTACCCGAGCGCGTAGTGGTTCGGGATGACGCCGACGCGGCGCACCTTCCCCTCCGCCTCGAACCGCTTGATCGTCTCGATCACCCAGTCGACGTCGGCGTCGAGCGCGGCGGCCACGTCGGCGTACGGCGTCTCCGTGATCGGGAGCCCGCCCTGAATCTCGACGACGAGGTCTCGCTCCTCGGGCGTGAGCGTCGACCGGTCGCTCGGCGAGACGGCGGGACCGAGGACCGACAGGTCGACGTCGCCGTCGGGGACCGGGCCGTCGACGAGGAACTTCGCGCCGACGTGGAACTCCCGGAGCTTCGGGAGGTTGTACGTCTCCTGGCCCGTCGCGGCCTCGATCTCTGCGAGAACCTCGTCGACGCGGTCGCTCCCGTCCTTGTCCGGATCCGGGTGGTCCGCCACGCTCACCACGAACCACATGTTGAGGTGCGGATGCTCGCGCTCGTAGTTGTGCGCGACCGCGGTGAACTCGTTGACTGTCTCAGCGGTCTCGTCGTACCGGTCCTCGGGCGCGTGCATGGCCACGAGCGACGCCGCCCCGCCGATCTCCTCGGCGTTGACGAGCGCCCCGAACCGGGACAAGATCCCCTCCTCGTCGAGTTCCCGCACGCGCTCGCACAACTCCGGGCCGGTCACGTCGATACCGTGCTCGCGGAGCGCGGCGGCGGCCGGTTCGAAGGGGCGCTCGGTCACCGGGAACCCGCCCTGGAAGGCGTTGATGATCCCGCGGTCGAGCGCCGTCAGGTCCGCGTCGACCTCTTGCATACGTCGGGATCCGGTCCGCGCGAGAATAAGCGATCCGGCCTGTGCGTCACCGTGAGAACGGCGGGCACCCGGACGGCTCGCCCGAACTCACCCGTCGAGGTCGCGGGCGATGTCCGACAGCGACGATCGGGGTCCGCGCGTCGCCTCGTACACCGTCCGCTCGCCGGGGATTCGGAGGCCGTACTGCTCGCCGGGAACGACGACGTCGAGGACGACGACGTCGCCCGGCTCTCGGTCGTTCTCGTCGAGCCACTCGGCGAGGCGGTTCGCCCCCTCGCCGGGCTCGCGGGCGAGCCGCCGGTTGTCGAACGCGCCGCGGACGAGCCGTCCCTCGCCGTCGCTTCGCACCGGCGCGTAGTACTCCTCGCGGTCGACGGCGACGCGAACGACGTCGTCCGAGGCGAGCGACAGCGACTCGCAGCTCCCGGACTCGACGCGTCCGTCGAGCTCGTCGTCGTTCGGGATCCGGACGCAGGGCCGGCGAGTGCCGCCGCTCCGGGCGAGCGAGACGCGGATCGAAGCGACGCCCTCGTCGTCGGAGGGGACGCGGGGCATCGAGAAGGGGACTTACTCCTCGTCGTCGCCGTCGTCCTCGCCGAGCGCGGCGGCGACGTCGTCGCCCTCGACGACGGAGACGTTGATCTGGGCCACGTCGTCGTCGATCTCTCGACCGCGGACGGTGATGCGTTTGCGCTCGCCTTCGCGGGACGGCTCGAAGCCGACGCCGCCCTCTAACAGGAGCTCCTTCAGGCGAGTCCCGGAGACGTCCTCGCGCATCGGGCGCCCGGTCTCGTCCGAGCCGCCGGTGATCTCGACCGTGTGCTCGGAGAGCCCGACGGCGTCGCCGCCGATCTCGTCGCCGATCTCGCGACCGAGGAACCGGTTGGCGTCCTGTCCGTCGACCTCTCGCTGGAACGTCTCGCCGGTGTTGGGGTCGGCGATGACGACTTTGAATTCGGCCATGGGCGAACCGAGACTCCCGCGAATAAAAAGCACGTCGAAAGCGCGATCGCCCCATAATCTCCTTTCCTCCGTCTGGAATCACGCTGTCCCCCGTCCGAGATCCACCTGTCACCCACCCGGAGTCCGCCTGTACACCGCGCCGTAGACACCCGATCGCCGTTCAGCCGTCTCGATCGATCCGGTCGATCTGGGGATCGCTATCGCTCCATGGGCCGCCCACGAACGCGTCTTCCAGCGCCCGAGCGACGGGGTTCGAGTCTTCCGGTCCGCCCGCGTCCGCGACGCTCCCGACCGTCTCCGGATCGAACGGCACGCCGAGCGCGTCGTACACCGGGGCCGTGATGTCGGCGAGACGGCGCGCGTCGCCTTCCGTGACGACCACGCAGCCGGCCACGAGAGCGGCGTCGCCCCGAACCCGCTGGGCGATCCCCGCGACCTTCCCGCCGTCCGCGGCGCAAACCGAGTGGTCACCCGGACAGAACGATTCCGGAGGCTCGCCGCGCGAGACGTCCGCACCGAGGCCTTGCAACGCTCCGAGGACCGTCTCGGACGCATGCTCGTACCGGCCCGGGATCGAGCCGAGACCGCGGTCGTCGCCGAAGTCGTCACCGAGCGGGAACGCGTGCGCGAACGCGAGCGTGTCGCCAGAATACGCGACGGCGCGGCCGCCAACGTCGCGCTCGATCGGCTCGAACCCGCGCTCGGCGGCGATCCGCGTCGCCCGTTCGAACCCCGGCTCTCGGACGTCGCGGCGACCGAAGGCGACCTGTCGCGGCGGCGTCCACACCCGGAGCCCCGGGGTCCCGCCGCTCGCGTTCGCGAGCAGCGTCGCGGTGTGCTCTCGGTCCGCTTCGGGGCGGGGGTCGTGACCTCTGAGCACGCGCATACACCGGGAGGAGGAGGCGACCGGACAAGCCGCTTACGACGCGCGTCAGCCGCACGTCGGTCGCGGTCGGGGGTGGCAGCGACCGCGTGACACAAAGGTTTTGCCGGCTCTCTGACTGTGTCAGGTAACGATGAGCGATCTCGGCGCGCTGCCGGTGCAGGCGTATCTCGCAGCCTGCCTGCTCGCCGGGGTCATCGGACTGGGGCTCGGGTACGTCGCGTGGACCGACCGGGACGAGCCCGGCGGCACCGAAGTCGCTCTCTACCTGCTCTGTGGAGGTGGCATCTCGCTGCTGTACGCCGTCAGAGTCGCCAGCGCGAGCGAGCTGGCGATGGTCGTGGCGCTCAACCTCTCGACGCCGCTCGTCGCCGCGGTCCCCGGTATCTGGATGGCGTTCGTCCTGGCATTTTCGGGCCACGACCGGTGGCGCACGGAGAACCGTACCGTCGCGCTCGCGGTCCCCGCGTTCGTCTGGGTGTTGGCGGCCTGGTCGAGCGGGACACACGGCCTCTCACGCCGCTCGCTGACGGCCGTCGTCGAGGGGCCGTTCACGCTGCTCTCGTTCGGGATCGGGATCGCGGACGCGGCGTTCGTGTTGTACGCCTACGGGCTGTGTATCGTCGGCACCCTCGTCGTCGTCAAACTGTACCGCCGCACCGGAAACCGCTACCGGCTCCAGACGTTCGTGATCCTGCTCGGCACGCTGTTCCCGTTCCTGGGCGGAATCGTCACGGTCGTCGACGTGGGGAGCTACGCGAGCCTCGCGTGGTTCCCGACGGGGCTCGTGGTCCACGGCGTCTTCCTGTACGGGACCGTCTTCTGGCTCGGAACGCTGGACGCCGCCGTCGTCGCGCGTGACACGGCCGTCGAGGTGATGCAGGACCCCGTGATCGTCGCGGGTTCCGACGGTCGGATACGGGATCTCAACCCCGCGGCGGAGAAGCTTCTCCCGCCGGACGCGGTCGGCTCCTCGCTTTCGGACGTGTTCCCGCGTTTGGAGGTCGGCGTGGAACACCCGATCTCGATCGGCGGGCGGCAGTTCGACATCCAGGAGGACCCGATCACGGACCCCCGCGGGACCGACCGCGGCCACGTGTTCCTGCTCCGTGACGTGACCGAACGGGAGCGTCGACAGACCGAACTGGAGCGCCGCGAGGCCGAGTTAGAGCGGCAAAACGAGCGGTTGGAGGATTTCGCGGGCGTCGTCTCTCACGACCTCCGGAATCCGCTGGCGGCGGCGACCGCGGCGGTGGAGCTCGCACGTCACGGCGAAGGAGACGACGAGGACGCGCTCGACCGCGCCGCGAACGCCCACGAGCGGATGGACGACCTGATCGAGGGGCTGCTGTCGCTGGCGACCGCCGGGAAGTCCGTCGACGAGGTCGACCACGTCTCGCTCGACGGGACGGCCAGACGCGTCTGGTCGCGGCTCGAAACCGCGGACGCGACGCTGGCGGTCGACGGGCCGGACGAACCGGCGCTCGCCGACGGCGACCGGCTCGAACAGCTCCTCTCGAACCTGTTCCGTAACGCGATCGAACACGCAGGCGACGACGTCGCGGTGCGAGTCAAGATCGAGCGCAGAGAGGACGGTATCGCGGTCGCGGTCGCGGACGACGGCCCCGGCGTCCCGCCGGACCAGCGCTCAGAGGTGACCGAACGCGGCGTCTCTCTCGGCGGCGGGACCGGGCTCGGGCTCGCCATCGTCGGCGACATCGCCGAGGCCCACGGCTGGACGCTCTCCGTCGAAGAGTCGGAGACCGGCGGCGCACGCTTCGTGATCTCGGGGATCGAGCCCACGACCGACTGACCCGTCCCGGGACGGTCGGCTCGGACGCCGACCGCGACGGGCGGCTCCGACGACGACTTCCCTCTCGGGCCCGTCATAACGGTGATGGCCGTCACCCTGCCGTCCGCGGTGATCGACCGCTACCAGCGGTTCTCGCGGTTCAACTCCCCCTATCCGGCACACGACGACGGCTGTGCGATCGATCTCTATCCGGACGGCGAAACGGGGATCTCGCCGGTCGCCGGCGTCGTCCGCGAGACGCGGACCGTCGGCTGTCCGGACCGCTCGTACGCCGCCGACGAGGACCACCTGATCGTCGTCGATCTCGACGACGACTGGTGCCGGCGCGCGGGTGCGGCGCCCGGGACGGTCGCACGAATCCTCCACGTGATTCCGGCGGTCTCGCCGGGTGACCGCCTCGCGGTCGGCGACCCGCTCGGCCCGCTGACGCGGTCCGGCTTCTTCGGGCGGTGGGTCGACGATCACGTCCACCTGGGGTTCAGACCACCGGGCGCGAGCGCGCTCCGGGCGAGCGGGTCGCTCCCGGTCGACGTCGACGCGCCGGTCGACCCCGTGCGGTGGGACGGGACCGGAACGGTCGTCGAGCGCGGCCCCACGCACGTCGTCCTCGACGGGCCGACCCACCCGGACCCCGGCCGGCGGTTTGCGGCGCTCGCGAGCGACGAAGGGATCCCCCTCGACGGCGGGCTGGCGCACTACGCGGGCGGCGGCGCGTTCGACGCGCTCGGGGACGGAACGGCGGTGTCGCTGTGGGGAACTCGCGTCGGCGTCGCGCGCGGACGCGGCATCGCGTGGGAGCCGGTCGACGTGCTCGCGAACGGCGAGCGAGTGGTGGGGCTGTCGCTGTTCGCGGCGAGGGACGGCGGATTCGGGGTGAAGGTCGTCTGTCCGGACAGGCGGTTCGACCTCGGTGAGACCGTGTCGCTCGCGCTCGTCCCGAGCGACGACCCGATCCGGCTCGGCGTCGGGTGAGTCCGGCATACCAGTAGCTAGCGAGAACGATAACGAACTGGCGAACAGCCGGCGCGAGCGAGCCACCGCGGCGGTGCGCCGGGCTCCCGCCTCGGCCGCCGCGGGCGACGCGTCAGGTCACGGAACGGATGGCGCGGGATCGGCGATAAAGCGTCGGGAAGTGGACGGACAGACCTCGTTGCGACCGCACTGCCCAAAACCTCCCTCCCGTTGTCGCGAGTTCCGAGGGCTACAAGCCGGAGGACGCTGACAGTGGGGTATGAACCGGAGCGAGGTCGAGGCGATGGAGCCGCTACCGACGGCGGCGGTCGAACTCGTCGAGC
>Ga0207720_100754_pt1 | contig 16950 bp, 12 predicted proteins | sample A23P2SouthBayCA_2_FD_187751 | JGI IMG/M metagenome (GOLD analysis project Ga0207720, IMG submission 187751) | Aerobic enrichment media microbial communities from Eden Landing Ponds, California, USA - A23 E3 (2) (SPAdes) | ecosystem: Environmental > Aquatic > Marine > Unclassified | place...
GGGGATCCGATGGCGCTGGCGAACCGACGGCTCCCCGACCCGCAGGAGTAGCCTTCGAACCGACGTCTCTAATTTTTCATCTGCGAGGCTCCCCCCTTTTTCGCGATTTCCTCTCCCGAGGCCGACCCCGTCTGACGACCGGAACTGTCGCGCGAGCGTCCGTGGTTCCGAGAGCCCCAAACCGAATCTGAGAGGCTAGGGACCCTTTTCATAATCCGAACGACGGTCGTTCTCACGACGGTATCGAGATCTGATTTACAGAACTATGGGTGTAATTATAGTTGGTCGAACTCCCTATATCTGTTTAATGTAAACACATAGCATTGTACGCGTTTACATAATGTAAGATGATGATTGACTGACGTACAGCGCGAACGACAGGCTACTCATCGGTGCAATCGTCGGTCGAGTCGCGGAAGTCAGTTCCCGGCGGAGCGTCGAGTCGCGAGTTCCGATTGGGCGAGTCTAAATGTTTAATATGTTTCGCAAGAGACGTTTCGACTGTCGATATGAGTAGCGACAGAAACTACGAACGAGAGTTCGTACGCACGTTCTTCACCTCGCCGACGGCGGTCGGCGGCGAGAACTCGGCGAAGATGTTGCAGAGCGCGGCACAACTGCGGGGAATGCAGGCCCCCGACACGTGGATTCCGGACAACGAAGACGCCACGGCACCGTCGATGCGCGACGAGGGCGTCCAGAACCTCGTCGAGGTCGTCTCCGAGCACGGCGCGTCGTTCCCCGGCGAGATTCACCCCCGCGTCGTGTGGCACCGCGACGACCCCACGACCCGGTACGAGGGCTTCAAGCAGATGCTCGAAATCACCGACCCCGAAAACGGTGCGGTCGAGCACATCGACGGCTTCGTCATTCCCGAGGTCGGCGACCTCGACGACTGGAAGAAGGCCGACGAGTTCCTCACCATCATCGAGAACGAACACGGTCTCGAAGAGGGACGCCTCTCGATGTCGGTCATCATCGAGAGCGGCGAGGCCGAACTCGCGATGAGCGACCTCCGCGCGGAGAAGGGCAAGCCGTCCAACAACCTCGAACGGCTGTTCCTCCTCGTCGACGGGCAGGTCGACTACACGAAAGACATGCGCGCCATGACGCCGACCGGCGAGCTTCCGGCGTGGCCCGAACTCCGGCACAACACCTCTCGCGGAGCCAGCGCCGCCAACTGCATCGCCGTCGACGGCCCCTACGACGACATCCGCGACGTGGAGGGCTACCGCGAGCGCATGGTCGAGAACCGCGCCATGGGGATGACGGGTATCTGGGCGCTCACGCCCGGACAGGTCGTCACCGCCAACGAGGCACCCCTGCCGCCGAAGACCGGCAGTTGGCTCCTCGAACTCGACGACGACGAAATCGAACTCGACGACGAGGACGGCCGACAGGTGTACGACGGCGACGAACTCTCGCTCGAACAGGTCGGCGACGACAGCTACGTGCTCCGCGTCGACGGCGAGGAACTGGAGTGCGACGGCGAGGAACTCCACGAGGAACTCCTCGACCTGACCACCTACGTCCCGAGCATGGACGACATCGTCGACTCCATGGAGGAGTTCGAGGCGGCCAAGGAGGCCGGCAAGGGCGCGATTGCGATGACGCAGGCGACGACGCTGGTCATCGACGACGTCGAAGTCGACATCGCCAAGGACCGCATGTGGGACGAGGCGACGTATCAAGCCGCGATGACGCCGGTCGCCCTGTTCCAAGACGTGTACGAGCACCGCCCGGACCAACACGACGCGCTCGAAGAGATGTACGGCGCGGACATCGTCGAGCGCGCGATGGCAGTCGGGACAGACGACTAACGCAGCCAGCCAGTCAGCCGACACGTGTAACCAACCCGCGTCTGTCCTTTTGGCGTACGACGCACTCGAAACGACAGCGCCTGGTTACGAGAGCTCCGCTTCTAACGACTCGACCGCGCTCAGCAGTTCGTCGGCGAACTCGCGTTCGAGCCGCGTCATGTCAACCTGATACTTCGGCCCGCCGACGCTGAGGCCGCCGACGATGCGCCCGTCGCCGTCGTGGACCGGCGCGCCGACGGCGATGAGGTTCGGCGCGAACTCCTCGTCGACGACGGCGTACTCCTGGGTGGCGATGTCGTCGAGCGCGTCGAACAGTCGGTCGGGGCTCGTAATCGTCCCCTCGGACTCCCTCGGCAGGCCCCAGTAGTCGATAATCGACTCGACCTCGTCGCGGTCCAGTTCCGCGAGGATGGCCTTCCCCGCGGCCGTGTTGTGCAGGTGATACTCCGACCGGTATCGGATACCGTTCGCGTCCCGTCCCTCGTCGGTCGACGAGCCGTAACACATGAGCAGCCGACCGTGTTCAAAGACGGTGAAGTTCGCCTCTTGACCGGTCGCGCGGGCCAGTTCGTCCACGACGCGTTCGACGACCTCGTCGCTCGGATACCGGTGTCTCGCGCGCTCGCCCAACAGCGCCACCCGGAAGCTGACGTGGTAGACGCCGTCGCGTTTGACCAGATACCGACTCTCCAAGAGCGTGTTGAGGTGGCTGCAGATAGAACTCTTCGAACTGTCGACCATGGAGTCCAGTTCGGCGAGCGTGAGACCGTCGTGTTCGAGAATGAGGCTGAGAATCTCCAACGAGGCCTGGGTCGTCTTGAGCCGTCGCCCGGTCACGTTCTCGATCATACATCGACTATTATCATGATGGTTGATAACTGTTGCCAAAATGTAAATCAACTGAACTGGCCAGCCAGACCTGCTAATTCGGGCATGTTTCTCCACGATTTCTTCGGGAACAAACGGAACACCACGACGAACGCGGACGCCGATAACATTCAGTCGGACAGTCCGGGCGTGAGTAAATCGAGGGGCGGCCCCGTCGTCGCGCTTCAATGATGCGAGCGCGTTCAGTGTCCCGTCGTGACCGCTCGTTCGCGCGTCAAATCGCCCGTGACCGTTTCACCCAACCGATGCGCGTGATGGCCTCCGCGCCGAGCTGTCCGAGGAGGCTCGCGGCTTCGAGGTCGTGTTCCTCGAACGCGTTGACGACCACGTCGCCGGCGCTGAGCACGCCGTGGCTCCCGATGGGGACGTACAGCCCCGATTGGAGCGCGCCTCGACTGTGGTCGTCTTCGGTGTGCTCGTGGTTCGCGTGAATGACCGGTTCGCCCGTCCGGTACGTCTGCGCGGCCGGCGTGTCTTCGCTAACCGAGTAGTTCGGGCGGTCGCCGGCGCGTTCCAGACACTCCTCGGTCGCTTCGATAGTTTGGAGCATGTTCCGGTTCTCGTCGACCAACCGGACGGTCGTGTTGACGAGACCGAGGACGTTCTTCGCCGCGTCGGCGAGTATCTCGGCGACTTCCGCCTTCGAACTCGCGTTTCGTAGCTCCTGGCTCGTCCGCCGGAGAATCTCGATGCGTTGTTCCTGCCGCTTCGTGTCGGTCACGTCCTGCACGACGCCGTGGAGGGTGACCGTCTGACCGTCCTCTACCAGCGGTTCGCACGAAAGCCGTATCGACCGCTCGGTCGTTCGCTCGCTCGCGTACCGCACGTCAATAGAGAAGGACTCGCCGTGTTCGATAGCGTCGGCGAGGCGACCCATCACGCCGTCGCGGTCGGCCTCGGCGTACTGGTCGACGACGTCCGAGACGGTCGGCGTCGCCGACGCGTCGAACCCGTGTATCTGTTTTGCCTCGTCGCTCCACCACAGCTCGTCGCTCGACACGTCGTACGTCCACACGCCGATGCCGGTCAGTCGCTGGAGGCTCGCGAGTAGTTGGTCGACCTCCGTTTCGGACGCTGCCGGGACAGCGCGTGCCACGTCAGTTTGGTTCCAGTTCGGTGACCTGACCATGAATGTGGTTACGTACCAAGGACGTGAACATAAATCCCCACCTCGGTCGTTGCGGGCAGTTTGGGGGACGAGAACGCGTCGCAACACCAGAGGATTTAATCCGTGTGTATGTGTATCATTGATGATGGCAGTTGAAGACGTTCTCGACTCCCCACGGGGAGGAGAGACATCGGCGACGGCACTAGACTTGGACCGGCCGGACGTGGCGGCGTACTCCGCGTTGGCGTCGGAGTTACGGGACCGCGTCGACGGCGACGTGAAGTTCGACGAGTACGCACAGGTGCTGTACGCGACTGACGGCAGTATCTATCAGGCGCGACCCGCGGGAGTCGTCCTGCCGAGGGACGCCGACGACGTGCGCGCCGCCGTCGAGACGGCGACGAATCACGGCGTCCCCGTTCTGCCACGCGGAACGGGCTCCTCGCTGGGCGGCCAGACCGTCGGCCGGGGGTGTGTCGTCATCGATTTCACGAAGTACATGGACGACATCGTGGATATCGACCCGGAGGCGAAGCGCGCGACCGTCCAGCCGGGGTGCGTCCAAGACCACCTCGACGCCGCGCTCGCCGACCACGGACTGAAGTTCGCGCCGGACCCCGCCTCGTCGAACCGCTCGACCGTGGGCGGCGGTATCGGCAACAACTCGACCGGGGCGCATTCGGTCCGCTACGGCATCACCGACGCCTACACCGAGGAACTGGAGGTGATTCTGGCCGACGGGTCGCGGATTCACACCCGCGAGGTCGTCCTCGACGGCGAGGAGTACGAGTCGATTCTCGCCCAGGGCGACTTGGAGGCGGACATCTACCGGACGGTTCGGGACCTCGTCGAGAACCACGAGTCAGAAATAGAGAACAAGTATCCGTCGCTCAAGCGCTCGGTGTCGGGGTACAACCTTCAGAAGGTCATCTACGAGAACGACGACGGCGAGGAGGTCATCAACCTCTCGAAGCTGTTCGTCGGCGCGGAGGGCACTCTCGGCGTCATCGTCGAGGCCACCGTCTCGCTCGTCACCAAACCGGACGAGACGGCGCTCGCGCTGTACTGCTTCGACGACCTCGTGGATGCGATGGAGGCCGTTCCCGAAGCCCTCGAATTCCCCGTCAGCGCCGTCGAACTCATGGACGACGAGGTGTTCCGCCTCGCCCGCGAGTCTGAGGGCTACGCCGAGTACGCCGAACCCATTCCGGAGGGGGCGAAGGCGGCGCTGATGCTGGAGTGGGACGACGAACTCGTCGACGACTTCGAGGCCGCGGTCGCCGACACGAACGCCCACTTCGTCGACTCCGGCGCGGCGTTCGACGTGCTCGAAGCCTACTCCGAGGAGAGCCAAGGCCGACTGTGGAAGCTCCGCAAAGCCGCGATTCCGCTGTTGATGAGCCTCGAAGGCGATCCGAAGCCGTACCCGTTCATCGAGGACGCGACCGTCCCGCCCGAGGAACTCGCGGAGTACGTCCAGAAGTTCGAAGACGTGCTGGAGGACCACGACACGTCGGCCGCGTACTTCGCCCACGCCGGGTCGGGGACGCTCCACATCCGCCCCATTCTGAATCTCAAAGAGAACGAGGGCATCGAGAAGATGCACTCCATCACCGACGACGTGACCGACCTCGTCGTCCAACACCACGGAGCCTTCTCGGGCGAACACGGCGACGGGATGGCCCGGACCGAGTTCAACCCGAAGATGTACGGGCCCGAACTCTGGGGCGCGTTCAAGGAACTGAAGACGGCGTTCGACCCCGACTGGGTGTTCAACCCCGGCAACGTCGTCTACCGTGACGGACCCTCGGACCCCGGACCGGACAGCGACCGCGGCGTCGGCGCGGACATGCGCGAGAACCTCCGGTACGGTCCGGACTACCAGTCCGTCGAGCCCCAGACCGACCTCGACTTCTCCGACGAAGGCGGCTTCTCGCACCTCGTCGAGCTCTGTAACGGCTGTGGCACCTGCCGACAGACCGACTCGAACACCATGTGCCCGACCTACCGCGCGTCGAAGGAGGAAGTCCAGACGACTCGCGGCCGCGCGAACATGCTTCGGGCCGCCATCTCGGGCGAACTCCCCGAGGACGAACTGTACTCCGAGCGCTTCCAGACCGAGGTGCTGGACCTCTGTGTCGGCTGTAAGGGCTGTCAGAGCGACTGCCCGACCGGCGTCGACATGGCGAAGCTGAAATCCGAGGTGAAACACCAGTACCACCAGAAAGAGGGCACCAGCCTCCGCTCGCGGGTGTTCGGCAATATCGACACGCTGTCGGAACTCGGGAGCAAACTGGCCCCGCTTTCGAACGTCGCCGCGGAGCTTCCGGGGAGCCGCCTCCTGATGGAGAAGGTCCTCGGCATCTCAAGCGAGCGCGAACTGCCGACCTTCAGCAGCGAGTCGCTGGAGGAGTGGTTCGAGGCCCGCGGCGGGTCGACCGTGCCGCCCGCCGAGGCCCGGGGGAAGGTGCTTCTGTTCCCCGACACCTACACCAACTACAACTACCCCGAACCCGGCAAGGCCGCCGTCGAGGTGCTCGAAGCCGCGAACGTCCACGTTCGGATTCCGAGCGACCTCGAATCGAGCGGTCGCGCCGCGTTCTCGATGGGGATGCTCGACACGGCCCGCGACCGAGCGCGACACAACGTCGGGCGGCTCCGTCCCTCCGTCGACGACGGCTGGAGCGTCGTCTTCGTCGAGCCCTCGGACGCGGTGATGTTCCAAGACGAGTACCTCGACCTCCTCGACGGGACGGCCGTCGAACTCGTCTCGGGGTCGGCCTACGGCATCATGGAGTACCTCGACGTGGTGCGCGCCGACGACCGCCTCGACTTCGACGCCCCCGCCGAGACGCTGACGTACCACGGCCACTGCAACCAGAAGGCGACGAACAAGGACCACCACGCCGTGGGCGTCCTTCGTCGCTCCGGCTACGCCGTCGACCCGCTCGACTCCAGTTGCTGCGGGATGGCCGGGTCGTTCGGCTACGAGGAAGAGCACTACGAACTCTCGAAGGGTATCGGCGAAATCCTGTTCGGGCAGGTCGACGACAGCCCCGGCGACGTCGTCACGGCACCCGGCGCGTCGTGTCGCTCCCAACTCGGCGACAGACCCGGCGAGTCCCGCCCGCCGCATCCCATCGAGAAGATGGCCGAAGCCCTCGACTGACCACGTCACCGACAGCCGATAGCCTGACGCACTCCCCCGCGAACCACAACGCCCGACGCGACTCACGAACCAGCACCGAACCCGCCGCTTTGCACCCGCGGCGACGTTTCGTGTCGCAGGCTCCCGCCCGCGGAGCCGAAGTTCACGACCGGCGATACTTATTACTGACAGCAGCGGGTGCGTAGAGACGACGATGCTAGACGTACTGGAGACTGTCAAACTATCGACCGCGTTTTTCGCCTCGCTCGGCGCGCCGGGACTGTTGCTCGTTGCGTTCCTCGAATTCTTCTTGCTGCCCGTCCCGCCGGACTTGGTGCTCGTCCCGCTCTCGGCGACGAACCCCGAGTTCGCGCTCCTGTACGCGGTCGTCGCCACCGTCGGGTCGGTGTCGGCGGGGCTGGTCGGATTCCTCATGGGAAAGAAGGGCGGTCGACGCGCGCTGGACTCGCGGTTCGCGGGCGAGCGGATTCACAAGGTGGAGCGCTACTTCGAGCGTTCGGGGTTCGTGACGGTCGCGTTCGGGGCGTTCGCGCCGATTCCGGAGGGGTACGAACTGCTCTCTATCGGGTCGGGCGTGTTCGACCTCGACCTCCGGACGTACCTCGCGGCGTCGGTGCTCGGCCGCGGCGGACGGTACGCGCTCGAAGCGATACTGGCGATCTACCTCGGCGAGGCCGCCCGGTCGCTCTCCGAGGTCGACGTGTACTCGATTATCGGCGTCGCCACCGCGGCCGTCCTCGTCGCGTACGCCGTGCGCAGTCGGTGGTTCTCGGAGCCGTCGGCGGACCCGATGCAGTAACTCGACGGCGCTCAGTCGGCGACCTCGTCGCCGCTCCGCCACTGGTCGATGACTTCGAGGAGGACCTCGGTTTCGAGGTCGTCGTTCCGCCAGTCGCCGACCGCGTCGGTCAGGCCCGTCGCGTCAACGACGTTCTTCTCGTTCGCGTAGGCCGCGATGGGGTTCTCGACGACGAACGGAATCATCATCTTGTTGTCCTCGTGTTCGAGCATGTGGCAGTGCCACGGGAACTGTCCGGTGTACCCCTCGAACGTGGCGATTATCCGCACGCGCTCGTTGGGGTCGACGCGGACGGTGTCCTTCGGCCCCAGTTCGTTCGGGTCCGGGGGTTGGGTCCCGTCGGGCCCGCGGCCAATGACCCGGAACGTGACGAGATGCAGGTGAATCGGGTGCCGTCCGCCCGACTCGTTCTGCAGTTCCCATATCTCGGTTGACCCGAGTTGCGGGTAGACGGGCGCGTCCTCGTCGCCGAAGACGCGCCCGTTCAGCGTGTTCGTGATGAGGCCGTTTCTCACCTCGGACCCGAGCGTCATCTCGCGGGTCACCCGCGCGTCGCTCTCGTCGTACGAGGTCGGCGCGGGCAGCGACAGGCCCGTCGGGTCGGCGCTCGCGTCTTCGGGCGGCGTCGACGGGTCTGAAACGCGGAACTGTACGAGGTCGGTCAGTTCGGGCCCCATGTCCGCGCCGTTGGTGAGCGTGAGCGTCTCGCCCGCGTGGTCGGAGAAGTCCACGACGAGTTCGCCGCGCTCGAAGGGCGTGAGCAGGAGCGAATCGAGGTCGCCGCTCGGCCCGATTGGGACGACGGATTCGAGGAAGCCGTGACCGGGCGCGAACTGATACATCGTCGGGACGCCCGACCCGCTTTCGTTCTCGAACTGGAGGTCGAACGACCGGTGGTTCGCGCCGTTCACGACGCGGAGGCGGTACCGCCGCGGTTCGACCTCGACGTACGGCCACACGGCCCCGTTGACGACGGCCGTGTCGCCGAGGAACGCCGAGACGAACTCCTCGGGGTAGTGCAACGAGCCGTCGTCGTTGAACTCCTTGTCCTGCAGCAAAAGCGGGATGTCGTAGTCGCCCGACGGCAGACCGAGTTGCCGCTCAGCGTCGGTCGTAATCGAGTAGAGGCCGAGGAGTCCGGCGTAGCCGTTGAGCCGGGTGATTCCAAGCGTGTGGTCGTGATACGTCGAGGTCGTTCGCCCCTGTTCCATCGGGAGTTCCTGCCACTCCGAGTCGAACCGCGGCCCCTCGACCCCGCCCGGCGAGGTCCACATGTCGGACTGCCCGTCGCTCGCGGGGGCGACTTCGAGGCCGTGGAAGTGGGTGACGGTCCGAACCTCCGGGACCGGGCCGTCGTAGCCGGTGTGGTTCTCCGTGGTCGTGCCGCCGATTCGCTCGTCGACGTTGAACAGGTGCTCGCCGGGGAGGTCGCTGTTGTCGAAGCGAACGTGGACCGGACTCCCGGCGTCCGCCTCGATGGTCGGTCCGGGATACGACCCGTCGAATCCCCAGACTGTCGTCTCCGGCAGGTCCGGGTGGAGCTGTTGGGTGAACTCGGTGACCGATATCTCGTAGGCGTCCGCGCCGTCTCGCTGTCCGTCGGGCTCTCGAACCGACGGAATCGGGAGCGGTTGCACGAACTTATCCAACGCCGGTGACGCCGCCGACACGTTCGTTGTCGTCTGCGGGAGCGTTCCGGCGATGCCGAGGGCTGCGCCTGTCTGTAGAAACCGCCGCCTAGACCAGTCTGTCATGATGGACCCTGAACTACGACTTGGGAGTTATTATATTAAAACTTCTGAATGTCCGATTCAGGCCCGAGAACGCGAGTCGAGGGACTAACGGCGCGCGCGAGTCGGCGGAGGTTCGAAGGGAGCGAAGAGCGTGCGAGGAGGGCTAACCGTCTCGTCGTCCCGTTAGTTCGCTCGACGCCGTGCGAGGAGGACCGAGCCGAGCACGAGCGCAACGAGCGCGACCGAGACACCGAACCCGGGAACGGGCGTGTCCGTCGTGGTCGTCACGGACGTCTCCGTCTCGGGGGTCGCCGTCTCGGGCGCTCCGTCGCCCGAGTCGTCGTCCGACCCGTCGCCCGAGTCGCCGTCCGAGTCGTCGCCATCACCCGAGTCGTCACCGCCGTCGTCACCGTTGTCGTCGTCGGTGTCGTCATCGTCGCCGTCGTCCGGGGAGTCCGTGGACTCGGGCGTGTCGGAGCTCCCGTCATCTGTGTCGTCGTCATCACCACTCTCGTCGTCGTCATCGTCATCTCCACCGCCGCCACCGCCGCCACCGCCGGCGACTCCGTCGGAACCGACAGCGAGCGACTCGACGCCGTCGACGTCCATCTCCGTGCCGTCGGCGTCGAACTGCGCGAACCCGCCGAGTTGGTACGAGGCGTCTTCGTCAACGTCCTCGCCGGCGGTCACGCGGTACTGGAGCGTGACGTTCTCTCGGTCGCCGTAGGTGGCGAACAGCTCGTCGTTGGCGTTCCGCACGCCGGAGAAGTCCGCGCCGTCGTCGTCGACGATTTCGACCGACGCGAAGCCGGGGTTGAACTCCTCGACGAGCGTGAAGTTGGTCGTCTCGTTGCCGGTTATTTCGACCGAGACGACGGTCGATTCACCGGGTTCGAGCGTCGTGTCGTCTGCCGAGCGAGTGAGGTCCCAGTTGTCGTCGGACTCGCTTTGAACGTCGAGTTCGTCGGTGCCGCCGGTCGTCAGCTCCGACCCGTTCACGTCGGTGAAGCCGTCGAACTGGTACGCCGTGCCGGCGTTCGCGTCGTCGCCAGCGGTCACTTCGTAGACGAGGGTGACGTTCTCGCGGTCGCCGTAGGTGGCGAACAGTTCGTCGTTAGCGTCACGGACGCCGGAGAAATCAGCCCCGTCGTCGTCGACGATTTCGACCGACGCGAACGCGGGATTGAACTCCTCGATGACGGTGAAGTTCGTCGCCTCGTCCCGGTCGACCTCGACCCGTACCGTGGCTGATTCGCCGGGCGCGAGGGTTTCGTCATCGACCGACCGAACCGCGCCGGAGTCGTCGTCCGACGCCTGCACGCTGATTTCGCCGGACCCGCTGGTCGCGGACTGCGAGCCGTTCGCGTCCGTGAAGCCGTCGAACTCGTAGACCGTGCCGGCCGTCGAATCGTCAGCCGCGGTCACCTCGTAGACGAGCGTGGCCAACTCCCGCTCACCGTAGGTGGCGAACAGTTCGTCGTTGGCGTCACGGACGCCGGAGAAGTCCGCGCCGTCGTCATCGACTATCTCCACCGAGCCGAAGGCGGGGCTGAACTCCTCGACGAGCGTGAAGTTCGTCGCCCGGTCGCGGTCGACGGCGACCCGAACCGTGGTGGACCCTCCCGGTTCCAGCGTCGCGCGATCGATGGATCGGGCGGCCGAGACATCGCCGTCATCGCTCGACTCCTGTACGTCGATTTCAGTAGTTCCGTCAGTCGCGGACTGCGACCCGTTCACGTCGGCGAAGCCGTCGAACTCGTAGACCGTGCCGGCCGTCGCATCGTCAGCCGCGGTCACCTCGTAGACGAGCGTGACGTTCTCTCGGTCGCCGTAGGTGGCGAACAGCTCGTCGTTGGCATCGCGGACGCCCGAGAAGTCCGCGCCGTCGGCATCGACGATTTCGACCGAGCCGAAGGCGGGGCTAAACTCCTCGACGAGCGTGAAGTTCGCCGCCCGGTCCCGTTCGACGGCGACCCAGACGGTCGCCGACTCGCCGGGCGCGAGCGTCGCGTCGTCGACCGACCGAATCACGCTCGACCCGCCATCGGCCGAGACGCTGATCTCCCCGTCGCCGGTGGTCGTGGCTCGGATGTCTTCGAGTCCGAAGTCGCCGTAGCCGGTGAGTTCGTGGGTCGTCGCGTTCGCCGAGTCGGCGGCGGTCACGCGGTACTGGAGCGTGACGTTCTCTCGGTCGCCGTAGGTGGCGAACAGTTCGTCGTTGGCGTCACGGACGCCGGAGAAGTCCGCGCCGTCGTCGTCGACGATTTCGACCGACGCGAAGCCCGGACTCAGTTCCTCGACGACGGTGAAGTTCCCCCGCTCGGAGGCGTTTATCTCCACCGTGACGGTGGTGGACTCGCCGGGCGCGAGCGTCGTGTCGTCGACCGTCCGCGTGAGGGTCCCGCCGTGAGCGTCCGCGGCGACCGGCGCGATAGCCGCGCCCAGTCCGAGCGAACCGACCACCAAGAGAACCGTCACCACGACGACCGGAAGCGCGTGCCGGAGCTCCGTCGACCGCCCCGGCCGTGAAATGTCCGGTCTCATGATGCGCGAGCGGACCCGGATTGTGACGGCCGCTTCGGCTCGTCTCGGCGGGGCGCGGTCGCCGGCGGTGTCGGTTCGACTCGTCGGTCGGGAGACTGGCGTCTCGGGCGCGCGCTACCTCTGGATGCGGATAGCTCGCTCTCGCTGGAAAGCATGCAGTCAGCGTGTGAATCGAAAGCGCCATGCAAATAGTTAACGATTATCCCGGAACGGCTGCGGGTCGGGGCGGACCGCGACGCCACTCACGGGACGCCGCTCGTGGGAGTCCGAACCCGCTCGGGTCGCTGTCCGGTTTCTCGAACCGCGAATTCGCGCCGGTGGTCCGCTCGTCAGCGGACGTATTCGACCAGTTCGTCTCGCGCGCGTCGGGCCGCCTCGTCGGGTTCGTCGGGGTAGGTGTACAGTTCGAACGTCGCGAAGCCGTCGTACCCGATGTCGTCGAGCGCGCCGAAGACGGGTTCGAAGTCGAGGTCGCCCTCACCGGGGGTGAGATGGTAGTGCTTCCCGCCCCGACCGCCCTCGATGTCTTCGAGGTGGATGCCGGTGATGTGACCGGCGCACTGTCGGATGCTCTCGGCGGGGTCCTCGCCGCAGACGGCGGCGTGGCCGACGTCGAGGTTGACGCCGAGCGCGTCGCTCCCCACGTCGTCGATGAGCGTCAGCACCTCCTCGGTGCACTCGACGAGCAGTTCCGGTTCGAACTCGATACCGAGGTCGACGCCGACGTTTTCGGCGTAGTCGGTGAGTTCATCGAGCGATTCGAGCAGGTAGTCGTAGGCCTCGCTCGGCGGCGTTCCGGGGAGCACCGACCCGCTTGCGACGCACGCCGCGGGCGCGTCGACCAGCGCGGCGAAGTCGAGCGCGGCCTTCGTGTACTCGATTCGCCACCGGCGGTCCTCCTCGTCGGCCGAGATGATGGCCGGGTCGAAGAACGCCGACGGCGGCGCGTCGTCGTAGTAACCGCACGCCGTGTTCGCGTTGATGTTCGACACGGAGAGTCCGGTCTCGTCCAGCGCGGTCACGACGCGCTCGCGATCTGTCTCGTCGAAGTCGGCGAGGAACGCGTGCGGCTCGTCCGCCAGTATCTCGACGCCGTCGTAGCCGTGGTCGGCGATTCGTCGGATTGCCTCCGGCAGGTCGAAACGCGAGTACCCGTTCGTAGAGAAGGCTAACTGTACCATACGTCGTGGTACAGTCACACATGAATAATTGTTTTGGTACTGTCAACGGTCGAGACGGAGCGCGATGCCCCGCGTCGCCGACGCGCCGGGTCAGTTCACGACACGTCGAACGCCGTCGACAGGCCGACCGCCGGGACGACGAACACCGCCGCGACGACACCCCACGCGGGACTCAGCAGTCCGGCGACCGCCGCGTTCAGCACGACGAGTCCGAGGACGCACGTGCCGACCGCGGGGCCGATAGTGCCCGGTCGGGGGTCGGCGTAGGCGGTCAGGAGGTCGCGGCCGGTCCACGCCGCGAACCAGACGAGTAGCCCCCCAGCCACGGCGAGCGTCGCGGTGTCGCGCGGCTCAATGCCGACTGCCGCGGCGGCCGCGACCACCGACCCGACCGCGAGTCCGACACCGGCCATTCCGACCAGCACCGCCCGCGAATCGCCCGTCGCGGTCTCCCGCTCGGCCATGTAGGTGACGCCGGCGATGTAGAGCGCGACGACGACCGGCACGAGGTACACCCACGCTGGGACCGTCAGGGCCGTCGGAGCGGCGGGCGACCCCGCGGCGACAGCCATGCCGAGAGCGACGTTCGCTCCCCGACAGCCACCCATCGCCGCGAAGCCGAGCGGCGTGCCCTTGAGCGCGCCGTCGTAGAGCGCGACGAGCGTACCGAGGGCGGCGGCGACGACGCCGGCGGCCGGTCCTCCGGCCACCGCGGCGACGACGACGCCGACACAGAGGAGCGCGACGCCGAGGTTTCTCGCTCGCGTGCGCGACACGCCCCCCGACGGAATCGGTCGCTCCGGGCGGAGCCGAGCGTCCTCGTCGGCGTCGGCGTAGTCGTTGAGCGTCGTGCCCGCCGCGTACAGCAGGACCGAGGCGAGCGCGACGCCGGCGAGCGACGAGAGCTGGACCGACGGGCGACCGCCGCTGACCAGCACCGCCCCGAGGATGACGTCGGGCGGCGCGGTGAACAGGTTCGGGGCGCGGACGAGTCTGGCGAGGGTCGCAAGTGAGCGTCGAAGCCCGCCGGTCGAGGGGGTCGCGTTCGTTCGGTTCATCGTGGGTCAGTCGCTCGGACGGGGATTCGTGTCCGACTCGGGCGGTCAGGCCCAGCCATGGGCTTCGAGGTACTCCATCGCGGTTTGGGCCGTCTCCGCCGCGGTCTCCTGATAGGGGTACAGTTCGACCGTGACGTAGCCGTCGTAGCCGGTCGCTTCGACCGCTTCGAGGAAGCCGTCGATGTCCATCGCCCCCTCACCGAGTTGGGTGTGTTCGTGGGTGCGGTCCCCCGGGATGTCTTCGAGGTGGTAGTGTGGCGTGTGGGGCGCGAGCGTCTCCACCAGTTCGACCGGGTCCTCGCCGACCGAGTAGAAGTGTCCCGCGTCGAAGTTACAGCCGATGCGGGGCGAATCGACCCGGTCGACGAGGTCGAGGAAGTCCTCGGAGGTCTCGGTGAGCAGGTGCGGTTCGGGCTCGACCAGCACGTCGACACCGAGTTTCTCCGCGGCGTCGGTGACCTCGCGGAGGCCCCGCACGAGCGCGTCGAGCGCATCGGCCCGCGACATGCGCTCCGGGACCGGTCCGCCCGGCGGAACCGAGATGCTCTCCGAGCCGAGCGCGGCGGCGGTGGCGAGCGCGTTCTTCGTGTGCTCGACCCGCGCCTGTCGGTCCTCGGGGTCGAGTTCGACGAACGAGGGGTGGTGAAACGCCTCGGTGTCGCGGTTGAACGTCGCCGCCCGACTCTCGGCGGAGGGCTCGATGGCGCTGAGCATGAAGGCGTTGCAGTTGCTGACGTCGATACCGCAGTCGTCGAGGAGCGTCCGAGCGCGTTCGAGGTCGTCGCCGTCGGCCGTCCCCGGGAACAGGTGCGGGTCGTCGAGCAGGATTTCGACGCCGTCGTAGCCGGCGTCGGCGATTGCCTCGACCCCCTCGCTGAGGGTTCGCTGCCGGAACGCGTTCATCGAGAAGCCGAACTCCATCGGTCACACCTCGTAGTGGAAGTTCGGCGACTGGCCGAAGAACTCCCGCGGGTTGTCGTAGACGACCTTTCGGACCTCGTCTCGGTCCCAGCCGCGGTCGAGCATCTTGTCTCGGGCTTTCGGGACTGCGAGCGGGTCGGAGGGGTCCCAGTCGGCGGCGCTGTTGAGCAGCATCTTGTCGGTGCCGTACTCTTCGAGGACGTCGATGGTCGTCTCGGCGTCTATCTTTCCGGGGTAGAGCGTGAAGCCGAGCCAGCAGTCGGTCCCCAGCGAGATATCGACCGTGTTCTCGGTGTTGTGGTCGATGACGATTCGCTCTTCGGTCACGTCTTCCTCCCGAATCATCTCGACGAGTCGCTCGGTCCCCTCGGGCTTCTGGGTGTGCGGGGTGTGGATGATGACCGGCAGTTCGCGCTCCTCCGCCATCCTGAGCTGGCGTCTGAACGCGTACTCCTCGGCTTCGGTCCCCTGATCGAGTCCGATTTCGCCGAGGCCGACGACGTGCTCTCGGTTGAGGTAGTCGGGGAGGCCGTCCATCACGGCCTCCGCCATCTCGGGGTAGTTCGCCTCCTTCGGTTCGAGGCCGACGGTGACGTAGTGGTCGATGCCCGCCGCCCGCTCCGCCCGGTCGGTCTCGAACTCGATTATCTGCTCGAAGTAGTCGAAGAACGACGCCGCGTGTTGCTTGTCCGTCCCGCTCCAGAACGCCGGTTCGACGCAGCATTCCACGCCCGCGAGCCGTGCGCGCTCGTAATCGCTCGTCGAGCGAGACACCATGTGCATGTGCGGGTCGATAATTGGTATCGACATGTGACCTACCTCTCTGATGGTAGTTAATTATTGTTTCGGTGGATTCGGTGACGACCGGGGGACGGGGGCGCAACGACCGGGCGAAGCGACCGGGCGAAGCAACTGCGAGCGACGGCGGAGACAGCTATTTACTCGTCCGCGCCGACGCCGTAATCGAATGCCGGAACACTGTCCGTTCTGTGGTGAACCGATAGAATCGAACCGCGTCACCCCCGACGATGGCCGCCCCTACGAGGAGTGGCGCTGCGTCGACTGCGACGAGACGTGGCGACACCCCGAGGAGACGGTCCTCGACCGGGATCTCGACTTCAGCAAGCACGGCGACCAACTCGACAGGCGGGACGCCGACACCGACCTCGACTGGTGAGGGGTCGCGCCCGGCACCGGCAGAGAAACAACATGATTGACGGACAAGGTTATGTATCGCCCACCGCAATCGTGAGTCGATGACAGTCGGAGTGTGGATTATCGGAGCCAGAGGTAACGTCGCGAGCGTCTCGATGACCGGCGCGCGCGCAATCGCCCGCGGAGTCGCGGACACGACCGGGATGGTGACGGCCCGCGACCCCGTGGCCGCGCTGGACCTTCCCGCCGTCGACGGCCTCGTGTTCGGGGGCCACGACATCCGGTCCCAGCGCATCGAGGAGACCACCAAGGAGATGGCGGGTCACGGCGGCGTCGTGGCACCCGACACCCTCGACGCGGTCCGCGAGGACCTCCGCGAAATCGACGAGCGCGTCGAACTCGGGACTGCGCGCCGGTGCGGCGAGGCGGTCGAGGGGATGTCCTCGGAGACGCCGGGCGACGACGTGTCGGTCGCCGACATCGTCGAGGAGATACGGGCCGACTACGCCGCCTTCGCGGACTCGCAGGAGGTCGACCGGCTGGTCGTCGTGAACGCCGCGTCGACCGAGCCGCC
>Ga0207720_100760_pt1 | contig 16859 bp, 20 predicted proteins | sample A23P2SouthBayCA_2_FD_187751 | JGI IMG/M metagenome (GOLD analysis project Ga0207720, IMG submission 187751) | Aerobic enrichment media microbial communities from Eden Landing Ponds, California, USA - A23 E3 (2) (SPAdes) | ecosystem: Environmental > Aquatic > Marine > Unclassified | place...
GCGACTGTCGTCGAGAACGCGCGCCGCAGTGTGGCGCGCGACAGCGCAGGCGGCACCAAGCGCTGGAACGCGAAAGCCCGCGAGGGGCGCAACCGAAAACGCGCTTAATGCTGGCGTCGAGACCAGATTCACTGTAGCCCGGAACGGTGAGCGACGTCAGGAGCGAACCGCAGCCCGGAATGGTCGGTCGCGAAACGGCGAACGGAGTGAGCCGTGTGCGACGCGGAGGGCGGCACGCGGCGAGCGGGGCGGGCCGAATACCAAGAGCGGGGCAACCAACACAACAGCATCCCAATCAGTCCACATGGGTGGGGCTGAAAGGGGCTGGCGCGCTCGAGGAACCCCGCCGACGCAAGCACCGCAACCTGTGAGGAGCGCAGCGAGGCGCGGGACTTGAGCGTGCCAGGGGCTTTCTCCCTGTTATCAAAAGCGATGGTTGCAAGCCACTTACCGAGACCTACTCCTTCACAACTGTTTCAGTGACCCATCCGCACACTACAGATGCTTACTGTTCGATTTCAATTTCGACAAGCGATTTGGTTCCACACTGACAATGCGGGTACCTTCCCTTCCGTCTTATTTTCCCATCAGGAAGCCGAATAGCAGGATAAACGGCATCACAGTTAGGACAGATGGCGACTATCTCTTGTCCAGTCCGAGTGTTGCTCATTCGAGATAATCGGGCCGACAACGCCCACACAGATATATCAGTGCGTAGTGACTCATAAAGAGAAATCACAATTATTGTCTTAAGACCTGCATTCTATTGTCCATATGTAAGGTTTTTCACTCCAGAAGCCGTGTGCGGACATGACATGGATGAAATACCTGAAAACGCCCCTTCAACCGACACTTCGGATCAAAATGAACTTATCCATGTCTTGATCGAAGACCCAGGAGAAGCTGACAAGTGTGTGTTTTTCCCAGGAAATGCAAGATGTGATGAGCTACATACAAAGTGGATCCTTGCGCTCGAGGATTCGTATGTCCACCTAAAAGACGCTCAATAGTCCGCCTGTACTTACCGATTCGGGAGGGCAAAGCAAGAATCCAGATCGCTTCCGATTTCGATTAGTCGATGTACTGTAGTACCCACTCACGGCGATCCTCGATTGCTTGCTCTCCCTCGTCTGTAATCGCGTAATAGTTTGTGCGCCTGTCGAGTTGTCCTTTCTCGACAAGGTCCTTATTCACGACCGTATCGAGATTGGGATACAGCCGACCATGATTGATCTCTGAACTGTAGTACTGCTCGATCTCGTCTTTGACATCCTGTCCAGATGGCTGGTTAGCGCCCGAAATCACGTACAGCAGGTCGCGTTGGAATCCTGTGAGGTCGTCCATGGTCCAGCTATTCAGGCGAGATGATGTTTGTTATTCCACACGTACGTAACTGTAAGCTCATCCAACTAGTCGATTCTTTATATTACTAGCCGACTCTCTTTCCGTTCACGACCTCATGATGCGATAATCGTAATGGAACGGCATTCGAGGGATCCGACTCTGTATGCACGATCAGCGGTTACGGCCGTCTCACTCCAAGTCAGAGAGTAGCTCTCCGACGTACTGATCTTCCTATTCGCGACGGGCCTCGAGTTCGCGTCGGCCACGCGCTGTGATCGTGTCCAATCTCGAGGGTGCGCTCATACAGTTGGCGGACCCCGTTGTCCACTGACCCGGAAGGAGGAGTATAAGATGTCATTGAGGTACTCCGTGGTAAGCCGTGTTTCGAACGCTAAGAGATGTCCTCATCAAGTGCTCCGATCGACTCGAGGTAGTCACGGACTTCGATTATGAACTGGCGGTACCGCTCGAGGTCCTGCAAAGCGTTATAGACCACGTCGTGTTCGATGATGTTCCCGTAAGTGTGTGCAAGAACATTCCGGAACCGGGCACCTTGTGCCATTTCCTCAGCTGTCGAAGCAGAGAGTATACTAAGCTCTTCGAGAGCCCGCATTGACTGTGGATTACTCGCTGGAGGCGTTCCACGCTCGTGTTTGACAAGTTCCTCTCCAATATCGATCGCTGCCTCGGTCATCTTCACAAATCGGCGTTCAACGATATCCTGTGTATCTGAGTCAGCATGATATGCTTCGCGACTCAGCGTCTGTTTCCGAGCGAGAACACCTAAACTGGTTTCAATCGTTTCGACAGCGTTGAGTATTCTATTGAGACGATCAGCAGGAAATGTCTCGTCTGTCATCGGTCACGGGTCTCGCCATCAGTCGCTGTCACAGCAGACCCACCAAGATGTCTATCGATTCTGGCGACTGCTGCATCAAACCGTTCGCGCGGTGACTGAGTCTGCTTCTCAGTTGCGGTGAGTTGGCTTCGGATCTCAGCCATATGCTCTCGATCACCGATGAGAAGGACGCCGTGATCGAAGATCGTCTCCGCCAGTTCCGGTGACGTTGTCTGGAGATCGACGAGATCGACATCATCAGTCTCGAGCGCTTCGCTGAGGTCCACACTCAACCCAAGAAAGACCTCGTTGTAGGCTGGATCACTCGGGCGGACAGCGTCGAATTCAATTGCGATATCGATGTCGCTTCGGGAGTGTGACTCTCCAGTTGCGTGAGAACCGAAGAGAATTGCCAGCTGTACCGGATACTCCTGCAATACCTCTTGAAGCGTCTCGAGAGGAAGGGATTCATCGATAGCAGCGTTCTCACTGGTTCTCATTAAGCAAAAATACGGACTCATAGCACATAAACACTGAGGAGCCCACTGTCTGCGTGCTCTTGTTCTGTCTCGGTAACTTCGTATAGCTGTACTTTACTCAGTTTTCACGACGTGCTCCTCGAGATCACGTGTCCAGTATGTCGCCGGGCCTCCGGGACTACACCTCGCACACAGCTGTAGCGAGCCCTCGAGATGGCCAAGTTCGACGCGGAACCGCGTGAGCGCTGCAAGCGCGTCGACGACGAGCCCACAGCCATCGCAGGTGCAGTGATCGCGCTCGTCAGGGTCCGGCTCCACCTGGATAGCGCAGTCGACACAGATCAGATGGGATACTCGCTCGTCTTTTCCCCAGGTATGTGCCTCACCGGCCTCGGTGCCAGGTAGGGCGTCACAGAAGGCACAGCCAGCGAGCGTCTGCTGCATCACTCACCCTCCTTGTCGGCGTTGCTGGCCGCCGTCCAGCCTTGATGGAAGACAGCAAGCTGAGTGCTCGAGTCAAAGGCGGTCCCGCTTGGGACGTGGACGAACACCCGTTTATCAGGGACCAGCGTCACCACACCGGTATCGATGAGTTCCGTCACGAGCTGTCGGGCGGTTGTCTCGCCGATATCTGCGGTCACGACGCGAGTTGCATCCTGATCACGGGCAACGAGTCTGGCCTCGAACCGGCTGTAATCGTCTGCAGTGTCGTCAATCGGGTTTGGATCAGTCATTGGAAACCACATGAGGCACACTGTTGAACGCGCCTCATGCCTCACGGCGCCGATAAGCTCGCTGCTGGAAGCACAGTCAAGTCGAAGATATTGCGTGATGCGTATGGAGTCAGTGACCTACGTCCAACAACAGGCTGGAGTACCGACGGCTGGTGACTACCTCTTGCTGGTCTGTCGACCTGTTTGCAGTTTCCACGTCGGCTTCACCTGAAACGTATCTGGTTCCTCAGCAGGATGGGGATGACTCTGATTCGTCGCCAGTGACGCGGGCCGTGCGAGGCGATTGATCAGTTCCTCACGGACGTCTTGCCGAGACATCGTCTGCTCGTGCCAGCCAAGCCGTTCGTCGTAATGGCGTTTCTTGAATCGCTCACCAACCGTATCGGCAGCAATGTACTGTGTCAGTTTAACTCCCCAGACGTTCGACGATCGATACTCGGCACCGACGTCTGCATGTGTGAGTTCGACGAGAACACACTCGACGAACGAAATGAGTGACTCCCGACTTCGGTCGTTTGGAACGCGTAACTCAAGGCCAGACCAGGGTTGCTTGGAGGGCTGCCGGTGAGTTGGTGTCCGATCAATTCCACGGTCTCGTGGGTGCTGTCGCTCAGTAGTCATTCGCTATCTCGGGGCAGTTCGATCGCCCCGCACCCATCTCGGGGCGAAAAAATACTCCGGAGGAGTCGTTTTAGAATACACAGCTCTGTTGAAACCCGGTTCTTTAGCTGTTTATTCCCGTGGAATCACTGCGCACTACAGGTGCGAACAGAACGGGCTATAGTAGACCTCTCTCATCTCATTATTGGTAATCTCTATAGTCCATATGCAAAAGTAATCAAATATTTTAAATCCTTTGATGGGAGTACCGTAACTACAGACTTTTCCTCGAGAGCCGCTCTTCATCACCGCCAGCGTCGACTCACTCCTCGCGATCAGATAACTTCTCCGACAACCGATCCAGTTTCTCCTGCGCAGACTCACGTCGGTCGCAAGTGGCGTCCGGTCGGTACTCCATCGACGTGATTTCACCATCCTCAAGCATCACCGAAAGCACGCCACCGTCTGTTTGAGCGGGCTCAGGCAATCGAGACACAGGGACATCGACTTGCTCGATCACCTGCCCGTTCTCCTCGAGCAAGATGACAGCAATCTCACCGTCCTCAATTCGATCGACGACGCCAGTGTAAGTCCCATCCATCTTTCTCACCCCATAGCAGGAGCGACAGATCCATCAATTCCACTGGCGACCAGCGGAGGTGATATCAGGGAATTCGTCTCATCGTCGGAATCAGGTGTCTCCGCAAGGATATCCTCGGCGTTCGTCGAGAACGACTCTCTCGTCTCTATGTCGACCGACGTGCCGTCAGTGCGAACCGCAATATCACCGTGGACTCCCGTCCAGTACGTTTCGATCTCTCGGTCGGCAAACCGTTCGAGGACCTCATCGCTTGGGTGCCCGTACTGTGAGTCGTAGGCACTCGAGATGATAGCCGTCTCCGGATCGATGGCGTCTACGAAGGCGTCACTCGAGGAGGTCGATGACCCGTGATGGCCAGCCTTGTAGACATCGCTCTCGAGATCGTTTTCCCACTCGTCGACCAAGCGCTGCTCAACGCCAGTATCGACATCACCGGGTGCCAAATACTGGAAGTCACCAAACTCGAGCGCCAGTACCACACTGTTATCGTTAACGTCACTCCCAGCGTCCCCAGCAGGCGGGTTCATCACCTGGGCAGAGACATCGCCCTCAAGCGGTAGCTCATCTCCGCTTTCGACGATGAGCAGCTCGACGTCGTACTCGTCGACAGCATCGAGGTAGTTCCCATAGGTCGCAGAATCCGATGGGATACCCGAATCGTATGCGGTTCCAATACCCTCACCAGTCGTCTCGAAGTGCTCGATCACAGCAGCGTGACCACCGATATGGTCGGCATCAGCGTGTGTCGCGACGAGATGGTCGATCCGATTGATCCCCTGGGCCTCGAGATAGGCGATGATCTCACTGCCGTCCTGGCGCCAGTCTCCAGTATCGATCAGGATCGTCTCATTGTCTGGCGTGACGATGAGAGTCGAATCGCCTTGCCCGACATCGATGTGGTGAATCTCGAGTTCTCCCTCGACAGTGCTCCCGTCGAGTCCATCGCTCTCGTCATCAGTGCCGCTCTCTCCATCGCCGTCCGACTCAGACTCATCGAGTTCGATATCGCCGTAGGCGTGCTCGAGTACGACCTGGCCATTGGCGTTGACAAGCCGAACCACGTCGCCATCGTCTCGCCAGATATTCACGTTGTATCCCCAGTACAGTTCGTTGTCCGTTCGATCGCCTTCACCGGTCGTTATCTTCACCGTCTCCCCAGACTCCAGAACGAACTCACTTGGAAACGAAAACGGAGAGAGGCCGCCATCGACCTGTCCACCCTCTCGGTCTTGGAGTTCAAACCCGGACAAATCAACGGGCTCATCGGCGGTATTCTCGAGGACGATGTACTCCTCGTCGGGCGACACGTCTTCGACGTTCATGTCAACAACCTCGAGAGCGTTCCCAACGGTCTGAGAGTCGTCAATCGCATTCTCGGGGCTCCCGGTGTCGCCCGCACATCCCGCAAGAACGACGAGGAGCGCCACGGAAACGACGAGGACCACTCGGTTCATACACGGGTCATCTCACGAGACGCGTTTGAGTGTTCCGTCCAGTGGAAGAACCCCGCTAACATCCTCGCAAATACTGTGTGCAAGAGGCCAATGAGACTCACATACCTTCACTGAGACCAAAGAGTCTCGAGACGCTGCTCGATCGCAGTAAGCACCGTCGAGTACACCTCGAGGGGGTGGAGCGACGGGAGTTCAAGATCAGTGATGTCGTTCGCAGCCGGTGGCTGGTGAAAGTGCAACCGGGCATTGTGCGTGTTTGGATGCCGATCCCAACGGCATTCCCACCGGCTCCCATCGTTGTGATCTTCAACATAATGAAATGTGAAATCCTCAGTCGTGAACCACCGAATGTCGAGCCGGGCTGCTGAGACTGATTCTGGATATTGCTCCATATCGAAGACCGCCTTGAGGATTCGCGGCTCGTAGGAATCTGGATCGAATGCTGTCTCGGCGACGAGCGAATCCGATGTGAGATGTCGCTCGAGCAATCGCAGTGTCTGCCGATCCGGTGGCCCTGTCGAATCAGGGGCCGAATCCGATGGTGGCTGACTCATTCAGGCAGGGATCAGGTGCCCATCGTTCTGGGAGAGCTGTCGAGCAAGCTCATACAGCCGAATCTCTCGAATAATGCCTTGCCACTCACTAATCGCAGTCATCTGTTCATGGACCATCTCGTGGTCGTCATGCTCGACAATCGAGACCGCTGTCGGGTCAGTGGTTCCGAACTGCTCCTCATACTCTGTGAGCTGTTCTTCGAGTGCTGCCACGCGGTCGATTATCTCGTCGATGGAGAGTTCATCTGCAATTTGGCTGGCCTCCTGCCACTCGAGATACCCATCGTTCCGTTCGTACTGCGCAGGGCGACTATCACGGCCTGCTCGAACGATACCCATCTCGGTCAGACGCTCGAGATGCTTTTTGGCAGCGTTTGGAGAGCAGTCGGCAAGCTCCGCAATCTCAGTGTACGCGGTGGGCGATGTCACTCCAAGGGCAACATCGTAGACACGACCAAACGTGTCCGTGCCCTCTTGCCACCGTCGCTGAGCAGCGTCGGATTCTGGGGCCGGATCGAACTCAGTCATATCCAACTGTACGTGGTCATGCTCAATATATGTTCGTGTTTCACAGATATGTGCAAGCAAAGGTCTGATCTGCAGAGGGTCCACACCGAGAACAGGCTGCTGACTGTAAACAGAACTGCCCAATGCGTGGGAGACCTCGGCGTTGTCGAGCTTCGCCCGCTTGGTCAAGAGATCTTCACTCCCTTGCTGTCCACATCAGGGGGATGTTATTGGGCTGTACCACCAAACCGTTCGGGAACAACTGTTCGCTCGACGAGAAACGTGACTGCAAGGCCGATAACACTGCCAAGTACACCGACATTGATGAAGAATAGTAAGCCATCAACAACGAGTCCAAGTCCAATGACGAATGGTACGCAGAGTAGAACGATACCAGTCACAACGTAACTGAGACGTTCACGCTGTGCTTTGGAAACACGATCGCGAATAATCCACGTGACTGGGCCAAAAATGAGAGCTGTCACGATAGCAAATACTGCGACCCACCCCCATGTACTTGATTCGTACTCAATGACACGTGTTCCTGTGAAGAGAGCAATGATACCCAGTAAGCTAATCCGTGCAAGTTGGCGTGACCGGTATGATATTAGTATAGACATGTCGTAGTATTGTCGTAGGCCGCTAGCTAACTTCAGTATATCTGAAAATTTGAAGACTATCACTGAATGTCAAGGAAAACGTCGCTGTGCTAATCATACATGCTAGATTTTCGTAGAACTAGACAATGACATCACCGAAGAAAGTCATCCCCATATCTACAAGAACACGCAGAAAATCGTCTATCGACTCTTGGAGTATGAGTATGCACAGGAGAGAACGTCCCGCTAAGCCGGCAACCTCCGGTCGGGATATGATAAACGGGATACTGGTTCAACCGCAAAATGATAGATTTATCATGGACCCTGTCGCTTGAACTCTGACCGGATAATCTGGTTACGGCACGTCCGGTAGTACGACTTCGGCATCACGTCATCCGACGGCTCATCGGACTCGGAGCGACCACCTGCATCAGCGCTGGCATCACTCACCGCCGATGATTCGCCATGTGGACCGCTCCGGATAGACCGCTCACTCGACGCGTCCTCACCTGACTCACTGGAGCCATCCTTCCAGGCGTTCGAATCAATCGCGGACCTCGAATCCGGCACCTCCGTCTCCGGTGACGACGTGGGGACAGCCTCCTGCGAGGCCTGAGTGGACTGCCCCCCGTGTTCATTTCCCTCTTCAGACATCCTGTCGGGAAAGTTCTCCTTCGCCCGCTGTCGCGTCTGCTCACCACCATCTTGACCACTGGAGCTGTTACCGCCGCCGATCTGGATAGACGGCCCCTGACCGCCCCGGCCGCGACGCGGCCGGTCCTGCATCCTGGTCTCGCCAACACCGCCACCGGAGCCACCGCTCGTGTCTGTACCCGTATCGGGGCTCGGTGGTTCGTCATGCTGGGGTCGTGAGCTCCGGATGTAGATGAGGCAGGCGAAGGCCGTGGTCAGCGCCAAGGCAGCGATGGCGGCGGCAGCCCAGACTGTCGGGATGATCAGCATCTGGGGGGCCTCGTAGCCCTGGTTGAGCGAGGTTCCAGCCCAGAGCATCCCCATCATGGTGATGATGGCGAGCGTGGTCGTGATGGCCGTCGTCATATCGGCGCGCTGCGTCGATCTGTTTGTCGGTGAGTCTGGAGATTTATCGAACATCGTATCAGAGCCCGTTGTCCAGCGTCTGGTTACCCAGCGCTTCGTAGGTCACTTCGAGCTCGTTGACTCCGACCATGACGTTCAACGCGAGTTCGGGCTGTTCCCCAGCGGGGAAGTGCTGATCGGTGAGCCCGTTGATCTCGGCGGTTGCGACGTCAGCCGCTGGGATGTTGAGTTCGTCGGCGACGGTTCGGCTAATATCACCATGGGTACGCGTGGAGAGCGAGCCGTCAGCGAGGTGGGCAAACACCAGTGCGCGCTTGGCACTCTTGGTGTTGAATCCAGCCGGCGTGGTGTAGGTCGCGTACTGGGCGGCCGGGTAGAGCGCGTCCTCGACGGTGTTAGGTTGTCCAGCTTTCGAGACTAGCCGGCCGATGTCGCTGTAGTTGTCGAGCCAAATGTGGCCTGGAAGCCAGCTGACGCCTTCGAGTTCTCCGAAGAAGTCATTCTGGTCGAAGTGAGCGTCTCCTTGGTTGATGTACAGTTCGGGCGGGCGGATGCTACTACAGAGCAGAGGAAACACTGACCTGGCGAGGGTGTCGTTGCGGGCGCCGTTGTTCGCGTAGCTGTCGTAGCTACTGTTGTAGCGGAAATCCTCGATGAAGGGCCGCCAGTCGTCGCCGGCCCGGATTGGATCTTGAATCTCGCGGAGGTCGGACAGCGGAACCTGCTCGTTGTGGGTGCGCTGCTGGAGCGAGAGCAGAGCGTTGTCGGCGAAGATGGTGCCGCTGATAATATCGTCTTGGATGGCGTGCCGAAGCGCTGGCAGGTGTTCGAGGATGTTCGCGAAGGCGCGACGCTGGTGGTCCTGGTCGATGGCGTTGACCTGCTGATCGTGGATGCGGAGCGTGGGACCGACGAGGAGCGGGAGGAGGATACCCGGGTGGGCATCCGGGGCAGGGAGCGAGCCGTTCCGGATGCGGTTCATCGTCCGACGGAGGACACCCATGCCGGTGGCGCCGGTCATGCCGGCGGGCATGATGGTGAGGTGCGTGTGGGGGTCGGCGGTGAGGGCGTTCTCGAGGTAGCTGTCGAGCTCGGGGTACTCTTCGAAGTGGTTGAGCATCCGCCGCCATTCACGGCCTGCGCCTCCGCCGATGAGGGTGAGGAGGTTCTCCTGCTGGTACTGGAGGAGCTGGGGATCGTTGATGACGTACTCGAGTTCGTCGGCGACTTGGTAGTCGACATCGATGGTGTAGGTGTCAATGTCGACGGCGGGGTTGTTGGCTTGCAGGCCGACATCGCCGACAGGACTTTTCTGGGCAGAGAGGATGGGAGTGTCGGCGATGAACGACGTGATGGTCGCGATGAAGCGGTTGCTGAATTCGCCGCCGCCGACGATTCGGATGTTGACGACCTCGGTTGGTTGCTGGGATTGCGCGTTGGGTTTTGAGTTGTCGTGTGGGGCGCTCATGTGTTATGATCGTGGGGTGGTTGGAATGCGGTGCTTCAGTGCTGATCTATTGTTCCCTGTCGCGTTAGTACACAATGGATAACTAATACTTGTATTTGTTGAAACAAGCAATCAATATACAAATCCATTAACTAGTAAAGGTCTTGTATTGATCTATGAGTGGGGACCATACCCCATTACACGAAATGATCCCACACCACCCACTTCACGGCCCCTACGAAGCCAGCAAAGCAAAACAAACCCAAGACCGCCTCCTCTCAAACCCAGAATACTGCTCAATTCACACCGACATCGCACCCACCATCAACCGCCACCCCGGCGACCAACTCCGACTCCACCCCACCACCGACCCCGACACCACCGCTGCCTACACTATTGACCACCTCCACACCAACGGTCCCGCCATCAGACTCAGCAAACGGGCACGCGAAAAACTAGAACAGGCCGCCCCGTTCCACACCTACATCGCACCCACCATCCCCCACGCCACCCACACCTACACCGACGCTTGGGAACACAACGACATCACCGAATCCCTCTGGGACACCGGCCAAGACATTCTCCTCTGCGCTGCCCCACACGCCGGCGACATCGAATCCAACACCGCTCAAGCCGCCGCCATCGTTCGCAAACAACTCGGCCCCACCAAGGCCTCCCTTTGGGCCCTCCACGGCTTTGGCCCCAACGCATTCGACAGATGGCACATCACCAGCACCAACATCACCCCCGCCTCCTACCCCAGACTCGCCACTATCGCCACCCGACAGTTCACCCACGCCATCAGCTTCCACGTCTACAACGGCCACGAAATCCTCATCGGCGGGCTCGCCCCACGCGACGAACGTGACGCCCTCGCCGCCACCATTAGCGACGCAATCAATGACGCCCGCCCCATCATCACCGACCACGACGACGGCAAGTACATGGCCACTAGCGACCAGAACCTCGTGAACTGGCTCACCCATGACAACAGCTCAGGTATCCAGATCGAGATGCCACCCATCATCGCACACCGCTACCGCAAACGCCTCGCTCGCGCCACTGCCTCCCACTACCAGACCAAACTCAACCTCAACTAATCCCACACTCATCAATCCACACCAATGCCAGCACACGAACCAGACCACAGTTCGAAACCCGTCCTCGGCGCCCGCGAACCAATCACCATCCACGGCCAGACCGGCACAACAGAGATCGCCGCACGCATCGACACTGGCGCCGAACGCACCTCACTTGACAGAACCATCGCCTGTGAAATCGGCGCCGGCCCACTGACCGACGAACGCACCTTCCGCTCCGGAAGCGGCAACACCACCACCCGGCTTGTCGCCGAAGTGACTATCACCCTTCACGGGAACACCCACGACCTCGCCGTCAGCATCGCCGACCGCTCAACGCTCGCCACCGATCTCCGACTCGGTAAAGACGTCCTCACCGACTACCTCGTCGACATCACCCGATGATACCCCAGCCACCGAGCCACAACACCATACTGCCCGAACAAAGATTTCGGGCTCCAGTCATGACAAGAACCCTTTTGCCAACAGACTATGGTATACAAAAATAATGACAGGTACTAAAGAAGCAGAGGCCACCCCGGAGTTCGCCGAGCTAGCCGCCGACGATGCAGACGCGGTCCTCGATCAACTCGACACCGTTCTTTCACAGCTCGCCGCAGACGACGAGGACACCAAACACGACGCCGCCCAAGCCCTCGAGATACTCTCAGAAACTGACCACGTCGACGACCTCGCACCTGCAACCACACCACTCGCCGACTCTCTCGAAAAGTACGATTCGAGCTCTGTCAATGCGCTACACACACTCTCAAATATTGCTGCTGATACCGACATCGACCTCGCACCCATCCTCGAGGATGTCGTTCCGGCACTCGATTATGTGAAATCCGGTGCCTGTATCTACGCCGCCCGAACCATCCGGTACACAGCCAGCTCGTCCCCCATCGCGGTCGTCGAAGACCTAGACATCATCACCGAGCATCTCGAAGCTGATTCTGCAAAGGTTCGCTGGCATCTGACCGCCGCTATCCGCAACCTCGCCAGAACACACCCCGACGCTGTCAAAGACTCCGCCTTATACGAGGTGATTAAGCGCTTAGACGACTCACATAAGTTCGCTCAAGGATTCGCAGCCAGCGCCATCGGCCACCTCGCAAAACAACACCCTCGAGCCGTCACCCACACCATCCCCGAACTCACCGAACAACTGAACCACGACTATCCGAAAGCCAGATATCGAGCCGCATTCGCCTTGTCGTACATCGCTCAAGACTGCGCCACAGATGTCGTCCGCGACTCAGATATCTGGGAGATAACATACCACCTCGGGGACGACCACAAGAAGGTCCGACGATATACCGCTCGCACACTCGGCCGCATCGCCAAAACCCACCCAGAGGAAATCGAAATTGCTCTCCCGAAGCTCAGCGACCTCCTCACTGACGACTACGAATGGGCTCGAACCAGCACCGCAGCCACTCTCAAACACTACGGCGAACACTATCCTGAAAACCTCTTCCCCTATGCAGACACACTCCTCGACCACCTTGACGACCCCCACTCAAACACCCAGAAATGGATTATCAAGGCAATTCAACAACTTGCGGACACTAATCCTGAGGAGTTCCTGTACGACGATTCAAAGTTCGTCGCGCTGCTCGATGCAAATGATTCGAAGACGAGAGAGGCAGCCTTGCGAACTCTGGCCTCCATCGGCGACCCCCATCCAGAAGCCCTCCGGCCACATGCCGATGTCCTCCACGAATCACTCTCCGATTCAGACAACCGAGTCCGACGGTTCGCCTCCAAAGCTCTCGGTAAACTTGCGAAAGAATACCCCGAAGAAACGAAACCAGCTGTCCCCGACCTAATCGATCTCCTCAGCGATGACAAGCGGACTGCCCGGTCGAGCGCAGCTAGCACCTTGGCTATCATCGGCAGTAAGTACCCAGAAGAACTCTTGCCCGCAGTCGACGACCTCAGAGAGACCCTCACCGACGATTACGATGCCGCTCGCCGATACGCATCCAAAGCACTCGGCAAAGCCGCCAAAGCAGATGTTGATCAAGTTCGCCCTGCGGTTCCGGATCTCGTGCGGCTGTTCGGCAATGACCGCGATACCTCCCGGAGTAGCGCTGCCAGCACCCTCGCCATCATCGGTGCCCGAGATCCAGACGAAATCCGCCAGTACCGCTCTCGGTTCGTCGATCGACTCGACGACGAGCATGCGTGGACGCGCCGGTACGCATCCAAAGCGCTCGGCAAGATAGCGAAAGCGTATCCCGACGATGTGAAATCGGACTCTAGGGCGCTCAAACGGCTGTTCAAATTGCTTGACGACGACCTTGATCAAGCCCAAATGAGCGCCGCAGCAACACTGCGCCACGTCGCAAAAAAGTACCCAGAAGCTGTCTATCCATCTGTCGGTCGTCTTGAACAGCTCCTCGGTCACTCGAATCCACGCGTCCAGCATTACGCTGCCAAAGCGCTTGACGTCCTGCAATCCAATTATCCGGAAGGGTTCGTGGACTCTGAGACAGCCGCTGCCGGAGCTAATCTCGTCTCCGTGGTAGTTGAGAAATACCAGCGATTCAAATCTGTTGAAAGGGTCATGGAAGCCCGCACCCAGGCTGAACTGCTTACAGATTTCGTCGAGGCCCATCCTGTCGACGACAGCGGCTACAACAGGCTTCTAACCGATATTAAGCGGTTCCTCGACAGTCTTGGTGGTGCTGGCAGCCAGGATCAGAAACTCTCCGCCCCTGACTGTCAGGAGCGTGACTATATTGCCGATCAACTCCTCGAATTATACGCTCGCCGGAGCCCACGCTAACGCTCGTATCGTATCTGAAGTCTTCTTGTCCGTGGCTGTATCCATGTTACAGAAATCCGGACGGGGATCAAGGCGGTGCGTTACTCGCTGGAATCGCTAAGATGGTCCAGTTGATTGGCGAGCATCATCAGCATCGCCATTTCTTGAAGCGCCGGTTTGTCTTCGGCATACGATTCGTGGCCCAGAACTTCGTTTGCGTCGTCCTCGTAGAGGTCTGCAATCCGGTCTTCGACATCGGCGGGTAGTCCGTCGATGTCGCTGCGTAGATCCTGTAAGACCGTTCGGATGGTCGTCAGAGCGTCTTGTGATTCGAACCGTTCGTCTTGGAACGCCCGGTCTAACTCGTCGACAAGCGAATTCAACCGCGCTGTCACTGACTGCAACTCCGAAGCCTCACCTAGGGTCCATTGCTGCATCTCCTGCCGTAGCTTCGAAATCTCCCGTTCGAGCCCAGTAATGTCCTCGCCAGAGAATGCTGCCTGGTCGGTGGCAGTCTCCATGGATCGAAGTTCTGCCTCAATGGTTTCGAGTCGGTCGCCGACCGTCGTATCTAATTGCTCGCCAATCTGGCGTTCGATGTCATGCCGCTCATCTTGGAGCGTCTCAGCACTAACCACCTGTTTGCTGAAATTGTCGGCCCCAATCTCCTTGATTCGCTCTTTCGGAATCTGTTCGACGATGTTGATTCGGTGATTGTAGACTTCTAAAATGCCGAATTTAACGCCGGCACGGTTGAGGCTAAGGATGTCTCCCCGAAGGTCGCGATGGTCGGCGTAAACGGTGGTCACAAAATCTGCAAACTCCTCATTGCGTCGTAACACATCCAAGAGCTGTTCTGGATTCGTACTGTCCAGTGCGGCGTTGGTATCGAGCGTTGAGATGAGTTCTAATTCGTCCTCGGGGAGTCCAAACGGCTCGATATCATCGTAGATACATGCTGCGTTCTCAACGGTCTCCCTGTTGGGAGGGCCGTCAAAGAACTTCTCGAAGGCAGCAAGAATCCTGACCTTCGGGTATACAAACCATTTCTGTAGCTGTTCATCCTTCCTCAGGTTCCGGTCACCGTCGACTGGATGGACATCGTAGAATGTACGAATTCCGGATTGACTGAATTTTGCAGGTGGCGAGTCGAATTCCTCTTGGAAGTCATCGAGTTTCTTGTAAAGTTTTGCGAGGGCTTCCTGACTACCAGCGGTTGTTCGTGCGAGGGAAGTAAGTGATTGTGGTGGCGTGTTCGTGCCTCCAACAACAGTCTCGTATGGCGTTTTGATGTCAGCAATCCATTGGCCGACATCGGTGTGTTTCTCTGCCATGGTTAGATTCGATTTGGGAGGTCGTCGGTGGTAATCTGGCCGTCGTTCTCGTTGAGAACGGAGAAGTCTCGTTTGAAGAACTTAGTCATGTGTTCGACGGGGGTCTCGTTCCCGGTGATGGTCAATGTAATTTCATCGTTGTCTTGGGAGGTCTCGAACTCAACTTCGACGCGGCCTTTCTGGCTGTTGATTTCGTAACGGGCGGACATCGGGTCCGTCAGCCGGCCACGGCGGTTTGTGATGATGAAGTTCGCCATGCTATCGAGATTCTCGAGTGGCTCGTCGAAGGTGACCGTAAACGCTTGTTCGGTCGTGGTTTCGTTAGTGGGTCCAACCTCGTTGAGCAGGTAGCAGCTGACGTGGTCGGCTGGCACGCGATTTATCAGCTGTTCAAGAAGCTGGTCCTGGTTCGTGCCGTCGACGATGCGGACGGTCCCTTTAGGACGGGATATTTCGCCGTCATCCCATTGTTCAAGGACGTTCGCCATTCGGTTTCGTTCAGCTTGATCATCGTAATTCACAACGAAAAGGTACTCTTCGTCGTCGTTCTCCGCGATATCTTCTGTCCTGTTTGATTGTGGTGTCATGGATGGTGTTGGTTGTCTGCCACCATCAAACAAGACCTCAATTACTAAAGTCCTTGTGTAACAACTGAATTGGAATAATTTGGAATGCAGAATACAGTTCCTCGGTTAGATCTTCCTATAATCGTTCTACGCTCTTGTGTAGCACATTGTTGATGCGGAGCAGTCCTGCGATTCTGCGGCGAGTGCAATAGATCGCGAACTTGCATCTCAGTGGCTCTGGCGGCCAAGTCTTGAGTCGAGCCGACGGCGGGAAACTGTATCAACAATCTCCGCCACAAGAACGATCGTTCTAATATCAAACCTACTCCGGCCGCCTCGTCACACCGCCGACTCCACCCTTGGAATTGGATTGATAGAACCTGTGTTGGTTACGTGGTGAGTTCAGAACTGATGAATGGGCTTCACGCGGAACGTATCTGGGTCAGCGTTCGACTTTTCACTGGTTCACTCCAAGGACGACTGCGAGAGTCGGTTGACCAACTCCTCGCGAACTGCGTTACGGCTGACCGTTGTTTCGTGCCAGCCGAGACGCTCGTCGAAATACCGCTTCTGGAACCACTAGCCAATGTCGTCGACGGCGATGAACGGTGTTCGCTTCACGCCCGCAACGCTTGTAGAGACGTACTCTGCTCCAATCTCTTCGTGGGTGAGTTCGACAAGCGCACACTCGACGAATGAGACGATGGCAGTCGGACCTCTGTTGTGTGGGAGCATCAACTCAAGATCTGCCCACGGTTCTTCGCCATTGGTCTTTAGTTAGGCCTCAGTTGCGGGTTTGATGGCGGTAGCGAGTTGTTCCTGGAGAATCGGCCGTTGCTTGTGGATCTTCTGCGCGTCAGCGATCAGCCGATCGAGCAGTGGCGGTGGAGA
>Ga0207720_100767_pt1 | contig 16741 bp, 17 predicted proteins | sample A23P2SouthBayCA_2_FD_187751 | JGI IMG/M metagenome (GOLD analysis project Ga0207720, IMG submission 187751) | Aerobic enrichment media microbial communities from Eden Landing Ponds, California, USA - A23 E3 (2) (SPAdes) | ecosystem: Environmental > Aquatic > Marine > Unclassified | place...
GCCGGCGTCACGGTGATCGCCGCCCGCCGAACCGGCTCCGTCCTCGTGGCGCTCCTCCTCGGCGTCGGGACGACCGTGCTCTTCCGGGGCGTGCTCTGAAGGCGGGACCCGCCGCCATTCGCACCTACCGCCGCAGCCCGTGTGGCGTCCCCACGATCTGGGCCTCGCGGACGACGCCCATCCGCCACCGGAGCAGCCCCACACACGCGAGACCGACGCCGAGCGTCCCGGCCACGACGTAGAACGCGAGGTCGTACGATCCGGTCAGTTCGACGATCCGTGCCACCAGCGTCGGTCCGGCGACCCCGGCCATCGACCACGCCGTGAGCGTGTAGCCGTGGATCGCTCCGAGTTCCTCCGTGCCGAACAGATCCGCGAGATAGGCGGGGAGGCAAGCGAACCCGCCGCCGTAGCAGGTGACGATCAGGAACAGCACGGCCGCGAACGGCGGGACGGCCGTGAGGTTCGGCAACGCCAGAAACGCGAGGATCTGGATGACGAAGAAGGCCGCGTAGGTCGTCGTCCGGCCCAGATAGTCCGAGAGACTCGACCAGGCGATCCGGCCGATGCCGTTGAACAGGCCGATCAGCCCGACTACCGTGGCCGCGACGGCCGCGCTCGCGCCCGTGATGGTCTGTGTCATGTTCGACGCCACCGACAGGAGCATGATCCCCGCCGAGACGTTGATGAAGACGATGAGCCAGACCAGATAGAACTGCGGCGTCCGGATCGCCTCGCTCGCGGTGCGCTGTTCGAGGTCGGCGGCGACGATTACGCCGTGGCTGTCGGTCTCGACGACCGCGTCGGGATCGATCCCCGCCGGCACCCAGCCCTCGGGGGGCTTCTCCAGATAGGACGCGCCCCCCGCCATCGCGACGAAGTAGCCCGCACCGAGGAGAAACAGCGTCGTCGGGATGCTCGTCGCGCCGATCAGGTAGTTCGCGAGCGGGCCGGTCACCAGGGCGCCGGCGCCGAACCCCATCACCGCCAGCCCCGTCGCCAGTCCACGCCGGTCGGGGAACCACTTCACCAGCGTCGAGATGGGGCTGATGTACCCCAATCCGAGACCGACCCCGGCGACGACGCCGTAGGTCAGGACGAACCCGAGGTAGCTCCCCTGCCGGACGGCGACGCCCGCGAGAATCGTCCCCCCGGCGAACGCCACGGCCGCGGCCATCCCCGACGCCCGCGGCCCGTAGCGCTCCACGTACCGGCCCAGCAGCGCCGTCGACATCCCCAGCGTGAAGATGGCGACGGTGAACCCCAGCGTCACGTCGCCGATGCTCCACCCCTGCGACGCCTGGAGCGGGCGCTGGTAGACACTGTAGGCGTACACCGAGCCGATGGACAGGTGGATCAGCATCGCCGACGCGGCGATGAGCCACCGGTTCTTCGTCGTCGCGGCGGACATACACGCCGAATCGGCGGACGAAGGCAAAAAAACCGTGCGCCGACTGCCGCACTCGCCGGCTACTCGACGCCGAGGCTACTCGAACCCGTCTTCGAACACGAAGGTACCGTTCCGCTGGACGACCTCACCGTCCACCTCGATCACCGAGTCCGCGGACATGTCGACGATCATGTCGACGTGTTCGGCGCTCTCGTTGCGCTCGTTTTCCTCGCCGACGGTGTCGGCGTAGGCGTTGCCGACCGCCATGTGGACGGTGTCGCCCATCTTCTCGTCGAACAGCATGTTGTACGTGAACTGGTCGATGGAGCGGTTCATGCCGATGCCGAGTTCGCCGAGGTAGCGCGCGCCCTCGTCGGTGTCCAGGATGCCCGTCAGCACCTCCTCGTTGCGTTCGGCGCTGTGCCCGACGACGCGACCCTTCTCGAACCGGAGCCGAGCGTCTTCGATCTCTTTTCCCTTGCGGTACAGCGGCATGTCGAAGTGGACGTACCCCTCGACGGACTCTTTGACCGGCGCGGTGAACACCTCGCCGCCGGGGAGGTTGTGTTCGCCGTAGTCGTTCAGCGTGGGGTTGCCCGCCACCGACATCGTCACGTCCGTCTCGTCGCCGCTGCGGATGCGCACCTCGTCGGCGCCGTCCAGAATCTCCACCATCTGCGCCTGGTGTTCGCGCTGGGCGTCCCAGTCCAGCGTGACGGCGTCCCAGACGAAGTTCTCGTAGGTCTCGGTGCTCATGCCCGCGAGCTGGGCGTGGCCCGACGAGGGATACTGGGTGAGACACCAGCGCTTGCCCAGTCGCTCGTCGAGGACGGGCCGCATCGCCCGCCGGTAGGCGGCGTTGGTCTCGGGGGCCACGTCGCTCTGCTCGGAGACGTTCTCGCCCCCGCGGGCGATGACGAACGCGTCCGCCTCCTCGAACAGCGCGAGCTGGTGGCTCGGCGTTTCGAAGGCGTCGTCGTCGCTCGCGCGGAGGTACGCCCGCGACGCCCGCTCGGAGTTGTTCATGTACACCGGGTTCGCCCCCCGGTCGCCGAGCACCTCGTGGAGCGCGACCGCGAGGTCTTCGGCGGCCGCCGGCATGCTGACGACGACGTTGTCGCCCGACTCGATGCGCGTCGCGTGATCGACGATGATCTCCGCGTGCGTGCGAATGCGCGGGTCCATGTCACCGCCTTCCGGCGCGGGCGGCAAAGCCTTTCGGAGTGTGAGTTTCTCGTGCCCGGTGCCGAACGCCGTGCGGTCGCACGCCCAAGGATACCGACGTCCGCCCACCGACGAGTCCCATCGCCGGACTGCCGTGACCCGACCTCCCTCTTTTTGTCGGCGCCGCCCGGACCCCGCGTATGATCGACCTCCGATCCGACACGGTGACCCGCCCCTCCGACGCGATGCGTGACGCCGCCCGCGACGCCGCGGTCGGCGACGACGTCTACGGCGACGATCCGACGGTGAACGACCTCGAACGCCGCGCGGCCGAGGTCGTCGGCACCGAGGCCGCGCTGTTCGTCCCGACGGGGACGATGGGCAACCAGATCGCGGCGCAGGTCCACGCCGACCCCGGCAGCGAGGTCCTCGTCGATCCCGAGGCACACGTCGTCCGGTGGGAACTCGGGGGACTCGCCCGCAACGCCGGTCTCCAGACCCGGACCCTCGACGCCGAGGGCGGCGTCTTCACGCCCGAAGCGGTCCACGCCGCCTGTCACGAGGCGGATCTCCACCGACCCGGGACGGGTCTCCTGTCGCTGGAGAACACGCACAACGCCCGCGGCGGGCTCGCGATCCCGGCCGACCGCATCCGGGCGGCCGCCGACGCCGCGCACGCGCACGACGTCCCCGTCCACCTCGACGGTGCGCGGCTGTTCAACGCCTGTGTCGCCCGCGACACCGATCCGGCCGAGATGGTCTCACCCGTCGACTCCGTCCTCTTCTGTCTCTCGAAGGGCCTCGGCGCGCCCGTCGGATCGATGCTCTGTGGGAGTCGGGCGTTCGTCGACCAGGCGCGCCGGACGCGCAAACTCCACGGCGGCGGGATGCGGCAGGCGGGGCTGATCGCCGCACCGGGCCTCCTCGCGCTGGAGAATCGGGAGCGGCTGGCCGCGGACCACGAGAACGCCGAGCGTCTCGCCGCGGGACTCGACGCCATCGACGGCCTGTCGGCGCCGACGCCGGAGACGAACATCGTCGTCGTCGACGTCTCGGGGACGGGACTGGAAAGCGAGACGTTCGTCGACGCCTGCGCCGAGCGCGGGGTCGGCTGTGGTCCCTTCGGCGACGCCACGGTCCGGTTCTGTACCCATCTCGACGTGGACCGCGAGGACGTGGAGCGGGCAATCGACCGGATCGCGTCGCTCGTCTAACGCTCCGGTTCGACGTAGACGAACTTCACCCGGTCGTCGCGCTCCCGGAGTTTCTCCTCGATCCGGGCGATATCCGTGTCCATGTCGTCGGTCACGAGATCGGCGTCGAAGCTCACGTCGGCGGCGACGAGGAGGGCGGTCGGGCCGACGAACATCGTCCGGAAGCGGTCGACGTGGGTCACGCCCGGATGGTCGCGGATGATCGACTGGAAGTCGGCCTCCAGCTCCTTCGGCGCGCTCTCTCCGAGCAGGAGCCGCTTGTTCTCCCACGCCAGCGCCAGCGCGAAGCCCATCAGGAGAATGCCGATGAGCGCCGCGGAGACGGCGTCGTAGATGTGGTTCCCAGTCACGCGGGAGAGCACGATGCCGACGAGCGCGAGGATCGCGCCCCCGAGGGCGATGGCGTCCTCGGTGAACGCGGTGAGCGTCGTCACGTCGCTGGTCGCTCGGAACGCCTCGACCAGTCCGGACCAGCCGTACTCGTCCATCTGACGGCGGAGTTCGGCGTAGGCCTTCACGAACGCGTAGCTCTCGAACGCGATGGCACCCAGGAGGACGACGACGCTCACGTAGACGGTGTTGACGGTGGCGCCCGCGAACGTCACCGTCCCCGGGGCGACCTGATGGCCGTGCAGGATCGCGTCGTAGCCGTGTTTCAGGCTCTCCCAGCCCGCGATTCCGAACAACAGGACCGAGACGAGGAAGCTGTAGAAGAACTGTGCCTTGCCGTAGCCGAAGGGGTGGCCGCGGCTCGGGGCCTTCCCGCTGTAGCGAATGCCGATCAGGAGGAACACCTGATTGCCCGTATCCGAGATGGAGTGGTACGTCTCCGAGAGCATCGACGGACTTCCGGTGAGGAGGAAGGCGCCGAACTTCAGGACGGCGATGGCCCCGTTCGCGACGAGTGCGGCGAGGACGACCGACTTGCTGCCAGCCATACCCACCCCGTCGGAGGGCTGCCGATTCAACCTTCCGACCGAAATCGAGTTGCCGGTGGGCGTTTACTCTCGCCCATGCTCGTGGTCTGCTCCGACACGCACGGCACCGACGACGCCCGCCTGACCGGCCGGACTCGCGAAGCCGTCGACGCCGCCGATCTCGTGATCCACGCGGGCGATTTCACGACGGCCACCGTCCTCGACGCCTTTCGGGAGCGGACCGAGCGACTCGTCGCGGTCCACGGCAACGCCGACACCGCCGCCGTCCGGGACCGCCTTCCCTCGGCCACGACGACGACCTACGCCGGCGTTCGGATCGCGGTCACGCACACCGAACGCGGCGGCGCGACGGCGCTCTCGCTGTTCGGCCGCCAGCGCGGGGCCGCCCTCGTCGTCTCGGGACACACCCACCGCCCGACGGTCGACACGCCCGCGAACGGGCCGACGCTCCTCAATCCCGGGAGCCACGCCGATCCGCGGGGAAATCGGCTCGCTCACGCCGAACTGTGGCCGGCCGGGAGCGACGCCGTCCCCGACGGAATCGGCGACGGCGTCGAGACGGGGCTGATCGGCGTCCTCCGATCACCGGAGAGCGAGGTGCTGGGCCGCGTTCGCGTTCCGACGGACGAGTAAACGGGAGGGCCGAAGCGAGGTCGGGAGGACCACGCGATTCGACGGACGGCCGTGACGATAATATAAACGGCGTAGGCTCAAACGGGCGTTTGACCGAACGAGCCGGGCGGCGTCCGACTGTCGCCCCGTGGCGAAACGGATTTGTGCGGGCCGGTCCACGATCCGGCCATGCAGGCGCTCCAGCTCTCCTCGCTCCTCGAGGACCCCATCTTCCTCGCGCTGGTGGCCCTCATGCTGTTGCTCGTCTTCTTCGGGTACCTGCTCGTCCGCCGGACGCTCCTCTCGCTCCGCGAGGGGTACGACGAGGGGTATCGCTGATCGACTCGGCCGCGCGCCTCCCGACACCGCTTAGTACCCCCCTCCCACAGAAGGGCACAACTCGATGGTCGCTACCGGCACGCTGCTGACGTTCGTCGTCGCCGCCCTCGCCAGCCTCTTCATGGCGTGGGCCATCGGCGCTGGCTCGTCCGGATCGACGCCGTTCGCCGCGGCCGTCGGCGCGAACGCCATCTCCGTGATGCGTGCCGGCTTCGTCGTCGGCTTGCTCGGCTTCGCCGGCGCCGTCCTCCAGGGTGCGAACGTCACCGAGGCCGTCGGCACCCAGCTGATCGGCGGCGTCTCGCTCACTGCGACCGCGGCCATCGTCGGCCTGCTCACCGCCGCCATCCTCGTCGCAATCGGCGTCTTCACCGGCTACCCAATCGCCACCGCGTTCACGGTCACCGGTGCGGTCGTCGGCGTCGGTCTCGCGCTCGGCGGCGACCCCGCGTGGGCGAAGTACCGACAGATCGCGACGCTGTGGGTCCTCACCCCCTTCGTCGGCGGCGGCATCGCGTACGGCACGGCGCGACTACTCCGCTCGCCGTCCGTCCCCGAGCGGTACGCCATCGCCCTGCTGGGCGGTCTCGTCGGCGCGCTCGTCGCAACCATCGAGTTCGCGCTCCTCGGCCCGGCCGGCGGGGCTGGCTCCATCGCGAGCACGCTCGGTACCGGTCTCCCCGGCGGGACGCTCACGGCGGCCGTCGGCTGCGCGCTCCTCGTGGCCCTCGTCCTCTTTCGCGGCCTCGTGACCGCTCCCGAGACGACCCAGCGACGGTTCCTCCTCTCGCTCGGCGGTCTCGTCGCGTTCTCCGCCGGCGGGAGTCAGGTGGGACTGGCAATCGGGCCGCTCGTGCCCCTGCTCGACGACTTCGCGATCCCGCTGACCGCGGTGCTCGCCGGCGGCGGCTTCGGTCTCCTGCTCGGCTCCTGGACTGGCGCGCCGCGCATGATCAAGGCGCTCGCACAGGACTACTCCTCGCTCGGTCCCCGACGGTCGATTGCGGCGCTCATCCCCTCCTTTGCCATCGCACAGGCCGCCGTCGCCTTCGGCATCCCCGTCTCGTTCAACGAGATCGTCGTCTCGGCGATCATCGGCTCGGGGTACGCCGCCGGCGGCGGTGGCGTCAGCCGTCAGAAGATACTCTACACCGTCCTCGCGTGGATCGGCTCGCTCGTCCTCGCGCTCGGGGTCGCCTACGGCGCGTTCACCGTGGTCGACGTCCTGATCGCGTGAGCCGCGTCAGCTTTCGGCTTCCGCCTCGTCGGCCAACTCCTCCTCGTCCACGTCGGGAATCGTGAGTCGGGCCTTCATGATCCGGGTGTTGTCCACCTGTTCGATCCGGATGGTGATGCCGTCGTAGTCGATCTCCTCGCCCTCCTCGACCAGCCGACCGGCGCGGTTGAAGACGAAGCCCGCGAGCGTCTCGAACTCCTCGCCTTCGGGCAGGTCGAGATCCAGCATCTCGTTTACCTCGTCGATGTTTACCTCGCCGCGAACGATCACCACGTCGTCGTCGACGAACTCGAACGGCTCCTCCTCGTCGCCTTCGAGGATGTCGCCGACGATCTCCTCGACCATATCCTCCAGCGTGATCAGGCCTTCCGTCGTCCCGAACTCGTCGATGACGATCACCATCCGCATCCGGTTGTCCTGGATCTCCTCCAAGAGTTCGTCGACGTTCTTGGACTCGGGGACGTGGAGGGTCGGCTGGACCACGTCGGTCAGGTCGCTCGCCCCCTCGCCGTAGTCCTTCTCGCGGATGAGATCGCGAAGGGTGACGATGCCGATGATGTTGTCGAGGTTCCCCTCGTAGACGGGGATGCGCTCGTGGTCGCTCTGCACGCAGGTCTCGATGGCCTCGTCGAGGGTGGCGTCTTTCGGCACGGCCGTCACGTCGAGGCGGGGCGTCATCACCTCCTTGGCGATGGTGCGGTTGAACCGGAAGATGCGCTGGAACATCTCGCGTTCCTCCTCCTCGATCACGCCCTCGCGCTCCCCGGTCTGGATCATGTTCTGGATCTCGTCGCGGGTGACGTAGGTGGTCTCGATGGCCGACCGACCGCCGGTCACGCGGTTGACCACGCGTGTCAGGTAGTCGAAGACGATCACCAGCGGGAGGAGGGCGAGCTCCGAATATTTGAGCGGGCGCGCGATCCGAAGCGCCCACGACTCGGTGTTCTCGACCGCGTACGATTTCGGCGCGCTCTCGCCGAACAGGAGGACGAGCGTCGTGATCCCGAACGTGGCCGCGAGCACCGCCTGTCCCTGCGAGAGGTAGATGGCAAACATCCCCGTGGCGATGGAGGACATCGCGATGTTGACGATGTTGTTCCCGACGAGGATCGTGATCAGCAGGCGGTGTGGGTCGGATTTTAGCTCCTGGACGACTTTCGCGCCCGGTACGCCCTCGTCGACGAGCGAGTCGATCCGGTGGCGAGCCAGCGAGAACATCGCGATCTCGGAGGAGGAGAAAAACGCCGACAGCGCGATCAGAACGAGGATCGCCACCGATCCACCGATAGTGACTGTCGTGTCGGTCAGTGGCACGATGTCGGCTATCTGCGCCGGGGTCCCGACTCCGGCGGTGCTCGCTGTCGACGACAAACCCATGGAAGTACTCACCCTAATCGCGGGCCTGAATTAAGCGTTGCCCTCACGCCCCCCGTAGCAGCCGAGCGAAGGCCTTAGGCCCGACCCTGCCGTACCACGTCACATGTCCGACAGCGATCCGCCGATCACCCTGTACCGCCTACAGGCGTGTCCGTACTGCGAACGCGTCGTCCGGACGCTCCAGGACCTGAATCTCGACTACACCTCGCGGTTCGTCGAACCCATGCACTCCGAGCGCGACGTCGTCAAGCGGGTCGTCGGCTCGCGACCCGTCCCCGCCATCGTCGACGAACGCACCGGCGTCACCATGTCCGAATCCGCCAACGTCGTCGAGTATCTCGAATCGACGTACGGAGACGGTCTCGTCGGCGTCGACGGGGGGGCGAACTGATGGTCGACTTCGACGTCGTTGCCCTTCCCGAGACCGACCACGTCGCCGAGGGCGACCGCGCCCCGGACTTCACCCGGCCGCTCGTCAACGACGAGTTCTGGGCCGACGCCTCGCTGTCCGATCTGACCGCCGACGGCCCGGTCTGTCTCGTCTTCTACCCGATGGACGGGTCCTTCCCCGCGACGTACATCTGGAACGAACTCCGGGACCGCGCCCTCGACGACCTGCTGACCGTCGTCGGCGTCTCCATCTCGACGCCGTACGCCCACAAGCGGCTCATCGAGGAGCGCGACATGGACTTCGATCTCTTCGCCGACCCCGCGAACGACGTCGCCGAGGCGTACGGCGTCGCCCACGACCTCGACGGGATGGCCGGAGTCTCCGAGGCCCGACCCGCGACGTTCCTCGTCGACGAGGATCGAACCGTGCAGTACGCGTGGGTCGCCGAGGAGTGGCCCGACTTCCCGCCGTACGACGCCCTCGAAGCCGAGATCCGGGCGCTCGTCGACTGAGCGGAGCGTGCGTCACCGCAGGCCCGATCCGTCGTACGGTCGGACGTGCACCCAATCACGACGACGCCACGCTTTTGCCGCCGCTCGACCGACCCCATCCCATGAGCCTCGCCGACGCCGCGGCCGCCGTCAACGACGGTCACGCCGTCGTCTACCCGACCGAGACGGTGTACGGACTCGGCGCCGACGCGACCGATCCCGACGCCGTCGAGTACGTGTTCGATCTGAAAGGCCGATCACGGGCGGAGCCGCTCTCGCTCGCCGTTCCCGGCGTCGACGCCGCCCTCGACTACACCCGGCCGACGGCCCGCGAGGAGCGGTTCATGCGCCGCTTCCTCCCCGGTCCCGTGACGGTCGTCGTCGAGCGCCGCCCCTCGATTCCCGACGCCCTCACCGCCGGCCGCGACCGCGTCGGCGTGCGCGTCCCCGATCACGAGACGGCGCTCGACCTGCTCGATCACACCCCGCCACTGACCGCGACCAGCGCCAACCGCTCCGGCGCGCCGAGTGTCACCCGCGTCGCCGATCTCGACGACCGAATCCGCGAGGGCGTCGCCGTCGTCGTCGACGGCGGCGAGACGCCGGGGACCGAGAGCACCGTCGTCGACCCCGGCCGGGGCACGATCCACCGTCGCGGCGCGATGGCCGACGAGATCGAAGCGTGGCTAGAGGCCGAGGAGTGACCTGAGCGAGCGCGTCCGGACGCCACACCGTTCGCGGTAGTCGCAAGCGTCACATTTGTCCTCGTCGTCGATGCGTGGCGGCGGACCGTCGATCTCCCTGAGCGTCCGCACCGTCTTCCGGTAGGCGGCACGGTTGCGCGTCGTCAGCCGCACCCCTCGGACGACGCCGTGAGCCGGGTATTCGACGACCGCCGCCGGAACCTCGCGTTCCCGCTCCCACGCCAGCGCCTTCGCCATCGCCACCGCCCGCACTCGCTGCGGGCGCCACACCCCCTCCGCCGGCGGTCGCCCCGGCGAGACGAACGTCGGCGTCGGCGGGTCGCCGTCCAGGATCTTGTGTGCGACACCACGGCACTCGCGCCCCTCCAGGACGACCCCCCGCGCCGCCGGGTCGACCAGCGCGTCCCAGTCCTCGCGCGATGCCAGCCGGTCGAGCGCCGCCCGGTACGCCGCGGGCGAGCGCGAGATCGGTTCGGCCGCCAGGTCCGCGTCGCTCGCTCGGCGGAGCGTCGGATAGCGGAAGGCTAAGTCGCGGCGCCGCCGGACGTCGGGTGGCGGCGTCCAGTCCTCGTCTTGCCGGGCGTAGTAGTACTGGCGAGGGCAGTACGCGACCCGGGCGAGTGCGGCGAAGGTGTGCACGGGCAGGGGTGTGGCGTACCCGTATTTGAACGTCCGGGAGCAGTCGCTCGGGGACGAACTGCCGCCGCAGAAATCGCGCCGTCGCCGACGGACTCGATTCAGGCCGTCCGAGCGTCGTCGCGGATGCTGCCCGAGTCCGCGCGTTCGTAGCGCCGTTCGGCGAGCCACCCGCCGAACGCCAGACCGGTCAGCGACATGAACAGCGCCGGAATCAGTTCGATGCCGGCGGCCAGCGCCAACGCAGTGACGATGACCACACCGAGTGTCATTCCTCCAATCGAAGCGCGGGTTCTGCCGTTCACCATGTGCGGTCACGGCTACGCCGGTGGGCGTATTTACTATGATCTATCGTGTCATTCTCGTCACGTCCGAAACGTTGAATACGAAGTTTTTTCGAACGGTGCTCGGTCTCCGGGCGCGAACCCGTGCTGCCGTCTTTTTCCACGTTTTTCCAGGGGAGCGGAGCGGCCGAGGAAACGGGTGGATGGGCCCTGCCGGATTCGAACCAGCGATCACCCGGTGTCCCATGCCCGCGACGCCTATCGCGTGCAGTATGAGCCGGGGGCTTTAACCGGACTAAGCTAAGGGCCCTACGGCACGTATCGGCACGCCGCCGTCTTGAACGTGCCGGACTCCCACGGCAGACCAAAAGGTTGAGTAGCACCATTCGCATATAAGGGTGACAACTACGGTTGTCGACTGTGTCGGGATACGCTCCACCGATGGCCGTCCGACGTCGTCGCTACCTACTCCCATGACAGACTCTCCCGTCTCCAACGCCGTTCTCGTCACCGTCGACTCCTTACGTACCGACGCCATCGAACCGTACAACGACGAGTACGCCACGCCGACGCTGTCGGCGCTCGCGGAACGGGGCACCGTCTTCGAAAACGCCTTCGCCCACGGCAACTGGACGCCGATGTCCTTCCCGTCGATTCTCGCCTCGCGGCCGGCCTTCGCCGACACGGGGCGCATCGGTGTCGACGGCGCGACCACCCTCGCCGAGCAGTTGCAGGCGGCGGGCGTCGCCACCGGCGGTTTCAACGCCGCCAACGGCTTCCTCACCGAGCACTGGAGCTACGACGACGGCTTCGACGACTTCGATGCGTTCGTCGGCGGGAGCACGGACGGCCGCGCGGGCGAGTTCGTCGCCGCCCACCCGACGTGGGGGGCGTGGCTCCAGTTGCTCACCTCCCCGTTCCGTCGGGCGGGGAACTTCCTGCGCGGCGGCACCGACGAGATGCCCTTCACCGACGCCTCGCGGATGCTGGACACGGAGCGGGCGGCCACCTCCTTCGTCGCGGAGACGGACGAACCGTTCTTCCTCTGGGTCCACTACATGGACGCCCACACGCCCTACGTCCCCGCGCCGCGCTACCTCCGCGACACCGACCGCCGCGTCGGCAAGATCCGGATGCTCGTCGCCCACGTCCGGACTGGACTGGGCTGGTCGGTCGGCGACCGCACGCTCGCCGACCTGCGGACCCTGTATCAGGGCGCGGTTCGACAGGTCGACGCCAGCCTGGATCGCCTGCTCGACTCGCTCGACGAGGCGGGCGTCGCCGACGACACCGCCGTCGTCTTCGCCGGCGACCACGGCGAGGAGTTCATGGACCACGGTCACCTCGCACACTACCCCAAGCTCTACGACGAACTCGTGCAGGTACCGCTGATCGTCGACGTACCGGGGATGGACCCACGCCGAGTGTCCGAACACGTCGGCCTCGACGCCATCGCGCCGACGGTCTGTGACCTGCTCGGCGTCGATCCGGCCGCGGAGTGGGTCGGCGAGAGCCTCCTTCCGACGATCCGGGACGGCGTCGCGCCGCCGGCGGACCCGGTCGTGACCGTCACCGTCCGTGGCGAGGACGTCACCCAGCAGCCGATTCCCCGGTCGCTCGACGAGGGGGACCTGCTGGTGAGCGCTCGTGACGCCGACTGGGCGTACATCCGGAACACCGCCACGGACGCCGAGGAACTGTACGACCGGCAGGCGGACCCCGAGCAACGGATCGACCGGGCGGGCGACGACGACCCGGCGGTCGCGACCGCGCTCGAACGTCTCCGGGCGGTCGTCCTCGACCACGTAGCGGTGATCGAGGCGGTCGACGCCGACGACCGGGCGAACGGCGTCGACGAGGACATCGAGACCAGACTGGAAGCCCTCGGCTACCGATAGCGCCGCGGATGATCCGAAGTTTCCTGCGAGCGATACTGGTCGGTCCCGAGGCCCCCCAGCTCCGGCGGTTCTTCTTCGTCGGGCTGCTCGCGGCGGGCTTTCAGACGGCACTTCTCGGCACGCTCGTCGAGTGGGGACGAATCCAGTATCTGCTGGCCGCGGTCATCTCCATCGAAATCACGATCGTCCTCCAGTACGGCGTGAACAATCGCTGGACGTTCCACACGTCACGACACCGAGGATGGCACGAGTACGCCAGCGGGCTCCTGCGGACGAACCTCGTCCGGGGGTCGGCCATCCCGATCCAGCTGGGCGTACTGTACGCGCTCGTCTCGGTCGCGGCCACGCCATATCTGATCGCCAACGGCGTCGGCATCGTCGTCAGCGGGATCTACCGGTACGTCCTCGACTCGCGGTGGACGTGGCAGGGGTGACGACGGACGGAAGTCAGGGGTGGGTGTACGCGTTACAGTACTCGCCCAGACGCGCGGTTGCGGCCGTCGTCACGATTACCAGTCCAACCGCCGCTGGAGGAGCGTCGCGCCGCCGAACAGCGCCATCCCGAGCGCGAACAGACAGGAGATGCCGGCGTACGTCAACGTCGGCTGCAGGTTCCGCATTCCCTGGTTGACGAGGACGCCGAGACCGCCGTTGGCGACGAACCACTCGGCGATGACGACGCCGGAGAGCCCGCTGACAATCGAGAGTTTCACCCCGGCGAGAACGGTCGGCAGCCCGTACCGAAGTCGGACGAACAGGCGTGCCCAACGCGGGGTCCCGACGGAGTCGAGAAGCGAGCGATGGGTCTCGGGGAGCGTCGTCAGCCCGCTCGCCGTCGCGACGGCGATGGGGAAGAAGGTAGCGAGCCCGACCAGTACCGTCGCGGCGGAAAACGAGATGCCCAGCCAGACGAGCAGCAGGGGGGCGGCGACGATAGTCGGCGTCACGCGGGCGCCGACGAGGAACGGGCCGGCGACGGGACGTGTCCGCGGCGCGAACGCGACGACTGCGCCGACGGTGCCGCCGACCGCCGCGCCGAGCCCCCACCCCGCGGCGAGTTTCTGGAGCGAGCCGACCGACGCGTCGGCGAACAGGGTGGGCGTCTCCACCAGCGACGCGGCGACGGCCGTGGGCGCGGGCAGGAAGACGGCCGCGTTCGGGACGGTCGCCGCTCCGGCCACCCAGATGCCGCCGATGGCGGCCATCGCGGCCGTCCCGAAGAGGACGCGATCCGTCGTCAGCATCGGGGCACCGCCGCCTCGCGTGCCGAAGCCGCTCGCCGCCCCGTCGGCGCGGTCGGTCCAGCCGATCCGCCGCTCGTAGCCCGCGACCAGGCCGAACAGCGCCAGTCCCAGACCGACGATCACCGCTACCTCCGCGAACAGAAGGGGGGTGTCGAGGTCCGCGGCCGCCTGCAACACGGCGTGGCCGAGGCCGCGCGACGAGGCGAGAAATTCGGCGAGCAACGCCCCTTCGACGGCGAGCGGCGTCGCGATCTTCACGCCCGCGAAGACGCTCGGCAGCGCGTTCGGGAGGCGAACGTACCGGAGATGCTTCCACGTCGACGCGTCCACCGACCGCATGAGGTCGAGGTGGCTGGACGGCACCGACAGGAGACCGTCGAGGGTCGCCACGGTCACGGGGAAGAAGGTGAGGATCGCCGCCATCAGGATACGCGTCCGGAGCGTCGCGCCGAAGGCGACGATGAGGAGGGGAGCGATGGCGACGAGCGGGACGATACGGATCGACACCAGGAGGGGATATATCGCGAGCCGGAGTCGCCGGGAGGTAGCCATGAGGCCCGCGAATCCGATGCCGGCGCTGACGCCCGTGAGCCACCCGAGACCGATCTCGTAGCCCGTGTAGACGAGGTGCCTGGCGATCTCGGCGCGGTGGACACGGAGCGCCGCCGCCACCTCGACCGGCGCGGGCAACAGGATCGTCGGGACGTCGGTGACGACCGTCGTCACCTGCCACAGGACGACCGCACCCGCGAGCGTGACGGCGGCGACGGCCGGCCGAGTGAGACCCTGGAGCAGTCGCCGGGCTGGAACGGGGACGCGGGCCGTGGACATTCAGACTGGGAGATCGTAGTCGGTGCTGACGTTCTCGGCGTAGCTGCCGACGTAGTCGGTCTCCGTGTCCAGATACTCGTTGGTCCAGGCGTCGCCGGGCGAGGTGCTGCCCTCGATCACGTCGTTCTCGCTGAGACCCGTGACGACACGCTCCCAGGCGTCGGCGACCTGGTGGCCCCAGCCGTGTTCACGGACGGTGTCGCTCAACACGAGGTTCTTCGCCGTGTACTTCATCTTGAGCAGACCGATCTCCCGCGACTTCGACAGGCTCGGCCGCGCCTCGACCATCCGATCCATCGCCGCCTCGGGATCGTTCGACGCCCGCATCCACCCGCGTGCGGTCGCCCGGAGGAACCCCCGGATCACGTCCGGGTGCTCCGCGGCGTAGTCGGGGCGAGCGAAGACCGTCCGACCGATAGCCGGAGTGTAGTCGGCCAGCCAGAGCATCGACGCGTCGTACCCCTTGTTATCGAGACCGAGCGAGTCGGAGAAGATGCCGACCGCGGCGTCGACGTTGCCCGAGAGGAGGTTGGACGTCTGCTGTTCGACGCCGACGTTGACGAGTTCGACGTCTTCGCGGATGCCCTCCCGTTGGAGGAGCATCTGGAGATACGTCATCGTCTTGGCCGACTCGGCGACGACCGCGACGCGCTTGCCGGCGAGCTGTGTCGGTTCGGTGAGCTGCCCGCCGAACTGCTCTTCGACGGTGTAGATGGCGGCGTTGGAGTCCTGTGCCCCCGCGAACGAACGGATGTCGAGGTCGCGATTCCGCGCCTGCAACAGAGCGACGCCCGTCCCCAGCCCCAGTTCGTGGTTGCCGAGTCCGACCTGTTTCGCCGCGAACCCGCCCCCCTGACCGGAGACGAGTTCGACGGAGAGTCCCTCCTCCTCGTAGAAGCCGCTCCGGTCGGCGACGAAGTAGCCCGCCTGCGTTGCGTTCGGCTTCCAGTTCAGGATGACCGACACGTCGGTCGGGTCCGACGGCGTCGCCGTCGCACTGGACGTCCCGCCTCCGCCCCCCGTCCCACCGACACAGCCCGCGAGTCCGACGGCCGCCGTCGCCGCCGTCGCCTGCAGTGCGTCGCGCCGCGTCATGCGTTCCCGAGACATGCTTTGCAAGCCGATTGGATTCGGGTTACTTAAATATTTCATCGTAATGCTTATTAGACGTGTGCGGGAGACGGCGCCGTCGCTGTCCGATCGAGTCGACAGAAGGAAGCGCCGTCGCCAGGGCTCGAACCTGGGACCACCTCGTTAACAGCGAGGTGCTCTACCATCTGAGCTACGACGGCTCGGGTGGTGATAGTTGTAGTCGGCTCAAAGGGCTTTCGTTTTCACCCGCTCCCCGTCGGCCGGTCACACGGCGGCGACGCCACACCGACACCCTTTCGCCCCGGCCGACCGCATGGCGCCGCATGAGCGACTTCGAGACCGTCGTCGCGCGGGTAGCCGACCGCGTGACGCCGGACGCCGCGGAACGCGAGCGGCTCCGGGCGGCGGTGGACCTCCTGACCGAGCGCATCCACGACGCCCTCGACGACCTTCCCGTCGACGCGAGTGTCGTCCAGGTCGGTTCGACGGCCCGCGGGACGTGGCTCGCCGACGACCGCGACATCGACCTCTTCGTCCAGTTTCCGCCCGACCTCGACCGCGCCGACTTGGAGCGGTACGGGCTGGCGGTGGGGCGAGCGGTCCTCCCCGACGGTCGCGAGGAGTACGCCGAACACCCCTACGTCACCGGCGACGTTCGAGGGTTCGACGTCGACCTCGTCCCGTGTTACGACGTGGCCGACGCGACGGCCATCCAGTCGGCGGTCGACCGAACCCCCTTCCACGACGCCTACCTGCAGGAGCGCCTCGACGCCACCCTCGCCCGCGACGTGCGTCTGTTCAAGGCCTTCCTCACCGGCATCGGCGCCTACGGGAGCGACCTCCGAACCCGCGGCTTCTCGGGCTACCTCTCCGAACTGCTCGTCCTCGAGTACGGCGGG
>Ga0207720_100768_pt1 | contig 16727 bp, 11 predicted proteins | sample A23P2SouthBayCA_2_FD_187751 | JGI IMG/M metagenome (GOLD analysis project Ga0207720, IMG submission 187751) | Aerobic enrichment media microbial communities from Eden Landing Ponds, California, USA - A23 E3 (2) (SPAdes) | ecosystem: Environmental > Aquatic > Marine > Unclassified | place...
GATCCCGCCGCCGCCGGTCTGTCGGCGGGTCACGTCGATTCCCTCGCGGTCGCAGTAGTCCCAATCGACCGTCTCGGGGTCCTGTCCGTAGCCCAGCGAGAGGCAACTCGGCTCCCACGAGTAGACCCGGACGGTCCGGGGGCCGCCCGCGGCGGCCGTCTCGCCCGCGACCTCGTCGAGCGCCATCTGCATCGGTCCCGGTCGGACCTCCTCGCGAATCACCCGCCACTCGCGGTCAGCAATCGACCCCTGCGAGTCGTTCATACGTCGGCTTCGTCCATCCGGAAGAAAGCGATTTCGACGCTCGGCCGCCGCGGCGAGCCGCCCGGCCTCGCCGCGACGGGCACCAGTCGGGCGACCGACCGCCGCCGCGGCCGACGCGAGCGATTCCGTTAAACCGCGTCGCGGTGACGTGAACGCATGAAGTTCAACCGCGTCGCCCTCGCCGCGACCGACCCCATCTCGCTGTGTGAGTTCTACGTCGAGACGCTCGGCTTCGCGGCCGTCTCCGGGTCACAGCGCTCGGCGACCGCCGGGGAGACGACCCTGTGGTTCGAACTCGGCGACACCGACCCCGGCCACCTCGCCTTCACCGTCTCCGCCGCGGTGGACTCCGTGGTCGCGTGGCTGAACGACCGCGCGGGCGTGGACGTGCTCGACACCGACGAGGGGCCGAGCGTCCGGTTCGACTTCCTCGGCTGTGACTCCGTTTACTTCGAGGACCTCGAGGGCAACGTCATCGAGTACGTCTGCTACGACGGCGACGCGACGGGCGAGTTCGACCCCGCGACTGACCTCCGCGGCGCGACCGAGGTCGGCATGGCCGTCCCCGACGTCGAGGGGTTCGTGGCGTCGCTGACCGAGGCGCTCGGTATCGAGCCGCTGGAGTCGTTCGAGGGCGGCGACCTCGTGTTCGTCGGCGACCGAGATGCCCGCTTTGTCGTCTCACCGGTCGGCCGCGCGTGGTATCCGACCGACAGCGAGGCGACGGTCGGCCCGGTGTCGGCGCAGTGCGATGCCGACGGCGTCTTCGACCCCGAGGGGCTTCCGTACCGCGTCAACGTCGAGTGACAACTCGTTTCAGAGAAGCGTTATTACTTCCACGAGAGTCAGCGAACCATGAACGTCTCTCGTCTCGTCAGCGCGGGGTCGCTCAGCCTCACCGGGGTGGCCCTGTTCGCCATCGTCTCGAACAGCGTCGCCTCGGTCGCATCCGATCTCGCGGGGCTCGTTGCCGCGGGCTTCGGACTCGTCATCTCGGTGCTCTTCGTCGCCATCGGCCCCGCGGTCTACCGAAGCGACCTCACGACCACCCACGCCGCCCGCGTCGCCGGCTGGAACCTCCTCGGCGTCGTCGTCACCGTGTTCGTCCTCGCGCTCATCGGGAGCTACCAGCGAGCCGCGGGCGGGACGGTCAGCGAACCGCTTTTCAGCGCCGCCGTGGTCGTCGGCGTGAGCGCCGTCGCGCACGTCCTCATCGGCATCAACGACGTGCGCCGGATTCGGTCCCAGGAGCTGTCCGAGCAGTACAAACGCTCCGCGGTCATCAATCGGCTCGTCCGCCACAACCTCCGACACACCGCGCAGTTGCTCCTCGGCTGGGGTGACCTGCTCTCCACCGACGGCGGCGACGAAGAGACCGTCCACATCGGCCAGCGACTGAAGGCGACCGGCGACGACCTCGGCACGATGAGCGACCAGGTCAAGACGGTCACCCAACTCGTCGATAGCGACCCCGAAGGCGAGACGGTCGACCTGCGCTCGCTCCTTGAACCGCTCGTCGACGACCACTCGGCGGACAACCCGGAGGCGACCATCACCGTCAGCGGTGACGGCCCCGGGGCGGTCGTCGGCGGGACGAAGCTGAAAATCGCGTTCCGCGAAATCGTCGACAACGCCCTCGAATACACCGGGAGCGCCCCGACGGTCGAGATTACCTACGAGCGCGTCGGCGGCGAGGTCGTCGTGCGAATCGCGGACGACGGGCCGGGCATCCCCGACCACCAGCGCGAACTCATCGAGCAGAACATCGAAGAGAGCGACCTCGCCCACGGCAACGGGCTGGGACTCTGGCTCTCGAAGTGGATCGTAGAGGCCTACGGCGGCGAACTCCACCTCCCGCCGGCCGGCGACGGCGCGGGCGCAGTCATCGAGTTCCGCCTCGACGCGGCCTGAGTCACAGCCTCAAAGACGGTTGACACGTGAATTGTTTGTTCGATTTTATTGCTTGAATGCAAGACACTCGCTTATACGTAGCAACGTCCCCGTTCAGTCCCGACGCGAGACGCCGACGTTCCAGAACCTCCGCCGAAACGGTGGGTGAGTCGTCACACCCCGAATTTCGTATCGTTGTATGTGATTTATCGCGGGTGGGGTTCGCCGACTCGCGGGCCTTTTACGCCTCGCCGACGGACGGACGTGCATGGTACGGAACGTCGCCGGCGTCATGGCCGAACTCGAGCCCGAGGACTTCTACCTCCTCTCGGGCGTCGAGCAGGGCATGCGCTTCAGCGAGTGGGTCAACCGGGAGAAGCTCCCGAAGAACTCGGGGCTGTCCGCCGAAGAGGTCGACTACCGCATCGACCGCTGTATGACCCGCGAGCTCGTCGAGCGCAAGACCATCCAGTACGAGGGGTACAAGCTCACGGTCGAGGGGTACGACGCGCTCGCGCTCCGGACGTTCGCCCAGCGAGACACCATCCAGGGGTTCGGTGCGCCCCTCGGCGTCGGCAAGGAAAGCGACGTGTTCGAGGTGCAGTCGTTCAAACCGCTCGCGCTGAAGTTCCACCGCGAGGGGTACACCAACTTCCGCGAGGTGCGCCGCGAGCGCGACTACACCTCCGAGAACCACCACGTCTCGTGGCTCTACACCGCCCGCAAGGCGGCCGAACGCGAGTACGAGGCGCTCGAAACCCTGTTTCCGAAGGTGTCGGTCCCCCGCCCCGTCGACCACAACCGCCACGCAATCATCATGGCGAAACTCGACGGCGTCGAACTCGCCAAGGCGAAGCTCGAACCCGAGCAGGTGACGGGCGTCCTCGACCTGATTCTCTCCGAGATGGCCGACGCCTACGAGGCCGGCTACGTCCACGCCGACATGTCCGAGTACAACGTCGCGGTCGGCGAGCGCGGCATCACGGTGTTCGACTGGCCGCAGGCCGTCCCGACCGACCACGACAACGCCCGCGAACTCCTCGCGCGCGACGTGACGAACATCGTCGGCTACTTCCGCCGCAAGTACCCCGGCGAGATGCCCGACGACGTGGACATCGACGCGCTGTCCGACGCCATCGCCGAACGCGAGTTCGAGCGCGTCGGCGAGTTCGCCGTCTGAACTACCGAGCCACCCGGAGCGCCGCTTTCTGCCGTCACGAGTGAGGTTTCGAGAGCCTTGGCAGTAGCCGGCTTCCGCGGTGATACATCAGATGGCGCGATATGAAATGCTGATTTCGAGGGAACTGGCGCTGGCGGTCAGAGCGTCGTTCGGCGGGATGGAAGGCTGAGCCGCGGCAGACGCACCCTCAATATCGTCTTTTTCGGCCGCCTCGCCGCGTGAGTCGGTCGCACACGCGCCGCGAGAATCCGAAGTCCTTAACCCTCCCCTGCCGGTAGGTCCGCCAACTCGCTGGCAATGCGGGCACGCCAGAGGGCACCCGTCACGCACGGGACGAAATGTGGTCTCGGGGGAGTTCCCCGACGGACTGAATCGCAAGCGCCCGCGGTGATACACAATGGCACGAAGCTTCTATTCCCACATCAAGGAAGCGTGGAAGACCCCGAAGGAAGGCAAGCTGGCCGAACTCCAGTGGCAGCGAAAACAGGAGTGGCGCAACCAGGGCGCTATCGAGCGTATCGAGCGCCCCACCCGCCTCGACAAGGCCCGTGAGCTCGGCTACAAGGCCAAGCAGGGCATCGTCGTGGTCCGCGTCTCCGTCCGCAAGGGCGGCGCGCGCAAACAGCGTCACAAGGCCGGCCGACGGACGAAGCGCCAAGGCGTCAACCGCATCGGCCGCCGCAAGTCCATCCCGCGCATCGCGGAGGAGCGCGCCTCGCGCAAGCATCCCAACCTGCGCGTGCTGAACTCCTACGGCGTCGGACAGGACGGCTCCCAGAAGTGGCAGGAAGTCATCCTCGTCGACCCCGAGCACCCGGCCATCCAGAACGACGACAACCTCAACTGGATCTGCGATGACACCCACGAGGGCCGCGCCTTCCGCGGTCTCACCAACGCGGGCAAGAAGAACCGCGGTCTCCAGAACCGCGGCAAGGGCACGGAGCACATCCGTCCCTCCATCCGCGCCGGCAACGGCCGCGGCAAGTAACGCCCCGCGCACCGCGCCGATTTCTCTCTTTATCGACCGCCGAGCCGTGGCTCCGTCTCGAAGCACCCACGCTTATCGCGGCGGGGCCGGACCATCGAATCGACTGCATGGTCAGTATCGAACTCGGTGGGCCGGTGCTCGTTGCCGCCGCGGTCCTCGGCGCGGCGTGGATATACCGCGACGCGAAGCGCCGGGCGATGGACACGGCGGACGTGTGGGCCGTCGGGTTCTTCGTCGCGTTCGTCCTCCTGCCGGTGCTCGGCGGCCTCGTCGTGTTCGTCTTCTACATCCAGAACCGAAACCGGCGACGCGGGTCGCCCGTCACCGTTCCCGGCGAGTGAGTCCGCGTCGCTCGCTGGGCGTCGAGAACCGTCGACAAAAACCGGAGCGACTCAGAACGGCGACGTGGGACCGAGGTCCGCCTCGCCCTCGCCTTCGGTGCCGTCTTCGACCGCGCCGTCCCACGCGTCGAAGCCGCCGCGGAGGCTGGACACGTCGGCGTCGACGTTGCTGTCCAGTACCGAGGCGACCTGCTTCGAACTCTTGCCGACGTAACACGAGACGACGACCTCGGCGGGCCACTCGCGGTCGAACACCTCGGGGCCGAGCGTCGCCGCCGGGAGGTTCTCCGAGTCGGGGATGTGGCCGGAGGCGTACGACGAGGGGTCTCGGATGTCGACGACGGCGAGGTCATGGTCATCGTCGTCGTCGGCCAGTTTCTCGCGTAGTTCGTCGGGCGTCGTCTCGGCGACCATACCCGACGTGACGGGCGGAGCGTCAAAGGCGCGTCGCTTCCGGCGATGCCGTCGCCAGCGGCGACGGTCCGCGCCCCGAGCCACGGGAATCGGTCCCGCCCGTGCCGCGGCTTTATTCGGGGGCGACGCCAACCTCGGGATATGACGCTCTCACTCGACGCCACCCAGTTGGACCGCTACTCGCGGCACATCATCATGGACGAGGTCGGCCCGGAGGGCCAGGGGCGACTGCTCTCGGCGCGGGTCGTCGTCGTCGGCGCGGGCGGGTTGGGCGCGCCGGCCATCCAGTACCTCGCGGCGGTCGGCGTCGGCGAACTCGTCATCGTCGACGACGACGTGGTCGAGCGGAGCAACCTCCAGCGGCAGGTCATCCACCGCGACGACGACGTGGGGACGCCGAAGGCCGAGAGCGCCGCCGCGTTCGTCCGTGGGCTCAACCCCGACGTGTCGGTCGAACCGGTCGAAACGCGGGTCGACAAGTCGAACGTTCACGAGGTCGTCGCGGGCGCGGACGCGGTGGTCGACGCCTCGGACAACTTCCCGACGCGCTATCTCCTCAACGACGTCTGTCGCTTCGAGGGACTCCCGCTGGTCCACGGGGCGATATACAAGTTCGAGGGACAGGCGACGACGCTCGTGCCGGACGGTCCGTGTTACCGCTGTCTGTTCCCCGAAGCGCCCGAGCCGGGGACCGTCCCCGACTGCGCGACGACGGGCGTCCTCGGCGTCCTCCCCGGGACGGTCGGCTGTATTCAGGCGACGGAGGCGATGAAGCTCCTCCTCGACGAGGGCGACGTGCTCGACGGACGGCTCCTGTTTTACGACGCGATGGACATGACGTTCGAGACGGTCCCGTACCAGAAGAACCCGGACTGCCCCGTCTGCGGCGAGGGCGGCGTCGACTCCATCGAGGACATCGACTACGTCGAAAGCTGTGCGATCAGCCTCGACTGAGAAGAGACCGGAGAGAATTCGGGGACGTCGACCGCTCGGCGGGCGGGCTATCGGTCGAACTGGAACCCGCCGACCCCGTCTTCCGACCCCCCGTCGGTCGCCGCGCGAACCGAGTCAGCGTCCGCCCCGTCGACCACGTCGTCGAAGTCCATCGCGTCCAGTTCCTCGACCGCCGCGGCGTCGCCGCCGACGAGGGCGTCCACCCGGTCGGCGAGCGCGTCGAGCGCGACCGTCTGGTCGGCCGTCGCGTCGGTGATGTCGGTCGTCGACGCCTCGGCGGCGGTCGCGTGCTCTTGGGCCATCTGAATCGTGGTCGTGACCTCCTCGATGTTCGTCGCCTGCGAGTCGGTCGCGCGGGCGACCTCGGTGACGCCGTTGGCCGCGGAATCCGCGGCGTCCGCGATTTCAGAGAGCGAGGCGAGCACGTCCTCGATTTCGCCGGAGGCGACCTGAATCTGCTCGTGTGACTGCTCGGAGGCCAGCACCGTCTCGTCGGCCTGTTGCTGAATCTCGGCGATGCTGTCGGCGATTTCCTCCGTGTGCTCGTGGGTCTGGTTCGCAAGCTGTTTGACTTCGTCAGCGACGACCGAAAAGCCCTCGCCGGCCTCGCCCGCGCGGGCGGCCTCGATGTTCGCGTTGAGCGCGAGCAGGTTCGTCCGGTCGGCGACCTCCGCGATGACCTCGACGACCTCCTCGATGACGCCCATGCGCTGTTGGAGTTCGGTCACGCTGTCGAGCAGTTCGTCGGAGATGTCGATGACTTGGTCGGTCGCGCTCCGGATGCTCTGTCCCGCCTCGTGGCCGTTTTCGGCGGCCACGCGGGCCTGATTCGCCGCCGACGCCACCTCGTCGGAGGTGGCCGCAATCTCCTCCATGCTGGCAGAGAGTTCTTGCATCTCCTCCGCACCGGTCGACAGGAGGTCCGCCTGTTCGGTGACCTGCGACTCGATGTCGGTCGCGGCGGTCGCGGCGCGCTGAATCGCGCCGCCGAGGTCCGCCGTCGTGGCGTCGACGTCGTTCGCGAGGCGGTCGAACCGGGTCGCCATCTCGTTGAGGTCCGAGACGACCGCCAGCGTCTCGTCATCGAGAACGTCGCGGTCGTCCGTGAACGACGCGCGCGCCGAGAGGTCGCCGGCCGTGAGGCTCCCGATGGTCGACGAGACCTCCTCGACGAGCGCCTCGGAGGCCCGCTGTTTCTCCACCGCGTCGGTCCGGTCGTGGACGGCCTCGACCACGCCGACCAGTTCGTCGCCCTCGAACAGCGGCTGGGCGGTGAACGCGATGTGGCGCTTCGCGCCGTGTCGGTCCGTCATCGTGCTGGTGTCGCGGTAGAGCCGTCGGGCCTCGTCGACCACGTCGAGGCCGTGGACGACGTCGGCACCCCGCGGGTCGTCGAGCACCTTGTCGGCGAGCGTCTTCGCCCGCCGGCCGTCCGGGTAGAACAGTTCGCTCACGTGGACCGACCCGAGCGCCTCCGCCGCGGGAACTCCCGTGAGCGTCGTAATCGGGTCGTTCCACGCGATGACCCGCCCGTCGGTGTCGAGGACGAACACCGGCATCCCCACGCCGTCGAGCAGGGCACCGGTGTGCAACTGCTCGGCCGCCGCCGCGACCGTCCCTCGTTCGTCAGCCTGTGCGCCGCCGTCGGTCCGCGTCCGAGCCCCGACCCCCGGGACCAGCGCCGCGAGTCGCGAAAGCAGGTCCATACGTCCTCCCCACGCGGATTGCCGGTATAACGCTACGCTCTCGGTTATCAAATTTAATACCCGTTGGTACAGAATCGGTACACTCCGGCGGCCGGGTGCGGGAAACGGACGGTTCAGAAATGCGGTCGTCGCATGGAAGGGCTGAACGGGGAACCCGAGAGGTCCGAAACGAGGGTGGAAGGACCGAGTCTGGGGACAGCGGCTCAGACGGTTGCGAAACCGCGCTTTGGCGGAGCGGTCGCGGCGTCAGTCGATTCGGGCGGAACGGTCGTCGGCAGAGCGGTCGGTGTCGTCGTCGCGTCCGCCGTCGGTCGTCGGCGCGTCGAGTTCGGCGACCGAAGCGCCGTCAGAGTCGGCGAGCGCGCCGTCGCGGTCCGCGGCGTCGTGGTCGACGGTGAACTCGGAGACGAGCGACATCAGCCGCTCGGACTGGGTGGCGAGGCGGTCCGCGCCGTCGGAGACCTCGCTGAGCGAGGCGGTCTGTTGTTCGGCCGCGGCCGCGACCGACTCGGCGCGCTCGGCGGTCTCGTCGCTGATATCGGAGACGCGGTCCATCATCGACGCGACCTCCTCGGTCGAGGCGGCCTGCTCGTCGGTGGTCCGGCTGATTTCGTCGACGCCGTCGGTCGTCTCGCGGACGTTCTCGACGATGGTGTCCAGCGAGTCGCGGGCGGTCTGGACCGCGTCGACGCCGGAGTCGACGGCGTCGCGGGTCTCGCGCATCTCGGAGACGGACGCCGCGGACTTCGCTTGAACCTCCTCGATGGTCGCCTCGATTTCCTCGGCGGAGGCCTTGGTCTCACCGGCGAGTTCCTTGACCTCGTTGGCGACGACCGAGAAGCCCTCGCCGGCCTCGCCCGCGCGAGCGGCCTCGATGTTCGCGTTGAGCGCGAGGATGTTCGTCTGCTCCGCGATGTCGGTGATGAGCTCGACGATGTCGCCGATTTCGGCCATGTCGCCTTCGAGGTCCTCGATGCGGTCGACCGTCCGGCTGGTCTGGGTCTCGACGGTCTCGATGGTGTCGATGGCGTTGGCGGCCGCCTCGTGGCCGTCCTCGCTCGCTTCGAGGGTGTGTTGGGCCGTGCGTTCGAGTTCGCTCGCCGAGGAGGCGACCTCCTCGATGGTCGCAGAGAGGTTGCTCGTCTCGCCCGTCGTCTGCCGGAGGTTCTCGCGCTGTTCGTGCGCGCCCTCGGCCATGACCTGCGTGGACTCGCTGACCTGTCGACTCGCGCGCTCTATCTCCTGAGAACTCGCGGTGACCTCCTGACTGGCCGCGGCGACGGTCTCGGCGAACTCGACGACCTCCGCGACGGTCGCTTCGAGCTCGTCGGCCATGTCGTTGAACGACCGCGCCATCTCGTTCATCGCGTCGTTGTCGGCGTCCTCCGACATCCGGCGCGTGAGGTCGCCGTCGGCGGCGTCGGCCATCGTCTCGCTGAACTCGGCGGCCTTCGCTTCGAGTTCGGTGATGAGCGCTTCCAGTTCCGTGTGCGTCTGGCCCATCGACTCGCCGAACGACCCCGGGATGTCCTCGTCGAGGACGGGGTCGTCGAAGCGCTTGTCCGCGAGCGCTTCGGCCTGCCCGGCGACGGTCGTCAGGTACGTCTGCATCGACTCGAAGGAGTCGTACAGCCGACCCATCTCGTCGATGCGGGCGGTGTTCGGGAGGTCGCCGTCGACCTCGCCGTTGGCGATATCGTCGGCGTTGCGGGCGACGACCGAGAGGGACCGCGCGGTGCCGCGGCCGATGGTCGCGCCGACGAGGAACAGCGCGCCGACGGCGAAGGCGACGAGGAGCATCACGTTCGTCGTCACCTGCGACTGGAGCGCGAACGCCCGGTCGGCCGGGACGTGGTAGGTGAGCACCCAGTCGGTGCCGGTGATGGGCGCGTACGCCATCGCGTAATCGCCGGGCTCCATGCCCGTGCGGGCGGAGACGACCTCGTAGCCGGTCTGCCCCGATAGCGCGGCGTCGATGGCCTCGATGGACGAGCCATCGGTGGCCGCGTACTCGTCGAGGATGGACGCCTTGCGGTTGTCGAACAGGATGGTTCCCGACTCGGAGACGACCTTGGTGTCGCCGGTCGCGTAGGGCGATTCGAACTGGTGGGAGCCCGCTTCGAGCGACGCCGTCAGGACGACTGCGCCGTTGGCTCCGGACACTGGCGCGGCGAACGCGACGACCGGTTCGCCGCCGGACTCGTAGGGCGCGGAGACGGTCACGGACTGGCCCGACGCCAGCGCCGCGGCGTCGTCGGCCCACGGCGCGGACAGCGAGTCGAGCGACTGCCCGGTCGCGCTGTCGGTCGTACTGGCGACGACCGCGCCGGTGTCGGCGTCGACGTAGTGGAGCGAGCGAACGTCTCCCGAGAGTTGGATGAGTTTCCCTTCGAGCCACCGCTGGTGGTCGGCAGGCGGAGTGCCCGCCGGTTGGTCCGCGAGCGACTCGGCGAGGAACGAGACGGTCGACTCCTTCGAGGCCGCCCAGTCGGAGACCGACTTGGCCTCCGTCGACGCCGCGCCGCGAATCTGCGACTCGGTCTGCGACTCGACGACCGACTTGGTGTCGAAGTGGATGTACGCGCCCGCGCCGCCCATGACGACCACGATGAGGAGGAGCACGACCCCGAACTTCGCCGCGTAGCGCCGTCGAATCACGTTCGGAAGCGCCCGTTCGAGGAGGCTCGTCAGCCGCGAAAACGGGTTCATTGTCCACCTCGGGACTCGAAGAACTGGCGCTGGAGGAGTTCGACCTGCTCGACCGAGCCGTTGCGGACGCGCTCGACGAGGTACGAACTCAGCGGTTCGAGCGCGGCCGTGAGGTCGACCCCGCTCGACGCGCCCTGATAGTTCAGTTCGCGGCCGGCGTCGACGAGGGTCCGAACCCGGTCGAACTCGCCGACAGAGACGGTGTGTCCGGTCCCGCCCGAGACGGCCTGCAGGGCGTCGGCGATGGCCGGACCCGACGCCTCGCCGGCGTACTCCGCCGCCGTCGCCATGAGGAACAGAGCGTCGTAGGCGTTCGCCGCGTAGGGCTGGAGCGGCGCGATGTCGGAGAGCCGCTGGGTGAGGTGGAAGTAGCCGTCCGTCCGAACCGACGACAGCGAGGCGCTGTAGAAGCCCTCGTAGTAGGGCGGAATCTCGCCGTCGAACATGCCCGCCGAAAAGACCCACGGGGCCTCGTAGTCAGACGCGCCGTAGGCGTCGAGGACGCCTCCCTCCTGTCCGGGGACGCTGACGAAGCCGACCGCGTCGGGCGAGTCGGCGAACGTCTCGTCGACGACGCCGCCGAACTCCTCCGCGCCCGGGTCGTAGCTGACCTCGGTGACGACCTCCGCGTCGAGCTGGTCGCCGAGTGCGGTGCCGAGGTCGGAGCCGAAAGCCCCGTCGACGGTGAGGAGGGCGACCCGGTCGGCGTCGGCGTACTGCGGCGCGTCGAGAATCTTCGCCATCGCGGTCGCCTGCAGGCTGTCGCTCGGGACGGTCCGGCCGAAGAACTTCCGGCCGTCGGCTCGCCCGGCGTCCGAGAGCCGCGGGTTCGTGCTCGCCGGGGACATCTCCATGACGGCGTCGTCGGCCGCCTCGGGGGCGAGCGCGAGCGACACGTCGCTGACGAGGCCGCCGACGAAGCCGACGACGCCCGCGTCGGCCAGCGAGGCGTAACCGTCGGTCGCGACCGACACGGACCCCTCGGTGTCCACGGTGGTCAGTTCGACCGGCCGCCCGAGCACGCCGCCCGCCCGGTTGACGTCCTCGACCGCCTGCTCGGCGGCGCGCTTGCCGTGCGTTCCGACCTGCTCCAGCGACCCGCTGACGGGCAACATCGCCCCGAAGCGAACGGGCTCCCCGGACTCCGTTCCGAACGTCCCCACGCACCCGGACAGCGAGCCGAGCCCCACCGCGCCGGCGGCGGTGCGGAGAACCGTTCGTCTGTCGTACCTGGCTGTCACAGATTTCCCGAGACGAGTCCAGTATATAATGATGGGCCGCCAATTATCAGACGCTGTATTTTTGACAGAATTGTCCAACATCGAACACGGAATATGAATGTGCGACCACGCAACAGCCGAGCGGGTCATTTGGCCGGGGGCAGTCTCGGGGCGCGCGTACCTCCGACGGTCGGGGCATCGTAGCGTTTTATCCGCCGGCCCGCCCACGTGCGGACATGACTACTCAGGGAATCGTCGGACAGTTCCTCTCGTTGAAAGAGGAGACCGACGCCGACCTGCTCGCCATGCAGTGCGGCGACTTCTACGAGTTCTTCGCCGACGACGCCGAGACGGTCGGCCGCGAACTCGACCTCACGGTCTCCCAGAAGTCCTCGCACGGGTCGTCGTACCCGATGGCGGGCGTGCCGCTGAACGACCTGACGCCCTACCTCAAGGCGCTCGTCGAGCGCGGCTACCGGGTCGCCGTCGCCGACCAGTACGAGACCGAGTCCGGCGACCTCCGCCGGGAAATCAAGCGCGTCGTCACGCCGGGGACGCTCCTCGAAACGTCCCGCGCCGACGCGCAGTTCCTCGCGGCCGTCGTGACCGACGGCGACGGCGTCGGCCTCGCGTTCGCCGACATCACCACCGGCCAGTTCCTCGTGACCGAGGCCGCGACCGTCAACGACGCCGCGGCCGAACTCTACCGGTTCGCCCCCGTCGAAGTCCTCCCCGGCCCGGACCTGCGCGGCGACGACGAGACGCTCTCGCGCCTGCGCGAGGCCACGGACGCCTCCTTCTCGCTTTTCTCCACCGAGGCGTTCGCGCCGGGTCGCGCCCGCCACGCCGTCCGCGAGCAGTTCGGCGCGTCCACGGTCGACAGCGTCGGCCTCGACTCCGACCTCGCGACCCGCGCCGCCGGCGGCGTCCTCGCCTACGTCGAGGAGACGGGCGCGGGCGTCCTCCGGTCGATGACGCGCCTGCAGGTCTACCACCCCTCGGACCTGCTCGAACTCGACGCGACCACCCAGCGCAACCTCGAACTCACGGAGACGATGCACGGCGACCGCTCGGGGTCGCTGTTCGACACGATAGACCACACTGTCACCTCGCCCGGCGGCCGCCTCCTCCGCGAGTGGCTGACCCGCCCGCGACGCGACCGCGACGAACTCGCCCGCCGCCTCGACGCCGTGGAGTCGCTCGCGTCGGCGGCCCTCGCCCGCGAGCGCGTCCGCGAGGTGCTCGACGGAGCGTACGACCTCGAACGGCTCGCCTCCCGGTCGGCGTCCGGGAGCGCCGGCGCGTCAGACCTGCTTTCGGTCCGCGACACGCTCTCGGTGCTTCCCGACCTCGCAGACGCCATCGAGGGGACCGAGCTCGCGGGCTCTCCGCTCGCGGAGGTCGTCTCGCGGCCCGACCGGGACGCCGCGGCCGACCTCCGGGCGGAACTCGCCGACGCGCTCGCCGAGGACCCGCCGAAGACGGTCACCCAAGGCGGGTTGTTCCGGAAGGGCTACGACGACGACCTCGACGACCTCATCGAGCGCCACGAGTCGGCGAAGTCGTGGCTCGACACGCTCGCCGACCGCGAGAAGCGGGCCCACGGCCTCTCGCACGTCACCGTCGACCGCAACAAGACCGACGGCTACTACATCCAGGTCGGCAAGTCGGTCGCCGACCAAGTGCCCGAGCACTACCGACAGATAAAGACGCTCAAGAACTCCAAGCGCTTTGTCACCGAGGAGTTAGAGGAGAAGGAACGCGAGATTCTCCGGCTCGAAGAGGCCCGCGGCGACCTCGAATACGAACTGTTCGGGGACCTCCGCGAGCGGGTGGCCCGGCGCGCCGAACTCCTGCAGGACGTGGGCCGGACCATCGCCGAGGTTGACGCGCTGGCGTCGCTCGCGACCCACACCGCCGGCAACGGGTGGACGCGCCCCGAACTCACCGAGGCCGGCGCGCTCGATATCGAGGCCGGTCGCCACCCGGTCGTGGAGACGACGACGGACTTCGTCCCGAACGACCTCCGCATGGACGACGACCGCGGCTTCCTCATCGTCACCGGGCCGAACATGTCCGGCAAATCGACGTATATGCGACAGGCGGCGCTCATCACGCTCCTCGCGCAGGTGGGGAGCTTCGTCCCCGCGCGTTCGGCGACCGTCGGCGTCGTCGACGGCATCTACACACGCGTCGGCGCGCTGGACGAACTCGCACAGGGGCGCTCGACGTTCATGGTCGAGATGCAGGAGCTGAGCAACATCCTCCACTCGGCGACCGAGGACTCGCTCGTCATCTTAGACGAGGTGGGCCGCGGGACCGCCACCTACGACGGCATCTCCATCGCGTGGGCGGCCACCGAGTACCTCCACAACGAGGTGCGCGCGAAGACGCTGTTCGCCACGCACTACCACGAGCTGACGAGCCTCGCGGACCACCTCGACCGCGTCGCCAACGTCCACGTCGCGGCCGACGAGCGCGACGGCGACGTGACGTTCCTCAGGACCGTCGTCGACGGGCCGACCGACCGGAGCTACGGGATTCACGTCGCCGACCTCGCGGGCGTCCCGCGCCCGGTGGTCGACCGCGCCGGCGACGTGCTCGACCGACTCCGCGAGGAGAAGGCAATCGAGGCGAAAGGGGCCGGCAGTTCGGAGCCGGTACAGGCCGTCTTCGACGTGGGAAGCGGGCAGATGAACGTCGCCGAGGCCGGCGGGTCTGGCGGGTCTGGTGGCAGTTCGGCCGGCTCTGGCGCGCCCGCGAACGGCGCGACTGGCAACGACGCGGCGGGCAACGGCTCGGTGGACGCGGCCGCGGCCGTCGAGTCGAGGTCCGAAACGGGCGACGCCGGGACCGAGGCGGAGGCCGAGGGCGAGCCCGCGCTGGACCCGGAGACCGCGGCCGTCCTCGACGAACTGCAATCGACCGACGTGAACGACACGTCGCCGCTGGACCTGATGGCGAAGGTGCAGGCGTGGCAGTCGAAACTGGACGGCGGTGACGGCGAATGAGCGACATCAGACAGCTCGACGAGAAGACCGTCCAGCGCATCGCCGCCGGCGAGGTGGTCGAGCGGCCCGCCTCGGTCGTCAAGGAGCTGTTCGAAAACAGCCTCGACGCGGACGCGACGCGCATCTCCGTGGCCGTCGACGCCGGCGGCGTGGAGGGCGTCCGCATCCGCGACGACGGCGTCGGCATGAGCGAGGAAGACCTCGAACTCGCCGTCCGCGAGCACACGACGAGCAAAATCGGCGACATCGAGGACCTCGAAGCCGGCGTCGGCACGCTCGGCTTCCGCGGCGAGGCGCTCCACACCATCGGCGCGGTGTCGCGGCTGACCATCCGGTCGAAGCCCCGCGGCGGCGACGTGGGCACGGAACTGCAATACGAGGGCGGCCAGGTCGAGTCGATTCGACCCGCCGGCTGTCCCGAGGGGACCGTCGTCGAGGTCGACGACCTGTTTTACAACACGCCCGCCCGCCGGAAGTTCCTCAAGACGACGGCGACCGAGTTCGACCACGTCAACGCGGTCGTCACCCACTACGCGCTCGCTAACCCCGACGTGGCCGTCTCGCTCGAACACGACGACCGCGAGGTGTTCGCCACCGAGGGCCGCGGCGACCTGCAATCGACCGTGCTCTCGGTGTACGGCCGCGAGGTCGCGGAGTCGATGGTCCCCGTGGACCACGACGCCCCCGGCGTCTCCGTCTCGGGACTCGTGAGCCACCCCGAGACGACCCGGAGCACCCGCGACTACCTCTCGACGTTCGTCAACGACCGCTACGTCACCGACCGCGTGCTCCGCGAGGCCGTCCTCGAGGCCTACGGCGGCCAACTCGACGCCGACCGCTACCCCTTCGCGGTGCTGTTCGTCGACGTCGCGCCCGACGCCGTGGACGTGAACGTCCACCCGCGGAAGATGGAGGTCCGCTGGGACGACGAGGCGGGCGTCAAGCGCGAGGTGACCGAGGCGGTCGAAGACGCCCTCTTGAGCAACGGTCTCGTCCGGTCGTCGGCTCCGCGGGGCCGGTCGAAAGCCGACGAGGCGGCCATCGAACCCGGTTCGCCAGACGGTGACGACGCCGCCCAACTGGACCCCCACGAGGTCCGGGAAGCGGAGCCAGATGACGAATCGGGAGACGCGGACTCCACGTCAGCGCGAGACGTGCAGTCGGCGCGGGAGGCTCGGGAGTCACGAGCGGCCCGCGAATCCGACGCCCGGGCGAACCCTGACGCGACGGCGACCGACGACGCCGACCCGGACACCACGACTGCAACTGAACGCGAGGAAGGCATCGACGCCGGTACTCCGGCTGACGGCGACGCCGATGCATCCACCGAAACAGCCGCCGAGTCGCCCGACCAGACCTCAACGCCGTCGTCCGCGCCGCCGACGCCGCCCCGCGAGTACGACCTCGCGCCGGGACCGGAGACGACCGAGCAGTCGTCGCTTTCGACCGACGACGGAGGCGAGTCGGAACCGACGCCGGACGCGGAGTCGTCGGCCGAATCCGAGGCGGACGAGAGAGCGTCCCGAGGCCCTCCCTCGCGCAGTACCGCGCCGACGACCCAGCGCGACCTCTCGGGCGAGGAGGCGGACCTCTCGCCGGCGTTCGACTCGCTCCCGCCGATGCGAATCATCGGCCAACTCGCGGACACCTACATCGTCGCCGAGACCGACGAGGGGCTGGTCCTCGTCGACCAGCACGCCGCCGACGAGCGCGTGAACTACGAGCGCCTGAAGGGCGAGGTCGAAGGCGACACGCCGACGCAGGCGCTGGCCGAGTCGGTCGAACTCGAACTCACCGCGCGCGAGGCGGCGCTGTTCGCGGAGTACCGCGAGGCGCTGGCGCAGGTGGGCTTCCACGCCGGGCGAACCGGCGAGCGGACCGTCTCGGTGCGGACCGTGCCGGCGGTGTTCGACGCCGCGCTCGACCCCGGCCTGCTCCGCGACGCGCTGACGGCGTTCGTCCGCGAGGAGGTCGACGGCGGCCGGAAGACCGTCGACGCCGTCGCCGACGAACTGCTGTCGGACCTCGCGTGTTACCCCTCGATTACGGG
>Ga0207720_100773_pt1 | contig 16607 bp, 12 predicted proteins | sample A23P2SouthBayCA_2_FD_187751 | JGI IMG/M metagenome (GOLD analysis project Ga0207720, IMG submission 187751) | Aerobic enrichment media microbial communities from Eden Landing Ponds, California, USA - A23 E3 (2) (SPAdes) | ecosystem: Environmental > Aquatic > Marine > Unclassified | place...
CATGTTTCGTCCGGACCTGAACCGAGGAGGGCGACCCATATAAGCCCGTTGATCGGGCCGGGCGTCGCCCACGTCGAGCGTGTGGTCCGGGACCGAGGGCATCGTCGCCCTCGCCGCGCTTCGCATTACAACCGAACCCCCTTAGTTACTTAAGGGCGTCGGAAGCGTCCCGCCGCCGGACGCCGATTTGACACCGACCGGAACTGTTCCGGTCGGGCCTCATCGACGCCGACGACGCGCGTACTTCCACAGAGACCGGTGTCATAAATAAGGCCGTCGAAGTAGTACTCCCCACGTCAATCGATTTCATGGGTGAAGCACGGAGAGAACGGTGTCGCGTGGCTGGAGGCCGGTCGGTCATCCCTCGCTCGCACGGTCGGTCCCGCCGGGGAGCGGCCACGCGAGCGGACGTGGCCGTCGCACGGACAAAGCCCTGTCGGCACTGCTCGTGGTGACGGTCGCCCACCGGGATCGGCGAACCGCGAGACTACCCGCGGTCGTGCACGACCGTCACCATCGGCGGTGCTCCCTGGGAGGCTCGGCCGTCACTCTTCGAGATGTTCGATCCCTTTCTTCGAGACGTTCCCTTTCGTGATCTCGTCGCCCATCCAGTCGGGTTTGTCGTCCGGTGCCTCCTGCTCCCACGCCCACGCGTCGAAGATGTGGACCTTGTCCGTTCCCTTCTCCCGAAGCCTGAGCTCCGTCGGATCGGATTCGGCCTCGTTCTCCGAACTCGCCGGCTCCAGACGACGGGCCGCCTTGAGAGCAGCCTGGCGTGGCATGTTCCCCGAGAACACGCTGTCCTCTTCTCCGTCCTCGCGCATCACGAAGTTCCGCTTACCGTCCTCTCGTACCATGATTTTGCACCTCTATGAGAATCGAACACATGCCACAATATAAATATATCGGCAAAGCGAGGTCTCGGGCGGGCGATTACGTATAAATGCCCGGCGGCACCGGCTGCGAACCGCGGATCGAATCGCGGGTCGTTCGACAGTAGACAGTCTTATGTGTGTCCTAGGGCGAAAGAGGGCTAGACACCCCCGATGGTCCGGAAAAAGAAGCTCAGTCCAAGCGGCGCCAAGGACGAGAACGGCGAATACCACAACGTCCACGTGAATCTGCACGAAGACGAACTCGCCGTGGCCGGGATGGAGATCGGCGACGAAGTGTTCGTCCGGGTTCGCGACGGAAAGATCATCATCCAGAAAGCCGACCCGGACGACGTGGAACACGACTTCTGAACCGATGATCGCCCGCGACCGGGAGGGGGACGAACGGACGCGTCACCGGCTCGTAGCAGGAGACCCATGAACGCCTACGATCTCTGCAAGCCGTTTCTGTTCGCACTCCCCGCCGAGACGGCCCACCGGGCCACGCACCGACTGCTCCGGAGCGTCCAGCACACGCCCGTCGAAGACTGGCTCCGTGACCGCTACACCGTCGACGACGAACGCCTCCGGACGGACGCGTTCGGTCTCGACTTCGACAACCCCGTCGGCGTCGCCGCCGGCTTCGACAAGAACGCCGAACTCCCGTCGATCCTCACCGCACTCGGCTTCTCCCACGTCGAAGTCGGCGGCGTCACCGCCGAACCGCAGCCGGGTAACCCCCGCCCTCGTCTCTTCCGACTCCCCGAAGACGGCGCCCTGATCAACCGGATGGGCTTCAACAACGAGGGCGCCGACCGGATCGGCGCCCGGCTCGACGACGCCGACCTCCCGGACGCACCCGTCGGGATCAACATCGGGAAGTCGAAGTCGACGCCCCTCGACGAGGCTGCCGAGGACTACCGCTACACCTACGACCGCGTCGCGGACGCGGGCGACTACTTCGTCGTGAACGTCTCCAGCCCGAACACGCCGGGGCTGCGTGAACTCCAGCACCGCGAGTCCTTAGCGCGCATCCTCGGCGGTCTCGTCGACGCCGGCGCCGATCCGCTACTGGTCAAACTCTCGCCCGACCTCGCCGCCCCCGCCATCGACGAGGCGCTGGCGGTCGTCGACGACCTGGATCTCGCGGGCGTCGTCGCCACCAACACGACAGTCGAGCGGCCGGCGGGACTCCGCAATCCGAACCGGGCCGAACGCGGCGGCCTCTCCGGTAAACCAATCGAGGAACGCGCGACTGGGACGATCCAGTTCATCGCCGAACGAACCGACGTACCCGTCGTCGGCGTCGGCGGCATCACGGACGCCGCCGGTGCCTACCGCAAGATCCGTGCCGGCGCGAGTATCGTCCAGTTGTACACGGGGTTGGTGTACGAGGGACCGAGCCTCGCGCGCGACATCAACCGTGGCCTGCTCGACCTGCTGGAGCGCGACGGCTTCGACTCTGTCGCCGACGCGGTCGGTGCGGATCTCTAGTTCCGCACGATGACGACCGTCTCGCCCGCTTCGATCATCTGTCCGTCGCCGGTGTAGCGGCGCTCCTCCTCGATTTCGAACATCTCGGACGAGAGTTCGACGCCCGCGGCGTGGAGGCGGCCGTCCTCGATGTCGTAGTCGCCCTCGGCGATGGCGGCCTCGATGTCGGAGACCTGGTTGCCGAACTCGGGACCGACGAGGGAGTAGTCGAGGTCGACGCCGGTCACGACCGATTCGACCGGCGGTTCCTCGTCGACCGACGCCAGTTCGCCGACGTGCATCACGCGACGGATATCGTCGGCGAACGCCTCGACGTCGCCGTACACCCGCACCGCATCCACGTCGGCGTTCATCGACAGCTGGTGGTCCGATTTGTACTTCCGGAGCGCGCCGACGACGGCCATCGCCCGTTCGCCGGCCGGGAGGTCCGCCTCGATACCCAACGGTTCGGGCCAGTCGGTCGTGTGGACGCTCCCGCCGCTGTACATGTCCCGCCAGAGCTCCTCGGTGACGTGGGCGAGGATGGGCGCGAACAGCTTACAGAAGCGCCGGTGGGCGGTCTGGAGCGTGTACGCCGCGGACGGGTCCGACCCGTCGCGGAGACGCTGTTTCGCGATTTCGAGATAGTCGTCACAGAAGGTGTGCCAGAAAAAGGAGCGGAGGCTATCGCGGGCCTTCGAGAACTCGCGGCGCTCGAAGTGCTCCGTGACGGTCTCGATCCGGTCGTCGAGTTCGGCGAGCATCCAGCGGTCGATCTCGCGGAGATCGGGTCGCGAGAGCCGTTTCTCCGGCGTGAGGTCGTCGACGAGCTTCGACGCGTTCCAGAGCTTGCGCATCAGGCGTTCGCCGGCACGCAGCCCCTTCTCCTTGTACGGCAGGTCGTCGCCGACGGCGCTCCCGGCCGCCCAGTAGCGCGCGGCGTCGACGGGGTACTGCTCCAGCACCTCGTCGGGGGCGACGATGTTTCCGAGCGACTTCGACATCTTCACCCGGTTCTCGTCGAGCACCATCCCGTTGATCATCACGCTGTCGAACGGCACCTCGCCGGTGTGTTCGTAACACTTGACGACCGTGTGGAACAGCCAGAAGGAGATGATGTCGTGGCCCTGTGGACGCATGTCCATCGGGTAGAGTTCGGGCCGCTCGATCTCCATCTCCCCCGTCGCCTCGTCCCACTCCCACCCGGCGTTGATCAGCGGCGTCAACGAGGAGGTGGCCCACGTGTCGAAGACGTCGTCCTCGGGGACGAGTTCGTCGTGGTCGCACTCGGGGCAGTGATCCACCGGCGGATCGTCCGAGAGGGGATCGACCGGCAACTGCTCGCGGTCGGCGACGATCTCCGTGTCGCAGTCGGCGCAGTACCAGACCGGGAACGGGATGCCCGAGGAGCGCTGACGGGAGATGGCCCAGTCCCACTGCAACCCCTCGATCCAGTTTTTGTACCGCGTGAACATCTTCTCGGGGAACCAGTCCATCGACCGGCCCGCCTCCAGATACTCCTCGGTCTTGTCGAGGAGTTTGACGTACCACTGCTCGGTGACCAGAAATTCGATCTCCGTGTCACACCGCTCGTGGACGTTGACGACGTGGGTGATCGGCCGGCGGTCGAGCAAGGCGCCGTCCTCGTCGAGGTCGTCGACGATGGCCTCGCGGGCCTCGTCGGACGAGAGCCCCTCGTACTCGCCGGCCACGTCGGTCATCGTCCCCGACTCGTCGATGGCGATGCGGAGCGGCAGGTCGTGGGCCTGATACCACTCGATGTCGGTCTGGTCGCCGAACGTACAGCACATCACGATCCCCGACCCCGTCTCCATGTCGACGCGTTCGTCCTCGATGATCGGGACCGTCTGCCCGAAGATCGGAATCTCGGCCTCCTCGCCCACGAGATACTGGTTCTCGTCGTCGTCGGGGTGGACGAACACCGCCACACAGGCCGGCAGGAGTTCGGGGCGGGTCGTGGAGATGGTGAACGTCTCGTCGCTCTCGACGGCGTCGCCGTCTCCCCGCGGCGTCTCCGACGCCTCGCTCCCGGCCACCCGGAAGGCGATGTCGTGGAAGTGGGAGTCCTGTTCGGAGTCCTCCATCTCGACCTGCGAGATGGCCGTCTCGCAGTCCGGACACCAGATGGCGGGCGCGCGCTGGCGGTACTCCCGCCCCTGCTCGTAGAGGTCGATGAAGGAGAGCTGCGAGATGCGCTGGACGCGCGGCTCGATGGTCTGGTAGGTCTCGGTCCAGTCGATGGAGATGCCGAGCGCCTGCATCTTCTCCGTGAAGTCCGCCTCGTACTTCGCGCAGACGCCGCGGCACATCTCCTGGAACACGTCGCGGTCGTACTCCTGGTGTTGCACGTCGAGTTCGTCCTCGGTGAGGCGTTCCGAGGCGATGCCGTTGTCGTCGTAGCCGAACGGGAAGAAGACGTCGTCGTCCTGCATCCGGTTGTAGCGGGCGACGAAGTCCTGGAGCGTGAATCCGTAGACGTGCCCCCAGTGGAGACTCCCCGAGACCGTCGGCGGCGGCGAGTCGATGGAGAAGACGGTGTCCGGATCTACGGCCCCCTCGTACGCGTACAGATCCTCCTCGACCCACCGCTCCTGCCACTGTCGTTCGACCGTCTCCGGGTCGTATTCTCCGCTCGGCATTGCTCGGGTGACGCTACCGGAGGGACCGATGTTAAACGACTCGGTTAGGCGGCCTGCGACGGTCACGCTCGCGCCCGCCTCACGTCCGTTCGGCGGGGGCGACGCTCACTCCAGCGCGTCCAGCCGGAATTCGAACGCCGCCACCGGCAGTTCGAGGTCGTGTTCGACCAGCACGCGGGGGTGGATCTCGCCGATCACGCCGACCGCGTCGCCCTCGATCACCACGTCGGCGGCGCGACCCTCGATGAACGTCGGGTGGTCCGTCGCCGGCGTCGCCAGGTCGACGTCGAAGTCGTGACACAGCGCCGCGAGCCGCGATTTGGCGTCCTCGTAGGAGGCGTCGTGGCGAGCCAACACGCCCGCGACGGTGCGGTGTTCCGCGACGCCCGTGTTCTCGGCGTCGTCGGCCCGGGCGGCCAGCCCGATCTCCGCGAGGTCCTGCGGATACGCCCGGTGAGTGTTGTTCTCCAGAACCATCAGCAGGGAGGGGAGCGCCCACGTCCGGAGCATCGTGTAGTCCTCGCTGTATGGTTCGGTGATGGTCACTGGATCGCCGCCGCCGACGACGGCCGTGCCGGGATCGACGCCCAGCCGGTCGTAGTTCTCCGCCTCGGAGATCATGTGGAAGTTGAGCAGATCCTCGAAGCCGAGACCGACGAGCGACGTGCGTGCGGCGGCCTCCAGTTTCGAGCGCTCGTGTCGGCCGCCGACGGTCGCCACGTCCGGATACTGCGGATCGAGTTCGTTGAAACCGTACGCCCGCCCCACGTCGTCGACGAGATCGAGGGGGTGGAGTACGTCGGTTCGGTAGGGGGGGATCGATACCTCGTAGGCGTCGCCGTCGCCGTCGGGGTCGGCGTCCAGCCCCGACCGCTCGAAGAGATCGACCGTCTCCTCGACGCCGAGGTCGACGCCGAGCAGCCCCTCGATGCGCTCGTGGGCGACGGTCTTGGTCTCCACCTCGAAGTCGGGGCGGGCGAGCGTCCCGTCGGGGTACTCGACCTCGACGTCCTCTATCGTCGCCCCGCGCGCGTCCAGCGCGTAGCAGATGACGTTACACATCCGGTCGATGGTCCACTGGTCCGTGCCCGTGAGTTCGACGAACAGGGCCCGCGACTCCGTCGACACCTCGGTCCGGCGGCCGTTGATGACCGGCGGGAACGAGAACAGGCCGATCTCGTCGTAGATGGCAGGGTAGCGCTCGTAGTCGCGGACGATTGGGGCGTACGTCTCGCCGGTCGGGTGGTCGGTGAGCACGTCGGCGGGCGTCATCTCCGCGTTCGCGTCGAGCGGGACGAATCGGTCCCCCTCGGGGTCGACGCCGCGGTAGGTGATCGAGTTCCGGCTCTCCCCGTCCTCGCGGTACGACGCGCCTTTCAGCATCGTGAGGTCGTGGATGCCGATGGCGCCCTTCTCGCGTTTGCGCCCCATCGTCGCGTGGAGTTTCTCCTGAAGCTGGATCAGCGAATCGAGCGCCGCCTCGTCGAGGTCGACCCCGCGGATCACCGCACCGGTGACGTAGGGTCGCTCGTTGGGCACCGACTCGTCGACCTCGATAGTCCAGTCGGGATCGTTCGTGTTGGGCACGTAGACGCCGCGGTCGTCGCCGTACTGGTAGCGGAGCGACCGGGCGATCCCCTCGACCGAGAGGCGGTCCAGCCGATCCGGACCGAACTCCAGTTGGAGGTCGCCGTCCTCGGTCTCGCCCTCGAACTCCAGGCCGAGCGCGAACAGGTCGTCGATCAGTTCGTCGTCGCTTTTCTCCTCGTGGTCCGTCAGCCGCCGGAGTTCGTCCGGATCGACGTCGACGACGGGCATCAGTGGAGCACCTCCACGGATCGCAGGAGGTCCAGATCACAGAGCGTCCCGTGCACGTCGCGGATGTCGTCGAAGCCGTACATGAGCATCAGTAGCCGTTCGAGCGCCAGCCCCCACGCCATCACGTCGCACTCGACGCCCAGCGGGCGGAGCACCTCCTCGCGGAACATCCCGCTGTTTCCGATCTCGATCAACTCGCCCGTCTCGGGGTGGGTGCCGAACAGTTCGAACGAGGGTTCGGTGTAGGGGTTGTAGTGGGGTTTGAACTGCAGATCGGTGATGCCGAACTGCTCGTAGAACTCCTCGAACGTACCCATCAGATCCCGCACCGAGAGGTCCTCGGCCATCACCCACCCTTCGATCTGGAAGAACTCCAGCAGATGCGTCGGGTCGAGCGTGTCGTTGCGGTACACCTTCTCGACGCTGAAGAAGCGCTCGGGCGGGTCGAGGTCGCCGATCTCGTGCCCGGAGAGATAGCGCATGGAGAGGGAGGTGGTGTGACCACGGAGGTCGATTTCGCGGGCCACCTCCTCGGTCCAGGGGGAGTGGTAGCCGTCCCCGTCCTCGCCGACGCCCTCCAGGTGGGCCGAGCGGACGCGTTCGAGCAGGTCCGCGGGGATGTCCGCCATCGGCGGCACGTCGAGTGCGAACTGGTCCCAGTGGGTTCGCGCCGGGTGATCCTGGGGCATGAACAGGCAGTCGTTGATCCAGAACTCGGAGTCGGCGTGCGGGCCGTCCATCTCCTGGAAGCCCATGCCGACGAGCGTATCCTTCACCCGCTCGGCGGTCTGGCGGAGGATGTGTACCGTTCCGCCCCGCCGTTCGGGCGCGTCGGCCTCGACGTTGTAGGCGGTGAACTCGACGTCCTGCCACTCGCCGGAGGCGAGCATCTCGGGCGTGAGTCGGTCGACCGTCTCCGCGGTCTCGACGCCCTCCATCAGCGCGGTGACGCCCTCGTCGGTGAGGGAGACGGAGCGGACGGCGTGTTCCTCGCGGTCGACGAGATCACGCCGTTCGAGGAGGCGGAGCAGTTCGTCGTCGGGGGTGTCACCCTCCGCGACGGCGGCGAGCGCGGCCGTCACGTCGTCGGTTCCGGGTTCGACCTCGTTGGGAACGACGACGCCGTTCGAGACGGTACCGTAGCCGCTGCGCTCGTAGTTCGACAGCGCGATGTTCGCGCGGTCCCCGAGTCCGGATTCGGCTACCACGCGGCCGATTTCGACTCCAGGCTCGCCCTGTCCGGCGCCAGTCAGAGCGGCCCGGTGGAGAGTCACCTCCGGGAGTTCGTCCTCGTGGTACCGGCGCCCCTCGTCGGTGAGTTCGACCGATTCCTCGACGAGTTCCGACACCTCGACCAGCCCCGCGTCTTCGAGGTCGAACGCCGCGCCCGTCACCGTCTCGGGTTTGAGGCCCGTCGTCTCGCTCAACTGTACTATCGTCCGTTCGTCCGTCGCGCTCGCGGCTTCCAACACCGCGGCCTGTGATTCCGGGAGTCGCATTCTTGTTCGTGTTCTCCGAATCCGGTCAGTTAGCAGTTCCGAAGGGCCGCGCGAGCGGTCGCGCGGCCGGCCGAACGGGTCGGTTTCGTCCGCCCACCGCGGGTGGAGTCCGCCGACCTACGGGCGGAAAAAGAAGCCGAACCCGAGCGCGGTCGCTTCGCGGGCGAGCGGGTCGGTCGTGGCGGGTTCGGTCGCCATACCCGTTGAATTCGGGCCGCGGGTCAAAAGCGTTCCCCACCGGAAGCGGCGGTCGGCCGTGCGGACGGCGGGCGACCGACGACCGACCCCCCTGGAATCGACGCAGCGACGGCGGACACAGAGGCGTCAGTCGGCGCCCCGCTGGTACTGTTCGACGAGGACTGTGCCCGTCCGAACGAGGACGTACAGCGTGGTCGTCGCGAGCGAGAGCGGGAGGACGGCGGCCCACACGAAGTCGGTGCGGTCGAGGAAGGCGTGGAGCAACCGCAGTTGCCGTATCTGGAGCAGTTCTATCGTCGCCGTCAACAGCGACATCGCGACGACCAGAAGCGCCGCGACGCCGACCCAGAACAGGAAGATGCCGGCGACGACGAGCGCCTCCGAGAGCGCCCAGCGGAGCCGTCCACGGGGCGAGGCGGGGAGCGGGTTCGCGCACACGTCCACGCCGTACAGCGCCGCGCCGAATGAAGGTTCTGGAGGCTGCAATCGCGTTCGAACCGTCGGCTCGGGCGGCGGTTCGGCCGCCGGACGGCCTAGTGCCCGTCGCCCGGGACGCCCCGTCGCTCCGAATCGAGGTCGATATCGAGGTCGTCGAGCACCGCCTCCATCTCCTCGCGTTTCTCCTGGTGGTCTTCGAGGAACTCGCGCATGAGTTCGGCGGCCTGCTCCTTGCAGCCCCCGCAGAGGCGTTCGCCGCCGACACACTCCTCGTACACCTCGGTCGCGAACTCGTCGTCGTCGCCCGCGAGCAGGTAGGCGTACAGTTCGTAGACGGGGCACTCGTCGGCCTTCCCGCCGAGTTCGCGCTGTTTCTCGGCCGTCTCGCGCCCGCCCGTCGTCGCCGACTTCACCTTCTCGTAGCCGTCCTCGGGATCGTCGAGCAGGGAGATGTGACTCGCCGGCACCGACGAGGACATCTTCCCACCCGTCAGCCCGGTCATGAACCGATGGTAGATGGAGGAGGGGGCGACGAAGCCGTAGCCGCCGTGGTCGACCTCCACGTCCCGCGCCAGCGCCTCGGCGGCCGCGCGGTCCATCTCGAAGGCGTCGATGTGTTCGTCGTAGCGTCGCTTCTCGCCCGGCACCGCCTCGATCAGGGCGTCGAACGCCTCGGGGGTGGCGTTCCGGTCGAGGAAGCGTACCCGCGGGCGGAGCGGCTCCTTCCCCGCCGCGCGGAGTTTCTCGATGACGGCGTCGCGGTCGGCGTCGGGCGCCATCTCCGCCTCGAGCCAGTCGGCGGCGTCCTCGCAGCGGACGGTGTCCAGGTCGTCTTCCAGCGCGGCGTGGGCGGCCGCGAGGTGGTCGCGCTGGCCGGCGTCGGCCTCGAAGCTGGCGTACGCCTCGGTCACCTTGAAGTAACGCATCCGCGCGGCCACGTCGCGAGCGAGACGCATGTGCGGGTCCTGGTCCGGACCGACCGGGATGACGGTCGGCTTCGGTCCCTCTAGCTGGGGGTAGAGGATGTCCGCCATCTGCGTGACGACCGACTGCATGTGGGAGACGGATGTCTCGCCGTCGAACCCGTAGATGCCTTCGAACTCCGCGAAGCGGGCGTTCGAGCCGAGTGCGAACGCGAGATCCTGCACCTCGCGGTTCGTAGACTGCCGGTAGAGCTCTCCCTCCTCGGGGTCGAACCCGAGCGCGAGCAGGGAGAGCAGGTAGTCGCGGGCGTGCTCGTCGATCTCGTCCCACGAGAGGCCGCGGGCGCTGTGAGCCTCCAGATCCGCGATCAGGCCGTAGGCGTCGGCGCCCTCCCCCTGGTGCCAGATGATCTCGTCGAAGACGAGTTTGTGACCGATGTGGGGATCGCCGGTCGGCATGAACCCCGAGAGGACGGCGGCGTCCTCGCCCTCGCGGAGCGCCCGGGCGACGGGGCGGTAGTCCCGGTGGCCGAAGATGACGCCCCGCCGCATCAGGTAGTGGGGGTTCGGCACCTCGTCGAGCACCTCGTCGAAGGCCTCGATGCCGAACTCGTCGAACAGCTTGCGGTAGTCGGAGACGGTCGAGGAGCCCCAGGGGTCGAGCGCCACGTCGTCGGCGCCGGCGGCGGTCCCGGCGTCCGCGTCGCTACCGCCGTCGGTCGCGACGTCGCTCGGCTCGTCGATATCACCGGCGGCGGGCCGGTCGGTCGAGGAATCCGCTGGAGTGTCTCGTGTCATGTTAGGGCGTGAGTCGGGCAACCGAGAGCCAGTCTATCCCCTCGTTCACGTCGGTCAGCGCAAAAACCATTCGTTTCCGGACCCCGCCGGCGAGGCGCACGTCGAGCGAGAGGTCCCGGGGGAGGAAGGTGTGATCGGGCGAGACGACGCGAATCAGCCGCGTCGAGTGATCCATCTCGTCGACCGCGGTGAAGGTATCGTAGGTGCGGAAGTCGGCGCCGAACTTGAACCCACTCTTGGGGACGCTCCCGGCCGCGCGGAGCGCCGCGTAGGCACGGAGCCGACGGTCGAAGCGCTCGCCCTCCACCTCCCGGCCGCGTTCGACGACCCTGGGTTCGTCGAGGGAGAGGGCGTCCCGGCGGGCGAGATACGCCGCCTCGACCAGCGAGAGCTGGAGCGGCCCGGACTCGGCGTTCCGGCCGTGGAGTCGCTGGCCGTAGAACCCGCGGTCGTGGAGGGCGGTGGGCGGGTCCCACACCACCGCGCGGTCGGCGAGGAGGGCGGCGTCGAGGTCGGTCGGCGGGTCGTAGCGCTCCTCGTCGACGGCGCCCGACCCCATCTCACCGGCCGGACCCGGTCGGCCCGTCTCGAAGTACGTGAGTTCCCCCTCCTCGTCGACGACGGCGAGGACCACGCTCCCGAGGGCGGCGGCGGGGATCGACTCGCGCTCGCCGGCGACGCGGACGCGATACGCGATCTCGTCGTCCGCCGGTCCCTTCCCGCGGGGGTAGACCACGAAGTCGGCGGCGGCGGGGTCGTCGACCCAGTCCTCGCGGGCGGGCGAGAGGTAGAACCCCCGGTCGCGGAGGTCCTTGTAGACGACGAATTCGAGGACTGCGTCGGTGGCGGCGAGGAAGCCCCGAACGTCGAGGACGTCGCCGTCGGGACCGACCACGCCGTCGAGGTCACCGCGAAAGAGGAGGTGAGCGGCCTCGACCGGCGCGAGTTCGATCCGGTTGCCCGAGAGGGGCCGGCCGTAGCCGCGGGCGTCGTAGAAGCGCTGGCGGGCGTCGCCACCGACCCTGACGGCGCCCTCCTCGAACGTCCCTTGCATACCCGTGTGGGGGCGGGGCGCGGGTAAAGGGTCTGCGGTGGGCGGTCAGCGCACGTCGCAGGTGCCGTCGAGACACCGTCGCCCCGTCGCCGTCTCGAAGACGGGCAAGCCACACGGACAGTCGTCGACGACGGTCCCCGTGGGAATGGTGAAGGCCGTCTCGCAGTCGGGGTAGGCGTCGCAGCCGGCCAGCAGGCGCCCGCGCCGGCGGACGATCCGGAGGTCGCTCCCGCAGTCCGGGCAGGTCCACGCGCGGTCGAACCGTTCCCGGACCGCGTCGTCGAGCGGGTCACAGGCACGGTCGATACACACTTCGAAGGCGGCACCGCGCTCGACGCGCATCCGGGGGAGCCCACAGTCTGAGCAGGCGTCGTCGAGGACGGTCGCCCCCGCGACCAGCGGGTAGCGCGTCCCGGTGTCGACGTCGACCACCGCGCCGCCGGTCCGGACCAGCGGCCCGCCGGAGCGTGGGTGCGTCCCGACCGGCACCCCGGCCTCGGTGGCCTGGTAGACCGACCGGCGGATGCGGTCGGCGGTCACGCGGAGCGTCCGGTCGTCGAGGTGGGCGACGAGACCGAATCCGTCGCCCCCCTCGACGGTCACGTCGTCGGCGCGGGTGAGCCACGCGACGGGCTGGTAGCCGTCGGCGTCGTGGACGAGGACGGTCCGGTCGGGTTTGACGAGGACGAGCACCCGACCGCGGTGGGTTCGGTCGTCGGTCTCGACGGTGCAGTCGCCGGCGAAGGCGCGGATGGCGTCTGCCATGGCGCGGGGTGGCTCGTCTCCGGGTGAAAAGTCTCGGACGAAGGTCTTTCACCGATTGCCGGCGGAGGGGGCGCATGGACGCGGTGCTGTTCGACATGGACGGAGTGATCGTCGACACCGAGGAGTTCTGGCGCGCCCGCGAGACCGAGGTGATCCTGCCCGCGGCGGTGGCCGAGGGCGATCCCACACAGGACGAGATTCGGGGCATCAACTACCGCGAGACCTACGACTACCTCGCCGACAACTACGAGATGGCGCTGAGTCGCGAGGAGTTTCTCGACCTCTACGAGTCGGCGGCTGTCGACCTCTACGAGTCGGCCGACCTGATGCCCGGATTCCGGACTCTGCTCGCGGACCTGCGGGATCGGGGGGTGCGGGTGGCTATCGTCTCCTCCAGCCCGCGGACGTGGATCGACCGCGTCGTCGAGCGATTCGATCTCGACGTGGACGCGGTCCTGAGCACCGAGGACGTCGACGGACCGGGGAAGCCAGCGCCGGGCGTGTACGCGGCCGCAGCGGCGGCGGTCGGCGCCGATCCCGCCGACTGTGTCGCCGTCGAGGACTCGCCCAACGGCGTTCGGGCGGCGACGCGGGCGGGGATCACGACGGTCGCCTACGGGGGCGATCCCGAGGCGGTGCGGCTGGCCGACCGCGCGGCGGCCGATCCAGAGGCGTTGCGGGCCGCGTTCGCGAACGTCGGCGTCCTCTAGGAACGGCCGGCCACCGACGCCGGACGGATCGGGCCCCGTGTTATATTTCGGCGGACCGCGTAGAGGTGTTCCATGACCGAGGCGGGGGAGCTCGAACAGTATCGCAACTTCGTCGAGGCGTCGAACGACATCACGGCGGTCGTCGGCGCGGACGGGACGGTGGCGTACGTGAACTCGTCGGTGACTCGCGTACTCGGGTACGATCCGGAAGACCTGATCGGCGAGGTCGGCCACGAGTACGTCCACCTCGACGACCGGGAAGCGGTGACGGCGGCGATGGAGACGCTGCGAACCGGACCGGACGAACGCCGACGGGTCGAATGCCGGGTCCGACGGGCCGACGGGTCGTGGTGCTGGATCGAGGCAGCCATGCGACACCGACCGGCCGGCGCGGTCGACGGCATCCTCGTGAACGGTCGCGACATCACCGAGCGCAAGGAACGAGAGTCGGATCTCGTCACGACCAAACAGCGCATGGAGTTGGCGCTGGAGGGAGCGAATCTGGGGATCTGGGACTGGGATATGCAAACCGGACGGGTGTCACGCGACGAACTGTTGACGGAGATGCTCGGCTATACGCAAGCCGAGATGGGCGACCGCATGGGTGGCTGGGAGCGAGTGGTGCATCCGGAAGACCGGAAGCGACACGACGAGGCGCTGGCCGAACACGTCGAGAACCGGACGCCCTACTACCGATGTGATCACCGACTGAAGACCAAATCCGGCTCCTGGAAGTGGGTCCGTACCATGGGAAAGGTCGTCGAATGGGGCGAGGACGGGACGCCGGTTCGGGCAGTGGGTCTTCACCAGGACATCGACGACAGGAAGCGATCCAAACTGGCCCTGGCGGAGGAGCGGGACATGTTCAAAGAGGGGCCGGCGGTCGTCTTCAAGTGGAAAGACAGCGAGGGGTGGCCGATCGAATACGTCTCGGACAACGTCGAGGAGGTGCTCGGATACACACCCGAACGGCTCCAGTCGGGTGACCTCTCCTACGCCGAGATCATCCACGAGGACGACCTCGAACGGGTCACCGAGTCGGCGGCCGACCTCGACGAGGCGGAGGGTGACAGCGTCAGCCTGGAACCCTACCGAGTACGCACCGCGACGGGCGACGTTCGGTGGGTGATGGAGTACACCAGGGAGTACCAAAACGAGGGCGGGACCGCCTACCTCCTCGGCTACCTCGTCGACATCACGGAACGCAAGCGACGGGAACTCGAACTACAGCAGTTCAAGGCGGCCGTCGAGCAGAGCGCCCACGCCATCTACATCACCGACGTCGATGGAACGATCGAATACGTCAATCCGGCCTTCGAAGAGATCAGCGGGTACAGCGAGGAGGCGGCCGTCGGGCAGACGCCACGCATCCTCCAGTCGGGGGAGTACGGCGACGAATTCTACGAGGAGTTCTGGGAGACGATACGCTCCGGGGAGCGGTGGGACGCGGAGATGGTCGACCAGCGGGCAGACGGCGAGCGGATCGTGCTCAACCAGACGGTCGCACCGATCACCGACGGCGAGAACGACATCCGGAAGTTCGTCGCCGTCGCCCGCGATATCAGCGAGCGCAAAGAACGCGAGCAGAAACTTCGGGAGCGAGAACAGAAGTATCGCAACCTCTTCGAGGGTACCCGCGACGCGCTCATGGCGTTCGACCGGAAGGGGTACCTCGACTGCAACGACCGGGCCCTCGAACTGTTCGGTCTCGACTCCGTCGCGGAGTTCGTCGAGTACACACCCTGGGAACTCTCACCGCCACAACAACCGGACGGGCGAGACTCCAAAGAAGCGGCACTGGAGCACATCGAGACGGCTTTCGAGGACGGCGAGGCGTTCTTCGAGTGGCGACACCGGCGTGCCGACGGGACGGTGTTTCCGTCCGAAGTGAAACTCAGCCGGTTCGAGTACGAGGGCGAACCGGCGTTACACGCCTTGGTGCGGGACATTTCCGACCGCAAGGAACAGGAACGCGAACTCGAACAGCGAGAGAAGAAATACCGCAGTCTGTTCGAGGACACCCGCGACGCGCTCATGTTGCTGGACCGTGACGGATTCTTCGACTGCAACGAGCGAACGCTGGAGTTGTTCGGTGCCGACTCGGTCGCGGAGTTCGTCGAGAACACACCCTGGGAACTCTCACCGCCACGACAACCGGACGGGACGGACTCCGAAGAGGCGGCACTGGCACACGTCGAGACGGCCTTCGAGGAGGGGGAAGCGTTCTTCGAGTGGACACACCAGCGTGTCGACGGCACGACGTTCCCCGCGGAGGTGAAACTCAGCCGGTTCGAGTACGAGGACGAACCGGCGTTACACGCTTTGGTTCGGGACATCACCAGACGCAAGCAGTACGAGCGTCAGTTAGAGGAGCAACGCGACGATCTCGACGTCCTCAATCGAGTACTTCGTCACGACATCCGCAACGACATCCAGCTGATAACGGCCTACACGAAGATGCTCGCGGACGAGTGTGACGACGGGGAGGCAGACGGCCACCTGGAAACGATCCTCGAAAGCGCCGATCACGCGGTCGAACTCACGACGTCGGCCCGGGAGATGGCCGACGTGATGCTCTCGGCCGACGAGGAGTTACAGCACGTCGACCTTCGAACCGTCCTCGAAAGCGAACTCGACGAGGTGCGGTCGGCACATCCCGAAGCCGTCGTGACCGACGAGACGACCGTTCCTCGGGTGACCGTTCGGGCCAACGATATGCTCGGCTCCGTCTTCAGAAATCTCCTGAAAAACGCCATCCAGCACAACGACGCGGAGACTCCGGAAGTGACCGTATCGGCGACGAATCGTGACGACACGGCCGTCGTTCGGATCGCGGATAACGGGCCGGGCGTGCCCGACGAGCAGAAAGGCGCCATCTTCGGCAAAGGCGAGAAGGGGCTCGACAGTCAGGGCACCGGTATCGGTTTGTATCTGGTCGACACGCTCGTCGAGAGCTATGGGGGCGAGGTCGGAGTCGAAGACGGCAGCCCCGACGGGGCGGTGTTCGTCGTGGAACTACCGAAAGCCGAGTGAACTCGACGACTACCCCACCGCCACCGTCTTCTCCCCCACGAACGGCCGCACCGGCAACTCCGGAAACGACACGACTACCTCACCGCCACCGTCTTCTCCCCCACGAACGGCCGCACTGACAACTCCGGAAACGACACCTCCACCCGGAAGTCGAGTTCGTCCGCGTCCGCCCCGAACACACCCACGGGAACGGTCGTCACGTCCGAGAGGTAGGTCGTCTTCTCGGACATCTCGACGCCGTTGACGGTGACGCGGACGCCGACGCGGGCGCCGCCGCCCGCGTTGCGCACCCGCACGTCACACATCTCGCTCTCGCCGGGGGCGACGGCGTCGGGCACGTCGCCCCACTCGACGGAGATGGCGGGG
>Ga0207720_100775_pt1 | contig 16526 bp, 16 predicted proteins | sample A23P2SouthBayCA_2_FD_187751 | JGI IMG/M metagenome (GOLD analysis project Ga0207720, IMG submission 187751) | Aerobic enrichment media microbial communities from Eden Landing Ponds, California, USA - A23 E3 (2) (SPAdes) | ecosystem: Environmental > Aquatic > Marine > Unclassified | place...
GACGCTATGAGCGCTGTTGCCTCGGAAGACGAAGAATAGTTTCTTTTTCAAACATTTTCTCTGAGGACGATCGTAACGGGTGTCAGCTGTATGGTGGTTTGTAGAATTTGAGATCCCGAAGTTGTGCTTCCAAAGCCGACGATTCGATATTGCGTTATTTGGTTTAGAAGATGCGACTTTCGGGGTAGAGGACTTGAGTCGCCCGCGAACCCACTCCTCAGCGGTTCCGCATTGTACTTGGTTAAAAGGGAGTTTAACCAAGGGAATTTACGAGGGGCGACACTGTACCCCACATACGAATGTCTGGATCAACGGATCGACGGGCTACACGCGGGGGCACAACCGTCCACGAGGCCATCGAGAGCTACCTGCGCTATAAGATCAATGCCGACGGTTCGAAGACGACCATGCGCTCACCACTGCGTGAGTTCGCCGATCACTGTCGAGACGAGCGTGACCTCGAGTTTGTCGACGACCTCACACCCCACGATGTCCGCAGTTACAGCGAGCACCTCTACGACCGCGTCGTAATCGACGAGGACCTGGCGGCTTCAACTGCTCACAACTACTTCGCGTACGTCCGGGCCTTTCTCTCGTGGTCAGTTCGGGAGCAATACCTCGAGTCGAACCCGGCGAATACGAACACCGCGATGGACCCGCTACCAGAGGACGACGGGAAACGCAAGCGCCAGTACTGGAGCGCTGAGGACCGCGAGACGTTGCTCGAGTACGCCACCAAGCGCGTGGACATGGCTCTGGAGGGAACCATCCGGACCGATGTAGAGGCGGCCTTCCGCGATCGGGCGATCGTCGTCATGCTCGATGGCACGGGGGCGCGTGGTGCTGAGTTGTTCGCTGATCCAAAAGACGATAAACGAAACGGCCTCCGGTGGAAAGACGTCGATTTTGACGAACGGCTGATCGAAGTCTACGGCAAGTCCCGTGAGTACGAACAGGCCCCGTTTCCTGCGAGTGTCCACGACGTCCTCGAGCGATGGTACCGGGTGCAAGAGCCGACGACCGAAGCGTGGCCGGTCTTTCCGACCGGTCATTACGGCTCGAAAAAGCGCACACTCGAGGATGCACTCGGCGAGAAGGCAGTCTCTCGGGCGCTCGAGGGTAGGGGTGACGCCGGGAAGACCGAGGTGCTTGACCGTCTACACCGCGAGCATGAGGTTCCGCCGCCGTCGATCTCGAAAGAGGGCGTTCGCCGGTTGTTGAAACGGTTCACCGACGAAGCCGGGATCGATCCGGACGGCGAGTACGACTATCTGACGCTGCACGGCGCTCGCCGGGCACTCGGACGCGACCTCTATACCAGCGGCATGTCCGAAAAGGCTCAGGAAGCGTTACGACACAATTCTATCGAGACTACCCACGAGGCCTACGCCGACGTCAAGATGAAAGACGTCTCCGATTCGATTGACGACGTTCGTGAGTGAGAACGAACTCGAACTACTCGCCTCTCCTCGATTCAGTATTCAAACAACGGTTCAATACCACGATATTCAGGGAGTACATCTCTGTTGTCCCCATGGTCAAAATTGAACCTCCAAGCATGACCATCTTTCTTCTCGCCAATATCAAATCTTGATATAAAATCAGGGAAAGGGATCGTCCATCGATATTCGTCAGTAGTACCAAGGAAAATAAGATAGAGTGGATGATGCTGTCTCAAATTGTTTATTGAGTCCCACGTTGATCCGTAGAAGGGCGATTCTTTCGCCGTAGAATCACCTGCAAACCGCGAGTATGTTACCCAAATCATTTTTGTGGACTCTTCAGTCTCTACTTCCCACGCGGACCGACCTTTGTATCTCGTATATTTTACAATCGATTGAACTCTATCAGCTTTTTCTAACTCTCGAATCAGCTTTTTCTTTAGCCTCTTTGAATCACTCATTATGATTATCCCCACCGCTCGTATGATCCGGTGATTTTGGGCCGCACCTCTAGTTCAATCTCTTGTTCATCAACCGCGAAATCCCATTCATCGTAATGGCCTGGTTTGAGCGGCCCAACGTAGACTGGATAGACATCGCCTGCGAGTTCATCTTGATAATCATCTGGAATGAATACACTAACCAATTCAGTCATTTCGCCATGGGCATTACGGTGGACAGCTTCCAGCCCTCGTTCTAGCTCTTGATGGAACTGAACCTGTACAATTGTGTGCTGTGAGTCTGGATGATCCAATTCGAGAGCGTAGTAGTCTTCATATTCGCTGATCTTGCTTTCGAAGTCAGCCTGCCCTTCGATGATTCCGACTATATCTCGAGCCGCCATTTGCATTCGTTCTGGATAAAACGCGACGAGATCGTTGATTCCAGTAGGAAGCAGACCGAGTTCCCGTTTTAGTACATCGTCAAAAGTTTCTTCTTTTCGCTTACGAAGGGCTAGTTCTTCATGGACGATCTCGCTCACTTTGATATTTTTCCGAGCCATTATCTTTTGGACACCGTGTATCTTCTGTATTCTATGGGTGTACTAAAGTCTGTCGGACCCGGTGGTTGGATGGTGAATGATTCTGTGCCGCAAGTTGATTCAGACTGAACTGACGCTACTTCAGGAGAATATCGTTGTCTGGCCTGGCGAATCACTAGAAGACAGTAACTTTCGATGAGAAATTACGTCGTTCAAGGCGTCACGCAGGAACAATCGTGACTGCAATCTTGAGGAATCCGTAATCGACGATCTGATCAGCCATTCTCGCAAAGACAGCAAGACACTGGAACCCGACGTAGTATAGTAATTCTCCAGAGACATATCTCCATTTAGTAGATGTATACTCTCGGAACTATAGATATAAGAATTATTAGAATAAAATATAAGGATTGCTGAATAGTAATCTGCTGTCAGGTTGATCACGTAGCAATCTCATGAATGGTCTCTCAATGGTGAACTAAGTTCGCCATTAGGGATTTGGGAAATTAGCTATGCTGAACCGATCTCTAACGGATTTAGGATTGGATTTGTATATGAATAATCACAACTAAGGTGAGGTGGACTTATCGATCACCAAGGGCTGCTCCACATGGTACTCTACATGGATCAGAATGACGACGGCGACGTGAGAGTGATGTTCGAACGAGATATGATCTATGTTCGTGATACAGATCGAGGACTCCTGTTTTCAGCGAATGGGTTCGAAAATGAAGATGGGTGGGTAATCAAAACGGGGCCTATCGGTGAGGAACGGGAAAAGACAATAGAAGTGGAGACTCGAGAACAAGCTCTCGAAAAATATTTTATTTGGTCAGTCGGAATTTGTGAGTTCAACGAAGGAGATGATTAAGCCAACACTCTGTGACAATATTCACTTGACTGTAACTTTGAGGATTCAGTGATGACGGACTACTTGGCAGGCCTCGCAAAGCACCAGATCATCAGCAGGGGTTTGATTGCTGTTCCGTACAGACATTCCCAAACGAAATTCATAATAAGTGATTGAGAGCGCTTATAAAAAACATCATGACAGTAACTTCTCCCAAGTACTATACGGATATCCTGATTGTCCCAATACAGAACTGATGGTTGAAACCGAACATCTTGACCATCCTGCAGTTGAAGTTACATTACCTGTTGATCGTGAGCACCACCAGTATGAGGTGCCACAGCATACAACGCTGTTTTTTTGGACGACGCTTGCTGCAGGTACTCCAGAACGACTTCCACAGATCCAGTCACCATTGGGAAGTTGTCTATTCAACGAGATATGTAATTCGCGCGAGCAAATGACGTGGTCCGTTTCAATTAATGGTGAGTCGGTTCCGCTTCTTACTGATTCCTATTACAGGTGTGATGGATACACAGGGTTCGCGTGGTGGATTGCACTTGGGTCTGTAGAATTACCAGCTACAGTCTGTGTGGAGTTCGAAACAAGCGGCACTCAACCTACAGTTCAGGAACATCCGCTCGTTCTCTGGACAGACCAAGGCGAAATGCTCCAGTGGGGAACAACAACCGAGAGCACGGTCGACCTTATCCCGTCTAACTCACCACCTAGTACGTTTCCAACTCGTCAGGAACAACTGTGGGAACGACTCACAGTATACAAACCACGGGATGATATTGAGTGACCAACATCGATATGCCCAAGAGAATCAGTAGAGTGCGAGATGACGATATTGACGGCTGTTAATCCTTGGGTTGCGTCGCAAAACCGTTTAGACTGCTCACCAGCCCTCTGGACCTTTACTACATTGTAGACTGCGACAGCGAGCGTAGTCTCTCGGAACTGGCTTGTCTCAGTCTGTGAGAACTGAAGGTACCTCCAGAACGCCTTACCTTCGAGCCGACCTACTGCTAACCATGGCAGATAGAGACGAAGAGCGTGAGGAACGCATCAAGATGGAGATAATCGTCGATGCCTACACTCAAGGCGAGCAGGCCGTGGGCTGGATAACCTATCTCGAGGAGACCATGGACTTTCCTTTTGAAGCGCAGTGTATCGAAGAGCGCGAGGTATCTCCGCTAAAGGAAGGCGAAACAGTGAGCGTGCTCGGGATGCCCTCGGTAGAGCCGTCGCTCCGTCAACAGTTCATAACCATCGAGTGGAACGACAGAGAACTTGGAGTCCCACTGAAACAACTCGAGCCTCTCGAAGCCAGCGATGATACTGAACAGGCAGTCGCCGACTGGCACTACTGGCTCAACCGATAACGAGTGATGAGAAAAAGTTGTGCTGCCTCAGCAAGCCTTACTCACAGGGAGTACCACGTCTCGGTAATGAGGGTCTCGCGTCGCAAAGCCATCTTGAACTCGCTCGTTTGTTTCAGTGTAGTTGAATAACCACCAACTCTCAGAACGCTTCTTGAGTCATCTTGGTGAACGCCTTCATAGCACGCCCGGCGGCCGAATATCGTCGAGCGATAGCCAGCAAACCCAAGTACGGCGTCGGTCGTAGACGTTTGTAGTTGCATGCGCCTGACGTTCGATGATGGAACGCTGCTACTCGAGGACGCCCCCGACAGTGTTCCCTACGCAGAGTGGGATGACCGCGTCGATGAGTATCGAGCGCAGGCCTATCGCTATCACGACCTCCATCAGTGGGCAACTCCCTCCAGTCGCGACCAGCAGACTCTCGCACAGGCCACGATGGCTAGCGAACCCCTTGAAGACGATGCCAGAGCCTACAGTGACCTTGCCCTCTCACCTGCCGTCGCGATCGAACCTCGAGGCTACCAGCAAGCCGCCCTCGAGGCCTGGATCGATCACGACCGCCGGGGGAGTGTCGTCCTCCCGACCGGCAGTGGGAAAACGTTCCTCGCGATCCAGGCGATCGCCGACGCTGGCGTCAGTACGCTCGTGGTCGTCCCCACGATCGATCTGCTCAACCAGTGGCATGCGACCCTCACTAACACGTTCGGAGTCCAGATTCCTGACGATGTCGGCGTTCTTGGTGGCGGTAGCCACACGATCACAGACGTGACGGTGACGACCTACGATTCCGCCTATCGGTACATCAATGAGTACGGAGACCAGTTCGGTCTGCTGGTCGTCGACGAGGTCCATCACTTGCCTGCCCCCACCTACCAACAGATCCCTGAGATGACGATCGCACCCTATCGGCTCGGATTGACTGCCACCTACGAACGAGCCGACGACCAACACAAGGTCCTCGACGAGTTGCTCGGTCCTGTCGTCTACAAGGAGGACGTCGACGAACTCACCGGTGAGTACCTCAGCGACTACGAGACGATTCACCTCGAGGTTGAGCTCACCACCGACGAGCGCAATCAGTACGAAGAGGAATACCAGCTGTATCGCGACTACGTCGACTCCCACGACTTCGACATTTGGAAGGAACGGGGCTACCAGGAGTTCCTCAAGCGCAGTTCCTACGATCCACAGGGGCGACGAGCCCTAATCGCCAAACAGCGGGCCGAAGAGATCGCTCGAACTGCTGAGAAAAAACTCGAAACCCTGGATAACCTCCTGAAACGCCACTACGACGACCGGACGATCATCTTCACCGCGAATAATGACTTCGCCTACGAGATTTCCCAGGAGTTCATCATCCCGTGTATTACTCACCAAACGGCTACCGAGGAACGCACAGACCTTCTCGACAGATTCCGGACCGGGGAGTACTCGATGCTCGTGACCTCACAGGTTCTCGACGAGGGTATCGACGTACCGGCGGCGAACGTCGGGATCATTCTCTCGGGAAGTGCCTCGAAACGTCAGTACGCCCAGCGGCTTGGGCGGATTCTCCGTCCGACGGAGGATCGCCAGCCAGCCCGACTCTACGAGATCATCGCGGCCAATACCAAGGAAACGTATGTCTCTCAACACCGTCGCCAAGGGGTAGGAACCGATGCTGACAGCTGATCTCGCTCGCTCGCGCACGCGAAACGGATCTGTTGAGCCACTGTTTATCGGCCCTGCCGAGTCTCGATACCGAGAGACGGCTCAGCAACTCATCGACATCTTCGAAGGCCACATAGGTGAACCCAAAGGTGACCTCGAGGAGACGATCGACCAACTGACGATCGACGATACCGACTACAAGATCGTCCAAGGGCTGGCGAAGCTCCTTACAGATGAGTGCGAGTTCGAGACGGTGGCTACGGCTGATCCTCAGGAAATCCGTCAGGCGTTGTTCGCGAAAGCCAACGAGTCGTATCCGATCGTCCGACAGCCCACCCTTGGAGATGACACTCAGCGCCTAGAGGTCTACAGTGTCGTCGCTGACCAGCTTGGACTCAGTCTCGAAGAGTGTTACCGAGGAATGTACGCCGATCTCGAGGACAACAAGCTGCTGGTGCGATTTGGCGATCTGTGCGTCGACGAATACACCGATGAGGGTCGTTCGTCAACGACCCGTTTGACCGGGGATAGCGAGGAGACCTACGCTGAGGACACGATCAGCGTTGACTGGCTTCTCACGCGGTACAACCTCGCGCTGGCTCAGGCGGTCCTGTACGACGCAACGCAGATGCGGATCCGTGTGTGGGACCACTTCAACACGGTGTTCAGCTACGTCAAGTTGTTTGGGTTGATGCACCGACTCTATCCAATTGACGAAACCGGCGAGCGGGTCGAGTCGACGGATGTCGCTGCAGGCTACGAGGCAATTCTGGATGGGCCTGCGTCGTTGTTCTCGAAATCCCGGAAGTACGGTATTCGGATGGCGAATTTCTTGCCAGCACCGCCGCTGTGTGACCGCTGGGAGATGACGGCGGAAGTCCTCGATGGGGACGGAGGATCGACAAACAGTGGATCACTGACGTTTGAACTCGACCAGACGGATGGATTGTCCTCTCACTACAGCGCCCAGGACGAGTTCGACAGCGATCTTGAGCGAACACTGGCCCAGAAGTGGGAACGGGCGACCACCGACTGGGAGTTACGTCGCGAGGACGACGTGCTGGATTTGGGTTCCGAGGTGATGATCCCCGACTTCGCAGTTGAGCATCCAGACGGCCGACGGGCAATCCTCGAGATCGTGGGCTTCTGGACGCCTGAGTACCTCGAGGAGAAGCTCGCGAAGATCGAGGCCGCCGAACTTGACCATCTCCTGATCGCGGTTTCTGATCGACTCGACTGTTCGGCGACCGATGTCGAGATGGTGAGCGATCAGGTGTTGAGGTTCAAGTCCGGGATTCATGTCTACGATGTTGTTGATCTTGCCGAGGAGTATGCCCTCGAGACAGATGGACAAAAGTTCCATTCAGAGTAACGGTACGCGAGAAAGCTGGTATACTTTCATACATTAACACGGAGTGAAGGTCACGCATCGGCGCATTTGAACTCGGCGGGCAGCGTGACGATCACCGCTGTCTGTGGTTCGGTTTCGACTTTCTGGATCGTGTGGCGACGGGACTCCGTGTTCGCCGAGTGATTTCGCTTGGTTTGGCAATCAAGAAACCAAAGACCCTACTACTCTAGACGTGTTTGAGACACAGCCAAATCTTTCACGTCCGAGTCCGAAAGAACACCGTCTGGCTGAGGGGTATTGAACACATTCACTCAACCAGACATCTTCCTCATGAGATCAACGCTTTAGCTCCAGCTCTCACACCAGTCGGGAAGTACCGAATTTCTGTTTCACCATCTCTAATAGGAGCTAAGCAACGCGTGCACCAAGTGTACGGCGTTTTCAGACCGCTAAATAGAATTAGATGACCATAAGAACTTTTCTATGACACGCTCTCTAACAGATACTATAGACGGTGTCGGTGTGTTAATAATTCTGTAGCGCCATCAAATAGCAGGCTATATGTGGTAGTAATGGACTAAAATTGCCATATGGAAATAAGAAATTTTAAAAATATAACTCTAATCGGCTCTAACCACCTCCTCACGCAAGACTATTTCAACACTTTAAAGTCGGAAATAACTGGCACAGAAATAGATATAGTTGGTGTTGAAGGAGGATGGGATGTCTACACATCTATTATGTATTGGTTGCGGGAGACAGAATGGTATAATCCTCCAGAAAAAACCACAGAGACAGAAAAAAATATTTTGAAGGCAAATAAGAATAACGGTGGTTCTTCTCCAACAGACGTTGCAGGTGCTGCTGGCATTGCTATTAAAGATTGCAAGCCTGTTGTGATGCTTGAAGCTAATTTCGATACCGAAAACATCGGTGATATCTCTCAAGAAAGGGTACAAAAAGCTAATCGAGAAACAGCCACAAAGCTCATAAAATCTGAAGATCTTAACGGGGCTGGCGACTTTTATAAATCTATGACCAAAGGTGAAATTACATCCGACCAATACGTGGAAAGACTTCGTGACGAATATCCTGAAGTCTATGCTGCGAAAATATATGTACGAGATCGATTAATGGCTGGACGTCTTCACTGGTTAGTTGACCAAGGCTATGAGGTATTGGCTGTAGTTGGACTAATGCATTTGCCAGGTATTTCACATTTCATCCATAACCCTGAATCCATTCCTGATGATCAATTATCTAAACCAGGCTGTGATTTATTTACAAGCGCATTTTTAAATATGCCAGATGACATTGAGTGATACCCTCTAGAATTTACATTATATTTGGATGTGATTCAACGTACCATAGGTCCACATCGCGCTGTCTAGTTGTCAGCCTTTGCCATCCAGTCTTTCATCCATGTGTGGGTATCTGTACTTTTGCGGTTAAACGGCGGTGCGATTTCCTTAGGTGATCTATCATTCGTCTTTAGCTAAGACTAATAGTAATCTTTAGGCCCGAGAATATAACTAAAGGTATTGGGAAGGCCAATTCCAGCCGGTGAAACGCTGTTCATCGTGAAACCAGACGATAAGAAACGCTGAGAATTGGTGTCTTCGGCGTTTTGGCGAGGTGTACGAGCGACATACGACCGAAGATCACGGCTAGATAGTATTACTGTGAGTATTAGCTAAAGACGGATGGGTGACCTATTTACTTCATGCGCTCTTGCGTAGCACATTTTTGATTTCAGAGCGTTGCTCGGACAGCGTGTTTGAGTGCTTCTCGTCCCGGTTTTCGATATAACTCTCGCCGGAGTTGAAACGCTCTGAGATACTGTGTCTGCTTATTTTTCGAGATACCTCAATGCGGCGAGAGCCACGCATCGCTGACGCGGTGCCCTTGTCCTCTTCGACTCTCCAGCGACCGCTCAGTAGTGTCAACAATCTCCTACGGAAGAGCGATATACTATTTTGGAGAGGAGACAGAAAACCGTGAGACGCCAAGCGTTCAAATTCCTATTATTGTGAATTCATAACTTTCTATCCTAGATTCTCGAGGTTCTTCATTTTGCCTGTAAGCTCTGAATAGCATTTCGAACAGTCTGCAACCTCATTCCAGTGTCAGTAGCTATTACTTCTGCGTCAGAACGGGTCAATTCTGATGCGAATTTATCGTTGTGAAGTGCCCATCGACGAACTGCTTCTACTGGGTCAGGTGTGAATTTTATTTCACGTCCTTCACGGTATTTCCCAATATATCCTTTTTTGACCAGGCTATTAACTTTATCACTAATCCAAGAACGATGTTTCAGGGACTTGTATTCATCTAATCTTTTAGGATGTTCAATCTCAATAATATCTTGGATTTCGCCGCTTGACTTCGGATTGCCAAGTTCCTCTATGATCTCTAACAAAGCTACTTCTGCATCCGTTAAATCCGGCTCAGAGTGCTCTTCCACAGTTCCAATGAATCCCTCCTTCCAAAGTAACTCTCGTACCGCTTCAGGATCACTCTTTAAGGCATCTAGCAATCCATCAGCTAGTTCTGCATCAAGGCGACCTACTATCTGTTGGAGTTCTTCGTGTTCGGTCATGGGACTACAACTTGACGGGAATTGTAGTATTTGTCGAAGATAGCGAGTTCATGCCGTCTTGTCTCACCATACCACCATACTCCACCTCCGGACTCTTTCGGATTGCGCATTTTATCGACAGGTACGTCGGCCATTTTACCGAGAGCGTGGATTGCGTTGAAGAACTCGAAGTCCTGAAAGTATCGCTCGAACACTTTCTTAGCGGTCTCACTTCCCTGCTTATCAGTCGGACTAGGACGGGTCGAACCGCCTGGATGAGTGTGAACATACGCGATTAACTTCGGATCTGGACGGCCCTCGTACATCCGGGCTAATTGCTCTGCAACCGCGTTCAGTTTCGTCGAAACGGACGTAGGGGTCATCCTGTTGTAGACAGCTGGATCGTCCAACTGGATCAACTCCGTCGGCGTGGTGTAGGAATCCCCTGCCAACAGGTAAACCGTTTCGACGTCTTGCCGGGCACCGTTGTTACCCCGGAGTTCAAGCCGTTGCATGAATCCAGGATCGTGAGAGGGGAATACGAATGTGCCACGAGAGTGATTTTCTGGGTCGGTTGACGGAGTGTTAATCGTAGCCGGGCGAGATAGATTTGCTTTTGATTTATTCGATTCATCTTTTGACGGCGTGTTATCTTCGCTGCTGCTAAGGTCGATCTCAATATCTGCTGGACCGGTTACACTAATATCGATTTCTTCGTCGTTCTGATCAGACATAGGTAATAGTGTGAAGGAGTCGTGTTATTTTCGGATCTTGATGTTGGTCCGTCGGGCAACGACTGCTATCAGACCGATTACCGTAATCGTCACTATCCCGAGCAACCACTGAACGGTTGACGGGAAATCACCACCTTCGCCATCGGAGGTAGTTGGTTCTTCAACGGTGAAGGTCATCATCATTCCGTCGATTTCTCGTGACATATCCTTGTTTTCCACTGGGAAGTAAGTAATATCGGTCACTACACTGTGCTGCCCAGTTTCCGTTCCATAAACCTCAGCAGCGAGATCTTTGGCTTCGCCCGGGTGGACAGTGAAGGTGTTCGTGATAAGTCCGCCGCCTCCACTGCTGATATCACTGGATCCTTCGATGTACATATTGTTGGGGACATTCATCGTGAGCTGCACACGCACAGGACATTCTGCAGTGGCGTCCAACACGATGGACCCTGATATCTGGCCAGGACTGCCCTCTTTGATGACCTCATCAGCAGTATGGAGATCTGCCTGCTGGAGTTGCGGGGGACTGCTTGGATTACACTCCTGAGTTCCGCTCTGTGTAGACGTGTTCGTTTCATTCGATTGTTGGGCGAGAACATTTTCCGTCGCCGAACTGGTCTCTGTAGCCACGTTCGAAGTGGCAGTAACCGGGCTGATCATACCGAAGGCTAACATGAACGCCATTATCACGACCGTGCACATGGAAATCTTATCCTTCATCTGATGTCACCTTGCGACATCATCATGTCTATTCTACATACACTTAATCCCTATGTATAAGAATTACCCGTAATATAACTTGGTTACGTGTAACGCAGATCTGTAATAGGTATTGCTCGCAATGGATCTGAGAAGCGGTGATACCAACTTATGCTATCATCACGAAATACTTTATCCCTCAAGAGAATAAATCATAGATATGGGGGAGACAGTTCGTAGTTATCTCATTCTATTCCTGCTACTTACAGTTATCTTACTGGCAGGTAGCAGTGCTACGGTAGCAGAAACTACAGTTGAGGAACGACCTATTGATGTAGAGACCGACAAAATGGAGATCTACTTACAATCTCATCAAACTTCTGTTGACCATGATGATTCTGTTATTTTCACTTATTCTGCCACAAATTATATTACTAATAATGAGTCTATGACTGTTCAACTTATTCTCCAAGCTCCGAGCGGCTCTGAGGTTTTTAGTTTGAGTGGTGTCGAAAGTAGTTCTGGTAGTCAGTTTACGACGACTACAACAGTAAATCCGGGTGAAGAGGAAAATATGAGAATCCATATTGATCTTGATAAACCAGGTGAATATGAAATAACTGGCCAAGCGATATACTATTTTGGAGAAAATTCAAATAATGGCAATGGGTCTGAAGTGAAAATTCCTGTTGAACAGCGTCCCGAACCAGACACAAATATAGAAAAGGCCATCTCTATCTTTTCTAAAACATCTAACGATATCAGTTCTTTTCTAACAAGCCTTAATTACAATTCTCCACTTCTAGTCTTTGGAGTTTCTGTTGGTCTATTTATGATAACAGTACTGCTTACTCGCCTTATTCCTACAGACACGCGACCAGTCATCATTAACGCAGTAGCAGCTGTTCTAGTAATCAGTGTTATTATTGCAGGAATTGGTACTCTCGGTATTCTATCTGGGAGCAGCAATGATACGCCTGAGAGCCAGGCTCTTGAGTCTGACTCTATACCTGAAAATCAAGAAATTCAGACCCCAGAGAAGGCATCTGGTAGTAGGTCAGATATTAATAATGATTCTTCTTTTGAAGAAAATTCTGCTACCCAAATATCTAACGAAGATTCCACGGAATGGGTCAGTAACTATGATATAGATGATTTCTCAGAAGACCTCCACCAACAGTCAGAATACTCAGTTATGGTAACTGAGGATTATATAGGGAAAGCATATAGTAGATCCAATGGGAAAATAAATAGTACAAATGTATCAGACAGTGGTATACTTGAATTGAATGGAAATGAGAAGATGAGTGCGTACCTCTACGGGGATAGCCCCGGCCTGGGTTATACAGAATCATTTGGTGAAAAGATAGAAACACTCGATGAAGAAGGGGAACTCACAGGACTACTGAAAAAATATGCGGAAGAAATTCTGGAAGTCCAAGTGGACGCAGATAACACTCAAAATAATAAAATAACAACTTATTTAGAATCTTGGGATTCTGAGTCCCAATCTAGGATGGAGAGAAACCTAGAGAACCTTCCTTGCCATCCTGATAAGGCCTATATAGAAGCCGGGAAGATTTACTTCGAATGCGACGAGAAAGTGGATGATGGCATAGAACGTTATCCTGCTACTATCAGTGAGTTAGATCTGAATGAGTCTGAACACCAATCTATGCTATTAGCATCAGAGCAAAATGAACTTTTGAGCTTCTTTCACTATAAATAAATGGTATGAGTTTACCCCAAAGTCTCGACAGCCGGCACAGCGTGGTCCCGTGAGATAATCTCATTGTTGTTGACGACTCGGCGAAGTTCTTCGTATGGATTGCGTCCCTGCTGGCGCCATGTCGCCAGCAGGGACAAGATCGTCTCGTGAACGAACATACCTCGATCGTTACGGAGTGTCCCGATTATTTTCCGGAGAACGACTGGTTCACGAAGTGCGTTCTCAGCTGCGTTGTTCGTCTGGGAGACCGCTGGCTCACCGACGAAGGTGAGCCAGTGGTCGATCCCTCCTTCGATCTTCCCGAGTAGTGTTGCCACTGCCTCGTCGGTTACTGACCGCTCAACGAGCGATCTAAGCCCATTCTGGCATGATCTGTGCATCTGTGCTCTCTCACGAGGACTCGGGTCGGTCTCCAGCCACGACTGGAGACCGACGAACATCTGTTTGAGATACCGGTGAACCGGCTCTGCCTCCTCGTGGTCACTAGCAACGTCCTCGGCTTCCCGGAGAAGATGTGCCCAGCACCGCTGAAGGTTACTTGTGAACGCTGGATACGCCGTCCACCCATCACAGATGACCGTTCCCGCGAAGTCCTCGCCGAGGACTTCCGCGGGGACATCGCTCCCACGACTCTCTCTTACGGCGTACAGCGTGTGCTCTCTCGTCCGAAACGTCCAGATCCACGCTTGCTCACCCTCGCGTTTGATACCAGTTTCGTCGACGTGAACGATCTCTGCTTGCTGAATCTGTCTTCGAATCTGTTCATATTCGCAGCGACCGGCGCGCGCAGCGCGCTCGGTCGCGTGCCACGCGGACGCGCCTGAGAGTTCTAACCCGTGCAGTTGCTCGAAGCGATCAGCGATTTTCCGGTAGGGAAGGCGGTGATCGTACCGAGAAAGTGCTGCTTGGGAGATGACGTTCACCCCGAACTGCCCCTCATCGGGGCAGTCGGGGTGTGTAGCAACAGTTTCTGTTCCACAAGAGTCGCACTGGTAGCAGTGGCGGTTGTACTGGGTGACTTCAGGAGGCTGCGGATCAGGAACCTCCTCGACGAGTCGGGGGCTGACGCCCACCGACTCGTCGAAGTGTTCGCCACATTCGGGACAACAGTCACGGGTGACTTCGATCTCTTTGTCGGGACCAGCTGTTACACGCCACTCTGGATCATGTCCGTCCTTCCGTCCAGGAGTGCCGCCGTCGGTTCGAACATTCTCGTCTTCGTCGTCCTGCGAGGTCGGGGACTGGCGAGTCCCCGACCGTCGCTTACTGGGCGGTGTATGAGGATTTTCGTATTTGCGAAGACGTGTTTCGAGTTCTTCTATTCGCTCGTCTTTCTGGTCAAGTTGCTCTTGCAACTGATCGATCTTCTTGTCCTTCCGCTTGTTTTCTTGCTCAAGTTCTTCGACCCGCTGCTCAAGCTGAAGCAACCGAGAAAACAGCTCTTCTTTGGTGAAATCGTCTGCGTTCACAGACTCCACCAACCAGTTATGACAGCAGAGGCAGCGGGATGGGCTCCGCTGCGGAGCCCATCCCTGAGAGTCGTATCCGATGTCTGCTGCCTGTTCATGTCGCGTCCGTTGAACGCTTCCTACGAGACAGTACCGAAATCAGCTCGGGCTAAACACATACAATAAATGAAATGAATATATGGGTGACTAAATGAACTGTTAGCATGTATGACCTCACAGCGTTCCAACGCGGCCTGCTGTACGCGATCGCCGGACAAGACGAACTGTACGGTCTTGCGATCAAAGACGAACTTGAGGAGTATTACGAGGAGGAGATTCACCACGGCCGTCTCTACCCTAACCTGGACGAAGTCGTCGAAAAAGGACTCGTCGAGAAAGGCGAACTCGATCAACGAACATCTCATCCGAAAATCCTCGGATGACCCAGTCAAGCGGTTTGTACAGGACATGGACCACGACGTCGGCGTCAAACAGAACCACGAGATGGAAGGAACCATCGTGGGTGGCAGTGTAACGGTCACCCCGACGCTGGTCGGGGTTCCCTCAGATCGGAAGGAAGGTACAACGGTGACGTTCGTGACGAACTTCTCGGTAAGTGATGCGACAAAGAAGGCGCGGGGGCGTACCCGCCGCGTGATGCGGCGGTACGCCCGCCGATGGGGAATAGAGAACAGCTACAAGTCGATCAAAGACTTCCTCGCGTGGACGACTTCTCGAAACACCGCCGTTCGAGTGTTCTACTTCGGCTTTGCGGTTATTCTCTACGATATGTGGTTGCTCGTTGACCTGCTGGTGCAGGTCAGCCTCGACATTGACCAGCGACTGAAACCACGCGTGCCTGCGCGGACATTCCTGAATATCGTCCGCAAGGAGGTTCCTGTGACGTAGGCGTTCCGCGGCGGCGGAACGCCGACTCATGAGAGATATCTCTGCTTAGTCATTCTATTTTCGATCGAATCATACCAGGAATGAACGATGCCGATCTTCGAGCGCTAACTTGAACAGGCAGCTCTAATTTTTCACTACACCCATCAGTGTAGCAAATTGACGCTCATCGCACGCTGATGCACATTCCGAACACCTGTATACTACCGGACAAAAGTCAGTGAATACTCGATCGCGTCTCGACGGCTGTCGCCGTCGGCGACAGCGTCTTGGGTGTAATCGAGGTATGAACCGTTTTGTCCGGCAGTATTAGTCCGGTCACCGCTTTCGGAGCGCGTCTTAGATTCCCCCTTTGGCAACTGGTTCTCCTGTACTGAGCAGCAACTACGTGCGCACATTCCATTCTTATCTGCATTCACTACGATGCGAGCCTGAGTAGTGAGAATACTAACAGTATTACAAGAATGCCGATCGCTGTTACCCGCAATATGATTGCCAATCACTGTCGATTTGTTGGTAGTATTTCGGCAAAGCCAGCCGTGCCCATTGCGATCCCAATAACGAGCATAGAGGCTAAGCCACTATCATACAGGAGTTCAAAGTATGCATATATGCTGAAGAAAGCGAGCGAACTCCCAATGGCATCCGTCTTTAGTTAGGCGCAAAACCGCACGACAGCGGCGGCTTATCGGAGTTACTTTTCGGAAGGAATGAGGAGGCGGAAGATGTGCACTCTAACCCCTCCTCACAGGAAGTGGAACGCCATCTC
>Ga0207720_100776_pt1 | contig 16490 bp, 18 predicted proteins | sample A23P2SouthBayCA_2_FD_187751 | JGI IMG/M metagenome (GOLD analysis project Ga0207720, IMG submission 187751) | Aerobic enrichment media microbial communities from Eden Landing Ponds, California, USA - A23 E3 (2) (SPAdes) | ecosystem: Environmental > Aquatic > Marine > Unclassified | place...
CCCACCACCCGCGACGCGTGGACTCACCATCCACGCCATCCCACCGCACGTGGGTCTGGCTTCCGCGACTCCCACCACACGCGGACGGCGGACCCACGACACTCACGTTGCGTTCGGGGCCTGGGTCACGCGTTGCGTGACTCGCCCCCGGTCGCCGCCCGGTCCCCCCGGGCACCTCACTCTCCCGGGATTTATACCGGGGAGTTCCCTACACCTGACCGATGGACGGCAGTCGCGCGCCGGCGGACGGGCCGTCGGTCGAAGACGTCACGTCGGTCTTCGACGTCGTCGACGTCCTGAGCGACGGGGAGACCCTCTACTATCTCGGGACGCCGCTGACGTCCGCAGACGTCCTCGAGCGTGAGCTCTGGCCGCTCTTTCACGACGCCGGCTACGAGGTTTCGCTGACCACCCGGGCACAGGCCGACGGCCCCTTCGAGAACGGGGGCAGCGTCGGACAACCGAAGGGCGGCGTCGGACGGCCGGGCGATGGCCAGGCGGACGCGCCGCGTCCGTTCGGCCCGTCCCGGCCCCAGTACGTCCTCGTTGCCGAACCGCGGGGCCCGCACGTCGACGGGATCCCGTGGACGAATCTCGTCTTCTTCGTCGCGACCGTGCTCTCGACGCTCGCCGTCGGCGCCCAGTGGTACTACATCTCTATCTCCGGAGTGGGCGACCTCCCGCGGATCCTCGAGGCCTGGCCGTTCACGGTCGCCATCCTCGGCGTCCTCGCGGTCCACGAGTTCGGCCACTACGTGATGATCCGGTACCACGGCGTCGACGCGAGCCTCCCGTATTTCATCCCGTTTCCCTCGCTGATCGGGACGATGGGTGCGGTCATCCGGATGCGCGGGCGGATCCCGAGTCGGAAGGCGCTGTTCGACATCGGCGTCGCCGGGCCGCTTGCGGGACTGGTCGCGACGGTCGCCGTGACAGTCGTCGGGCTGCACCTCGACCCGATCGTCGTGCCCGAGTGGGCGGCTACGAACGACGGCGGGTACATCGAGTTCAACGACCCGTTGCTTCTGCAGATCCTCGCCGACCTGACCGGCCAACCGCTCTCGTACGACGACCCGCGACTGACCGCTAATCCCGTTATCTTCGGCGGGTGGGTCGGCATGTTCGTCACCTTCCTCAACCTCCTCCCGGTCGGCCAGTTCGACGGGGGTCACATCGTCCGCGCGGTACTCGGCCCGCGCCAGGAGAGCGTCGCCGCCGCCGTCCCGGCGGCCTTGTTCGGACTCGCCGGCTACCTCTATTTCGTCCACGAGGCCACCAACGCCGTCATCCTCTGGGTCGTCTGGGGCGTCATCGGCGTGGCGCTCGCCTACGCCGGCCCCGCGACGCCGATCCGCGACGACCCCATCGACACGCGACGCACGGCGCTGGGCGTCCTGACGTTCGGTCTCGGGATCCTCTGTTTCACGCCGGTCCCGTTCGAGATCGTCGCCCCGGCCTGACTTACGCTCCGTGCGCTCGTCCCGTTCCTGTGCTCTCAGTGCGTGTAGCCCCGGTCGGGAAGTGAATCGCCGTCGAGGGTGACGCCGTCCTCGCTCCCGACGACGGACCCGATCCGCGTCACCTCGACCGGGAGATCCGCGCGGACCGCTTCGAGCGCGGCTTCCGGGAGCGTACAGACGAGTTCGAAGTCCTCGCCGAAGAAGGCGCCCAGTTCGAGACGCTCCGCGGGGTCGTCGGTGACGGCGTCGACGACGGGGTCGAACGGGAGCGGTGACTCGACGGCCATGCCGCAGTCGCTGGCCGCCGAAAGCTGGTGGAGCGAGCGTGCGAGGCCGTCACTGGAGTCCATCATCGCCGTGGCGTGTCCGGCGAGCACTTGCCCGGCGTCGACACGCGGATCGAACCGGAACAGGTCGTTCGCGCGCTCGAACTCGCCGCGCTCGAACAGTTCGAGCGCGGCGCCGCTCCGGCCGAGCGTGCCGGTGACGCAGACGGCGTCGCCCGGTTGTGCGCCCGAGCGCGGGACGGGATCGTCGGTACGCCCGAGCGCGGTAGTGGCGACGGTAAACTCGGTGTGGTCGTCGAGGTCGCCGCCGACGTACTCGGCGCCACAGCGCTCGCAGACGTCGCTCGCGCCGTCGACGAACGCGAGCAGGTCCCCGTCGTCGAACTCGGGGGCGGCGTAGACGGCGACGGCGGCGGTCGCGGCGGCCCCCATCGCGGCGACGTCCGACAGCGAGGCGCCGACGGCCCGCCAGCCCGCGGTGTAGCGGGTCGTCCCGTCGGGGAAGTCCGTCCGGTCGTGGAGCATGTCGGTCGTGAGTACCTGACCGTCGACCACGGCGGCGTCGTCGCCGGCCGGGCCGAGCCGGTCGGCCAGCAGGCCCAGCGCGGTCCGTTCGTCCATACGCCGCGTTCGAACCCGGGCGGTAAACAGTCGGTGGTCCGGGTCGGGGGAACGGGCCGTGGCGGGCTGACACAGCCCGGTCCGGTGGGTTGAAACCGCGGACGCCCCATCCGGTGGACATGGACGCCGACAGGTTGGCCACGGTCGCGGGCTTCGCGGGCGCGCTGGTCGTCCTTGCGGCGCTGGTCTGGCTGGTCGGCATCGACGAGGTCCTGTCGGCGCTGTCGTCGATCCGAGTCGAGTATCTCGGGCTCTTGCTGGTCATCGCGGTCGTCTGGCTGTTCGCCTGGGGTATGGCGCTCCGGACGGTGCTGGGTGCGCTGGGAGCGCCGGTTTCGGCGCTGACGAGCACGCTGGTGTTTGCCGCTGCCGTCTTCTCGAACAACGTCACGCCCTTCGGACAGGCCGGTGGCGAACCCATCAGCGCCTACCTCATCGCCCGCGCGGCCGACCGCGAGTACGAGACTGGGCTGGCGGCCATCGCCTCGGTCGACACGCTCCATTTCGCCCCCTCGCTCGGGTTCGCCACTATCGGGTTCACATTCGTCCTCGCCGGGACCGTCGAACTCGGGCGTAACCTCGCGTTCGCCGCGACTGCGATCGTTGCTCTGCTGGTCGGCCTCCCCGCCGCGGCCTATCTCGGCTGGCGCTACCGCTACGAACTCGAGGCCGCCGTCGTCCGCGCGCTGACTCCGCCCATCCGCGCGTTCGGCCGGATCGTCCCCGGACGGAGATCCCCGACGCCCGAAAGCGTCGAGAGCCGCATCGAGGGGTTTTTTACCGCTATCGACCGCGTCGCCGGGGACCGGCGGACACTGGTCGAGGCGATGGGCTTCTCGGCGCTTGGCTGGCTGGCGCTGTGTTGCTCGCTGTGGGTTTCGCTGTACGCGCTGGGCGTCACCGCCCCCTTCGCGGTCGTCCTGCTGGTCGTGCCGATGGGCGCCATCGCCGGGTTCACGCCGCTCCCGGGCGGTCTCGGTGGGATCGAGGCCGTCCAGGTCGGCCTCCTTGTCTCGGCGGGCGGCGTTCCGGCTGGACTGGCGAGCGCGGCCGTCCTCGTCCACCGCGGCGCGACCTACTGGTTCCCGACGGTCATCGGCGGCGGCGTCGCGTTCGCGCTCGGTGCCAACCGTAGCTGACGGACTCTCGACGCGGGGTTGCGGCCGCGTCGGTGCGGACGCCGTCGTCGTGGGCGTCGACGGTGCCCGGATGACGGCCGCGGGGCTGTGACCGCGTCGACGTTGCCCGGATGTGCACTCATGCCGTACCCGGGCGCGAACGATGGCCTTAAATGAAGCGCTCGGGAATGAAGACGCAATGACGACACTCTACGACGTGCCCGCGGACGCCCTCATCGAGGCGGTCGCCGAGCGTCTCGACGAGGAAGACGCGGTCGAAGAGCCCGACTGGTTCAATTTCGTCAAGACAGGCGTCGGTCGCGAACTGCCTCCCGAACAGGAGGACTTCTGGCAGGTCCGTGCCGCAAGCCTCCTCCGAAAGGTCGCCGTCGACAGCCCCGTCGGCGTCGGCGCGCTCCAGACCGCCTACGGTGGGTCCAAGCAGGGCTCGAACCGCTACCGGGTCCGCCCCGACCGCAAGACCGACTCCAGCGGCAAGATCATCCGCGTCGCGCTCCAGCAACTCGAGGACGCCGGCTACGTGATGACCGCCGAAGGCGAGGGCCGGCGCGTCACGCCCGAGGGCCAGAGCCTCCTCGACGACGTGGCCGGTGAGGTCCTCCAGGACCTCGACCGCCCGGAACTCGAGCGCTACGCGTAGACGCACCCCGACGCGTCGTCCGTCTCCGTTTCTCCGACCACTCGCCCTCGACAGCCCCGCGTCCGCCCCAAAGACCACGCTCCGCCGGCGAGACCCCGCTCCGAAATGGTTTTCCGGCCGACTCGACTACGCACACCCATGAGCGGAGAGCCCAACGACGAGGAACTCAAGAAACTCCGGGAGAAGAAAAAAGAGCAGTTACAGAACGAGCGCGGCGGCCAGGGTGGGCCCGACGAGGAGGCCATGGAGGCCCAGCGCGAGCAACGCGAGGCCCAGAAGAAGGCCATGCTGCGCAAGCACCTCACCGACGGGGCGCGCAAGCGACTCAACACGGTCAAGATGTCCAAACCCGAGTTCGGCGAGCAGGTCGAACAGCAGGTCCTCGCGCTGGCCAAGAGCGGCCGCATCCAGGGCAAGATCGACGAGGAGAAGATGAAACAGCTGCTCGAGGAACTCCAGCCCGACCAGCAGAGCTTCGACATCCAGCGCCGGTAGATGGTGACCGTCGCGACGCTCGCAAGCGGCGGCGTCGACTCGACGCTCGCCGCCCTTCTTCTCGATCCGTTCTACGGCGTCACGCTCTGTACGTGCACGTTCGACCTCTCCCTCGGTCCGTCGGTCACTGCCCCCGTTCGTGAGATGGGCGCGGCGGTCGGTCTCCCCGTCGCGACCGTCGAACTGGACGAGGCGGTGGCCCGCGAGGCCGTCGACCGGATGGTCGCTGACGGCTACCCCCGCGAGGGGATCCAGCGGGTCCACGAGCACGCCCTGGAGACGGTCGCCGAGCGGGAGACCGTCGCGGGCGACCCGCTCGCAGCCGTCGCGGACGGCACGCGCCGCGACGACCGCGCCCCGGTCATCGACCGCTCGTTCGCCCAGAGCCTGGAGGACCGCCACGACGTCGACTACCTGCGGCCGCTCGCGGGCTACGGCCGGAGCGCAATCGACGACCTGGTCGCGCGCTCGGTCGATGTCCGTCGTGGGCCCAGCGAGGAACTCGTGACCGGTGACTACGAGACGGAACTGCGGGCGCTCATGGCCGACGAATACGGTCAGGGGAGCGTCGACGAGGTGTTCCCGGAGCACACGCAGTCGCGGGTCGTCGGGCGGAGATGAGTCTGGGTATAGATTCGAGGATCGACACCGTAGTTCGGTACTGTACAGCGCACCGCAGATCTACTTAAAATATGCCGCGTTTTCAGGAATATTTGGCTCGGTAACACCCAAACACGTGCAAACGGTACGTTGGGGCGAGATGGACAGCGATCAGTCCCAGGTATCCGGTGGAGGGTTGCCGAAGGACCCGGAGGACCTGTTACCGGCGGATAGCGTCCTCACGCTCGACGAGTACCTCGCGATGCACGCCTCCGTCGGACATCGAACGCGATACGAGATCCTCTATCGACTCGTTCACGGCGGGGAAATGAGCCCGACGGAACTCGAAGCCGCGATCGATGTCGACGACAGCACCCTCCACTATCACCTCAACGAACTCGTCGACGTCGGCCTCGTCGAGAAGCGAAAGCGGACCGAACGGGGGCAGGACGGATTCTCTACGTACTACCGAGCGACGGTCTTCGGCGAGGTCACGCTCACCGAAGGGGTCGACGAACTGATCCGTGGCGAGCAGGAGTTCGGAGCCATATACGACAGTTCGTCCGGATCCGCGGACGACGAGTAGCAGTCCGGCGTAGACGACCGGGACCGCGCCCTCGCCGCGGACGGACAGGTTCAAGCGACCCCTCGCCGAACGACGGGGTATGTACGAGGGACTGAAGGGGTTCACCGACTTCTACCCCGCGGAGATGGCCCCCCGCCGGCAGGTCATCGACACCATCGAGGAGACGGCCCGGGCCTATGGCTTCCGCGAGACGGCCACGCCGGCGCTGGAACCCGCCGAGATGTGGACCGACAAGAGCGGCGAAGACATCGTCGACGAACTCTACGACTTCGAGGACAAGGGGGGACGGCACGTCACGCTCACGCCCGAACTCACTCCGACCGTCGCGCGGATGGTCGTCGCGAAACAGCAGGCGCTCTCGAAACCCATCAAGTGGTTCTCGACGCGGTCGTTCTGGCGCTACGAGCAGGTCCAGCAGGGCCGCTTTCGCGAACTCTACCAGACCAATGCCGACATCTTCGGGTCCGCGGAACCCGATGCCGACGCCGAGATCATCGCCTTCGCCGCCGACGCGCTGACGAACCTCGGCCTCGACGGCTCCGAGTTCGAATTTCGCGTCTCGCATCGGGATATCCTGGGGGAACTCCTGCGGTCGTTCGACGCCGACGTGGACGTGCCCGCGGCCATCCGCGCCGTCGACAAAAGCGAGAAAGTCGAGGACGGCGAGTACCACGGCCTGCTCGCCGACGCCGGCCTCTCCTACGACCAGGCCCGCGAGTTCGACGACCTGCTCGCCGCCGGCGACGACGACCTCTCGGCGCTGACCGACTTCACCGACAGCGAGGCCCTGGCCGACGCCGTCGCCAACCTCGAAGCCGTCCTCGACGCCGCCGCGGACTTCGGCGTCCGCGAATACTGTGACGTGAGCCTCACGACCGCGCGCGGACTGGACTACTACACCGGTATCGTCTTCGAGTGTTTCGACGCCTCGGGCGAAGTTTCGCGCTCTATCTTCGGCGGCGGCCGCTACGACCACCTCATCGAGGAGTTCGGCGGCCAGCCCACCCCCGCCGTCGGCGTCGGCATCGGCGTGATGAACTCGACGCTCCCGCTGCTCCTCCAGACCCACGACGCCTGGCCGGGCGAGGGCGTCTCGACCGATTACTACGTCCTGCAGGTCGGTGACGTGCGCTCGGTGGCCTCGCGCATCGCGCGGGACCTGCGCGAACGCGGTCACGTCGTCGAGACGGACGTGTCCGACCGCTCGTTCGGCGGCCAGATGAACTACGCCGACTCCATCGACGCCGAGACCGTCGTGATCGTCGGCGAACGCGACCTGAAAAACGACGAAGTGACGGTCAAGGATATGGAGAGCGGCGACCAGACGACGGTTCCGGTCGACGAGTTCCCGGGCGACAGCGAGCGACCGACCTACGACGACTTGGTCTGATCAGTAGGGCACGGCGCGGATCCCGTCGACACGCCTGAACTCGGAGATATTCCGCGTCACGACTCGCCCGTCGTGTTCGAGCGCCGTCGCGGCGACCATCGCGTCCAGCGCTCCGATCGGTTCGCCCCGTTCATCGAGCGACTGTAAGAGGTCGGCACCGCGGCGAGCCATCGTCCGGTCGTACGGTATGATGTCCACATCGCGAAGCAGCGCGTCGAACCGTTCGCGTCCGTCCGCGTCCAGTCCGCGCTCTAGCTCAGTGACACTCACCGTCGAGGCGGAAAGTGCGCCACCGTCGGTGACGAGTTCGTTGAGCTTTGCGACCGCCGCTTCATCGCGGCCCATGAGGTCGATGAAAAAACAGGAGTCGAGTATCACGAGTGCCGATCCATCTGTTCGTCGGCACTTTCGCGAAATGCCGTGGACTTCTCCCGTACTTCCGCCACTTCGCCCTCGTTCAACATCCCGATCATCCCGTATAACGAATGTTCCTTCTCGTCTCCTTTCAAGAGGCGCTCGATGACATCGGAGAAGCTTTCGTCCTCTCCCTTGGCGTCTTTCAGCGCTCGATAAACGTCGTCCCTGACGCTGATGTTCTTACTACTCATATCTGTGTATACCGGTCCGTGCATACATAGATTTTTGCCAAACCGGGGGACGTTCCCCTTCGTTCGAGAGCCGAAACAGTCATCATATTGACGTACAGATCTGCAGTCGATGGGTGACGACGACGGCATCGACTGGCAGCGCGTCGGTCGCGTCGCCACGGAACCCGACGGGGCCGCCCACTGGGGACGTATCCGGAGCGCCGTCCGCGGCCGCGGGTCGCGCGAGGATACCGATCTGATGCCGCTCTTTCTGCTCGCCGTCGCCTGGACGGCACTCGGACCGGTTCTCGCTGCCGTGTTCCCCGGTCACGTCGGACTGGCGCCCTGGCAGGCCGGCGGCCTCGGCGTCGTCGTGCTGCTCGGGTTGGCCGCCGCGGTCGCCGACCGCCTCGACGAGTACGACGTGACCGACGACGACGTGGTGATCGAGGAGCTACGCGCCCGCTACGCCGCCGGTGCGCTCTCGCTCGACGAGTTCGAACGCCGCGTCGAGCGCGTCGTCGCGGAGGGGCCCGAGGCGGTCGATCCGTCCATCGGCGGCGACGGAGACGAGGACGCCCCAGACCGCGCCCCCGTCGAAATACTCCGAGAGCGATACGCTCGCGGGGAGATCGACGACGCGGAGTACCGCCGCCGGTTGGACGTGCTCGGCGAGGACGTGCCCGACCGCGTCTCGGAGTCCGCCTGACCACGGCGAGGCCGAAACCGACAAGCACCGGTCTCGCCAAGCGGGAGCGATGTCGGAGACGCCGGCGACCCGCGCCTATCGGATCGCCTACGACGGCCGCCCGTTCCACGGGTTCCAGCGCCAGCCAGACGTTTCGACCGTCGAGAACGCCGTCTTCGACGCACTTCGGGAATTAGGTGTACTGGACGAGCAAGCGGACAAACCGACCGGTTACGCCGCCGCCGGTCGCACGGACGCTGGCGTGTCGGCGCGCGCCCAGACGGTCGCCTTCGAGGCGCCCGCGTGGCTCTCGCCGAGGGCATTGAACAGCGAGTTGCCGGCGTCCGTTCGGGCGTGGGCCAGTGCGGACGTCGAGTCGGACTTTCACGCCACCCACGCCGCCGACTCGCGGACGTATCGCTATCACCTGTACGCGCCGCGCGACGGTAGCGAAGGGGTGGCCGGCGGGGGCGCACTCGACGAAGGCCGGACTCGCGACGCGTTCGCGGGACTCGCCGGCGAGCACGATTTCCACAACCTCACGCCCGACGAGGAGGGGACGGTTCGGGATCTGTCGACCGCGGTCGAGCGCGACGGCGAGTTTCTGGTGATTCGACTCGCGGCGGGCGGGTTCGCTCGGCAACTGGTCCGGCGGGTCGTCGGCCTGGCCGTCGAAGTCGGCCGCGGTGCGTCGGAGCTGTCGAAGGTCAACCGCGTGCTCGGCGACGGCGTCGTCGAGGGGCCCGAGGGCGTCGCGCCCGCGGCGCCGTACCCGCTCGTGCTGTGGGACGTGGACTACCCGGGGGTCGCGTTCTCCGTGGACGAGGACGCGGCCGCGAGCGCCCGCGAGGTGTTCGATGCTCGGTGTATGGAGTTCTCGACTCGGGGGCGCGTGGCCGGTACGATCCGCGATTCGCTGGAGTGAGTTGTCGTCGTCGTCAACCGCCCACGACGGCACGCGATGAACGCCCTCGGCGCGCTCGCTCGGAGAATCCTCAGTCGCAGGTGACAGCACTCGGTGAACGCCCTCGGCGCGCTCGCTCACGGTTCGCTTCGCTCACCGTTCGCGTTGACGAGGGCTCCCTTCGGTCGCCCTCGCTCTCGCGGTCGCTGACCGGGATATCCGCGCTCTCAGCACCGCCCGCTCACGGCTTCGCCGTTCGCTTCGAGACGCTACGCGCCTCGCACCGCGCGGATAGTGCCCCGCTCAGGCGACGACCGGCGCGAACGCGCCTCGCCCTTTCAATCCACCAGGGACCACACAACACTGCAGGCAGCCACGAGCCTCCCCAGCCGATTGCGTTACTCGTCGCGGGCTCCTGCGTTACTCATCCCTCGCACGGTGTCGTCGGGCGGCTCTCACGAGGTTCGAGCACGCCCGACAGCGCGCGCCAGATGTCAGATTTCCAGGGCCGAAACACCGCGGACGCTCTCGCATGGCGACACAAGACCTTTCGTGAGCGGCCGAAATCGTGGGGTATGACCGAGGAAGTGAAGGCGTGGTGGGAGCTGACGGCCCGCTGGTTTCAGGACGACATCGACCTCGACGTCGGGGTCAACTGGACCGGGTTCGGAACCGACGACGATCTGCGACTGTTGCTCGACGTCGCCGGAAAGGACGTGCTCGAACTGGGCTGTGGCGGCGGCCAGTGCTCGGTCTCCCTCGCCCAGCGGGGTGCCAACGTCACGGGAATCGACCTCTCGGAGGAGCAACTGGCCTTCGCCCGCGACCTCGCCGACGAGCACGACGCCGACGTGGACTTCGTCCAGGGCGACGTGACCGACCTGGGGATGGTCCCGGATTCGACCTTCGACGTGGCGTTCAACGCCTACGTCTTCCAGTGGGTCGACGACCTGGCGGCCTGCTTCCGCGAGGCCCATCGCGTCCTCCGCTCGGGCGGCCGGTTCGTCTTCTCGATGCCCCACCCGGTCTACGGCCTCGCCGACCCCGAGACCCACGAGGTCGAAGAGAGCTACTTCGACACGGGCCGGCAGGTGACGCCCCAGGAGGACCTCGACGTCGACATGGTGACCTACCGTCACGCCGTCAGCGACGTGCACAACGCGCTCGTCGGCGCGGGGTTTCGGGTCGAGCGGATGCTCGAACCCGGCTCCGACGACCCGAACGACTACGAGGAGGGCCCCTGGGGCGAGCACGAACCCGAGTTGCTGGCGAAGCTGCCGTCGACGCTGGTCTTCGAGACGCGGGCGGCGTGAGGGACACGGGACCGCGGTGCGGTCGCCGGACTGGAGTGACGAGGAAAGCATTTGCCGCCGCCGGCCGCTACCGCCGGCAATGCCCTCCAGATTCGACCGCGCGGTGACAGTCACCGAGGAGTCGCTCTCGCTCGCCTGGATCCCGGTCGTGGCGACGCTACTGTCGGGCTCGCAGGTCGCTCGCGCGCTTGCGGCCGGAGGCGGAGGCGGCGTCACGTTCCCCGTCCCCGCCGGGCTGCCGACGCTGTGGACGTACGTCTCGCTCCCCAGCGGTCCCGCCGGCGTCGGGATCGGTGGCCCGCTGTCGCTCGTCCTGTTCGTCCCGCTGTTTCTCGTCGGCCTGCTCGTCACGTCGGCGCTGGAGGCGGGCTTTCTCGGCGCGCTGAACGCCCGTATCGACGGCGAGCGTCCCGCCATCGGCGACGGCGTCCAGCAGTTCACCCGCCGGATGGTCGGCGTGAACCTGATCCGGGCCGGCGTCGTGCTCGTGGCCGTCCCGTTCCTGGTACTGGGTCCGCTCGCCCTGCTGGTCGTGCTGGCGCTGTCGTATCTCGTCTACGGCTTGCCGTTCGCGGTGGTCGTCGCCGACGCCGACCTCGGGACGGCGCTGGGCGAGACGGTCGAGCGCGCGAAGGCGGGCGGCGAGTACGCGACGTTCGGGCTGACACACCTCGTCGCGGGCGCGGTTGGCTCGGTCGTCCTCAGCGGGGCGGTGCGGAACCTCGGTCCCGTCGGTATCCTCTTCGGGACGGCCGTCGTCGCCGTCCCCGCCGTGATCGTCGCCGCCTACGGGCTGTTGCTGTTCCGTGACTTCCAGCGGTCGTCCGGCGCGGACCGGGACGGCGGTGGACCCGGGCGAGCGGCGGGCCGTGACGCCGTGGGGTCACGCGGGGATGACGGCCGGCTCGACGTGGCCGAGTTCGTCTCCGATCCCTCGGCCGAAGACGACGAGGAAGACGACCGCTGACGTCCCCGGTGCGGCCGTGCGTTTTACCACTCCAACCGGACGGCCATCGCGCCGGTCCGATCGTCGAGCAGCGACTCGTAAAGCGCCGGCGCCGCCGCCGCGGGCCGGACGTGCGAGAACAGTTCGTCGACGGCCAGCCGACCCTGCCGGAGGTACTCGACGTACAGCTCGACGTGGCGGTCCTTCGTCCAGGGGTCGGCGGCCGTCGCGGTCGGGGGATGGCTCGTCTGGTGGGCGCCGAGTATCTCCGTGCTCGGCGCGTTGACGGCGTCGTGGAAGTCCAGGCTCGTCTCCCCGTGCGGGCTGGAGAGGAGAACCAGCCGCCCCTGGTCGGCCAGCACGTCGAACTCCTCGGGGATCGCCTCGGGGTTGCCGGTCGCCTCGAAGACGGCGTCGGCCATCCGGCCGTTCGTCAGGTCGTCGACCGCGACGGCGGGGTCGCTCGCCGTCGGATCGAGCCCGGTCACGCCAGATTCGTCGGGCAGGTACGAGACGCGCTCGCTCGCGACGTCGACGCCGACGACGCGCTCGGCGCCGGCGACCCGGGCGACCCGGGCGGCCAGCTGGCCGACGATCCCCAGCCCGTAGACGGCGACGGTCTCGCCCCAGTCCACGCGGCCGCGACGGACGCCGTTCATCGCGATCTGGGCGATCGCGAACAGACTGGCCCGCTCGTCGGAGATGTCGTCTGGCACTCGCACGCAGTCGTCCGCGGGCGCGGTGACGTACTTCGCGTGGGGCGCCCAGGTCGCCACGCGGTCGCCCTCGGCGAGGTGCGTCCCGTCGGCGTCGACGACCCGCCCCACGTTCGCGTAGCCCGGTTCGAACGGATAGGTGCCGTAGTCGTCCCACACCGACCCGTCCGGGTAGTCGCCCGAGAGGACGGTCAGCTCCGTTCCGGTACTGATCAGCGTGGTCTCGGTCCCGATCAGGACTTCGCGCTCGCCGGGCTCGGGCCGTTCGCGGTCCTCGATCGCGACCTCGCGGGGCTCGGGGAAGACGACGGTCGGGTTCGTCATGGCGACAGTTGGCCGCGCGGCGGGCATGCCTGTTGTGTCACCGGAAGCGCTCTCGGGATCGGGACCCGTTCGGACCGTACCTTTTTGCGCACGGGACGGTTCGGGGAGAGGCGTGCCAACGGATACCGCGGACCCGCCGAACGTCGTGGTCGTCTTCGCCGACGACCAGGGGTTCGGCGACATCGGCTGTTTCGGCTCGCCGTACATCGAGACGCCCAACCTCGACGGGATGGCGAGCGACGGGGCGAAGTTCACGAGCTTCTACGCGGGCGCGCCGATCTGCACTCCGTCGCGCGCGTCGCTGCTGACCGGCTCCTATCCCGGCCGCGTCGGTCTCGAAGAGTGGGTGCTCTTTCCCGACGACGAGGAGGGGCTCCATCCCGACGAGGTGACGATCCCCGACGTGCTCGACGAGGCGGGCTACGCCTCGACCTGTCTCGGCAAGTGGCACCTCGGCGACTCCGAGCCGTGTCTCCCGACGAACCACGGATTCGACAGCTACCTCGGCGTGCCCTACTCCAACGACATGGGCGCGGCCCACACCGACGGGGAGTACCGCGAACTCCCGCTGATGCGCGATACGGAGGTGGTCGAGGCGCCCGTCGACCAGTCGACGCTCACCCGCCGCTACACCGAGGAAGCCGTCGAGTTCATCGAGGACAACCGCGACGGCCCCTTCTTCTGCTATCTCGCCCACACCATGCCACACGTGCCGCTGCACGCCTCGGAGGCGTTCGACGGTGCCTCGAAGCGGGGCGACTACGGCGACGCCATCGCAGAGATCGACTGGAGCGTCGGGCGGATCCTGTCGACGCTCGACCGGCTGGGCATCGACGAGGAGACGCTCGTGATATATACCTCCGACAACGGCCCCTGGCTGGAGGAGGGGGTCGACGGCGGGAGTCCGGGCCATCTCTCGGGCGGCAAGTTCTCCGTCGAGGAGGGCGGTCCGCGTGTCCCCGCCATCGCGCGCTGGCCGGGCACGATCCCGGCGGGGAGCGTCTGCAGCGAACTCCTAACCGCGATGGATCTCTTGCCGACGCTGGCGTCCCTGGCCGGCGTCGACCCGCCCGCCGACCGCGCTATCGACGGCGTGGACGCGACCGACCTCCTGCTCGACCCCGGGTCGGCGGACTCGCCCCGCGATAGCTACGTCTACCAGACCGGGGGCGGCGATTTCGGGGCGGTTCGCGACGCCGACGGCTGGAAGCTCCGGCTGGACACCGACGAGCTGTATCACCTCCATGAAGACGTCGAGGAGCGGTTCGACGTGGCCGACGACCACCCCGCGGTCGTCGACCGCCTCCGCGAAACCGCGCGCTCGCTCGCGGCGGACCTGAGCGAGCACGCGCGACCCGTCGGCCGCGTCGACTGATACGGATCAGCGGCAGCCCGCGGCGGGGCCACCCGACCGCCGTGCCGCCGGCTCGCTGGCCACTCACGCGCGGCCGACGCCCCTTCCGGCATCGAACGGCTTACAGCGCGAGGGTCCTAATTCGGGCTCATGAGCTCCGTGCCCGAGCGCGGCGATATCGACGAGGAGTACAAGTGGGAGCTGGAATCGCTCTACGCCGACGACGACGAGTGGGAGGCGGCCTTCGAGTCCGTCCAGGAGCGACTGGACGACCTCCGGGCGTTCGAGGGCCGGGCCACCGAGGACCCCGAGACCCTGCAGGACTGTCTGGAGACCTACGAGTCGATCATGCGCGAAGTGGCGAACGTCTCCGCCTACGCGCGGATGCGCAGCGACGAGGACACCGCCGATAGCCACTACCAGGCGCTGTCCTCGCGCGGGCAGTCGCTGGCTTCGGAGGCCTCCTCGGCAGCCAGCTTCCTCGAACCCGAGATCCAGAGCCTCGACGAGGAGACCGTCGACGAGTACGTCGACGAGAACCCCGATCTGGACGTCTACGGTCACTACTTCGACGACGTGCTGCGGATGAAGCCCCACACCCGCTCGGCCGAGGTCGAGAATCTGCTGGCCGACCTGGGCGAGGTGCTGGGCTCGACCGGCGAGGTGTACAACATGCTCGTCAACGCCGACGTGGCGTTCCCGAGCGTCGAAGACCCCGACGGCGAACCGCAGCGCATCACGCTCAACAACTTCACGACGCTACAGGAGAACCCCGATAGGGAGTTCCGTCGCGAGGTCTACGAGACCTTCTACGACGAGTGGGAGGACTACCGCAACTCCATCGGGGCCGCCTACAAGAACAGCGTCAAGACCGACGTGAAACTGGCCCGCGCCCGCGACTACGACACCGCCCGCGAGGCCGCCCTCGACGGCCCGAACGTCCCGGTCGAAGTGTACGACACCCTCGTCGACACCGTCGACGACAACCTCGACGTGCTGCAACGGCACGCCGACCTCAAACGGCAGTCGATCGGCGCGGACGAACTGAAGATGTGGGACCTGTACGTCCCGATGGTCGAGGGCGAGAGCCCCGACGTCGAGTACGACCAGGCCCGCGAGTGGGTGACCGGGGCGGTCGAACCCCTTGGCGAGGAGTACCAGGAGTGGCTCGCCGACGGCCTCGACGCCCGCTGGGTCGACGTCTACGAGACCGACAACAAGCAGTCCGGGGCCTACTCCGGCGGCACCTACGACTCCCAGCCGTTCATCCTGATGAACTACCAGGACGACGTGGCCTCGATGTACACGCTCGCCCACGAACTCGGCCACTCGCTGCACTCCGAATACACCAGCGAGCACCAACCGTACGTCTACTCCTCATACGAGATCTTCGTCGCCGAAGTGGCGAGCACCGTCAACGAGACGCTGCTCACGCATCACCTGCTCGACGTGGTCGACGACGAGACCCTGCGCCGACACGTCCTCAACCAGTACCTCGAACGGTTCCGCTCGACGCTGTTCCGCCAGACCATGTTCGCGGAGTTCGAACACGAGGCCCACCGGCTGGAGGAACAGGGTGAAGCCCTGACCGCCGACCGGCTGGACGAGGTGTACGGCGGGCTCAAAGAGGAGTACTACGCCAACGCCGCCGTAGACGACCGCATCGCCCGCGAGTGGATGCGCATCCCGCACTTCTATCGCGCCTTCTACGTCTACCAGTACGCGACCGGTATCTCCGCCGCCGTCGCACTCGCTCAGGGCATTTTGGAGGAGGGCGAACCGGCTGCCGAGCGCTACCGCGAGTTCCTGTCGAGCGGTTCGCGGGAGTACCCGCTGGAACTGCTGGAGGGCGCCGGCGTCGACATGACCAGTTCGGACCCGATCCAGTCGGCCATCGACACCTACGACGAGTTCCTCGACGAGTTCGAGGAGCTGATCTGAGTTCGGACCTCCCCCGTTTCGACTCGACCCGTCCCCATCAACGGAATCGCTTTGGGCGTCACGCTCGTAGCTGCGCCGATGAGCGACGCCGACGAATCACCCACGACGGAACCGGCGACGCGGGTCGTGCTCTCGTACCCGTCGGACCTCAGCACCTGGGGCCGGGACAAACTCGACGGGTCGCCCTTTCGCGCTTACCTGACGAAGACGCTCGGGCGCGTCGAGGAAGGGCAGGTGACCGAACAGTTCACCGGCGTCGGCTGCTGCGGCGACACGCTGGACGTACCGCTGCGGATCGAGTCGGTCGAGGGCGGCGACGTGGTCGACGAGTCGACCACTATCGAGTACGCGGTCCGGGAGGCCTGCGGAATCGAGGGCGGCTGGCGGGTGCAGAGCGCGGGTGGGCCGACGGAATAATCCGGCAGACTGCTCGCGCCGTCGGGACTCTCAGGGTAGATACCGGACGCTCACCACGCCGGGTTCCGAGCGGATCTCGACG
>Ga0207720_100778_pt1 | contig 16314 bp, 13 predicted proteins | sample A23P2SouthBayCA_2_FD_187751 | JGI IMG/M metagenome (GOLD analysis project Ga0207720, IMG submission 187751) | Aerobic enrichment media microbial communities from Eden Landing Ponds, California, USA - A23 E3 (2) (SPAdes) | ecosystem: Environmental > Aquatic > Marine > Unclassified | place...
GGTCGCGCGCTACTACGCGTCCATCGCCGAGGCCATGGAGGAGTCCGCCCGCGAGGCGGTCGCCGAGCGCGGCGCCGCCGTCGCCGAGACCGTCGACGTACCCGGCGCCTACGACACGCCGCTGGCGGCCGATCGATTGGCCCGCCGCGACGACATCGACGCCGTCGCCGTCGTCGGCACCATCGTGTCCGGCGACACCGACCACGACCAGGTGATCGGCCAGGCGATCGCGACGAAGCTCGCGGACGTGAGCCTCGACCGCGACACGCCGGTCACCTTCGGCGTGTCCGGGCCGGGCCAGTCGGGGGCGGAAGCGCGCGAGCGCGCCGAGAAGGGCGCCGAGGCCGCCGCCGCCGCCGTGGACCTCGCGGAGGGGCTTCCCGCCCCGGAGGTGGCCGCATGAGCGGACGGGAGGCCGGCGACGGGTTCGCCTACGAGTTCAGCGAGCGCGTCGGCCGCGTGGAGCCGTCGGCGACGCTGGCGATCTCGAACGCCGCGAACGAACTGGAGGAGGCCGGCCACGACGTGGTCGACCTGTCGGTCGGCGCGCCCGACTTCCCCACGCCCGAGAACGTCGTCGAGGCGGGCAAGGACGCGATGGACGCGGGCCACACGGGCTACACCTCCTCGAACGGCGTCCCGGAGCTGAAGGAGGCGATCGCCGAGAAGCTCCGCGCCGACGACGTCGACGCCGACGCCGACGACGTGATCGTCACGCCCGGCGCGAAGCAGGCGCTGTACGAGACGGTCCAGACGCTCGTGGACGACGGCGACGAGGTCGTCCTCCTCGACCCGGCGTGGGTGTCCTACGAGGCGATGGTGAAGCTCGCCGGCGGCGACCTCGCGCGCGTCGATCTGGCGCCCCACGAGTTCTCGCTGGCGGACGGCATCGACGACCTCGCGGCGGCGGTCTCCGACGACACGGAGCTCCTGATCGTCAACTCCCCGTCGAACCCGACGGGCGCCGTCTACTCCGACGAGGGCCTCGAAGGCGTTCGCGACCTCGCGGTCGAGCACGACTTCGCGGTCATCTCCGACGAGATCTACGACGAGATCGTCTACGGCGTCGAGCAGACGAGCCTCGCGAGCCTCGACGGGATGGCCGACCGCACGGTCACGATCAACGGCTTCTCGAAGGCGTACTCGATGACGGGCTGGCGGCTCGGCTACCTGCACGCGACGGGCGACCTGATCTCGCAGGCGGGCAAACTCCACAGCCACTCGGTGTCGTGTGCGACGAACTTCGTCCAGCGCGCCGGCATCGAGGCCCTCAGGAACACCGACGAGTCCGTCGAGGAGATGCGCGCGGCCTTCGAGTCGCGCCGCGACATGCTCGTCGACCTGTTCGACGACCACGGCGTCGACGTCACGGTCCCGGACGGCGCGTTCTACATGATGCTCCCCGTGGCCGACGACGACTCCGCGTGGGCCGAGGAGGCGATCCAGGAGGCGCACGTCGCGACCGTCCCCGGCTCCGCCTTCGGCGCGCCCGGCTACGCCCGCATCAGCTACGCCGCCAGCGAGGAGCGCCTCAAGGAGGGCATGGAGCGCCTCTTCGACGCCGGCCTCCTCGGCGACGACTGACGGTACGGCCCGACGACGCGACGGCGCCGACTCCCCGCCGCGGGTTCTCGCGGGAGTCCCGGTTCGACAACGGCCATCCCACCGCCGAGCGACGACTCCGGTCCAGATTCCGGGTGGGACTGAAAGGGGCCGCGGCTCTGCGCGAACCCCGGCGAAGCAAGCACCGCAGCGGAGCGAGGAGCGCAGCGAGTCGCGGGAGTGCAGAGCCGCGGGGGCTTTCGCGGTCAGGATGGTCTTCGTCGCGTCGGCGGTACTGTTCCACTCGGACCGAGCGCTGCGGACTACAGCCATGTCACCACCCACCAAGACTTTACCAACTTCCTCCACGACGACCGCGTATGGACGGGATCCACGACCTCGGCGGGATGGACTCGTTTCACGACCTCCCGCCGGACCAGCCCGACGACGCCAGCCCCTTTCACCACGGGTGGGAGGGCGTCGTCCAGTCGCTGTACATCACGGGGCTGGGCTCCGACACGTTCGAACTCGACCGCTTCCGGTACACGCTGGAGGGCGACGACCCCGAGCGCTACCTGACGGTTCCCTACTACGAGCGCTGGCTGGGCGCGATCGAGACCCTGTTCGTCGAGGCGGGCGTCGTCGACGCCGCGGAACTCCGCGAGCGCGCCGAGGCGATAGCCGCGGGCGAGGCCGAGGTGCCGAACGTGGAGGACCCCGAGCGCCTCCCCGCCCTGCTGGAGGGAACCCGCGAGAAGTACCTGAGCCGCCGGGGCGACGGCGACCCGGCGTTCGCCGTCGGCGACCGCGTTCGGGCGGCGAAGCGCCACCCCGCGGGACACACGCGCTGCCCGCGGTACGTTCGCGGCGCCGTGGGCGAGATCGTCGCCGACCGCGGCGCGCACGTGTATCCCGACGCGAACGCGCTCGAAGGCGACGACGAGCGCGCCGAACAGCTGTACAACGTCCGCTTCGACGCCGAGGACCTGTGGGGAGAGGACTGCACTGACGCGGACGGCCTGCACATCGAACTGTGGGAGCCGTACCTGATCGATCCCGAGGCCGAGTAGTCGACCGATATCGGCGCGCCCCGGATCGGGGCGAACGCCTAAGCCCCTACACGCGTCACCACATCCCATGACCGACGACCACGGCGCTCGCGACGACGACGGCGATCCGCCGTCCCATCCCGACCCGGAGCTTCGCGACGAGATCGACCCGCAGGCGAGGGCGCGCGCGCTCCAGTCGCTGTTGACCGAGAAGGGGATCCTGAGCACCGACGCCGTCGACGAGGTGATCGCGACCTACGAGGGCGACGTGGGGCCGATGAACGGCGCCCGGGTCGTCGCGCGGGCGTGGACCGACCCCGAGTACCGCGAGTGGCTGCTCGAGGACGGCATCGAGGCCGTCGCGGATCTGGACATCTCCGTGAACGACGAGGTGATGGAGCTTCGGGTGATCGAGAACACGCCCGACACGCACAACGTCGTCGTCTGCACGCTCTGCTCGTGTTACCCGTGGGCCGTGCTGGGGCTGCCGCCGACGTGGTACAAGTCGCCGGCGTACCGCTCGCGCGTCGTCGACGAGCCGCGGGCGCTGCTGCGCGAGGAGTTCGACACCGATCTCGCGGACGACGTGGACGTTGAGGTGTGGGACTCCAACTCCGAGGTGCGCTACATGGTCCTCCCGCAGCGACCCGAAGGAACCGGGCACCTGAGCGAGGCGGAGTTGGTCGAACTCGTCTCCCGGAACTCGATGATCGGCGTCGAACGCCTCGGCGACGGCGGCGCCATCGCCTCCGACGGCGGCGCGCGAGCGGCCCGCAACACGAACGCAGGTTCGGATGCGGACGTGGACGCGACCGCCGAGATCGACACCGCCGGCAAACCGGTCCCTCGCGTGGACGACGACGGGCCGACGTTCGCGGAGCCGTGGATGGCGCGGTCGTTCGCGCTCGCGGTCGCGCTCACCGACGAGGACGAGCAGGGTCGCGCGTGGGACGACTTCCAGGCCGAACTCGTCGCGGAGTTGGAGGCAAGTCCCGGCGCCGACGACGGGAGCGACGCCGACTACTACGGCGCGTGGCTGGCCGCACTGGAGCGCTTCCTGACCGAGCGCGACCTCGTCGACGGGGCGGACTTCTCCGCCCGCGCGACCGCGTTCGCCGACGGCGAGCGCAACGCCCACGAGTTCGTCAAGGGCGACCCCCACGCCCACGCCGACCGCCTGCCCGAGGGGCACGCCGACGGCGCGCACCACCACCACGGCGACGGAGGCGGCCACGAACACGGTCACCACCACTGATCGCTCGCGCCCGCTGACCTCCCCGGTTTCCGTCCGCGGACGGAGGTTTATACCCGAGAGAGACGCACGGACCGTATCGAATGCGCATCGCCGACCTCCCGCTGGCCCCCGAGTACGTCGAGCACTTCGAGGGGAGAGGGATCGAGGAGCTCTATCCGCCGCAGGTCGCGGCGGCGGAGGCGGGCGTCTGCGACGGCGACAACGTCGTCGCCGCCGTCCCCACGGCCTCGGGCAAGACGTTCGTCGCGGAGCTGGCACTCCTGACGGCCGACGGCCCGGGGCTGTACGTCTGCCCGCTGCGCGCGCTCGCCCGCGAGAAGTACGAGGAGTTCGACGCGCTCCCGGGCGTCGACGCCGGCATCTCGACGGGAGATTACGACTCCGCCGCAAGCGATCTGGGGGGGAACGACGTCGTCGTCGCGACCAGCGAGAAGGTGGACTCCGCCATCCGCAACGGCGCCGAGTGGGTCGACGACCTCGCGTGCGTCGTCGTCGACGAGGTCCACCTGCTCGGCTCGCCCGGCCGCGGTCCCACGCTGGAGGTGACGCTCGCGACCCTCCGCCGGCGGACGCCCGAGGTGCAGGTCGTCGCGCTGTCGGCCACCGTCGACAACCCGGAGGACATCGCGGCGTGGCTGGACGCCGAGTTGGTGGAGTCGACGTGGCGACCGGTCGACCTCCGGACCGGCGTGTACGCCGACGACGAGGTACGGTTCGACGACGGCACCGACCTGTCGGTCCCCGTCGACGCCGGCGACCCCGCGACCGACGCGGACACCGAGGCGACGGTCGGCCTCGTACGCGGCGCCATCGAGAACGGCGGGCAGGCGCTGGCGTTCGTCAACTCCCGGCGGGAGGCCGAGGAGCTCGCGGACCGACTGACCGAGGAGCGCCTCGCGGCGGTCGCGACCGGGAGGGACCGCGGCGGCGACGGCGACCCCGACGCCCCGGCGGTCGACCCCGAACTCGCCGCCGCCGAGGTCGCCGAGGAACTCCGGGAGGCGGGCACCACGGGCACCGGCGAGCGCCTCGCCGAGGCGACCGCGTGGGGCGTCGCGTTCCACCACGCCGGCCTCTCGTCGGACCACCGCGCGCTCGTCGAGCGGGCGTTCCGCGAGCGCAGGCTGACGGTCATCTGTGCGACCCCGACCCTCGCCGCCGGCGTCAACGTCCCCGCGCGGCGCGTGATCGTCCGCGACCAGCGGCGCTACACCGGCGAGGGGACCGAGTGGCTCCCCGTGCTGGAGGTGCACCAGATGTGCGGGCGGGCGGGTCGGCCACACCTCGACCCGTACGGCGAGGCGGTGCTCGTCGCCGACGACGCCGACGGGCGGGAGGAACTGTGGAGCCGCTACGTCACCGCCGACCCCGAGCGGGTGGAGTCGAAGCTCCGCGATCCCGCCGCGCTGCGCACGCACACCCTCGCGCTCGTCGCCACCGGCGTCGCCGGGTCGCAGGCCGCGGTGCTCGACGCGCTCTCGGGCACCTTCTACGCCTCCCGGACCGCGAACCCCGACCTCGGCGGCGCCGTCGGCGACGCCATCGCGAGCCTCATCGACGACGGACTGCTGGCGGCGGCAGGGGAGGAGAGGGCCGGACACGGCGGGGCAGCCGGTGCCGCCGGCGGCGGCATCGAGGCGACCGCCCTCGGCGCGCAGGTGTCCCGGCAGTACGTCACCCCCGAGACGGGCGTCCGTATCCGCGAGGGGCTGGAGGCGGTCGCGGGGATGGAGGCCGGAGACGTGACGGAACTGACGGCGTTCGAGATCGTCTGTGACACCCCGGACATGGTCGACACCTACCTCGGCAACGCCGAGCGCGCGGAGATCTACCAGTTCGCCCGCGACCGGTCGGCGGAACTGACGACCGGAATGACCGAGGCGACCGACTTCGAGGCGTGGCTGGAGTCGGTGAAGACCGCGCGGATCCTGTCGGAGTGGGTCGACGGCGCCAGCGTCGAGGAGTTGGTCGAGGCGTACCGGATCGGTCCCGGCGACCTGGAGTCGCGGATCGAGCGCGCGGAGTGGCTGCTCGGCGCGGCCGACGCCATCGCGGACGTGGTCGGCGTCGACATGCCCGCGTTCGCGTCGGCGCGGACGCGGCTGGTGTCGTCCGCGGAGGTGGACACTTAGTCCTCCTCGCGGACACGCGGGTCCAGCACCGCATGGAGGACGTCCTGGGCCCACGACCCGGCGACGCCGACGAGCACGATGACGAACGTGGTACCGAGCACCAGCGGAACGTCCCGCGCCCGGATGGCGCCGTAGCTCAGCGCGCCGAACCCGGGGATGCCGAACGCGTACTCGACGACGAAGACGGTGACGACGAGCGCGGCGAGGAGGTCGCCGTACAGCAGCGTGAGCAGCGGCACCGCGGCGGGGCGGAGCAGGTGCCTGGCCGTGGCGACCGGGCCCGCACCCGTGGCGGTGACGTGTTCGATGTAGTCCTCCGTCCGGCGGGCGAGCGCGTTCGCCCGGGCGTGCCGGTGGGCGGCGGCGAGCGTCCCGGTGGCCGTCACAGCGGCCGGCAGCGCCATGCGGAGCCAGTACTTCGCCGGCCACGGTCCCTGCTCCCAGCCGGTGGCGTCCCAGCCGAACGCCGAGCCGACGAGGACGAGCAGCACCGCCGCGAGGTAGAAGTTCGGAACGCCCGACAGCAGGTAGGTTGCTGTCGACGTGATCCGGCCGACCGGGCGCCCGCCCGCGAGCGCGGACCCGACCCCGCTGGCGATGCCGAGAGCGGCCCCGACGAGGAAGCCGGGGACGAGGTACGCGAGCGTGTACGGCGCAGCCCGGGCGATGGCGTCGGTGACGCCCCCGGGGACGCTGCGTGCCTCCCCCCAGTTCAGCACCGAGATGTCGGCGACCCAGTGGAGGTACCGCCGGTGGAGCGGCTCGTCGAGGTTGTTCGCGGCGCGGTACGCTTCCACCTGCGATTCGATGTAGGCGGCGCGCTCGGACTCGTTCCCGGTCGCAGCCGCCGCGGCTGCCTGGCGGACCGACGCGGTGTTCGGGTCGCCGGGGACCGCCACCAGCAGGAACGAGACCGAACAGACGAGATAGACCGTGAACACGGCGAAGGCGGTCCGACGGAGGACCCGGCGACGGAGTGACACGGGCGCCGACTCGACGGCCGATCCCAAAAGCGATGCTGAAACGAACTGTTCAGTATCGCGTACTGTTATGTGCGGCGCGGGCGAGCCACCGCCGATGCGCGATACGGAGGACGTCCACCGTCGCGACACCGCGCTCGCGCTCCTCGCCGGCGTCGTCCTCGCGGCCGCCGCGGCGGTCGACCTCGTCGGCGGCGGTCTCCCGGGCGAGCAGTCACCCACCGACTGGCTGTTCCTGCTCGCATCGGTGGCCGTCGTCCGACTCGTCGTCCTGCCGTTCGCGCGCGATCCGTCCCGACGAGAGCGGTACCGTGCGGCGTTCGCCGAGCGAACCGGTGCCAGGCTCGCCGCCGCGTACCTCGCGGTGTTCGCCGTCGTGGGCGTCCTCGGACCGGTCGTCGTCTCGGAGCCGCTCGGGGAGCCGTCGCGCGGCTACCTCCCCCCGGTCGGATTCACCGTCGACACGTTCGTCGCCGGGGACTGTCTCGGGCGGGTCATGGAGCACCGGTGCCATGGGACGCTCGCGCACCCGCTGGGCACCGACCCGTTCGGCCGCGACGTGCTCGTGTTGCTGGTCCGTGGCGCGCGAGTCAGCCTGGAGGTCGCCGTCGTTGCGGCCGCCCTCATCGTCCCGCTCGGAACCGTCGTCGGCGTCGCCGCGGGCACCAGCCGTGGGTGGGTCGACGACGTACTGATGTGGTACGTCGACGTGCAGGAGACCGTCCCGGCGTTCGTCGTCTACGTCCTGCTCGCGTACGTGTACGGCCGGCACCTGTGGCTGCTCGTGCTCGCGTTCGGGCTGCTGGGCTGGGGGAGCATCGCGCGGCTCGTGCGCAGCGAGACCATCCGCGTCACGGAGTCGTCGTTCGTCGAGGCGGGCCGCGTCGCCGGGGCCGGCCGCTTGCGGCTGCTGCGGCGGTACGTGCTCCCGAACGTCGCCGACTCGGTCGTCGTCGCCGCGTTCGCGCGCGCGCCGGCGCTCATCCTCGTCGAGGCCGCGCTGGCGTACATGAACCTCACCGACCTCGACCTGCTCTCGTGGGGGGCGATCACCGCCCGCGGGCTCGACCAGTTCTTCCCGCTGACGTGGTGGATCTCCGCGGCCCCGGCGGTCGCACTCGTCCTCACGACGGTCGCGGCGAGCGTCGCGGGCGACGCCGCGCGGGACGCGCTCGACCGTGGCTCCTCGACGCTCCGTGGGCCAGGCTGAACGCGAGTACGTCCCGAGATATCCGCGGCGTCACGGATCGCTCGCGAGGGGACTCAGGCGTCCGCATCGGTGCTGTCGTCGACGGTTCCGCCATCGACCGTCCCGCCGTCGACACCGCCTGCACGGTCGTAGGCGCCCGCGCGCCGGAGCTCGCCGGCCTCGCGGAGTACCTCGGGCGTCCGGCACACCCCCGACTCGCCGGTCGCCTGGGGAACGACGCAGTTGTTGCAGTCCGCACAGACGGCCGCGACGCCGTCGGCGGCCGCGTCCGCACGCAGCAGCCGGGCCGGGAGCGCCGGCTCGGCGTAGAACGGCCGCGCCATGCCCACCGCGTCGGCGGCGTCGCCGAGCAGACCGTCGATCGTCTCCCGATCTCGTATCCCGCCCTCACAGAGGACCGGGACGTCGACGCGCTCGCGCACCCGGCGACAGAGGTCGGCGTTCCACGCCGGCTCACGGGAGTAGACGAGCGACTCGATCCAGTTGGCGGCGGCGACGAGCGCCGCCCGCGGGCGCGACCCGAACGCGTCGACGTACCCCGCCCGGAAGCGCTCGTCGCGCCACGACCGGCCGGGGAACGCGCCCCGGACCACGCTCATGTCCCAGAACACCGAGCCGTTCACCGGAACGAGCGCGTCGTAGCCGGCGTCGGCGAGTCGTCCACAGAGACGGACGCAGTCCTCGGTGGAGATGGTCGACCCGATCCCCGGGGGTGCCTCCGTCTCCGCCGGGACTTTCGTCATCACAGGCACGTCCCCGACGCGGTCGCGGATCTCGGCGAGGACGACCTCGAGGAAGCGGGCGGGGTCGCCGAACTCGTCGTCGCGGCGGTTGTAGTACGGCGAGGCGAACTGGTGGAGGATCCCCATGTTGGCGCCCGCGAGGTGGACCAGGTCGTAGCCCGCGTCGACCGCGGCGGCCGCCGAGCGGCCGAACTCCGCCGCGAGGTCGCGGCACTCCTCGGTCGTGAGGACGTGCGCGTCGTACTCGAGGAAGCCGAGGCGATCGAGCAGGCGAAGCGGTCGCGGGGGACGCGACACCGCGAGCTGTTCGAGTCCCGGGTTGCGCTCGCGGTGACCGCGGTGCCACGTCTCCATCGCGCGCAGCCCGCCGTGTTCGAGCTGGATCGCGATCCGACCGCCGTGGTCGTGGATCGTGTCCGTGAGGCGTTCGAGATCGGCGACGAAGTCGGGATCGTGGACGCGGGTCATCCCCGGCGCGGCACAGCCTCCCTCGCCGCGGACGATCGTCGCCCCTTGACAGACGAGCCCCGCGCCGGCGGCGGCCGCCGGCTCCAGGTCGTCGATCAGCGTGTCGACCGCGTCGGAGCCGTTGCCCGCGTGTTCGAGCAGCGGCGCGCGGTAGAGCCGGTTCGGGAGCGTGACACCCCCGATCTCCAGCGGGTCAGTGAGTGCCGGCACGGGCGAAGGCTGGCGCTCCGAGGGCATGAACGCTCGGCCGGGACTCCCGACGGGAGGGGCCTCGCCGCCGCGGACGCCGAGCGCGGTCCTCGTCCGTTGTGCGGACGGTTCGGCGCCTTCAGACGCGGCGCTCGCTGATCTCCTCGGCGACGCGCTCGCCCGGGCGGCGGAGCTCGCCGGACTCGACCTCGTACACGTAGCCCGAGACGGTCACGTCCTCGGGGATCAGCTCGTGGTTCTCCAGGAACTCGACCTGCGCGGCGCAGGCCTCGTCGATGTCGTCGGTCATCCGGACCCACTCCTCGACGCTCGCGTCGCCGATGTCGAGTTCGGGGAGCGCGGGATCCAGTTCGACCTCGTCGAGGTCGACGCCCGCCGCATCGGCCTGCGCTTCGAGGCCCGCGGTGACGTCGTCGTCGCTCGCGGACATCATGCCGCAGTCGGTGTGGTTCACCACGACGATCTCGTCGGTGTCGAAGAAGTTGGTCGTCAGCGCGGCCGACCGGATCACGTCGTCGGTCACCTTGCCGCCGGCGTTGCGGTAGATCTGTGCGTCGCCCAGTTCGAGGCCGAGCGCGTCCTCGACGGGGATGCGCTCGTCCATGCAGGCGACGACGAGGAGGTTCTCGTCGGTGGGGATCCCTTTGCGTCGCCGTCGCGCCCAGTCGTCTCGGGCGTCGACCGACTCGTCGACGCGCTCGTGGACGTGGCTGTGCTCGTGGTCGTGGTCGTCGGTGTCGGTGTCGGACATCGCCGGATCACACGGGCCGCAACGACGGGGTCGTTGTGCCATCCGAGAGAGCGGCCGGTGATCCTGGAAAGCGGAGAACGGATCCGGTTCGTGGCCTGTCGTGCCCCGTCACTCCCCGCCGCCGTCGACCTGCCCGTGGGTGTGGTGGTAGAACTCCACCAGCGGCGTCCCGTCATCGTCGGCGACGGGGTCGAAGCACACCCGGCGATAGCGCTCGTTGTCGAGGAGGTTCACTGCGAGGCCGGCGTCGTGAACCGAGACGGAGTCGTACGCGGCGTCACAGACCGGACACGTCGCCGGCGGATCCGCGGGAACGTTCACGTTCGTCCGTCGGCTGCGACGGCCAAAGCGGTGACGCCGGCGTCGACGACCGTGTGAATGTGTGACGTTCTCGGACCACGCTTTTTCTGTCCGGGTACAGACGTGTTGTCGTGATGATCCAAGTGTTCGACCCACGTCACGCGCGATAGACCGTCCGTCCCTCCGGCGTCGTTTCGACGATCCCGGCGTGATGGCGGGCGGTCCCGCGCCCGTTCCCGAACCGTTCACCGACCGCCTTCCGCCCACGCCACCATGTACACGTCACACGCACACACGCAGTCACGTCACGAACGACGACGGCGCGACCCGTCGCTCGCGGTCGCGCTCGCGCTCGCCCTGCTCCCGCTGACAACGCTCGCGGCCCTCCAACACCCGAACCTCGCGCTCGGCCTCCTCGCCGGCGTCCTCGGTCCCCGGCTCCTCCGCGCAGCCGGTCGACGGCTCCGCACGCGCGCCGCCGCCAGGCTTGCGGTCGCGCGGCCGGCGTAGCCCGCCGACCACCGTTGCCAGGCGGCCGGCGCAGACGGCAGTTCAGATCGGCTCGGCCGCCTCCCGAACCGTCTCGTACTCCGACTCCGAGTAGGCGACCAACCGGACGTCCCGCAGCGACTCGGGCTCGAACCCGCGGATCTCGTCGGCGATGATCTCGGCTCCCTCGCGGAGGTCGAACCCCGCGACGCCACAGCCGAGCGCGGGGATCACGAGCGACACACAGTCGCGCTCGTCGGCGGCCGCGAGGGCGTTCCGGGTCGCGTCGCGGATACTCGCCCCGGTCGCTCTCCCGTCGCCGTAGTGTGGCATCGCGGCCGCGTGGATAACGTGCTCGGCGTCGAGATCGTACGCGTCGGTGACGGCGACCTCGCCCAGATCGACCGGCCCTTTCGACATCGCTTCCTCGTTCAGGCCGACCCCCGCGGCCCGGCGGAGCGCGCCGGCGACGCCGCTGCCCATCTTCAGGCTGGTACCGGCGGCGTTCACCAGCGCGTCGGCCGACTGGTCGGCGATGTCGCCGTGGATCACCTCGAACTCCATGTGCGGGGGATCCGTGTCGATCCTCAAATCGGTTGTCCGGCCGCGGCGACGGCGCCACCGGCCGCGGCGACGGCGCCACCGGCCGCGGCGACGGCGCCACCGGCCGCGGCGACGGCGCTACTCCCCGTCCTCGCGCCCGTGCGGGTCGTCGGCGTCGGGGTCGTCGACGGCGGGGTCGTGGCGGGCGTACCACGCGGTCAGCTCCTCCAGCCGGTGGATCGCGCGGTCGGGCGTGCCGATGTCGTGATGCTCGTCCTCGTAGAGGACCAGTCGCGCCTCGACGCCCTGCTTCCTCGCGGCGACGTACAGCTGCTCGCTCTGGCCCGGGGGACACCGCCAGTCCTCCTGTCCGGCGGTGACGAGCAGCGGCGTCTCGATGTTCCCCGCGTCGGTGATCGACGACGAGGCGTCGATGCCCTCCGGGTTCTCCCACGGGAGGCCGTACTCGTTCTCCATCCAGATGTGGGAGTCGTCGGTCCCGTACGCCGATCGGAGGTCGTAGATGCCGTGCTCGGGCGCGGCCGCCGTGAAGAGATCCGGCTCCTGCGTGACGAGGAATCCCTGCGCGATGCCGCCGTAGGAGAAGCCGTAGCCGAACACGCGCTCGTCGTCGACCCAGCCGCGCTCGACCACGTCCGCGACGCCGTTGGCGATGTCGGTCACCTCGTGGGTGCCCCACTGGCCGCGGAGCGCCTCGGCGAACTCCCGACCGTACGAGGAGCCGCCGCGGTAGTTCGGCCGGAGGACGACGTAGCCCCGACTCGTCAGGGCGGCGTGGTCGAAGCTGAACACCGGCTCGTCGTAGCTGATCGGGCCGCCGTGGATGGCGACGACGAGCGGGTGGTCACCGTCGGAGAGGTCCACGTCGGGGTCGTGATAGACGACTCCCGAGATCGTCTCGCCGTCGCTCTCCCACTCGATGCGGCTCGATTCGGGCATCGAGTACTCGTCGGTGAGGTCGGCGTTGACCTCGGAGAGCCGCGTCAGCGACGCCGCCTCGCTCTCGGACTCCGCGTCGAGATCCGCCGCGTCGACCCCGTACACGTCCTGCCCGTCGCTCGGGTGCGAGAGGACGACGGCCGCGCGCTCGCCGTCGGCCGAGAGGTCGACCCCGGCCATCGCACGGTCGTCGCCCTGCGCCTCGAACACGCGCTCGGCGGCGTGGCCGGCGTCGCCGGCGCCGGCGGTTCCGGCCTCGACCGCGTCGCCAGCGGCGGCGACGCGCATCAGCCGGGTGCGCGCCTCGTCGCCGAACAGGCAGTACAGCGTCTCGTCGTCGGCCCAGACGGGCGCGCCGCCGCGGGCGACCGTCCGGTCGAGACCGGCCGTCAGCGACGCGTACTCGCCGTCCTCATGGAGGTACACCTGCGTCGGGATGCACCAGTTCACGGGGTCGCCGCCGAGGAAGGCGAGCCGTTCGCCGTCCGGCGACCAGACGGGCGCGTTCGCCGAGAGGTCGCCGTCCGTGAGCCTCCGGAGTCCGGTTCCGTCCGGCGCGATCGTGAACACGTCGCGGACGAGCGTGTCGTCGGGGTGCTCCTCGCGGCAGGAGGTGAACGCGATCCGGTCGTTCGCGCCCCAGTCGGGCTGGAGCCCCGAGAGGTCCTGATAGGCCCCGCCGCCGTGGGCGTCGTCGAGGCGTTCGACCTCGCCGGTGTCCGCGTCGACGACGTGGAGGTACGTCCGGACGGTGTCGGTGTAGCCGACGCCGTCGAGCTTGTGCTGGAGGCGCTCGGTCTCGACCGGCTCTCCCTCCTTCCGGCCGTCGAGGTAGGCCTTCTCGGCGTCCGTGGGGTCGCGCGCGGCGACGACGAGTCGCTCCCCGTCGGGACCCCAGTCGAACTCCTTCGCGCCCTCCTCGAAGTCGGTGATCTGGGTCGCGTCACCGCCGAGCGCGAGATCGAACGCCCACACTTGGGGGGTCGGCTCGTCGTCGCCGTCGCCGCCGGCGGCGGAGGCGTCCTCGTCTCCCTCTCCGTCGTCATCGTCGTCCCCGTCGTCGTCGCGACCGACGCGGCGCTCGGCGTCGTCGTCGCGCGCGGCGAGGAAGGCGAGTCGATCGCCGTCGGGCGACCACGCCGGCGCGGAGGCGCCCGAAACGCGGGTGAGGCGGTGGGGCCCGCGGCTCCCGTCGGCGGGCGCGACGAACAGCGACCCGACGGGCTCGTCGGCGTCGGGGTCGTACTCGGTGGTGGTGAACGCGACCCGGTCGCCCGTCGGCGAGACCGCGACCTCGCCGACCTGCGTCAGGTCGTAGAAGGCGTCCAACGGTAGTTCCGTCATGTGACGAGGTGCCGTTGGCCGTCGGAAATAGCTTCGTCATCCGGTCGTCGCGGCCGCATCCGCGGCTCCGGTTGCGCTGTCGTCGCAGTCGTGGTCGCGTCGTCGCCACGACCGGAGCCGCCCGCAGGAACCGAGGCGTTGAAGCGCCGGAGCGGCCCATCCCCGACAATGATCGACGAGGACGGCGGTCCCGAACGCGGGGGCGGCGAGGACGCCACGGACGACCGCGACAGCGCGGACGACCATGGCGCCTCGAACGCATGGGACGCCGCCGGAGTTCCGACCCCCGAGGCGCTCGCGGCGACCGCGGAGGCGGCGGTTCGCGCGGCCGGCGACTACCTCGCCGAGCGGTTTCGCGACGGCGGCACCGTCGGCGAGTACCACACGGACGACGTGAAGGCGGAGGCCGACGAGGCGGCCGAGGAGCTGATATTCGAGCGGATCCGCGGGGAGTTCTCGACGCACACCCTCCACGGGGAGGAGTCCGGCCGCTCGGGCGATGGGCGGGTCGAGTGGATCGTCGACCCGCTCGACGGGACGAACAACTACGCCATCGACTTCCCCTCGATCGCGACGGCCGTCGCGGCGCAGGTCGACGGCGAGACGCTCGTCGCCGCGATCTACGAACCGCTGGTCGACGACTGCTACGTCGCCGTCCGCGGCGCGGGCGCGACGGTGAACGGCGAACCGCTGGCGGCGACACCGAGGGATCGGCCGCTCGATCGCTCGACGGTCTCGCTCGTCGTCGGGCTGCCGGCCGTCCGCGACGAGGACCTCCGTGCGGAGGCGGACGCCGTCCGCCGCGCGCTGTGGGGGCGGTGCAAGCGGGTGCTGGAGACGTGGTCGCCGTGCGTCGACTGGGCGCTGCTCGCCCGCGGAAGTATCGGCGGCGTCGTCTGCGCGTACCCCGACCCGTTCGAACAGGAGGCAGGCGAACTGCTCGCGAGCGAGGCGGGCGTCGTCTCCGTCTCGGGCGACGGCTACTACGTCGGCGCCGTCGACGAGGTGGGGCTCGCGGCGCTAGTCGAGACACTTCCCGAACAGGTCCGGGAATCAGTCCGCGGGTGAGATCGCGAGGGGGGATCGCTCCGTGTCGCCGCCGGTGTCACTCCCCGAGTCACCGGCGTGCGCGCCGGTATCCCCATGCGACTCCGATCGCCGGAACCGCGAGCACGAACAGGTACGGGAGCGCGTACGCGGTCAGGACGACCGCGCCGCGCCCGAGAACGATCACGCCCTGAACGGAGTCGAGGAACGCCTCGGTCAGCGGCGTCTCGTACCACGCGCTCCGCTCGGGGGGCTCGTAGTCCGGGCGGGGCTCGCGAAGCTCGACGGTGATCGTCGAGTAGGCGACGCGGCGTTCGAGGCCCTGGAGCTGGGCCTCGGTGCGTTCGATCTCCGTTTGCACGTCCGAGAGCTCGCGCTGGACCGCGAGCACGTCCTCGGTGTCGTTGGCTCGGTCGTACAGTTCCCGGAGGCGGTCCCGCTCGGCGCGAAGGCTCTCCAAGCGCGCCTCCAGATCGACGATCTGCGAGGTCACGTCCCGCGTGGACTGCTCGACCGAGCGGACCTCGCCGGTCTCGTTGATCGCCTCCATCGCGCCGGAGTAGTTGCCCGACGGCACGCGGAGGACGAGTCGGCCGGTCGTCCACGTCTCGTTGCCCTCGCCGCGGACCTCCGTCCGCGAGCTGCCGACGTAGCCGCCGCGCTCGCGGACCATCGCGGTGAGGTCCGCGCTGGCGGCCTCGTAGTCGTCGACGCGAAGCTCCACGGTCGCCTCGTAGATCAGTTGCCGGTCGGCCACCTGCGCGTTCACGTCCGCGCCGGCGCCGCCGTCACCGGAGCCGGCGCCTCCGGACCCTTCGTCGGCCGACTCGGGCGCGGCCGTCGCCTGCGCGTCGGCCTCCACGCCCGTCGCCGCGCCGTCTCCACCGCTATCGGAGCCGCCGCCCGCGCCCGCACAGCCGGCGAGCACCACGAGCAGGACACAGCAGATCGTCGCGAGTGAGCCACGTCGCATGCGACACCGTACCGAGCCGGGGCGCCTAACCGTTCGGGACGCACAAAGGGCCGTTTGACCCTTCCGTACGCGTCCCCTACGGATCGTATGCAGCGACGCCTGCTGTCGATGCGGTGGCGCGACGCCCTGTTCGCCCACTGGCGCGCCGACCCCGAGACGGTGGAGGTGCGCCTCCCGGAGCCCCTCTCGGTGGCGACGTACGAGGGCGACGCCTACCTCGGCGTCGTCCCCTTCGAGATGACGGACATCCGGCCGCGCGGGGCGCCGTTCGGGCTGTCGTTCCCGGAGCTGAACCTCCGGACGTACGTCACCGACGGC
>Ga0207720_100784_pt1 | contig 16145 bp, 14 predicted proteins | sample A23P2SouthBayCA_2_FD_187751 | JGI IMG/M metagenome (GOLD analysis project Ga0207720, IMG submission 187751) | Aerobic enrichment media microbial communities from Eden Landing Ponds, California, USA - A23 E3 (2) (SPAdes) | ecosystem: Environmental > Aquatic > Marine > Unclassified | place...
TGGACAGCTTCGAACTCCGCGAGCGCGACATTCCGGACCCGAAATTCGGACAACTCCTTGTCCGCGTTCGCTACCTCTCAGTTGATCCGTATATGCGAGGACGGATGCGGGACACCGAATCGTACGCAGAGCCGTGGGAGGTTGGCGACGTAATGCACGGCGCCGTTGTTGGTGAGGTCGTCGAAAGTAAGAGCGACGCCTACGACGCTGGCGATCTTGTGACAGGAAACGGAACCTGGGCAGACTACAGTCTCCTTGATGCCGATAGCGTCATGCCCGTTGACCCCGGTGTGGCGGACCCTCCTGCGTACCTTGGCGTCCTCGGAATGCCGGGCCGAACAGCGTACTTTGGACTGCTCGAAGTTGGTGACCCTAATCCGGGGGATACAGTTGTCGTCTCTGGAGCGGCCGGCGCAGTCGGCTCCGTCGTTGGGCAGATTGCGAAGATGAGTGGCTGTCGCGTTGTTGGATTTGCTGGCTCCGAGGCGAAAGTCGAGTGGCTTACCGAGGAACTCGGCTTCGATACCGCGATCAACTACAAAGAGGTTGATGATTACGAGGCAGCACTGGATGATGCTGCACCAGGTGGCGTTGATGTCTACTTCGACAACGTCGGAGGCCCGATCACGGATGCGGTGTTTACAAAGCTGAACCGTGACGCCCGCGTCGCCGTCTGCGGGCAAATTGCCCACTATAACGATGAGGAAGTGGCGACGGGGCCACGAAAGCTTACACAACTCATCGCAACGCGAGCAAAAGTGCAGGGACTACTCGTTGCTGACTATGCCACTCGGTTCGAGGAAGCTAGCGAACAACTTGGCGAGTGGGTTGCGGCCGGTGACATCGCTCATCGCGAGACCATCGTCTCCGGACTCGAAAACGCACCCGACGCATTCCTCGGATTGTTCTCCGGAGACAATATCGGAAAACAGGTCGTCAAGATATCCGAGTAATATCTTCGCCCCTCTGAAGCGCGGAGATAATGTCAACTTCGCCTACTTTCGCTCAGTGGTTGCACCTTGATTCAAGACATCTCAACAGATCGTAAACGGCAGGGTTCTTTCCTTGTAAAAAGATAGTTCGCTAAATCGATAGAGTTGAAGCGGAAGACCTCGGTTGCCCATGACCGTCTTCGGGCCCGAGTTGCCAAGACGCGCGCAATGGTTGATGTCTGTCCGTCTCCAGTGATCAGTATCCCATGCGCCATGTCGAGATTTCGCTCCGACCGGAGACACGCGACTCAGTCTTAGAGGTACTTGACTCGGAACGGATTGACTACACAGTCGTTCCGACCGACGACAGCAGCGAGTACGAATCCCTCGTATCATTCACCCTCCCGAAAAGTGCCGTCGAAGTCATCTTAGACGAGTTAGAGAGGGTCGGACTCGGCGAGGACGATCACACGGTGATCGTTACGGCAGACATGGTCATCTCACAGAAGTTCGGAGCTCTCAAAGATCGGTTCACGGGAAAGGTGCTGGACGATCAGCGCCTCGCCCGCTACGAGCTGTACGCCGAATCGGAAGGACTCATATTGGCGATTCCGATATACGTGACGCTGACGCTGGTCAGTGCGATCGTTGCGACGGCCGGGCTGTTACTCGATTCTGCCGCCGTCGTGGTCGGGTCGATGGTGATCGCACCCTTGATCGGACCGACGCTTGCAGCCAGCGCCGGAACCGTTCTCAACGAACGCGATCTGCTCTGGACCGGGGTTATGTATCAAGTGCTGGGCGTCAGCGTAGCGATCGGCGGTTCCGCAGCGTTCGCCTGGCTTTCGAAGTCGCTGTTTCTCGTACCGCCTGGGATTGAGATCCTCGAAATCGACGAAGTCAGCGAACGGGTCCTTCCTCACCTCCTCTCACTGGTCGTCGCCTTTGGCGCGGGAATTGCCGGCGTGTTGTGCCTCTCGACGGGTACCTCTGTCACACTGGTTGGCGTGATGATCACTGCTGCACTGATCCCGCCCGCCGCAGCGGCCGGCATCGCTATTGCGTGGTGGATACCGAACGCCGCAGTCGGCTCGCTCGTCCTCGTCTTCGTCAACCTGCTGGGCGTCAATATCATGGGCCTCCTCACCCTCTGGGCGATGGGGTACCGCCCCCAAATTCAGAGTGAGGAAGGGATCGCACGTCAGTTAGTCCTTCGTCGCCTCGTCGTGTTGACGCTTGTCATCCTTGTACTGTCGATATTTCTGGTCGGCGTCACGTGGGCGTCATACGAACGCGCATCGCTTGAGAACGACGTCACGACGGAAGCGGAGGCCGTCCTCGACTCGTCGACGTATCAGGACATCTACCTCGTCGAAGTCGAACTATTTCTCGAGGAAGAAATCCCGTTCGAGCCCGTAGTACGAATTGAAGAAGGGTCCCTATTCGAGGGACCCGAACGTATTGTAGTCACGGTCGAGCAGCCGGGCGATGACGAACATCCGGAACTTGTCTCGGAACTGGACGAACGAATTACCGACGAAACGGGAGACAACGTGAGGTTCGATGTTCGGTTCATTGAGTACGATACTGCGTAGGGATTTCGGCGCTCTATGACTGATAGTGACATCCTCTCCTGCCTACAGGGCAGTTTCTTACCCACAAAGAACGTGACTCCACGAAGATCCCCTTACGTCCAATATGGAGCCAGCTGACTGTGCGACAGCGGTGAAACTATGTGTCGTTGCTCGATTCGATGTCAGAACCATATTTAGACGTCAAACGAATCGGTAATCTTGGCGAGCTCGCATTTGAACAATTCTGTCGAGAATACCTCCCTGTCGAGATGTGGGACTGGGAAAACGAGGAGGCGATCCGTCGGTGTAACGCAGAGAGTTTCTCTGGATACGACTTCGAGGTCTTCGGGTACGAGATCGATGTGAAAACCTCGAGAGACGTCTCTGCGTTTCGGCCAGCAAATCTCCTCGAGAACGACCCAGACGACGATATCATCGTGATGGTCTGGCACCGTGACAACGAAGACGCGCTCACCCTCCTCGGCTGGGAGCGAACGGAAACGCTCAAATCGAAAGTCAAGACGCAGCATGCGTATTCCGGTGAAGAACCAGAGAAACTCGCCCATCTCGCTGCTAGACCAATGAACGAGTTGCAGGATCTGGGGCCAAATACGGCACACATGAACCAGAAACCACAGAACCCATTCAAGCCCGGCGATCGGGTAGTCAAAGCGGAAGACAGCGATGCATCAGTCGCAGTGGTCGTGGAAGTGCTCCCACCAGAACAAGACGTCAATCTCTACGGGCAGACAATGGACGGTGAAGCCGTCAGCGTCGCGTTCCCGAATATGCTCGACGACGGTCCTGGAAACTGGCGCGAAATCCATCCAGCGAAGCTCGCCTCCTACTGTGACGATCAGGACATCAAACTCTACACGTACAAGCACACGAATCTCGAGGACGCAGAAAACCCCTTCACGCCGGGTGACTACGTCATCAAGCCGGATTACGACGATCCGGATCTCGCAGTTGTTCTCGAGGTCTCAGACGACGATGGCCGAGATATCACTGTTTCGTTCTGCAACCATCTCGAGAAGGAATTCGGTGAGCAGACAGTCATTCAGCCAGCAGACCTCAGTGCACGCTGTGACGAGGCTGGTATCAAATCGTATTCGTACAAACACGACGAACTCTGCTTCGAACACCAGTACTGATCTGTTGTCCCACACCCGTCGTCTGCAATAGCAAACGGCGAGAAGGATGGGCAGGTTTCCACATCTCGCGCTGGTCAAGCAGCGGTTTGTATCATCAGACTTATCTTATATTTGAGTGTTCATTCATACGTGGCAGATAGTACTAATTTGCCGAACTGGGTCACCGCACAGCTCGGCGTAACTATACTCGCTCTGGTAAGCAGTCTCCTCGCACTGTTCGTTCTCCTGCCGTATCTGCAGTACGTCCTCTTCGGAATCGTGCTCGCGTACATTATGTTACCTGTACAGCACCGCCTCGAGCACTATATCAGACCGACAGTTGCAGCGATCGTGGTGGTCACAGCAACTGTACTCGTCGTACTGCTCCCGCTCGTCTATATTATCACGACTGCGATTCGACAGTCGTTCCGGCTTGTCCGTGCGATCAGACAGGGACAACCCAACGGTAAGGCGATCGAAGAAATCCTCGGGACGATCGAAGTCAATCTTGAGAGCAACGGGTATGAGGCCGATCTCGTTGGACTATATGAAGCAAATCAACACCGGATTGCGTCCACTCTCCAAGAGGTTATGCGGGAGATCATTACCGTCGTCGGTGATCTGCCCAGTATCTTCATCGGCCTGACCGTCACGCTGTTCGTCCTCTTTGCGCTATTGCGAGATGGAGAACAACTCGTCGCATGGCTGCAGTGGGTGTTGCCGATCGACGACGAGGTATTGGCAGAGCTCCGAACTGGTTTGGATCAGCTCATGTGGGCTTCGATCGTCGGGAACGTCGCCGTCGCGGCCATTCAGTCGGTGATGCTCGGAATGGGGCTCGCGATCGCAGGTGTCCCCGCCATCGTTTTCCTCACTGTTGCGACGTTCGTTCTGACACTGCTTCCGCTGGTCGGTGCGTTCGGGATCTGGATTCCGGCAGCGGCCTATTTGATTGCAATGGGGAGACCAGCCGCCAGCGCAGCGATGGTCGTGTACGGACTGCTTGTCACGTTCTCGGACTCGTACCTTCGGCCTGCGCTGATCGGGCGTACTAGTGCATTCAATTCCGCAATTGTCGTCGTCGGCATCTTCGGTGGTCTCATCGTCTTCGGGGCCATCGGGCTCTTTATTGGCCCTGTCGTCCTTGGCGGCGCAAAGCTCATTCTCGATTCGTTCGCTCGAGCACATACCAGTGAGACGCTTGCCAAGGATAGCGTGGATAAGACGAGGTCAGACGAAGTACTGCAGAAGATCAAGTGAACTATTCACAGCTGCTAACCCTCGACATTCGACGGAGGTCGTCTGTTGAACGACGCATTGTAGAGCGACACGACAGGCCTTCGTCCGCTCTGACTCCCAACGGTAGCGGGGATCGACTTATCAGGTGCCACAGAGAGGTAGGAATGCGAGCCCGATGAACAGACACGAACTTGTCGACGTCGCGACGATCTCGATAACCCGGATGCTGCTGCGGAATTCCAAGTTCTTTTCGCGGTCCGTCTCCGGCGCTCCGATTGGTGACGTCGTCAGTGGTACCGTGATTGATACCGAAGGGATTCGGACTGGCAGCGTACAAGAAGTCTCTGCATCCACTCCAGTCGGAGAGTTCCAAGCAGCGTATCTCGTTTCCCAGTGGCGAGGACAAGACGCACCGACCCTGCTATATCATCACGGAAGTGGCGAGCAGCCGTTCGACTTCGGGCGGTTCAGTTCGAACTCGTTTCACCGCATTTTCGGGACGAACGCTGACAGAAACGTCAACCTGATTGCGCTCCGAGCACCGTTTCACGACCGCTCGAACAGGGAGTACATACGGGCGATGGGCGACCTGGAAAACTTCATCGGGATGCTTGCTACGTCGGCTGCGCTCATCGAGGCGCTGGTCCGTCAGATACGAGAGACACGCTGTCCTGCTGTCCTTGCTGCGGGTATCAGTCTTGGTGGCTGGGCTGTCAATCTCCATCGCGCTTATTATGGGAGTGTCGATCGGTACATCCCGGTGTTCGCCGGCGCACGCCTCGGTGAAATGTTCGTGTCGTCGATCTATCGGAAAGTGACCGCCGAAGCTGCACGAGCGGACCCAACAGTATTGCGAACTATGCTCGACTTCGAGGATGCCTTTACAGACGTTACTGCAGACGATTGTGACCCTCTGCTCGCTCGTTACGACCGGATAATCGAGTTCGAGACCCAACGAGCTGCATACGAGGGAAGTGATCTTTCGGTTCTAGAAAAAGGGCACGTCACTGGATCGCTTGCAACCGGTTCACTACGAACTCACATCCAACAATCGATCGCTAAAACGTGTGAATGACAAACACTATGACAATAACCGTTCATTTGATTTGATCGACGGCGATCGACGCAACCAGCCCATGACCCGACACCCCTTCGATCAGCGTCGGTGACTTCGCATCAAGCTCGGCCGACCGGTGAAATAACACGTTAGATGTCTCTGGCATGATCCTTGCCGGACTACACCGACCCGTCACATATGACTACGGGGCGCTGCCACGTTCGAGTTCCCCAAGTGTGCTCCATCATCAAAAGTAGGTCTGCTCTGCTATAGTCCCGAACAGAGTTGAAACGCGGTGTTCATGACACCCGAAAAAAGGGATTCGATCTCTCAGATTACTCCTTGGAACCCCCCATATCGCTAGATTAGTACGATATACAGACTTATTGCCGGCTACTAGAATCTGTACCTCGTGTCAATCAAGCGGTCGAAACCGATCGATCGGCTATACGAGGAGGTAGCCGAGTACGATCTCGTCATTGTCCCTGATGCTCCGTTAGCAAGTGCGCTCAATCGACGGCTCGAGCACCCTCACTTCGGCCCGTTCGCGATCACACCACGGCGACTCGCTGCCCGACGTCGCGAAACTGCAGAAGACCGGCTGGCCTTTCTCGAGGCAATCAGCCAAACCGATCTCAGCTGGAAGCGAGCATCCTATGCGATCGGGAACATGCTCCAGTGCTGGGAGTATCGGGGCAGCCCCGATGCAATTCTCGAGTACGATGCGTTCGATACGCCAGCAACACGGACCGTCGTCGACTGCATCGAATCACTCGAAACGACGTCCCGAACGCTCACTGATTACCAAATTGACCGCAAGGAGTACGACTCAGTCGCCGTCATCGGCGAACAGCAACTGACGAACCTCGAGCGATCGATTCTTCCCGCAGAATACGACGCTGTCGATCGCTTCTGCGACGACTCGTTCGAATTGCCTCCCGTCCGAATCTTTGACTCGCCGGCAGCAATCGTCGATGCCGTCCTCGATACGGTCACGACAGAGAACGCCGACGATATTGCAGTCGTTCTCGATGCGAGTAGTGAGTATTCACCACTCATCGAGTCCGCGTTCGAAGCCACAGCGATCCCATACTACGGCGGCCCATCGTTCACCGACGATCAAGATCACCGAGCCGTCATCCAGCTTCTCCGGAGCACGATTGCGGGCTCCGATACCCGCCTCAAGAGCGTGAAACCGCTCCTAACCCGTCTCGGAGTGACTATCGATATCGATCACGACGAAAAACGGCTCTTCGAGGTCGACGATCCCCAACTCGAGTGGCTCCATGACTTCTGCGATCGGGCAGCAGCGCTCACGATCGGCGAGGCGCTAACCGCCTACGAAAATCGCGCAGAATGTACGCTCGAGACGTTTCACGAGGAACTCGACCATCTCGGACTCCTCACCGAACCGATCACCGAAGAGACCATTGATCGGCTCACGTTCTATCTCGAGACCTACGACGTCCCGATCGACAGGGAGAACGATGGCGTCCTGCTGGCCGATGCGAAATCCGCGTCGTTTGTCGATCGGCCAGTCGTCTTCTATCTCGGCCTTGACGAGGGGTGGACGCACACATCGCCAGAGCGACCATGGGTCGATCACGACGAGGAATTCGAGCGGAATCTCGATCAGTTCCAGTCGCTGCTCCAGAGTGGTGTCGACCAGTACTATCTCGTCCAGGACACCGCTGGTGGGACTCCTGTAACGCCGTGTCTGTATTTCGAGGACCTCCTCGAAACTGAGTTTGAGCGGTTCAGTGATTTCGACTCAATTCGCTACTCACGCACGTTTCGATCGACGGGCGCAGGATTCGACAAAGAGCCGGTCGACGCCGAGACCGAGCCAGAGACGGCACTCAGCCAATCGAGCCTCGATTCATACGCGAACTGCCCTCGAGACTACTTGTTTGGACGGCTTGTCGACAACCCAGACAAGGACTACTTTGTCGAGGGGAACCTCTTCCACGACTTTGCAGAGTTTGTCGTCAACAATCCTGAGTTCGTCGATGACGCTATCATCGAGGAGGTCGTCGACGTCATGATCGAGGAAACACGAGCGTTTCACCGTGACGTCGATCTGGCCACTCGACGAACGACGTATCGCGTCGGCCTCGGGACGATCGTCGACTACCTCGAGAAGAATGCACCGTCGGATACTGACTTCCTCACGCCCACGAGCAGCAGTGACAATTTCTTCGCGACATACTTCGACCGGCTGGTCGACTCCCCAGCGACCGAACGATGGTTCGAGGACGACGACCGTGGGATCAAAGGGAAGATCGACCTCGTACAGTCGCCGACACAGCTGGTCGATTTCAAAAGTGGCAGCAAGAAATCACCGTTGCAGGTAATCAAACGCGCAGCAATTGAGCCACCGAGCGATCGCCCGAACTTCCAGGCGTTGCTCTACCTCACCTATTACCGGAGCCAGCGACCAGACGAGCAACTCGAGTTCACCTTCTTCCACTTCCTCGAGACGCTCGATGACGTCGTCATGGGCGAGGGGACGCTGGGCGAGGGGACGCTCGACGACTGCCTGACGACAGTCACGTACCGTCCGATCCCGTTCGACGAATTCGTTCAGTCGCGAGCCGTCTTCGACGAGCTCCGCGAAGATGCACCGAACGATTGCAACAAGACGTTCTCAAAGACAAGCTACGAAGAATATCAGGCAGCGTTTGACGCACACCAGCCTCCCAGAACGCGAGATGCAGAGGAGATGGCCGAGTCACCGTTCGGGAACGCACTTCTCGAGCGGATGATCGACGCCGTCGGCGATTACAAGTACGTCACAAATGGCTGCATGCAGGCATTCAGGCACCTGTGTGGCTATCGCAAAGAGGGCTACTTCGTCGAAGATCTCGACGAATTCGAGCGGTTCATCGACGATCAACTCGTGGACCTAAACCGATATCGCCGTGGGGAGTCTCGTTTCCCCGTCGAGGGACGAGCAGGTGAGCCAAACTACCGATACGTGGACAACCGAGATATGATTCTGACGACAGAACGTGCAACCGATGAAACGGCCGACGAGACGGAGGTGATCCGATGACGACACCGAATCCGAAGCAGCGTGAACTCATCGAGAGCACAGAGGGGCTGTATCTCGTTGATGCCGGCGCTGGAACCGGTAAGACGTTCACAGTCACTCGTCGCTACGCGAATATCGTCTCCCAGGACGACGTAGAACCGGATGATGTCCTGTTGATTACCTTCACCCGCAACGCAGCGACGGAGATGAAAGACCGCATCGTCGCCAACTGCGACTACGATATGCGGGCGCTGACGGACGCACCGATCCAGACCTTCCACAGTCTCTGTAACGATATCCTCGAGCAGCACGGCTTCCATGCGCCCACACATCTGGGGATCGACGATGCAATCACTGGCTCAACGCAGATCCTCGAGAACGAGACGATCGAGCGTGAGTACTTCGGGGAATTCATCGACCAGTTCAGCGACGAACATTCACAATACGACGACTTGTTCCGGTGTCTCTCTGAGCCGACAGAGCTGCGGGGTCTCATCAACAACCTCGCAGCCAAAGGCGTCTTCCCGACTACCGACGGCTGGTATCGTGACAGTAGACAACATCTCGAGGGTGATTTCGACGCGTTCAAAGCTGTATTCGACGACCTGAATCAACCTCGGAATGGGGGCAGCAAACAGTCAAAACTGCGCTCGAAACTCGGTCGATACGGCAAGAACAAGTGTTACCTCCCGGATGCCCCTGATCGATCAGAGCTGCGAGGGCCACGTGGCACGAAGGCGGTTCCCGACGAGGTTGCCGACCGCGCCTTCGATGAAGACCGCGAGCACCTCATCGGATTCATCCACGATATCTACATTGAGTACCTCGAGTTCGCACTCCGCCGGAACTACCTGAACTTCTCGTTCCTCCAGCTCTTTGCGTTTGTCCTCCTCTGTGAGGACGACGACCTCCGCGAGTCGCTTGCGTTCGAGTACGTGATGATCGACGAGTTTCAGGACTCGAGTGAGATCCAGTTCAAACTCTCGCTGCTACTCGCTGGAACGGATAATCTCTGTGTCGTTGGCGACTGGAAGCAGAGTATCTACTCCTTCCAATACGCTGCGATCGAAAACATCACAGAGTTCGCATCACGGCTCGAGCGATTCACGACCGACCTGAACGATGACGCCGAGCGCGTTTCGTTCCCGATTAAGCCGATAACCACTATCGAACTCAAGGAGAACTACCGGTCGACCCAGGAGATCCTCGATTTCGCAGAACACGCCCTTGTAACCCCAGCGAGTAGCCGCGAGTCAATCGACCGAGAAGCAATCCGCGAACAGGTCGTCTCACTGTCGTCGAACACTGAACACGAACACTCACAGATCGAAGCGTTCCGCCACGATGATGAACACGAGGCGATCCTCACGAAGGTCCAGGATATCGTCGGGAATGACGCCTACGCAGTCGAGGACGATGGTGAGCTTCGCACTCCTGAGTATGGCGACATCGCAGTGTTGACCCGCACACGTGACTTCGGTCGAGACTTGCTATCCGTCGCCGAAGAGCACGACCTTCCAATGGCGTACGAGGGTGGCATCGAACTCTTCCGAACCGATCAGGCCAAACTCCTGCTTGCCTGGTTGCGTATCCTCGAGACCAACGCGGACAGAGGCTGGGCAGTCGTCCTCGAGCGTGCTGGCTACACGCTCGACGAGATCGATCACATCCTCGAGCACGAGGCGTATCCCGAGAATATGACGGCGTTCCGTAGGGAGCTCGCAGCACTCGAGACCACGAACGCCATTGCACGACGAGTATTCGATCGCTATGGATACGACGGCCCGACAGCGGACGTCATCCTCACCACGGTTCAGTCCGTCCGCAGCACGACGACGATGACGCTCGGTGATCTGATCCGCTTCATCGAACAGGGGATCGAATCAGGACACACCGAGGAGGTCCACGCTGCAGCAGGAACCAACGCGATCACTGTCCAGACGATCCACGCGGTCAAGGGACTCGAACATCCGATCGTGATCCTCGGAAACATGAACAGCGGGAAGTTCCCACCTGCTGGCGGACGGGATGGGACGATCACGTACACCGAGCACACCGGACTCCGCCAGCGCAAGTGCTATGCAAAGGCCCACGGCGACCCCCACATCTACGACAATTGGCGGACCGATGTCCTAAGACGGTGTCAGCCAACGGAAGCCGACGAAGAACGCAGGTTGCTCTACGTCGCAATGACGCGGGCGAAAGACCACTTGCTGTTTTCGGCTGGCGACGATCCGAATACGTTCCTCGAGGAGCTGCCTGTCGACATCACCTCACTCGAGCCAGCAGTTGATACTGAGCGTGTTGAAGACACTGTCCAGTCACAACTCACCGTGTCGATCCCACAGCCGAACGGTCCTGATGGGTACTCGCCTCACTCGCTAATGGGCGACGAGGCCTACAAAGATGTGGAGGAGGGGAAAGGGCGGGAGTTTGGCTCGTCGGTTCATGAATTCGCAGAGCAGTACGCTCTCGGAGATGACGTTGCCCCTCGAAACGAAGACGAACGGAATATCAAGGGGCTTCTCGATTCGCTCGAGGGGAGCCTCAGAGCCGAAGAACAGGTGTACCTACCGCTCGAAAGCGACGGTGATCAGGTGACGATCTCCGGAGTTGTGGACCTCGTCAATGTGACAGCCGACCGAGTGGAGATTATCGATTACAAGACAGATCGGAGACGGCATGCAGAATCGAAATATCGAACGCAGCTCAGCGTGTACTATCATGCACTCGATGCATGGTTCGAGGGTCGAGACGTGAGCGCCTCGATTTATTATTCGGCGAGGGACAGCCGGGTCGAGATTGAACCGCTCTCAAAGGAAGACCTAACAGACCGTCTCGAAACTCGAGCGTAGCAACGAGGAACCATCTCGAAAGCTGGCTCTGGTCAAACGTGACGAGTCAGTTTTTCTGCGCCTAGGAGTTTGGGACGCCTACGTGTGGGCCTTGAGGCTACGAATGAGCGAGCCGAGGAGTTTGAGACGGGAGGTAGTACTCTGTCTACCCACCATCCGTCTTTAGTTAATACTCACAGTAATACTCAGCAGCATCGTTTTTCGTCCAGATTCAACTCTCTCAAGTCGGCTACGAGGAGAAAATAGAGTTTGCGAGGAGCACTTATCGACCGATATTGGCAATACCAGAGTCCGAGCTATGATTCCTCTCGTCTCTAATACTGTTGTGCATAATATGGCCACTAATATTACTACTGGGCTTAACTAAAGACCAATGGTCTACCCACTGTATAATGATGTAACACGATCATGGGGTGTTACTCGTCGCTGCTGTAACCCTTGTGCTCATCGCAGACAGTACGGATACGAACCCGATCACGCTCGCATCAGTCGATATGTTCTCTCCGATAATGGCTGGCCTTACAGTCTGCCTCTCCCGGGATATTCAACTGGCAGATGTTGGGCTTCGACGCGGGCGGCTGCGATTGCTCGTCGTGGCTGCCAGCATTGCACTGGCGCTTATCGGGCCGACACTCGCGTTCGCAGTAACAACTCCCGGTGTAGCAGTTGATCTCATCAACTAGCCTATCCTGTCCGTTCACGGATGCGATTACTAGTCGCGACCTGAATATCGAGCTTCTCGGTGTTGCGAATCCAGTCAAGATAGTCCTGAAGCCGATCCGCCGCTTGGAGGGCGGAGATCGTATCGTAGTCCGCCCGTAGTTCGTCGTTCGTAAACACTGCGTGGATCTGCTTGTGGCACGGGCGACACAGCATTACTGTCGGACTTTCCGCTCGCTCTTCGGGCCGAAGATGGTGCTCCTGGACGACCTGTGGATCGCTGAGTTTCTCATCAGGGATGATACGCCGACAGAGCGCACATGTGGTCGGCATTATCGAAATTACGGACGACGCGGTCAAAACAACTCGGGCTCACTGAGTTAGGTTGCTGGATCCACGTCTCGGGGTGTGGAGTTATCACCGTGACTGCGGATCGTCCGACTGATCGATAAATAGAACACAAACATCGTGGCCAGCAATGTGAGCGTTCAATTCCGCCGCCGGCGACTCGCTAACTGTCTCATAGTCTGTCTCGGTGAATACGTCGGTGGTCCTTTACTTTCCACAGCGGTTGAGCTTCTGGTGGGACGCCGCTGCCAGATAGAATCGATCGAGTGATACTGGCGTTTCTGAGGCTGCTGATACGGGTTGTGTTCCGAAACCGCTCGCCCAAGAAGGTCGCTGAACGAGAACTATTCGAAATTGGTCGAATTGACTATCCAATGCCCCAATTTTCCCGGAGTAGTGGATGTCGAATTCACCTCATAAAATGTGATACTAGAAGCCAGCGCACAGCCACGTCACGTATTGAGACACTCCCAAACATTGATCTGTCAGGCCATGGCCATCTCGAATGGCGGGCGGGAACCAACCGGTTAGACAGGGACTTCCACCAACGTTCCCGCTTTCGCTTCTCGCTGAACTGACGATTGCTATCTTCGAGTCCAAACTGTCGCATATGTCCGAGTCGTAAATCGCACACTGCCGTGGCTGCTCGCCGCCCGACCACGGGTGCCTTCGACTCCGACGAGCATGATGAACTGATCGCCGCCGACGATGGTCTTGCGGCATTGGATTGGAGGCTCGAGGACGAGTAGCTTTGAGTCTTTTTCCGAAGCTGCAGCCACCGACGGTAGTGCTGGACAGCACGTCACAAGAGACCTGCTCATCATCGAAGTACTCGCTGAATATCATGCCGCCCGTAACAACCAACCTGCATGCACGGTCACCACAATTATTTTCAACTTTGTAAACCACGAGTTAGATTATGGTTTACGGGACTGCTGATCGAACAATCGACAAAGCAGTCGAACGCGTGATGGACAACGAACGTCCCGACAGGCGAGACGCCCTAGCGTTGCTAACCCAACCGGTTGCGGATGCGGTGCGTGCCCACTTCGGTTGCGGGACGGCAGATGCCAGCCTCGGACACCTCACGGAGGCAGTCCGAATTATCGACGAAGACGATGTCATCAACTACAATACCAACATTGTCACCTCGCAGCCGATCGATGCCGTTCGAGGAATTCGTGGTCACCTTTCGACGGCGGTCCTTCCGGCATGCGAGTGTGATGGGGACGCAGCGTGAACGGAACCCCAAGCGACGGCATCGTCGGCGGAAGAGATGAACGAGAATCGGATGCCTTCAACGTACGGATGCGAGCGAGCGCTGGTGACGAGCACGTTTCAGGTGCCGAAACGATCGTCGTCCGCGACGGGTCCGGTGACACGGAAGACGAGGTCGCGTCGGTCGCGGAGTCGATGGTCGAACGTGCGCTCAAACATCCACGAGGCGATCCGGACGACGTGACGGTGACTGTCGAACAACTGTCGCGCCCGCTCCGTCGCGTCAAGGCACTCCCAGTGGTCACGGTCGACGTTGACGATGCCGACGAAGGTCGTCGAGTGGCGCAGGACCTTCTCGCGCGTGCTGGCGTTGAGGACGACATACAAACCTGTGGATTTGACGTTCTCGAGGGCGATACCGCCAGACGCGGGGCGGCACTGATCGACGCTACCGACGGCTCACGTCTCGATCCAAAGCCAGCGAGAGGGGTGCGGGCGACTCGTATCGGCACGAGCGACGCATGTCGGGACGCGCTCGAGGCTCTGATCACGGAGCACGGGGTCATGGCTGCAGAGACAGTCCGGGAGGCAGTAGTGCTCGCAACCGCCATCGCTCACGCGCCGGGGACACGGGCCGAACTCTGCTGGTCGGACGATCCCGACTACGACGCGGGCTACGTGGCCACGCCAGCTGCATACTACCGGTTCCCCGCATTGAAACCGGAGAGCGCGACGGAAGGCGGACGGGTCATCTTTGTCGCTCCGGACGAGCCTGTCGACGAAGTCATCGACTGTCTGGAGGTCCAGCCGGTACTCGTCGACGGGATATCCGGTGGCAGGAAAGTCAACTCCGATGCGCTCTTCGGAGACGGTGGAGTCATCTAGCTGTTCGTGTTGAATTGACGCAGTTCGAAGTGTCTGACAGACTCAGAGGGAGAACGGTTAGTCCGTAGTGTGGACGCTATCGTAGGCGAAGACTGCGGCGAGGGTCGAGGTGAACTACCCCGCCCTACTCGCCGCCTTCGGCGGCATCTTGAACGGGGTAGTTCACCGGCTTGCCACAATCGACGAGACAGGCGAATTCGGATCACTGGCGAATTCACTTTGGACGAAAGTTTAAGCGGCTGCCTCCCAAAATCACCATACAGAACTGCAATGGCTGGCATTACAGATCCACGACCGCCACTTCCGGAGTGGATTCTCGAGTGCTACGATCGGCTGTGCACGCAGGCTTGTCAGCCAGAGATCGGCGAAGACAGTGTTCCGCTGATCGATTACGACGATGCCGTCACTATGCTGAGTTCCGATGCAGAGTTGGCACTCGAGCAACGGGACGTCGAGCACGCACTGACGCGCCTTCTCGAACGAGGCTACTTCTACGAAGTCGAAGATGAACTTCGGGTTACATCGCCAGAAGAGCAGTGTTGACTGCTCTCCGAAGAGCAGACCTGCAGAGAGCTCTCGTCACACGATACCGATATCGAGCCACTGCACTCAACTCGAGTCAGTTCGACATCTCGCCACTCCATTACCGGCATTATCCACAATCGACCGCTCAGGTGAGATGCTAATCAAAACACGGGATGAGCCGGGACTGTCGATGCCGTTTTAGACCGCTTCACGGATCGCGTCTGTGAGATCCACCATCTGATCTTCAATAAGGTACGTTGCGACCCGCTCGTCAGCGGTCATTGTCACGATCTCGTCAGTCGGTGGCTGACTAGCTGGCCTCGAGTCAGTCGCTTGGTTCGTGGTGAAATCTGCTAACGTTGGATGACCTGTCATGGTGTCCACCAAACTGGCACCACACAAACCGCACTGGGCGGTCATGCTGGAATCGAATAGACTCAATTTTAATCCGTTGACACGGCTGTCCGAGTAGACAACCGGAAATTATGTAGTATACTCGAGGTAGTGGGTTACCGAATCCAAAAATATAGTTTGTAAGAAGGTGCTTTAGTAGCCTGGTACCCAAAGAAAAACTGTAGATGACGAAGCACACAGCTCAAATGGACGAATCGACGACTGACGTACCTGGCATTGGCGATACGTTTCCCGACCTGACCGTCGAGACGAGCATGGGTGAGCGCTCGCT